>Ga0070741_10007984_pt1 | contig 21511 bp, 22 predicted proteins | sample Coa_R1_4_FD_66440 | JGI IMG/M metagenome (GOLD analysis project Ga0070741, IMG submission 66440) | Surface soil microbial communities from Centralia Pennsylvania, which are recovering from an underground coalmine fire - Coalmine... | ecosystem: Environmental > Terrestrial > Soil > Unclassified ... | reverse complement strand
CGACACCGAACAGCGCGACGAACACCGCGAACAGCTGCACGAACAAGGTCTCGTGCGGCGGCGCCATCCCGAACAGCTTCCACGTCGTCGCGTTGCCGAACACCAGCAGCGCGGCGACGATGAAGTTGAACAGCGCGGCGATGGTGAACAGCGCTCGATGCGAATTCATGCGGCCTTCCCCTGGCGAGCCAGCGTGATTTTCTCCAGCAATCCGAGATCGCCGCCGAGGATCGGCGCGGCGAAGCGCTTGACGATCTTCGCCGCCTCCTCGAGATAGACGGCTGCAATGTCGAGGGTGGTGACGAAGCCGAGCGGCCGCATGCGCGCCGCTAATTCCGCGTAGGCCGCAGGATCCTGGCGCGTCGCGATCTCGTGCAGCCCGAACGTGCGCGACAGATACGGCCGGAAGACTCTGTGACTTGCGGCGAAGTCGAGCGCGATGGAGAAACTCAGGTCGACCTCGCCCTTGTACCAGCCGATCGAGAGCTCGATCGGGTCCTTGCGATAGGTCGCGAGCTCGCCGACCTTGAACTCGGAGCGGTCGATCCACGCAAAGCCATGGTCGCGGACGAGGAAGTCGAAGCGCTTCGCCACCTCGGCCGCGAACGACATATCAGCGCGCGAGCAACGCGTAGGCCGCGATGGCCGCGGCGACGATGATCGCGAGCCACAGGAGCGCGCCGCGGCGCGCCTGCGCTTCGCCCTCGGCAAAAGCCTGGTGCAAGAGCGGCTGGCTCGCGATGTAGGCGTCCACCGTGTCCTTCGCGGTCTTGAGATCGCAGCCGCGCTCGCGGCGCGTCAGCTTGATCGCCTCGATCTTGTTGCCGTCGTGCAACGCGGCGATGGCCGCCGGCGACAGCGGCGTGGTCATCATGCTTTGGCGAAGCGCTCGGCGTTGCGCGCGATCGCCTTGGCGCGCTCCTCGTCGCGGTTGCGCGGCGGCGCGAGCGTCACCAGCGAGCCGATCAGCAGGCGCGCGGCGTCGGTCACCTGCGCGACGGCGAGATCGAAGGCGGCTTCGTTGATCTTCGAGGGCTTGTTGAAGCCCGACAGCTTGCGCACGAACTGGATCGCCGAGGCGCGGATCTCCTCCTCGGTCGCGGGTGGCTCGAAGTTGAACAGCGTCTTGATGTTGCGGCACATGAATCGATCCTCGTCGCAAGAAGCCCGGCGTGTTGGGCGCCGGGCTTCCAAGAATACCCCGTCGTTATTTCTTCTTGTCCGCGCCGCTGTCGTCGAGATAGTCGAACTTGTCGCTCGAGCTCATGAAGAACACGCACTCGGACTCGGATGAGCAGCCACTCTCGTGCTTCTTGTCGCCGACCTGCTTGAGATAGGAGCCCGGGCCGAGCTTGGTCGCCGTGCCGCCGTCCGGCTTGAACACGAAAGTGCCGGAGAGGATCACCGTCTTCAGCGTGTGGGAATGATGGTGGAGCGGATGCATCACGCCCGCGTCGAATTTCACCAGCACGCCGTAGGGCCCGCCTTTCATCCAGTCGCCCCACAGCTTGGCGACGTGCGTGCCCTTCACCGGGCCGTCTTCCCACTTGATCGCATCGGCGGGCCAGATGACGTTGTCGCTACCGCCGCCCTTGGCGAAGCTCGCTGCGCTCGCGGCGGCCAGCGCGGCGCCGGCGATGAATGCCACAACTCGCGATTTCTTGTTCATGACGCGACTCCCGAGTCGGACCACCGGATGGTGGGGAGCCGAACCTAGACCCGCCGGGTGAGGGCCGTCAACGACACGTAAAATGACCCGATGAAATTCCAGCAACTTTCGTCGAGCGGCGCCGCGCGGCGCGGCCGGCTGGCCTTCGAGCGCGGCGTGGTCGACACGCCAGCCTTCATGCCGGTCGGCACCTACGGCACGGTGAAGGCGATGACGCCCGAGGAGCTGCACGAGATCGGCGCACAGATCATCCTCGGCAACACGTTCCATCTGATGCTGCGACCCGGCGGCGAGGAGGTCGCGAAGCTCGGCGGCCTGCATCGCTTCATGCATTGGGACGGGCCGATCCTCACCGACTCCGGCGGCTTCCAGGTGTGGAGCCTCTCCGAGCTGCGCAAGGTGACCGAGGAAGGCGTGAAGTTCGCATCGCCGATCAATGGCGATCGCATCTTCCTGTCGCCGGAGCGCGCGATCGAGGTGCAGCATCTGCTCGGCGCCGACGTCATCATGCAGTTCGACGAGTGCACGCCGTATCCGGCGACGGAGAAGAAGGCGCGCAAGTCGATGGAGCTCTCCGCGCGCTGGGCCGCGCGCTGCAAGACGCGGCACGGCGATCATCCGGGCGCGCTGTTCGGCATCGTGCAGGGCGGGATGTATGCCGATCTGCGCAGCGAATCGCTGCAGCACCTCACCACGATCGGCTTCGACGGCTATGCGATCGGCGGACTCTCCGTCGGCGAAGCCGAAGAGGAGCGTCTCTCTGTGCTCGACGCGATCGCGCCGAAGCTGCCCGCCGACAAGCCGCACTACCTGATGGGCGTGGGCACGCCGCGCGACCTCGTGCAGGCAGTGTCGCGCGGCATCGACATGTTCGATTGCGTCATGCCGACGCGCAACGCGCGCAACGGGCATCTGTTCACGAGCGAAGGCGTGGTACGCATCCGCAACGCGAAGCATCGCGATGATCCGTCGCCGCTCGATGCCAAATGCGCGTGCTATACGTGCCGGAATTATTCGCGGGCCTATCTGCATCATCTGGATCGCTGCGGCGAGATCCTCGCGGCGCGCTTGCACACGATCCACAACCTCAGCTATTACCAGCAGCTGATGAAGCGGATGCGCGACGCGATCGAGTCGGATCAGTTCGCCGCGTTCGCGGTCCAATTCCTCGGGTCTGCCGAAGGGCAGCCCGCGACGTCGCGCGCTCCGTCCGCGCCCGCCGTCGCAGCAGATTGAAGGAGCACGCGTCATGGAAACCGTCGTCCACGAGATCGCCGACAACATCTTCCGCCTGTCGACCTACGTGCCGCCGGCGAACTTCACCTTCAACCAATATCTGATCCGCGCCGATCAGCCGCTCTTGTTCCACACCGGGCCGCGCGCGATGTTCCCGTTGATCTCCGAGGCGATGACGAAAGTGATGCCGGTGGCGAAGCTGCGCTGGATCGCGTTCGGCCATCACGAGTCCGACGAATCGGGATCGATGAATCAGTGGCTCGCGGCGGCACCGCAGTCGCAGGTCGTTGCCGGCGAGATCGGCTGCATGATCTCGATGAACGATCTGTGCGACCGGCCGCCGCAAGTCGCGAAGGACGGCGCGTCGATTGATCTCGGTGGCAAGCGCGTGCGCTATCTCGCGACGCCGCACGTGCCGCACGGCTGGGACGCCGGCGTGATCTTCGAGGAGAAGTCGCAGACGCTGATGTGCGGTGATCTGTTCACCGCGATCGGCAAGCACGCACCGCGGATCGACTCGGACATCGTCGGTCCGGCGCTCGCGGCCGAAGATATTTTCCACGCGACGTGTCTCACGCCGCAGACCGCGCCGACGATCCGCAAGCTCGCCGAGCTCAAGCCAACGACGCTCGCGCTGATGCACGGCAGCGCGTTCGATGGGAATTGCGTCGCGGCGCTTTCTGCGCTTGCCGACGGCTACGCGCAGCGCGTCGAGAAGGCGTTCTGACATGCGCTGGGGCGACGCGCGACGCAGCGACAACGTGCAGGACGTGCGCGGCATGCGCGTCGGCGGGCTCGGCGTCGGCGGCACGCTGCTCGTGCTCGTCGTCAGCTATTTCGCCGGCGTGAATCCGCTGGAGATGCTCGGGCTCGTCGAGAGCACGATGCCGCCGACGCAGCAGGAAGGCGCACCGCCACCGGCGGGTGACAAGTCGGCCGACTTCATCCGCGCGATCCTCGGCGACACCGAAGACGTGTGGTCCGCGCAGTTCCAACGCGCCGGCCGCAGCTACGTCGCGCCGACGCTCGTGCTGTTCTCGCAGCGCTGGCGCTCAGGATGCGGCGCGGCGAGCGCCGCGACCGGACCGTTCTACTGTCCCGAGGATCAGCGTGTCTATCTCGATCTGTCGTTCTTCGCGGAGATGCGCGCGCATCTGGGCGGCGGCGGCGATTTCGCGAACGCGTACGTCGTTGCCCATGAAGTCGGGCATCACGTGCAGAAGCTGCTCGGCATCTCCGATCAGGTCGAGCGCGCGGCGCAGAGCGGCCAGCCGATGCAGGGCGATCGCGGATTGTCGGTGCGGCTCGAGCTGCAGGCCGACTGCTTCGCCGGCGTGTGGGCGCACGACGCCGAGGCGCGTCATCACTGGATGGAGCCCGGCGACATCGAGCAGGCGCTGTCGACAGCGACGGCGATCGGCGACGATCGCCTGCAGCGCGAAGCGCGCGGCACGGTGGTTCCGGATTCGTTCACGCACGGCACGTCGCAGCAGCGTGCGCGCTGGTTCAAGAGCGGATTCGACAGCGGCTCGGTGGGCCGCTGCGACACCTTCGCCGCGCACAACCTCTAGAGCAGTGCGGCGACCTCGTCCGCCGCGCGCTCGCCCGAGCGCACTGCACCGTCCATGTAGCCGTTCCAGATCGTCGCGGTCTCGGTGCCGGCCCAGTGGATGCGGCCGCACGGTGTGCGCATCGCGGCGCCGAAGTCGAGCCACGCGCCCGGCGGGAACACGCCGCCGTAGCATCCGCGCGAGAACTCTTCGCGCATCCAGTTCTGCTCGACGTACTCGAGCGGATTCGCCGCCTGATCGCCGAAGTAGCGCACGAAGCATTCGATCACCGCTTGCCGGCGATCGGCCTCGCTCATCGCGTCGGCCTTGCGGCCGTCTTCGCCTTCCATGAAGCCCATCATCACGCCGACGCTGCCATCGGGCGGTGTGTTGTCGAAGGTGATGCGCACGGGTCCCGTATCGCTCGTGGCCTGGCCTGCGAGTCCGGCGTCGCGCCAGAACGGCGTCGGATACACGCACTGCACCTTGATCACGCTGCCCATCGGCATGCGCTGCGTCATCTGATCGCGGATCGCGGGAAGCACCGGGTTGTAGCGGATGCGCGCCGCGATCGTCGGCGGCGCAGTGACGACCACGCGCTTCGCACGCACGCTGAAGTGCTCGCCGCGAACGGTGACCCCGTTGTCGTCCTGGTCGATCGCGATCACCGGCGCGTTGAGCAGCACGCGCGCGCCGAGCTGCGCCGCCATCTCGAGCGAGATGCGCTGCGATCCGCCGACGAGCCGCGACTCCTGGGCGCCGCCGGTCGTGTTGATCAGGTTCTCGAGCTTGCCCGCCGAGGCCATGTAGAACAGCGCGTGCAGGAGCGACACGTCGCGCGGCTCGACGGAGAACACCGCTTCGATCGCGAGCGCGACCAGCGTCTTGCCGGCGGGCGAGACGATGTTCGCGTCCATCCAGCTCTTGAACGTCTGGCTGTCCCAGTCGAGCGCATTCGCGGCAGTCCACGGCGAATCGACGGGCACTTGCGCGGCCATGAGATCGAGGCGCTCGATGGTCACGCCGGCTTCGGCGGCGGCGACGGGATCGGTCGGCGGAATGCGATTGACGCCGAGCCCGGTCGGATCGGGCACGTTGTTGTATTGCATCAGCCGGCCTTCGCGGTAGTCGACGTAGGCGCCGGTGTCGTAGGTCTTGAACGTCTCGAGCCCGAGCTCGCCGATCAGCGCGAGCACGCGATCCTGTCCGGGTCCGACCCACTGTCCGCCGATCTCGACGATCGTGCCGGGACTCGCGCCGGGTGCGGCGACGAGATGGTTCAGCGTGCGGCCGCCGACGCGATTGCGTGCTTCGATCACCAGCGCGTCGCGTCCGGCCGCGACGAGTCGACGCGCAGTCGTCAATCCCGCGAGTCCCGCGCCGACGACGGCGACTTCGGTTTCGTAGCTGCCGCTCGCGGTGCCGGGTTCCGCGGCGTGCGCGCCGGCGATCGGCGAGCTCTGTCCGCACCCCGCGACGGCCGCTGCCGCGGCAGCGCCGGTGAGAAGCTCGCGCCGCGTGAGATCGCTCATCGACCCACGACAGCGCGTGCGATGACTTCCTTCATGATCTCCGAGGTGCCGCCGTAGATGCGCTGCACGCGCGCGTCAGCGAAGTAGCGCGAGATCGGGTACTCGGTCATGTAGCCGTAGCCGCCGAACACCTGCAGGCACTTGTCGGCGACGCGGAACTGCATCTCGGTCGTCGCGAGCTTCACCATCGCGGCGGTCGGCACGTCGAGCTTGCGCTGCGCATAGAGCGCCGCGCAGTGCTTCGTGAACGCCTTGTTCACTTCGATATCGGTCTTGATCGCCGCCAGCTCGAAGCGTGTGTGCTGGAACGCAGCGATCGGCTGGCCGAACGCCTTTCGATTGCGCGCGTAGTCGATCGTGAGCGCGAGCGCGCCTTCCGCCGCGCCGACCGCGGAGATCGCGAGCGTGAGGCGCTCGCGCGGCAGCTCATCGACGAGATGGCCAAAGCCGTTGCCTTGCTTGCCGAGGATCGCGGAGGCGGGAACGTGCACGTCGGCGAAGAACAATTCGGACGTGTCGCCGCAATGCTGGCCGATCTTGTCGAGATTGCGGCCGCGCGTGAAGCCTTTCATGTCGCGCTCGACCAGGAACAGCGTCGTGCCCTTGGCGCCGGCTTTCGGATCGGTCTTGGTGAAGGTGACGACGACGTCGGCGTGCTGGCCGTTGGTAATGAACGTCTTCGAGCCGTTGATGACGAAGCCACCGTTGCCGTCGGGCAGGGCGGTCGCCTTGATGCCTTGCAGGTCCGATCCGGCGCCGGGCTCGGTCATCGCGATCGCCCCGACCATCTCGCCGCTCGAAAGCTTCGGGATGAACTTCTTCTTCTGCTCTTCGCTGCCGAGATGCGCGATGTATGGCGTGACGATGTCGGAGTGCACGGCGAGATTCGCGGCGAGCGCGCCGAAGCCGAGCCGCCCGACTTCCTCGAGCACGACGCACGCGAACTCGAACGGCGCGCCGAGCCCGCCGTATTCGGCCGGCGCGTCGACGCACAGCAAACCCGCTTCGCCCATCTGCGTCCACAGCGCGCGCGGCGTGATGCCGTCCTTCTCCCACTTCTCGTAGTGCGGCTCGACGTTGTCCTTCAGGAAGCGGACGACGTTGTCGCGGAAGATCTCGAGCTCGTTGGCGTGCGTGTCCATGATCGGTTCTAGTTGAGGCGATGGAATTCGAGGAAAGCGCGCAGCACGGCGTCGGGCGCCTCGACCTGCGGATAATGCCCGATGCCGGGGAGCTCCACGACGTCGGGATTGGGTACGAGCTCGCGATAGCGCGCGACCATGTGCGCACCGGAGACCGGATCGACCAGGCCGTCGACGACGCGGAGCGGGATCGGCGAGCTCTGCAGCGCGCCGACCCAGCGCGCGCGATGCTTGCGCCGCTCGCCCATGTAGCCGATGAGCTTGTGGAAGTTGTGGCTGCCGTTGTCATGGCGGATCAGCTGCCAGAACTCGTCGAGCTCTTTTGCGCTCGGCTGCGTGTTCGGTCCGAAGACCGCGCTGAAGCTCTTGCGGAAGCTCGCCTCGCTCATCCTCTTCGCGATGAGCCAGCCGAGAGGACTCGCCAGCAGCTTCTGCACGAGGCGAGGGCGATGCGTTTCCGGGAACAGTCCGCCGTTCAGGAAGCAGACCGAATGCAGCATCGGCGCGCGGCTGTCGGCCTTGCGCTCGACGCGTCGCGCCAGCAGCTCCTGCGCGACCGTGTCGCCGTAGTCGTGCGCGAGCACGTGGTAGTCGGTGATGCCGAGCTCGCGCAGCAGCCCTTCGTGGAGATCGGCCTGATCGAGGATCGAGTAGTCGTAGCGCCTGGGCTTCGCGGACCAGCCGAAGCCGATCATGTCGGGCGCGACGACCATCGCGAAGCGCTTGCACAGCGCGTCCCACTGGCGATGCCAATCCCACGACGCCGTGGGGAAGCCGTGGATCAGCACCAGCGCCGCGTCGGCGCCGCCCCGGCCGCCGAGCGCGTAGAAGATCCTGTGGCCGCGATAGGTGAAGGCGTCGCCATTGTCGCGCCAGAACTGGAAGCTCACGTCACCCACGGCTCTTCTCCGGCGGCGTCTTGGCCTCGTACTCGCACAGATCGGCGATCGGGCAGCGCGGGCACTCGGGCTTGCGCGCCTTGCACACGTAGCGACCGTGCAGGATCAGCCAGTGGTGCGCGTTCTGCTTGAACTCATCCGGTGTGACACGCACGAGCTCGTCCTCGACCTCGCGGACGTTCCTGCCCGGCGCGAGCTTGGTGCGATTCGCGACGCGGAAGATGTGCGTGTCGACCGCAATGGTCGGCTCGCCGAACGCGGTGTTGAGCACGACGTTCGCGGTCTTGCGGCCGACGCCGGGCAGCGCCTCGAGCGCTTCGCGCGAGCGCGGCACTTCGCCGCGGTGCTGCGTGAGCAGCACCTTCGACAGCGCGATCACGTTCTTCGCCTTGGTGTTGAACAGCCCGATCGTGCTGATGTAGCGCTTCAGTCCCGCTTCGCCGAGCTTCACCATCGCCTGCGGCGTATTGGCGACGGGATAGAGCTTCGCCGTCGCCTTGTTCACGCCGGCGTCGGTCGCTTGCGCGGAAAGGACGACGGAGACGAGGAGCTCGAACGGCGTCTCGTGCGTGAGCTCGGTCGTCGGCGCCGGATTGTTCGCGCGCAGCCGCTCGTAGATCTTGCGGCGCTTCGCCGGCGTCATTTCTTCGCTCGCGCGAGCGCGGCTGCGACCGGATCGTAGGCGACGGTTTTGGTGCGGCGCGTTTGCTGCGCCAGCCGCGATTGCCGCGCTTCGTAGCGCGATCGGAATTGCGCCGCGCGAGCGAACGCCGGTGGCAGCGCGGGCCGAGGCTCCATCACGATGCAGTCGACCGGACACGCCGGCACGCAGAGCTCGCAGCCGTCGCATTCCGATTCGATCACCGTGTGCATCACGCCCGCGGCGCCGAGGATCGCATCGACCGGGCAGACCTGGATGCACTTGGTGCAGCCGATGCAGTCGGCTTCGACCACGCGCGCGACGGTCTCGACGCTCTTCTCCTCGCCGCACGACGGATCGAGCGGGAGCATCGGCCGGTCGAGCAGTCGCGCGAGTCGCGCGATGCCTTCGGCGCCGCCGGGAGGGCAGCGATTGATCTGTGCTTCGCCGCGTGCGATCGCATCCGCGTACGACCGGCACGCGGGATAGCCGCAGCGCGTGCATTGCGTCTGCGGCAGCAACGCGTCGATGTGTTCAGGGACGGCTTGCACGGCGTCGGCACCTAGCCGAATGGACAGTGGGGAAGCTCGGGAAGCCTGCGTATTTTCGCCGAACCGGGGAGCGGGCGGGGGCGGCAATGCGCGGACGCGATCAGAAGGGGTGGACGCTGGTGGAGCTGATGGCCGGGCTGGTGGTGTCGTCGATCGTGACGTCGATGGTGGTGCCGGCGTTCAAGGACGTCGTCGATCGCAGTCGGCTGGCGGTTTCCGCCAATCAGCTCCTGACCGATCTGACGATGGCCCGCCAGAAAGGCGTCATGAGCGGCCTGCCGACGACGTTCTGCGCCGGCGATCCCGCCCGCGGATGCACGGGCAACTGGTCGGCCCGCACCTGGATCGTGTTCGTCGATCGCGATCGCGACGGCCGGCTCGGCGCGAACGATGTCGTGTTGTCGCGAGCGGATCTCGCATCGGAGACCTCGCTGACGATCGCCGGCAACGGGCCGTTCGGCAGCGCAGTGGTGTTCGATCCGATCGGGACGTCGCAATTGTCCAACGGTGCTTTCGCGGCAGGAACGCTGCGCTTGTGCGCGCGCGGCGGGCGGGGAGCGAACGCGACCGACTTGATCCTTGCCGCGAGTGGCCGCGTCCGCGCGGAGTCGCGCGATCTCGCGGGGCTCTGTCCGAGCCCGTGAGGCTTACCAGCAGTCGGCGACGGTCGAGCTTCCGCTGATGCCGCGATTGCCGGTCTGATCCAGTGTGAGCGTGCCGCACCTGGCGTCACGACCCGACTGCACCGTGCCTGGCACCGCCTGCAACGTGAAGGCAGCCGCCGTCGGCGTTGCCGTGAAGCTGTAGGTGTAGTCGGAGCCGGTCTGCGCGGCCGAAGCGCAGTCGAGACCCAGTGCGGTCAGCGCCGTGTTGTCCATGCCGACGTAGGTCAGGTTCGTCGTGTAGTAGCGCTCCATGTAGGTGCCGTAGTTCGCCAGGCAGGCCTCTGCCGCGCGCCGCTTGGTCTTGGCGACGGAGCTCGTGTAGGAGGAGACAGCGATCCTGAGCAGCACAGCCAGGATCGCCATCGCCACCAGCAGCTCGATCAGCGTGAAGCCTCTGGCCAGCGCCTTCATCGCTCCGCTTCCGTTCTTCGCCATCACTGTCCGATCCATTCGCGCCACGATACGCGCTTGAGGGAGCCGCTGGAGAAGGTCGCGACGCTGCTGTGGCTCGCGTTGTCGAAGCTCGTGAGCATCGTGTTGCTCACGAAGATCGGGCTGTTCGGCAGCGCGGTGAAGCCGATCCCCGCAGACGCCTTGCCGCCGACCTTGTCGGAATCGTTGAACAGGCGATCGCCGTTCAGATCGAAGAAGACTGCCGCGGGGTTGCCGCCGGTGAACGGGTCGAGGGCCATGATCCAGCCGCGACCGTTGGGGTTGCACGCGTCGACCGCAACCGGGATGCGCGTCGTCGCCAGGATCAGGGAGCCCTGGAACTGGTTCGGTGCCACGATACGCTCGCCTTCCGCGGTGGGCCCCGGCGAGCCGTTGGGATTGAGCAGGTCGAGGTACCAGCCCGCCTTGCCGCTCATGTCGCCGGTCGTCGGGCTGGAGACGGTGCGCGATCCCAGGGTGGTCGAGGTTGCTGCGGCCTCGGTCAGGATGCTGCGTTGCCTCAGCGCGCTGCGTGTGCTGCTCGACGTAATCGCAATTTCTCCAGCCGGCGCTCCGCCCAGCGAGACGATGATTCCGTACCACGTCTGCGTCGTCGTGGTGCTGAGGTCGGCCGTGTTGAGGAACTTGCCGGTGCCGAAGAACAGCCACAGGTTGCCGGTGTCCGGATCCTTTCCGACCAGCATGCCTGCCGTGATCGGCTGCGCGTTGGCGCTGGCGTCCTTCGCGGTGTAGAGCAGGGTCCCGCTGCTATTGCTGCTCGAAAGATCGAACGACCAGACGTTGCCGAGCAGGTCGCCGGCGTACGCCGTAGTGCTGATGCCGTTGCTCACGCTCGACATCCAGACCGCCGGCGACGCGAGGCCATTGCTGGTCGAATTATTGGTGGCGTGCACGCTCAACGCGCCGTTGGACAGCGCGAACTGGAGCAGCGCCGCCTTGTCCTGCGTGCTGTTGTAGCCGTTGCCGATCAGCACCGACCAGGTTCCGTCCGCAGTCTGCGCGATCACCGGCTGGCCCACGATCTGCCCGATGTAGCCGCTGTTGGTCTGGCCGTCGGCGGCAGAGCGCTCCCACAGCAGCGTCGGCGCCGCCGGGTCGGTGATATCCAGCGCATAGACGGTCTTGCTGGGCCCGCGGCCCGTGGTGCCGACGAGCACCGTTTTCCAGGCGCCGCTGAGATAGACATCGGCCACGGTCAGCTGGCCGTCATTGAAGAACTGATGCGCGAGGCTGCCGCCGTAATTGGGATCCGCGAGATTGGCGACGTTGGCGAGGATCACCGAGCCGGGAAGGTAGGCGAACGTCTCGGCGCCGGTGGACGCGTCGAACGCGTGCAGCATGCCGTCATTGGCCGCAACCCAGATGCGCGGCGAGCGCGACGCCTGGCTGGCGGCGAACGCCGAATAAGTGTCCGAGCCCGTGAACGTCTTGAGGATGAAGGTGTTGGGGTTCGGCGCGCCGACGAACACGGGTGTGGAATCGACGATGTCGCCGAGGGAATTGACCTGGTTGGTGGCGGCGATCGCCACGTCACGATCGCGGTAGATGCCGTCGTTCTTCTGCTCCAGCGAGGAATCGCCGCGCAGATAGTTGATGACGTTCTGGCGCGCCGTGGCATTGGCACCCAAGGCAGTCTGCTGGGCTGAGGACAATGATCCGACATTCGCGCTCGTGAATGCGATCGTCGAGCCGCTCATGGGCCAGGTGATGATGTTGCGGCTGGCGGGGGTCGGCAATTGCATCGAAGCCGTCCAGCTTGGATTGAGCGCGATCGCTCCGGTGGTGCTGTCCACCGCGTACGCGAGCAGGTCACCTTTCCACTTGCTGGTGAAATAGAACGCCTGATAGGCGACCGTGCCCGCTTGCAGCGTGGTGCTGTTCGCAGCAAGGCTCGCGCCCGTGCCGTTGCGGCCCACCACGCGCTTCAAGGCGTCGGAAAGACCGCCCGCGAATGCTTCGGGGCTGCCCGCGGAGTAGAAGCCGCCATGCCCATTGACCGCCGCGTGCGCGAGGTCGGCGATGTTGTTGATGCTGTTCGAGGCCGGCGTCGGCCAGCTGAAGCTGGGGATCGCCTGCCCGCCGTTGGCCCAGGAGAAAATGTCGGCGATCGTGGTCGCGGTCGGATCGTTCACGCCGTTGCCCGCAGGCGGACTCCCCGGCGTGTGGTCGTAGGTTGCCGGGCTGATCCCCGTCGGATCGAAACCGAGGCCCACGGTGAACGTCACCATGTGCTGCCAGAACGCAGGATCCTCCGTCGAGGTGCGCACGTCGTTGGCGATGTCGGTCCGGAGATCATTCACCCAATACTTCATCGCCACGTCGGACAACGTGCTCGAGTTGCTGTCGCTGTATGGCGCATGGGCGGTGTAGGTATAGGTCTGGCTGTTGACGCCCGTGATCGCGGCGTGGTTGGTACCGTCGGCGTTCGCGGTGCCGCTGAGCGTGAAACTGTCGTTCCAGAATCCGTCCGTGGTGGCGATCACATACGCCTGCCGGCACGCGAGCTCGGTTCCGTCGGCGCTCGAGGTCTTCCATGCGCTGTTGGTGCCGCTGGCCGAATAGTACTGGCCCACCATGTCCAGCGCGTTGCGCAGATTCGTGCCGCCACCGGACGACTCGCCGGCGATCCAGCTCCAGAAGGCATTCCTGCGAGTGCCCGACTGGCCCTTGGCGCAAGGGCTGACGACGCTGGTGACGCAGCTGTTGTCGAACGGGCTGACCTTGGCGAGCGTCACGCTGTTGGCGGTGAACTGGCCGGTCGGCAGCGCATTGTCGTTGTCGCCGTCGATCGAGCCGAAGCCGAAGCGCACGCTCGGGTCGAGCGTGTTGAACGCGGCGGTCAGGCCGCTCTTCGCCGACAGCAGGCGCGTGCGGTAATACGAGAACCAATTGGCAATGTTCTGGCCTGCGTTGACGCCGATCGGTGCGGCGGCTCCCGAGGTGTCGCCTTCCGTCACGCAGGTCACGCCCGCGGGGATTGCCTGGCATCCCTGCGCCGTGGGTGCGACGAAATAGCGCGTGTACGGGCCGGCCGCGGGGCCGGTCGAGAACTGGAAGTAGTAGTAAGTCGTGACGACCGTGTGTGAGCACGTGCCGCCGCTGCGCGTGTCGCCGGACGTGCAACTGCTGGCGTTGTAGTTCGTCTCGGTCCAGGTGCACGTTCTCTGCGAGCTGCCATTGCCCGGGTTCACGGGGCACGCGCTGCCGTTCCACTGGCAGTTGGAAACGTCAGTGTTCGCATCCTGGTCGCTGTTGTAATCGTTCACGCACTGCTTGACCGTCTTGTTGTTTTCGGTCTTGTTGGTCGTCGTGCCCGTCGCGGCATACGTCGTCGTTACGGTCGTCGAGGTCGTCGTGGAGAACGGCAGGTTGCTGTAGCCGGTGCCGGCGCCGCTGCCGTCGGTGTAAGTCTCGTAGGACCCCGTGTAGTAGTAGTTGGACAGGTTGGACGCCGCCGACGCGTAGGTCGTCAGGTTCACCGTGGCCGAGGTGGCGTTGTTGAAACCGTCCACCCAGGCGCCGGTCAGGCCGGGCGAGTTCGGATAGGACGTGCCGTCCACCTGGATGGGCAGCGGATAGGTGTGCTGGGGGTTGTAGTAGACGCCGTTGTTGGTGGAGTCGAGGAGCGCAACGTTCGTGTTGTCCGACGCCATCGTGTAGCCCGTGATGGACGTCTTCGCGGAGTTGCACGTCACGCCGTTGAGGTAGCAGATGTCCGGCATGAAGTTCCAGCCCATCGAGCCGGAGTCGTCGAGCATCAGGACGATGTTGGGGGCGAGCGTCTGCTCGACCGTCAGCGGCGACTGGTCGACGGTGACCGTCGCGTTCGCGAACTGCACGGCGGTTGCCAGGCTGAGGCCCAGCAGCAGCGCGCCGGTGCGAAGGCGCGACCGCCTGGTGATGGGATTGCCGTGGCTCATGCTGTTCACCTCGTTCCTCACTTCTTGTACATCGCCTGCAGCGTCACCACTGCACGATCGCCGACCGCTGCCGGATCGCCGCTGCGCGCGGTGACCCGATAGAACGTGCGCAAGACGCCCTGCACACCCTGGGCGCCGTATTGCGCGGAGTTCGCCGACTGGTTGAAGCCGGTGTCTGAATCCGTATCAGGCCACTGGCCCATGTTCTCGATCACGTACTGCGGTTGCCCGGTCGCATTGCCGTTGATCGTGAACTGGCCCGCGGCGGAGCCGGTCGCGACCGTGTGGATGTTGGCCGTGTTGAAGCCGCTGTCGGTGAACGGGTTGGTCTGGCAGGCGGTCGCGGTGGTGCTGCAATCGCGATCGATCGTCGTGCCGGTGTCGAGCGCCGCGGCCGCCGCGACCAGGCTCGCTTCTGCGCCCTGGAAGCCGACCTCGCGATCGTAGAAATTCGCGGTGATGCGTTGCTGCACGGTGGTGAGGCGGATCGCCATGATGCCGACCAGCGTGATCACCAGGAGCAGGATGAGGGAGATGGCCAGCGCGACACCACGCTGCGTCTCGATGCGGAAGGTCTTCATGTCAGGTGATCCGATTGCGCAGCGTGACGATCGTCGACATCTGGCGCTGCAGGCGCTGGTTCGCGGTCGTGGTCGAGCGGGTGTCGGTGCTGACGAACGTCAGGCTGATCTGCACCGCGTCGACCGTCGTCCAGTTGGCGGCGGCGCCCACGGTCGTGGCGTCGATATAGGTCGCGGTCGTCGCGCGGTGATACGTAATCTGCATGTCGGTGACGTTGCGTACCATCTCCTGCGCCGACGCCGTCGGCGTGCCGCCGACGTTGCCGACCGTCACCCGATACAGCGAGCGTCCGCCCTGCGCGTTGTTGCCGATGTACCAATCCACCGCCTTGAGCACGGCGATCATCGAATTGGGCCCGAACGCATAGGAGCCCGGACCGTTGCCGCAGTTGGTCGGATAGCCGAGATCCTTGGCGCAGTTGCCCGGCGAGACGCTGTTGCCGGTGTTGTGCACCAGCGTCACGTTCGACGAGTTGTAGTTCGAGATCTGGACGATGGCCGCGTGATCCGGGTCGCAGATCATGATGATGTCGCCGTCGTGCAGATCCGCCGTCTGCTCGTTGATCTTGACGTTGGCGGAAGCCGGGTTCTGGCTCTGCACGGACAGGCCGGTGTCGCCGGCGCCCATCAGCTGGATCGAGTCGGTGCTGGCAACGCGCTGGGCGACGCCGGTGCCGGAGGTGACCGCCGGATCCGCCACGCCGTTGTCGTAGCCCCGGATCGCATTGGCGAAGTCGGCCCACCAATCCGTGCCGCCGGCGGGCGGCGCGTTGTTGAGCACGTTGGTGACGCGCCCGTTGTTGTTGCAGGTCAGGCCCGCCTGGCGGATGTCGCGCGCCAGCAGCTCGAAGGCGATGCGCGTGTTGTCCTGCACTTCGCCCAGCGATTGATTGGTGCCGTACGACTGCTTGTTCGAGAGGAACAGCGCCGACACGCCGCCGACCAGCATGATGCCGAGCACCATGGCGATCATCAGCTCGACGAGCGTGAAGCCGGCGGGGCGACGCTTCAGGGAGAGTGGGCTCATAGCTTCGACGTGGTGACGACGGTTTGCGCGGACTTGCCGCCGGACTGGTTGGCGGCCGCATTGGTGCCGGCGGCGACGTTGTTGCCGATGCGGCTGTCGTCGAAGGTCACGGTGATCGTGCAGGCGGGCGTGGTTCCGGTGCAGCTGATGTTGCCCGTGGTCGTGGCCACGGCGCCGAGGACCTGGGCGAGCTGCGTGCACCAGGCGTTCAGCTGCTTGTTGTAGAGGTTGGGCGTCGCTGCCGGGCAGTTGTTGCCGGCGACGGTCGTGTTGTAGCTGCCCGCCACGACGGCATCGCGATCCGCCCGCATGGCCTCGAGGATCGAGTAGCTCATGACCACGGCCATCGAGCGTCCCATCGAGCTGCTGTTGTTCGCGAGCGAATGCGATTGCATCAGCGCGATGCCGAGGGCACCGACCGACAGCAACAGCACGGCGACGAGGATCTCGACGAAGCCGACGCCGTCCTGGCGCGCCGTGAGGCGCGGACGGTCACTGGGTTGTGCAGTTCGCTGGTTCACTGTTCGCGCACGCCGTGCTGGTGATGCAGGTACTGATGATGCTGCCCGTGGTCAGATAGATGCAGCGATGATTGCTGGTGCTGAGCTTGCTAGTGGAGACATCGGCAACGAGGCCCGAGAAGGCGCCGGTGCTGCCGGTGGAGCTGGCCTGGCCGCTGCCGGCGTAGCGCAGTCCGGTCATGGTCCCGAGCGAGATGCTGTCCGGAACCAGGACCGCATCGACGACCTTGCTGGCCGTGCCGTCGGGCTCGAGCGTGTAGACCGCGCCGCCCGAGGTTCCGCATGCGGTCTGCAGCGCGCCGCTCCCGTTGTTGCCCGTGGTGTTGCTGCACAGCTGCACGGACGTGCGGCCCGACGTCGCCGTGACCACCGCATTGCGCCGGATGGCCTCCAGGCGCGCGGCGTTGAGCGAGGCGATCACGCCGTTGGCCGTGGTGGCGAGGCGGTTCGAGACGATCGTCCGGGTGAAGCTCGGAACCGCCATGGCGAGCAGCACCCCCGCAACCGCGATGGTGATGACCAGCTCGACCAGAGTGAAGCCCGATGAACGCATGTTGAGGAGTCTCCGGACGCTAGTTCGCATCAACTGTGGCGTTCCCACATCCCGTTAACCGACGAAAGGCGGTCCCGGTGTGATGTGCGGCCCGCCCCGCAGGGCGCTCTCAGGTCGAGGCGGCGACCACCCGCTTGATCAGGCCCCGCGCCCCCTCGATGACGTCACCGAATCCGCTGGCAGTCCCGCCGACCTCGCAGAGCCAGATCTGATCGGCCGGCGCCTGGGCATCCAGCGGATGCTTGCGCGAGAGGATCAGATAGCGCGTTCCGCGGGCTGCGGTGGTGTCCCGGATCTTTACTGAGATCTCCGCGCCGTCGCGGCTGATCGACGAATGCTCGATCGGCGCGCCCGCGACGACGGCTCCGGCGAGGAATTCCCGCATGGCGGGCAGCAGCGACGACCACGCGGCGTCCAGCTTCTCGGCCCGCGTCGGCTCCAGGCGCAAGGCGCTGTCGCGCTGCTGCTGCGTGATGGTCGCCTCGAAGGAGCGCAGCGCTTTTGCGAACGCGGGTGTGATGGGCATGGATCAGCTCACCTTCGCGCCGGGCGCCAAAGCATGCTCGGTGGTCAGGACGGCGAGCCCGCTGTCGTCGCTGCCGGCGAGCACCATGCCTTCCGAAATGCCGAACTTCATCTTGCGCGGCGCGAGATTGGCGACGACGATCACGAGCTTCCCCCGAAGCTGGTCCGGCGCATAGTGTGCCTTGATGCCGGCGAAGACGTTGCGCCTGCCGAGTGCGCCGAGGTCGAGCGTCAGTCGCAGCAGCTTGTCGGAGCCGTCGACGAGCTCGGCGTCGTCGACGCGCGCGACGCGCAGATCGACCTTCGCAAATTCGTCGATGGTGATGTGTGCGGATTTCGTGCCCTCTCCCTGGGGGAGAGGGTGCCCCGAAGGGGCGGGTGAGGGGACGTCGCCCTTCTCCTCCGCAATCATCGCGTCGATCGCCTTCTGGTCGATGCGCGTCATCAGCGGCTCGTACGGGCGGATCGTGTTGCGCGCGACCGACTTGCCGAGATCGTTCCACTGCAGCGGCTGGTCGCAGCCGAGGAACTTCTCGGCATTCGCGGCGAGCGCAGGCAGGATCGGCTTCAGCGCGATGGTGAGCTGATAGAACGCCTGCAGCGCGATCGAGCAGACGCGATGCAGCTCGTCCTTCTTCGACGGATCCTTCGCGAGATGCCAGGGCGCCGAATCCGCGACGAATTTATTCGCGGCGTCGGTCGCCGCCATCATCTGGCGGATCGCGGTCGAGAAATCGCCGTTCTCGTACGCCGTCGCAAGCGTTTCGGCGAGCTTGGCGTCGATGCCGATCTCGCTCTTCGCCTCGACGAGCTTGCCGCCGAACTGCTTCTCGATGAACGGCGCGCACCGGCTCGCGATGTTCACGTACTTGCCGACGAGATCGCTGTCGATCTTGGCCTTGAAGTCCTTGAGATCGAGATCGAGGTCGTCGGTGCCTTCGCTCAACTTCGCCGCGAAGTAGTAGCGCAGGTACTCGGGATTCAGGTGATTGAGATAGGTGCGCGCGCGGATGAACGTGCCGCGCGACTTCGACATCTTCGCGCCGTTCACCGTCAGATAGCCGTTGACGTGGAGCTTCTGGGGCGTGCGGAAGCCGGAGCCTTTCAGCATGGCCGGCCAGAACAGTCCGTGGAAATTGATGATGTCCTTGCCGATGAAGTGGTGGATCTCGGAGTCGCGCCACACCGCGTCGAAATCGCGGCCGTGCTTCGTGCACCAGTTCTTGAGCGACGCCATGTAGCCGATCGGCGCGTCGAGCCACACGTAGAAGAACTTGCCGGGCTGATTGGGGATCGCGAAGCCGAAGTAGGGCGCGTCGCGCGAGATGTCCCAGTCGCGCAGGCCGGCATCGAACCATTCGAGGAGCTTCGCCTTCACCGACGAATGCGCGACGTCGCCATCGAGCCATTCCTTGAGGAAGGCCTGGAATTTCGACAGCGTGAAGAAGAAGTGGACCGAGTCCTTCATCACCGGCGGCGCGCCAGACACGACCGAGCGCGGATTCTTGAGATCGGTCGGCGAATACGCAGCGCCGCAGTTCTCGCAGTTGTCGCCGTACTGATCGGGCGTGCCGCAGCGCGGGCACTCGCCCTTGATGTAGCGATCCGGCAGGAACATGTTCTTCACCGGATCGTAGAGCTGCTGGATCGTGCGCCGGGCGATCGCACCGCCTTTGTCGAGCGCCTGGTAGATGCGCTCGCACAGCTCGCGATTCTCCTCGGAGTGCGTCGTGTAGTAGTTGTCGTGCGCGATCAGGAAATCCTCGAAGTCGCGCTTGTGCTCCTTGTAGACCTCGGCGACGAAGTTCTCCGGCGCTACGCCGGCCTTTTCCGCGGCGAGCATGATCGGCGTGCCGTGCGCGTCCTCGCCGGCGACGAACACCACGTCGTTGCCGCGCATGCGCTGGAAGCGCACCCAGATGTCGGTCTGGATGTAGCCCACCATGTGGCCGACGTGCAGCGGACCGTTGGCGTAGGGCAGGGCGTGCGTGACGAGGATCGCGCGGTTTTTCGAGGGCATGCGGAATTTTACCGGTTCGCGACCGGCGCCGCGGCCGCGCGCGCCGCGGCGAATCGAGCCGGCGCTCAGCGCTCGGGCGCGACCACCCGCAGCGGCGTGGTGACGTCGATCTCAGGCAGCGTCGTCGCCTTGGCGATCGGGCCGAAGTCGAAGCCGAGCCCGAGCGTCGTGGTCAGGCCTTTCGGCCCGCCTTCGAACTCGCTGTGGTCGGAGTAGGCGAGCACCAGCGGAACATTGAGGAAGCCGATGCGCTGCGTCAGCACGACGGAATAGACGCGACGATCCAGCCGCACCTGGTCGTTCGTGAAGTGCTCCATGCGCGCGGACGCGTCGACACGCGTGGATCCGAGCTCGCCTTCGCCAAGGAGCACGCGACCCAGTGTGATGCCTGCGCTGAGACGATTGCCGCCGGGGATCGCCAGATGCACGTCGGCTTCCGGCACGTCGACGCGCAGATCGCGCAGCCGCGCGTACTCGATCCACGCCGCCACGCGGTTCTTGGCGTCGAGCTCGTCTTCGTTGCGCTTCATATAGCGACTGAAGGCGCTGAGGCAGCGCGCGTCGGCGATCGCGTCGTCCTGGCCGCGCGCGTAGTCGTCCGCGTGCGCGACGAAGCACTCCTTGCCCGGGCCCCATTCGAAGAAGTCGAGATTGGCCCAGCCGGTTTCCACGCTCAGGCGCGCAGCCGTGTACGAGGCGCCGACGAGCGGATCGAGCTGACGATGGGTCACGTTGACCGTCAGCTGCGGCTGGTTGTTGACGAGGTCGGCGAAACGGTCGAGCTGTGCGGCCTCGAGCTTGTCGCGGAACGCCTTGAGACGCTCGACGGCCGCCCAAGCCGCGCCCGGGAATTCCGCCAGCAGCGCGGCGCATGCCTCCTGATGCTTTTGGAAGGCGTCGAGCTGGCGCGCGGCGGCGGGCGTGAGCTCGAAGATGTCCTTCGGCACGCCGTCCGGCTTCTGGCCCTTCTCGTCGTTGACGCAGTCGTGCTTGAACTTCCACTGCCATTGGCCGCGCGCGGGCGGCGGCGCCGGGAAGGCCGCGGCGAGCAACGACGCCTGCTTGTCCCGATACAGCTCGATGTCGCGGCCGAAGCCCCAGCCGCGCAGGCTCCAGGTGTACTCGAAGGAATAGTCGTCGTCGGGGCCGAGCTTGTCCTTCAGGTTCTCGACGACGCTGCTCGCCGCCCCGGCAAGCGCATCGAGAACGGGTTGCGCGAGCTTGGGCTTGGGGACCGCGGCGGCGCGCAGCTTGCTCTCGTGCGCCTCCTTGCTGAGCAAGCCGAAATTCCAGTCGCCGCGCAGCGCATTCGAATCGACGCCGTCGCCGACGCCGAGGCCGGCGATGCTGAAGCGCGGCAACAGATTCTGCGTCGCGGTCTGCGCAACGCCGACCGCTTCGCCGACCGGCTCGGCGAGCAGCTTGCTGCGGGCTTCGTCGAGCTGGTCGCCGAGCTCACGATTGAAGTGATCCTGGAATCGCCCGCTCACGAAGCCCCGCTTGGCTTCCTCCGCGACGAGCGCGCTCGCCGCATCGTCGTTGGCCTTCCAGCAGTCGGCCAGCTTGTGATTTTCCTCGCAGGCGATCTCTGCGCGCGCTGCGATCGGCGCCACGATGATCGCGATCACCAACGCACATCCGCGGCGGTGATTCATGGCGGGGGTGCGACGTCGATGGTGATGTCGCAGCTGTCGACGAGCAGGGCCGGCCTGCTGCGCAGCTCGCGCCTGATCGATCCGTCGAGGTCGGTGGTCGACACGAGCTCGCAGCAGTCCGGCGGCGGTGGATCGAATTCGCCCGTCGCGGTGATCGCATAAGTTCCGGGCTTGGTCAGCAGCAGCGCGTGCGGACCGGGTCCCGTCCAGTTGTGCTGCGTGCCGTTGGGCTCAACCACCACGGCGCCGCACGCGTAGTGCCCCGGGCACGGTGGCTTGTCGCTGAATTGCAGTCGATAGGTGGAATTGAAGCTGGCGTCGTGAGCGATCGGCAGCGCGGCCATCTGCATACCCCCGTAGCGAAGACCCGCC
>Ga0070741_10007983_pt1 | contig 21517 bp, 21 predicted proteins | sample Coa_R1_4_FD_66440 | JGI IMG/M metagenome (GOLD analysis project Ga0070741, IMG submission 66440) | Surface soil microbial communities from Centralia Pennsylvania, which are recovering from an underground coalmine fire - Coalmine... | ecosystem: Environmental > Terrestrial > Soil > Unclassified ... | reverse complement strand
CCCTTGAGAACCGTGGAAGACGACCACGTTGATAGGCCGGGTGTGGAAGTGCAGTAATGCATGTAGCTTACCGGTACTAATCGTTCGATCGGCTTGATTGCTCTCATTTTCAGTGTCCATAGGGCCGCAAGGCCCGTGACCAGAAAACATGACACGCGCGAATAGCGAATAGTGAGTGGCGAATAGAGGACATTCTATTCGCTATTCGCTACTCCCCATTCGCCCGAGCGCACCGCGCTCGAGCTTGCTTCGTATTTCCTTGTCCTTCGCCGGCCTGGTGGTTCTAGCGAGGAGCATGAACCCGATCCCATCCCGAACTCGGCCGTTAAACTCCTCAGCGCCAATGGTACTATGGCTTAAGCCCTGGGAGAGTAGGTCGCTGCCAGGCCTGCCAAGGACAAGCAATTTCCTCTTTACGCATCCGTCACAGAAGACGCCGCTTCCCTCCGGGAAAGCGGCGTTTTTTTGTGCCGCGCATGATCCGGACCCGAAGGGCCGCGTTAGCGCAAAGTGTGAAGCGGTTTTCCGAAAAGATCATGCGCAAAACGAGAAGCTCGTGGCCTCGCGCGCCATTTTCGGCCATGATGTGCCGGCAACTTTCCTCCCGGTTCACGCCTCGTTCATTTCAACAACCGTAACCGGGTTCCTGCCGGAAAAATCGAAGCTGCCTCCAACACCTTGAGGAGACTCCCATGCGCGCGTTGATTCGTTTCGCCGTGACTTCGTTGAGCATCGCCTGTCTCGCCGCCGTCCTCGCTATGCTGCCGGTTGGCGGCGCGCTCGCCCAGGGCAAGATGGCCCCGGCGCCCGCCGCGGCACCCCCCGCCCAGCCGCCGCAGCTGAAGCAGATCGCGCTGACCGAGAAGCAGATCGACAGCGCCGTCGCGGCCTCGAAGGAGATGGATCCGATCACGGCGAAGCTGCAGCCGAACGCCAAGCCGGACGCAAAAGTGATCGCGCAGCTCGAGGCCGTCGCCAAGAAGAACGGCTTTGCCAGCTACGATGAGTACAATACCGTGATGGACAATATCGGCGTGGTGTTCAGCGGCATCGATTCCACCACCAAGAAGTATGTCGGCTCGGAAGCCGTCATCAAGGCGCAAATCGCCGAAGTGCAGGCCGACAAGAAGATGTCGCCCAAGGACAAGAAGGCGGCGCTCGACGATCTCAACATGGCGCTCAAGCAGCCCGCGCCGGAGATCCAGAACAAGGGCAACATCGATCTCGTCGTGAAGAACTACGACAAGCTTTTGCCGATCATGGGGGACGACCAGAACTGATCGGCGCATAGCCGACGAAGCAAAAGCCCCGGAGATGTCTCCGGGGCTTTTTTCTTTCGCTGACCGCGATGGGCCGGTTCTGCTAGACGGGAGACGGGCGGCAGGAGCGGCGGCAATGGTAAAGAAGGTCGTGGTCGCGGGCGCGACCGGGCTGGTCGGCAACGCGGCGTTGCGGCACTTCGGCAGCGGCGGTGGCGCCGAGGTGATCGCGCTGTCGCGGCGGCAGCCGCGCGATCTCTACGGCGCGCGCCATGTCGCGCTCGATCTCACCGATGCAGCGCAATGCGCTGCGGTGGCGGGCGAGCTGAAGGGCGCGACGCATCTGATCTATGCCGCGCTCTATGAGGAGCCGAGCCTGGTCGACGGCTGGCGCAACCCGCATCAGATCGCGACCAACGACAGGATGCTGCGCAACCTGATGGCGGCGCTCGAGCCCGTGTCGCCCGCGCTGAGGCATGTCGCGCTGCTGCAGGGCACGAAGGCTTATGGCGTCCACGTCCGCCCGCTCACCGTGCCGGCGCGCGAGGGCCGCTCGGAGATGTACGAGCAACCGAACTTCTACTGGGCGCAGGAAGCTTTCCTGCGCGACCTGCAGGAAGGGAAAGCCTGGCACTGGAGCATCCTGCGGCCGGTGCTGATCGTGGGGCTCGCGATGGGCGGCGCGATGGATCTGATCCCGCCGCTCGGCGTCTATGCCGCGATCATGCGCGAGCAGGGCAGGGAAGCGCTGGACTATCCCGGCGGCGCCGCGCGCGTCGGACAGGCGGTCGACGTTGATCTCTTGGCGCGCGCCATTGCCTGGTCGGGTGAGGCGGAGGCCGCGCGCAACGAGGCTTTCAACGTCACCAATGGCGACGTCTTCACCTGGGAGAATATCTGGCCGGCGATCGCGGATGCGCTCGGCATGACGCCCGGCAAGGCGGCGCCGCTGTCGCTGGAGAAGGAATCCGCCAACTGGGCGGCGCCGTGGGACGCGCTGCGGCGCAAGCACAAGCTGGTTGCACCTGGCTTGAAGGAGTTCGTCGGCCTGTCGTTCCAGTATGCCGATTACAGCATGCGCTACGGCCAGACCCGGCCCGGTCCGCCCTCGATCGTCTCGACCGTGAAGATCAACCGCGCCGGCTTCACCGAGATGATGGACACCGAGGACATGTTCCGGAAGTGGTTCGCCGAGGCGAGGAAGCAGCGGCTGCTGCCGTAGTCTTCTTTCTTCTCCCTCTCCCCGTTCTTACGGGGAGAGGGTTGGGGTGAGGGGCTGTGTCCGCAATTCGGTAGACAGGAGTACGCGGAGACTCCCCCTCACCCGGCGCTTCGCGCCGACCTCTCCCCGCAGGCGGGGAGAGGTGAAAAGAGATCGCGCGGCATGTCAGGCCTTCGCAAACTTCTCCTCCATCGCCTTGCGCGTCTTGATGGTGTCGTTACCCTCGTCGAACTCGACGTCGGCCCAAGACACCACCGCGCCATGCGCGATGTCGTTCTTCAGCTTCACGCGATGCGCAAGTCCGATCGGCAGCGCGCCGGCCTTGAGGCTTGCCGCGGCCGGCATCAGTCTGCCCCACACCGTGTAGCCGCCCTCGCCGTCGAGCATCTCGCCGGCGCGCAAGTTTCGCTTGGCCACCGCGGCGACGTCGCCACGAAAACCCTGCGGCGCGCCGGTCGGCTCCTTGCGCAACGCCGCCGACAGGATCGAGATGTTCAACTCCAGCCCGATCAGATGATAGGGTTTGTACATCGCCGCATAGCGCCCGCTCGTGTCGGTCTTCAGCCCGTATTGCCTGAAGCAGTCCGCCGCATAGTCGTTCGGCGCTTCCAGCACGACATAGACGCCCCAGCGCAAATCGCGGAACACGGGACGGCCGTCGCGCTCCAGCGACGACACCACCTCGACCACGCCGGATTTCTCCAGCACGCCGCCCGCCTCTCGCGGCCGCATCACATGCGGCAAATCGTCGACACCGCAGGCCGGAAACGCCAGACCCTTGGCCGGCACGTCGAGTCCGGTGGCATTGGCGATCGCCGCCATTTCAATGGCCGATTTGGTGCCGTCGAGGAAGGAGTTGAACATCTGCGGGTTCATGCCGGCCGACTGCGCCTCGCTGCGGGTCAGCCCGTAATGCTGCCAGACGTCATCCGGCGTCACGTCGTGATAGGCCGGCAGATATTTGGTGCCCTTGCCGGCGGCCACCACGCGAAAGCCGGTGGCGTGCGCCCAGTCGACGATTTCCGCGGTCAGCGCCGGCTGGTCGCCATAGGCGAGCGAATAGACCACACCGGCTTTCCGCGCTTCCTCCGCGAGCAGCGGCCCGGCGAGCACGTCGGCCTCGACATTGACCATCACGATGTGCTTGCCGGCTGCGATCGCACCGCGCGCGTGGCGGATGCCGACGGCGGGATTACCGGTCGCCTCCACGATCACCTCGATATGGCCCGAGGTCGCCTTCGCCGCATCGGCGGTGAAGGTCGTGGCGGCAATGCGCGCCTCGTCCCAACCGACGGTCTTGCAGGCATCCCTGGCGCGCTGCGGATCGAGGTCGACGATCACCGGGACTTCCAGTCCCTTCACATGCGGCACCTGCGACAGAAACATCGAGCCGAACTTGCCGGCGCCGATCAGCGCGACATTGACCGGCTTGTTGGCGGCCGCGCGGGCGGCGAGGAGGTGGGAAAGGTTCATGGGGACCTGGGTTACAACGTCGTCATGCCCGGCCTTGTGCCGGGCATCCACGTCTTGCTTTCGTGGACCATAAAGGCGTGGATGGCCGGGACAAGCCCGGTCATGACGAGCTTTTATGTGGCCGCGGTAGCGCCTACTCCGCCGCCTGCCGCGGCGCGCGGGCGAGCCGCAGCAGCGCATCGTCGGGCACCGTCTGGATCGGCGTGAAGTCGCGATGCGCGATGTAGTCCGGCCGGGTCGGCGTGCGAATGTAGTTCGAGACCGCGTTCAAGGTCAGATACACGATCTTGCGCGGATAGGGCGTGATATTGCCGCTTGATCCGTGCACCAGATTGCCATGGAACATCAACAAACCGCCGGCCTTGCCGGTCGGCGCCACGATGCCGCCCTGCTTGACCAGCCGCGTCACGGTCTCCTCGTCCAGCGTCCACAGCGGATAGGAGGTGGTCGTGGTGTCGTGCGAGGCGTCGAGGACGCCGGCGGTCTGGCTTCGCGGCACCAGCATCAACGGGCCGTTGATCGGCATCACCTCGTCGAGGAAGATCGCGATATTCATGGCGCGCGGCTCGGGCATGCCGTCGTCGCGCTTCCAGGTGCCGTAATCCTGGTGCCATTGCCAGACGTCGCCGGTGAAGGCGGCTTTCGCGTTGATCTTGAACTGATGCATGTAGACCTTCTCGCCGAAGATCTGCTCGACCGGCTCGATCATGCGCGGATGCGCGCCGAGCGTGCCAAACCCTTCATTGTAGAGATGGGCGGCAAAGGCGGTGCGCGGCGCGCCGCTTTTCTCGCGCCACACCTCGGGGCGGTTGGCGTCGTAGATCGAGACCGCCTCGCGGGCGAGGAAGTCGACCTCTTCCTGGGTGAACAGCTCCGGCAGGAACAGCCAGCCTTCGCGATGGAAGAACTCGATCTGCTGCGGCGTGAGTTTCATGGCGTTGCCTCCTTCGGTTTTATTCGCTCTATCTCCTCATGGTGAGGAGCGCGGCACGCGCGTCTCGAACCATGAGGCCTCGGTCATGACCTCATCCTTCGAGACGCCGCTTCGCGGCTCCTCAGGATGAGGGTCTTCCTTCATGCCGCTTGCGCGGTGCGTAATCTCTCTTCGGTGCGCTGTCCGGCGGTGAGCGCATGTGCCAGCGCCGCCTTCTCTGCGGCAACCGAGTCACCCGCGAAGATCGCCTGCGCAATGCCTTCATGCTCACGCCAGGCGCTGTCGCGATAATCGAGCTCGGCGAGCACAGTCGCCATCGAGCGGCGCATATGCGGCCATTGCGGCGCGATCATCTCCTCGATCGCGGGATTGCCGGCGAGGCGATAGATCGCGCCGTGGAAATCGACATCGAGCGCGATCAGCTTCGACAGCGGCGTCTTGCGGTCGATCGCGCGGCCCGCATGCAGCGCCTTCTCGAGCTGCACGCGTCCCGGCGCGTCGCTCTTGACGCGTTCGGCGGCAAGCTTAGCCGCCAGCGCATCGATGGCGCCGCGCACTTCGTAGAGCTGGCGGATCCGCTCGGGATCCAGCTGCGTCACCTCAAAACCGCGCCGGCCGCTTGCGGTGATCAGGCCCTGCCGGTGCAGCAAATGCAGCGCATGCGACACCGGCTGGCGCGACACGCCGAGCTTCTCGGCGAGCTCGTTCTGGCGGATGCGCTGGCCCGGCAGCAGCGTGCGATCGGTGATCGCTTCGAGGATCCGCGCATAGACCTGGTTGATCAGGTTCGGGAGGGGATTGAGCGGAATCATGCCGGTCGGCCGTTTGGAATACGGAATGCCGTATTCGGAATGTACGGAGAAGTTACCGGCCGGTCAAGCCGAAAACCTCAATCATATGAAGTAGAAAACTGTCAATCAGCCGGCCAGGAACGCCGTTACCGCCCGGCAGAACGCCTCGGGGTTGTTCTCGAACATCCAGTGCCTGGCATTGGGAATGACCGCAGTCCGCGCGCCCGCGATCTGCTCGGCCATCACGCGCCAGATCGCCGACAGCGAACCGGTGGTGTCGGCGCCGCCGATCAGCAAGGTCGGCGTCTTGATCAGGGGCATGTCGGTCCTGGCGTAGGGTTTGCGCGCCTCATGCACCTGTCCGAGGAGGGTGAAGACGTTGTCGCGCAGCTGCTGCTTGGCCGCGGCCGGCAGCCGCCGCCACGCGTTTTCGCCATCGATCGCCTCGACGAAATTTTGTAGCGCGCCGTCGATGTCGCCCTCCCGAACCTTCTTGACCGAGATCAGCGTGCGCGCGGCCAGCGCCGACGGCGCGCCTGATGTGACCTTGGGATCGAGCGAGGAGTCCAGATCGCCGCCGGGCTCGGCGAGGATCAGCTTGCGCAGCAAATCCGGCCGCTGTTGCGCGACGCGGAAGGCGATGTGCCCGCCGCGCGAATGGCCCATCAGGTCGACCGGCTTCGGGCTGATCCGCTCGATGAAGGCGATGGTGTCGCTGACATGCTGCGCCATCCGGTAATGGTCGGTGACGGCGCCGTCAAAATGCTCGGGAAAGAAATGCCGCAAGCTCACCGCGATCACGCGATGGTTTCGCGTCAGCGGCCCGAGCACGGAATACCAGGTGCGGAAATCGCCGAGCGTGCCATGCACGCAGACCAGCGGATGGCCTTGTCCCACCTCGAGATAGGCCATGTCGGTGCCGTTGACCCTGATCGTCTGCATGCGTTAGCCCGCCAAAAAATCCAGCACCGCTTCGGAGAATGTCTGCGGCGCCTGCTCGAACATCGGATGCGTTGCGTTCGGGATCATCACGGTCTTCGAGTTGGGCACATGCGCGGCAAGCGCGTGCAGCACTTTCGGCAGCAGGCCCTTGGTGCGTTCGCCGCCGATGAACAGCGTCGGCATCCTGATCGACTCGGCGTCGGCCTTGGAGAACGGCGGACGATTGTCCTTGACCTGGCCGATCAGGGTGGTGGCGTTGTCGCGCAGGCCCTGCTTCATCAGTTGCGGCAGCCGCTGCCAGTGGCCAGCGCCTTCCAGCGTATCGACGAAATATTCGAGCCCACCCTCGATATCGCCGGCGGCGATCCTGTCCGCGGAGACCGTGAAGCGCGCCAGCAACGGCGAGGGGCCGCCCTTGTAATCGGGATCGAGCGTGGCATCGACCTCGCCGCCGGGTTCGGCCAGGATCAGCCGGCGCAAAAGATCCGGCCGCTGCTGCGCGACGCGGAACGAGATATGCCCGCCGCGGGAATGGCCCATCAGGTCGACCGGGCCGTTACCGAGTTTCTCGATGAACACGATCAGGTCGTCGACATGCTGCGCAATCGAATAGGTGTCGCCGTTGCCGTCCCAATGATCGGGAAAAAAGTGCCGCAGGCTGACGCAGATCACGCGATGCCGTGTCGTCAACGGACCGACCACGCAGCCCCAGATGCGGAAATCGTTGAGTGACCCGTGGACGCAGACCAGCGGGGGCCCTTTTGCATGGCCTATGTCCAGATAGGCCATGTCGTATCCGTTGACGTGAAGGGTCTGCATGAGGGCTCGCCGGCGGTCTTTCGATTTCGTCATGCCCGGCCTTGAGCAGGGCATCCACGTCTTCTGCGGTAACAGAAAGAAAGACGTGGATGGCCGGGACAAGCCCGGCCATGACGAGGAACTCTGGTGCAAGATTCCCGGAATCCGGGTGGATCGCAACAATTTCCAAGCCTAAATATCGCCTCGGACACAAGATGGGGCATGCGATTTTGGAGCGAGCCATGACCGACCAGCATTTCACCCTGTTCGATACGCCGATCGGCGTCTGCGGCATCGAGTGGGGCCCGCGTGGCATCAACGGCGTCCAACTGCCGATGGGTAGCGAGGACAAGACCCGCGCCCGCATTCGCCAGCGCCGCGGCGGCGACATCGAAGAGGCAGCGCCGACCGCTGAGGTCCAACACGCGATCGGCCGCATCGTCGACCTGCTCGCGGGAAAGCGCGACGATCTGACCGATATTCCGCTCGACCTCGACGGCGTGCCGGAGTTCAACCGCGGCGTCTACGATATCGCGCGGACCATCCCGCCGGGCCAGACCATGACCTATGGCGACATCGCCAAGAAGCTCGGCGGCGTCGAGCTGTCGCGCGACGTCGGCCAGGCGCTCGGGCGCAATCCGTGTCCGATCGTGGTGCCCTGCCATCGCGTGCTCGCGGCCGGCAACAAGCCCGGCGGTTTCTCCGCGCGCGGCGGGGTGGACACCAAGCTGAAGATGCTCGCGATCGAGGGCGCGGCGGTCAATCACACGCCGAGCCTGTTCGAGTGAGGTGACCTCTCACCGCTTGCTCGCCGTACCCTCTCCCCTTGCGGGAGAGGGTGCTGAGCAGCCGAAGGCTGCGAAGCGGGTGAGGGGTCTATCGCCGCAAAATACCCCTCACCCGGCTCGAATTTCGCTTCGCTCAATTCTCGCCACCCTCTCCCGCAAGGGGAGAGGGTGTTCGAGCGCTCAGCGCGAACTCAGCGCCTCACATCATCTCGCAGCTAAACCCGTTCCCCCTGCGCCTGATCTTGCCCGACGACGGCGAGGGGAAATGCGCGGTGCAGCACAGCGTATCGGTGTCGCAATAGCGCTCCAGGAAACTGCGCCGCGTCGCGGCCGCCTGCTTCGGATCGACGTCGAAGCGCGGCGACAGCTCGGGATGCCCGAGCTGCAGCGGCGTGTGCATGAGATCGCCGGAGAACACCGCGTCGTCCTTGCCGCGGCCGAAGGTGAAGGCGACATGACCGGGCGTGTGACCGGGTGTCGGCAAAATACGCGCATGATCGCCGATCGCGAAATCGTCGCTGACCATGTCGGCCCGCTTCGCCTCGACCACCGGCAGCACGCTGTCGGCAAACGGCGGCACTTCTGCCTTCGCGTTCTCGCCGGCCCAGTAATCATACTCGCGCTTGCCAAAGACGTAGCGCGCCTTCGGGAAGGTCGGGACCCAGCGGCCGTTCTCCAGCCGCGTGTTCCAGCCGACGTGATCGACATGCAGATGCGTGCACATCACGTAATCGATGTCGCCGACCGATACGCCCGCCGCCGTCAGCGCCCGCATATAGGTGTCGTCGGTCTTCATGTTCCATTTCGGGCGCAGCGGCCGCGGCTTGTCGTTGCCGATGCAGCTGTCGATCAGGATGGTGTGATGCGGCGTCTTCACCACATAGGACTGGAAGCACAGGATCAGCGTGTCCTCGTCGTCGAGCGCGCCGGCCGCCTTCAGCCATTGCCGGTTCTCGGCGAGCACCTCCGGCGTGAGATCCGGCAGCAGATCATGCGCTTTCAGGAAGGTGGTTTCCTGCTCGATGATGCGCTGGATGGTGAGATCGCCGACGTTGAACTTCAGGTTCATGGCTGCCTCCGATGATTACGCCGCCGGCGGCACCGAGATCTTCACCGACGGCCGCTCCAGCATCTTCTTGTTGAACGCATCGAGCTTGGGATAGGCCTTGCGCCAGCCGCAATCGGCGAAGCGGAAATCGGCATAGCCCAGCACGCAAGCGAGGCCGATCTGCGCGATGGTGAAGGGGCCGTTCAGCACGTCGTCGCGCGCGTTGAAGCGCGCCATGCCGCTCCACGCCCGGCTCCATTGGTCGTCGGACCACGTCTTCCAGCGCAATGCTTCCGGCCGCGTCATCGCCTCATACCGGCACAGCAGCATGGCGTCGAGCATGCCCTGCAGCAGCGAGTGGTCGCTCTTCACCTTCCAGCGGTTCGGGCCGTAATCGGGGATCAGGCTGCCGCCGGCGAGCTCGTTGAGATATTCGACGATGACGTATGAATCCAAAATAACGTCGCCGTTGCCGAGCATCAGCACCGGCAGCTTCTTCAGCGGCGTGATGCGCTGATAATCCTCGTTGGCGGTGCCCGGTGCCACCGATGCCGGCACCAGCTCGATCTTGTCGATCAGGCCGAGCTCGATTGCGGCGATGCGGACCTTGCGCGCGAACGGCGAGGCCGGGGAGAAGGTGAGCTTCATGATGGGCCCTTGTGTGCTCTATCCGTCGTCATGCCCGGCCTCGTGCCGGGCATCCACGTCTTGACGCTTGCTTCTCTGCCATGACGAAATTAGCAGAAGTGCCGATCGCATGGCCTAACAGGCAACGATCTCCTGGCGCTGCTCGCCGAGCCCGTCAATCCCGAGCGTGACGACATCGCCGACCTTGAGGAATTGCTGCGGCTTCATGCCGAGGCCGACGCCGGGCGGCGTGCCCGTGGTGATGACATCGCCGGGCAGCAGCGTCAGGAAGGTCGAGACGTAGGAGATGCACTTCGCAAAGTTGAAGATCATGGTCGAGGTATTGCCGGTCTGGCGACGCTGGCCGTTGACGTCGAGCCACAGGCCGAGCTTCTGCACATCCGCGATTTCGTCCCTGGTGACGAGCCAGGGACCGAGCGGACCGAAAGTGTCGTGAGACTTGCCCTTGGTCCACTGGCCGCCGCGTTCCTGCTGGAAGTAGCGCTCGGAGACGTCGTTGCAGACGCAATAGCCGGCCACATGGTTGAGCGCGTCGGCTTCCGAGACGTATTTGGCGCGAGTGCCGATGATGGCGGCGATCTCGACCTCCCAGTCGAGCTTGGTCGACTCGCGCGGCTTCTCGACCGGATCGTTGGGGCCGGACAGCGAGGTATTGGCCTTCAGGAAGAAGATCGGTTCAGACGGGATCTGCGCGCCCGTCTCCTTGGCGTGGTCGACATAGTTCAGGCCGATCGCGACGAATTTGGAGATGCCGGTGACCGGCGCGCCGAGTCGCGGCTTGCCCGGGACGGCGGGGAGGGAGGCGGGATCGATCGCAGCCAGCTTCTTCAGCGAGGCCGGCGAATAGGCCTCCCCGTCGAGATCCCTGATATGGCCGGACAGGTCGCGCAATTGGCCGGATTTATCGATCAGGCCGGGCTTTTCCGCACCCTTGTTGCCGTAACGCACAAGCTTCATGTCTTACTCCTCCCGAAGGCTGGTTTTGCTTGGCAAGGTTATTGGAACAGGCAGCGGGGAAATTCAACTGTCCGAAGGCATATTGCATGGCAGACCCCTCATCCTGAGGAGCGGCCTCTTGGCCGCGTCTCGAAGGATGAGGCCAACGATCGGGCCTCATGGTTCGAGACGCGCTACGCGCTCCTCACCATGAGGGTCACCCCAGCGCGATGAATTTGAAGGCGCTGCCCTCGCGCTTGATATGGCCGGCATTGTAGTGCCCGCCGATCACGAGCACCGGCTTGTCGGCGAAGCGCGAAAACAGCTCGCGCCGCGTCGCCGGCGACTTCGCGGGGTCGGAATCCGCGGTCGACGACCAGTCCAGATGCGCCATCTGGCAGGGATGATGGGCGACGTCGCCGGTCAACAGGCCTTCCTCGCCGTCCGACCTGATGTGGATGCTCATATGACCGGGGCTGTGGCCCGGTGTCGGGATCATGGTGATCTCGTCGGTGATTTTGGCGTCGCTTGCGATCAGCTCGGCCTTGCCGGCATCGACGATCGGCTTGACCGAGTCGTTGAACACGGCGACCTGCGCCGGCTCGACGCTGTGGTCGCGCCAGTACTCGTATTCGGTCTTGCCGAACAGGTAGCGCGCATTGGAAAAAGTCGGCACCCATTTGCCGCCGGCAAGCCTGGTGTTCCAGCCGACATGGTCGACGTGCAGATGCGTGCACAGCACGGTGTCGATGCCCTCGGGCGGAAATCCGGCCGCGGTGAGCGTCTCCAGGAAGGGGCCCTTGCGATCGTTCCAGGTCGGAATGCCGCGGCCCTGCTTGTCGTTGCCGAGCCCGGTGTCGACCACGATGCGGCGCTTGCCGTCTTCCAGCACCAGCGAGTGGATCGACATTTTCAGTCGGCCTTCGTCGGTGGCGAAATGCGGGATCAGCCAGGGCAGCTTCTGGATTTCCTCGTTGGTGGCGAGCGGCAGGATGAACCGCGTCGAGCCCACCGTCTCCAGCTCGACGACCTTGGTGATTTTGACCTTGCCGACCTTCCATTGCATGCCGCGTTTCTCCCGTTGTCATGATTTTGGGCGGCAAGATGCGGGTTTCCGCGGCCTCGCGCAATGGATCAAACCGGGCGCATGCCGCGTTATCGCCTTGGCGCGAAGGAGCCTGCGATGCCCGAATTGACGATCTCGCCCGAAAAAGTCGCCTTCCTGATCGAGAAGGCCAGGGAATTCGACGTGAAGGAAGGCGACTCCGATCCGGATTCCGGTTCGAATGCGGCCGACGACGAGATGATCGACGTGCTGGAGGACAACGGGCGCGATCCCGTTGCCTACGAGCTCAGGAGCTTCATCAACGCGCTCAATGAGGATGAACAGCTCGATTTGGTGGCGCTGATGTGGCTTGGCCGCGGCGACGGCGGCATCGACGAATGGGACGAGCTGCGCTCGCGGGCCATCGATGCGCGCGCGGCCTACCGCAGGGCCTCCCCCGAGACCGTGCGTTACCTGCTGGGCGAGCCTCTGCTGGGCGACCTCCTGGCCGACGGCCTCGATGCTTTCGGTATCAGCTGGACGGAGGGCCGGACAACGGCGGACTCCTCGAGCCCCAGCCAACGCAGCGAGGATGACCGCATTCGGCGTTGAAGCTTCTCACCGCGCGCAGTCGACCACGACCGTGCCGAGCTTGTCGCCTTTCTCCACTGCAAGATGCGCCTGCGCGGTCTCGCGCAGCGGATATTGGCCGGCGATGTTGTGCAGCCGCTTGCCCGCCATCAGCCATTTGGTGATGTCGGCTTGGGCTGCCGACAGCAGCGGCCATGGCAGCGCGAACAACACCAGTCCGCGAAGGTTGACGCATTTCTCCATCAGCTCGCGCATCGGCACCACGGGCGTCCGGTTGCCCTGGGTGGCGTAGACGACGATGGAGGAGTTCATCGCCATCAGCTTCGGCGTGATCGCGACATTGCCGCCGAAATCGACCTCGGAAACATGGTCGACACCGCGCTTGCCGGCGATGTCCATGACTTTCGCCACGACGTCATCGGTCTTGTAGTTGATCGCATGATCGGCGCCGGCGCGGCGCGCCTGCTCGGCCTTGACCTCGGAGCTGACGGTCGCGATCACCTGTTTCGCGCCGCCCCATTTGGCGAATTGCACGGCATAATGACCGACCGCGCCGGCGCCGCCGGTCACCAGCACGGTCTTGTCCTTGATCGGTCCGTCCGCGAACACCGAGCACCACGCGGTCATCGCGGGGATTCCGAGTGTCGCGCCTTCCGCGAATGACAGCTGGTCCGGCAGCGGCGTCACCAGCTGCTCGGCGAGCGCGATATATTCGGCCGCCGTGCCGAGTGCGCGCCCGTTGCGCTGGCCGTTGAACAGCCAGACGCGCTGGCCGACCTTCAGCCGCGTCACGCCCGACCCGACCTGGTCGATGACTCCCGCGCCATCGCTGTTCGGAATGACAAGCGGAAACTCCAGCCCGCGATAATTGCCGGCGCGGCGTCCGACATCGGCCGGATTGACGCCGGAGGCTTCCAGCTTGATGCGCACTTCGCCGGGCCCGGCCGTCGGCGTCGGCTGCTCGCCGAAGGTAAGCACCTCGGTCGCCGGCCCGCAGCGCTCGTACCAGACTGCCTTCATGTGACTACAGCGTGCCGGGGAAGGCGCCGCCGTCGAGCAGGAGATTTTGCCCTGTGATGTAGCCGGCATGCGCGCCGCACAGGAACGCGCAGGCGTAGCCGAACTCTTCCGGCGTGCCGAAGCGGCCGGCGGGATTCTGCTTGGCGCGCTCGGCCATGAGTTGCTCGACCGGCACGCCGCGCTTCTCCGACTCGGCCTTGCCGGTCGAGCGCAGGCGATCGGTGTCGAACGGCCCCGGCAACAGGCCGTTGATGGTGACGTTGTTGATCACGGTCTTGCGCGACAGGCCGGCGATGAAGCCGGTGAGGCCGGCGCGCGCGCCGTTGGAGAGGCCGAGGATCTCGATCGGCGCCTTCACGGCGGCCGAGGTGATGTTGACGATGCGGCCGAACTTGCGCGCCATCATGCCGTCGACCGTGGCCTTGATCAGCTCGATCGGGGTCAGCATGTTGGCGTCGATCGCCTTGATCCAGTCGTCGCGCGTCCAGTTGCGGAAATCGCCGGGCGGCGGGCCGCCGGCATTGTTGACCAGGATGTCCGGGTTCGGACAGGCCTTCAGCACGGCCTCGCGGCCTGCGGGCGTGGTGATGTCGCCGGGCACTTCGGTCACGGTGACGCCGGGACTGGCTTTGCGGATTTCGTCGGCGGTCTTCCTCAGCGCGTCGGCGCCGCGCGCGGTCACCGTCACATGCACGCCTTCGTTGGCGAGCGCCATCGCGCAGGCGCGTCCCAAACCCTTGCTCGATGCGCAGACGATGGCGCGGCGGCCCTTGATGCCCAGATCCACTGTTTCACTCCCTTGGACAGGTTTTTGTCGGCCCGGACTTTAGCCAACCTCAATGGTCCTGATAAGGGCGTGAGCACGGCCAAAATGCATAGGCCGCGTGTTTCAGATATGCCGTTCGCGCTTGAGGCGGTCGATGGTGGCGGTGAGCTCCGGCGGCAACGCGCGAATGCCCTTCTGGCCCGCGGCGGAGAAGAAGGGGCGCAATTGCGAGTCCTGCAGGAAAGCAGGCTGGCGATAGGAGGGAATGAGCTGGTCGAACACCAGCACGACCGAGGTTGCCACCAGGCCGACGCGAACCGCGCCGAGCGCAGCACCCCCGAGCCGGTCGACGAATCCGGGATCGCCGATCGCCTCGTCGATCGGGATTCGCGCGAGCTTGCCCAGCACCATGCCGATCAACAGGAAGGCGCCGAGGAAGAAACCGGCGTTCTGCATCAGCGGTGAATTGTAGTTCTCGGTGAGCGGCGGCACGAACGACATCACCCAGACCGCGATCGGCATCGCCACGATGTAGGCTACGATGGTAATGGCGCTGCGGATCAGACCGCTGCTGAATCCGCTGCCGACGGCGATGACGAGGCCAAGCAAGACGGCGATGTCGAACGTGTTCATGCGAACCCCCAGGGCACGATCCGGAAAAGTGTGAAGCGGTTTTCCGAAAAGATCATGCCCCAACGACAAGCCGCCTACATGCCGGAGGTTCGTCAAGAAAAGCGGTTGGCGATTGTTAAAATTGTCGGGTTCCTCATTCCGATTTCACTTCCCCTCGTCATGGCCGGGCTTGACCCGGCCATCCACGTCTTCCTTTTTGGGGGCTTAAAGACGTGGATGCCCGGCTCAAGGCCGGGCATGACGAGTCTTTTTGCGGTGCTTGCGTGCTCGCAACTCTTACGCCCTTATCTCCGCCTTGATCATGTCGGCCGCCTTCTCGCCGATCATGATGGTGGGCGCATTGGTGTTGCCGCCGATCAGCGTCGGCATGATCGAGGCGTCGACCACGCGCAAGGCCTCGAGCCCGTGCACCTTCAATTTCGGATCGACCACGGCCATCGCGTCGGCGCCCATCTTGCAGGTGCCGACGGGGTGATAGACCGTGTCGACGCGGTTGCGCAGGGCGGCGCGGATATCGTCGTCGGTCCTCACGTCTGCGGTGAACATATCCTTCTTCTGCAGAGCGCGGATCGCCGGCGTCTCCATCAGCCGCCGCGTCATCTTGAAGCCGTCCACCATGGTCTCGACGTCGCTCTGCTCGGCAAGGAAGTTCGGGTCGATCCGCGGCGCCGCCAGCGGGTCCGCGCCGTTCAGCTCGACGGTGCCGCGGCTCTTCGGCCGCAACAGGCAGACGTGACAGGAAAAGCCGGTGCCCCAGCGCGGCTTGCGGCCGTGATCCTCCACCATCGCCATGCAGAAATGCAGCTGGATGTCGGGCAATGCGAGATCGGGCCGTGTCTTCAGGAAGCCGCCGCACTCGGCGACATTGGAGGTCATCGGGCCGCGCCGCTCGCTGCGGTACTGGAAAATGCCCTTGAAGATGCGCCCGATGCCGCCCCACGACAGTCCCGAGAAATACGGCGCATCGGAAGCAAAGCCGAACACGAAGTCCGGATGGTCCTGCAGGTTCTGGCCGACACCCGGCAGATGATGCGTCGACGCGATGCCGTGATTGCCGAGCGCCGCGCCGTCGCCGACGCCGGACAGCATCAACAATTGCGGCGACTGGAACGCGCCGGACGACAGGATCACCTCGCGCCGCGCGCGGATCGTCCTTGTCTGCTTGCCCTGGATGTATTCGACGCCGACCGCGCGCTTGCCCTCGAAGATGATGCGGGTGGCCTGCGCGCCGGTCTCGACCCGCAGGTTCGGCCGCGTCGCCATGTGCGGGTGAATGTAGCCGCGCGCGGCGCTCCAGCGTTCGCCGTTCTTCTGGGTGACCTGATAGATGCCGAGCCCTTCCTGCTCCGCGCCGTTGAAATCGTCGCGAATGCGGAATTGCGCCTCGCGCGCGCCCTGCAGGAACATCTCGCGCACCGGATTGTCCGACTGCAGCCCCTGGACATGCAGCGGACCGCCCTTGCCGTGATATTCGCCGTCGAGCTCGGCATTGTCCTCCGAGCGCTTGAAATAGGGCAGCACGTCGGCATAGGCCCAGCCGGGATTGCCGAGCGCAGCCCACTCGTCATAGTCGGCGCGGTGGCCGCGGATGTAGACCATGGCGTTGATCGCGGAAGAGCCGCCGAGCCCCTTGCCGCGCGGCTGGTAGCCGATGCGGCCGTTCAGGCCCTTCTGCGGCACGGTGTCGAACGCCCAGTTGTTGAGCTTGCCGGAGATCATCAGGATCATCGCGCCCGGCGTCGTCACCACCCAGTTGTCGTTCCTGCCGCCGGCATCGAGCAGCGCCACCGAGGTGCCGGCGTCCTCCGACAATCGTCCCGCCACCGCGCAGCCGCCGGAGCCACCGCCCACCACCACGAAGTCGAATGTGTCTGTCACGCAAGTCCCCCAAGTCACTTTTGTCATTCCGGGGCGATGCGACAGCATCGAACCCGGAATCTCGAGATTCCCCGATGCGCAATTGCGCATCTGTGGTCCGGTCCTTCGGACCGTCCCGGAATGACGGTTCTCGTGATTACGACATGAACCGCAGCATCTTTTCCAGCCGCGCGATCTTGCCGCCATAGGGCGGATAGAGATCGGCCATGCGGTTGAGCACCGAGCGGTAGAACACCGGCTTCAGCTTGCTCAGCGTATTGAAACCCCACTCGCCATGATAGGCGCCGGTGCCGGAAGCGCCGACGCCGCCCATCGGCTGATTGATCTGCGTGAAGTGGAACAGGCAATCGTTGACGGTGACGCCGCCCGACACGGTCTGCGTCAGCACCGCGTCGCGCGCCGCGCTGTTGCGGCCGAACCAGTACAGCGCCAGCGGCCGGTCACCCTTGTTGATGAAGGCGATCGGTTCTTTCTCGTCCTTGTAACCCATCACGGGCAGCACCGGTCCAAAAATCTCCTCCTGCATCAGGCCCATCTCGGGCGTGGCGCCGACCACGATCGTCGGCGGGAATTTGCGCTTGGCCTTCCAGTTCGGATCGTCGGCCTTCGCTGGCTGCAGCACTTTTGCGCCTTTGGCTGCAGCGTCCGCCACCAGCGCTTCCAGCCGCGCGTAATGCCGATCCGAGATGATCGAGGTGTAGTCCTTGTTGTTGGCTTCCGTGCCGAACATGCGGCGCATATGCGTGCGCACCTTCTCGGCAAAGGCCTGCACGGATTCCTCCGGGACCATCGCATAATCAGGCGCGATGCAGGTCTGCCCCGCATTCATCAGCTTGGCGTAGCCGATGCGCTCGGCCGCTTCATCAAGATCCGCGGTGCGGTCGACGATCGCGGGCGACTTGCCGCCGAGCTCGAGCGTCACCGGCGTGAGGTTGCGGCCGGCGGCTTCGGCGACGATCCGGCCGATCCGGGTCGAGCCGGTGAAGATCAGGTGATCGAACGGCAGCGCGGCGAACGCCTTCGCCACCTCGTCCTCGATGCCGGTGACCAGCATCTCCTTCGCATCGAACTTCTGCGCGATCACCTCTTTCAGGAGCGCGGAAAAACGCGGCGTCAGCTCGGCCGGCTTGATCATGACGCGGTTGCCCGCGGCGAGCGCGCCGACGGCCGGCGCCAGCGTCAGCTGCAGCGGATAATTCCAGGGCGCGATGATGCCGACCACGCCGAGCGGCTGTGGGATCAGGCGATTTTTGCCCGGCATGAACTGCAGCGCGGTCGCCACGCGCCGCGGCGCCATCCATTTCTTCAGATGCTTCACCGCATGCTTGATCTCGACATAGAGGAACAGCGTCTCGGCGATGGTGGTCTCGATCGAGGCGCGATGGCCGAAATCGGCCGAGATCGCCTGCTCGAAGCGCGCCTCGTTGTCCTTGACCGCCGCGCGCAGCCGCCGCAGCCGGTCGATCCGCACCTCGCAGCTGGGCACGGGCTCCGCGCGCGAGGCGTCGAACTGGGCGTGAAAGACATCGTCGAGGGCGGAGAGAGGGGGGCTCTTCAGGGACTGGTCCATGGCATTTCCCCGTTTTGGCTTGGTTAAGGGGCTCAGGCTGGTCCCTTGCGGGACTTCTGGCAAGAGCGGGCGAATTCGGGTCGGTTTTGACACATTTGGCGCGTCATAAAATCGAAAAAAGCGGGCCCGGAACCCTTTCCAAAGCGGGGCGGCGTTGGTACATACCGCCCGCACCCGATCGGCATTGGCCCCGGGATGCCTTCTCAGGAAGCCCTTCGAGACGGATTTTGGCGCGGCAGGCCGCGTCGTTCGACCGTTTCGAGCTTTCTCCCAAGGCGTGCAACGGCTTATCGCGGGGTGGAGCAGCCCGGTAGCTCGTCAGGCTCATAACCTGAAGGTCGCAAGTTCAAATCTTGCCCCCGCAACCAAAGTTATCGCGTCACCACAATGGATTAGCCCGCTTCGGCGGGCTTTTTCATTGTTTGAGAAGCCTCGCAAATCATTCTGTCGATGCGCTTGCATTTCCAGTCCTTGCTTCCGAGGAACGCGAGCGCCGCTTCTTGTATCTGCCGCGGTGCGTTCACGGACGCAGCACGGCGGCCCCGACCAACTTGCCAACGCGCAGGCGGGCCAGTGCATCATTGGCCCGGTCGAGCGGAAAGACGGTGGTGTGCGTCCGAATGTTGGCGTGCTTGGCGGCCTTGAAGAAGTCTATGCCGTCCTTGCGGGTCAGATTGGCGACGGACACGATTTGCCGTTCGCCCCAGAGGATGCTGTAGGGGAAGGCGGGAATGTCCGACATGTGGATTCCAGCGCAGACGACGCGCCCGCCCTTGCGCACGGCGCGAAGCGCGAGCGGTACGAGAGAGCCGATCGGCGCGTAAATGATCGCCGCGTCGAGTTCGACGGGTGGTTTGTCCTCGGAGGCCCCGGCCCAATCCGCGCCGAGCGACAGCGCGAGCTTTTGCGCCTCTTCGTCGCCGCGGCGGGTGAAGGCGTAAATCGATCGCCCTTGCGCGCGCGCCACCTGCGCCACGATGTGACCGGCAGCGCCGAAGCCATAGATTCCGAGCGCGTTGCCGTCGCCCGCCATCACAAGCGAACGCCAGCCAATCAAACCGGCGCAGAGCAGGGGCGCCAGCGCCGCGTCGTCGCCGTCTTCGCCGAGGGAAAAGCAGTACCTGGCGTCGGCGATAAGGTGGCTGGCGAAGCCGCCATCCCGCGTATAGCCGGTGAATTGGGGACGGTCGCAGAGATTCTCCTTGTCCGCGCGGCAATAGAAGCACTCACCACAGGTGAAGCCCAGCCATGGCACGCCGACCCGCATGCCGAGCTTCAAATCGTCAACGCCGATCCCCAGCGCATCGACCCTGCCGACGACCTCGTGGCCGGGGATGATGGGATAGGGAATGTCCGGCAGCTCGCCGTCGATCACATGCAGGTCGGTCCTGCACACACCGCAAGCGTTGACCTTGATGCGAACCTCACCCGGCCCCGGAGACGGGTCCGGCCGTTCAACGAGCGTCAATGGCGCGCCGCGCGCGGGAAGGGCCATCGCGTACATGGCGAGACCTTTGTGTTATGACAGTTGCAAATTGGCTTCTTATGTCTTTCGCCGCTTGATCCCGGTCAATATCGGAATGCCTCTTCCGCTAAGAGAATTGAGCGTTGTCGGAACGAGCCAGGATGTATGAATTTCTTCAGGAAACGTCGAAAACAACATGACAAGGGTCGTCAGAAGCGTTCCGCCGGATCGCGCATTCGGCGCGTTGGCGCACGGCTACGTCGTCCGGCTGGCGCAGCGGCTTTGATCGCCGCGCGCTGATCGGCACATAGTAGCGCCAACCGGCAACCGCACCGCACGCCCAATTTCTTCTATAGACGCCCCGACCCGGCATGTTAGCCTCCATTGACCAGCAACACCCCGGTCGGTCGTCCCATGATCACCATTCCGCAGGTCCTGGCGCAGTCACTGGGCTCCTTCCTGGCGGCGGAGACGCGCGGCCGGTTCGGCTCGTCGCACGGTCATCTCGCCGACTTCCTGCCCTATGCCGCGCGGCTGACGCTTGAGTGCATCGGCAACAGCGACGCGCTCTATCACGACATCGAGCATTCGATGCTGGTGGCGCTGGTCGGCCACGACATCCTGATGGGGCGGCAGCTGCTGCGGCCGACCACGCCGCGCGACTACGCCAACTTCATTCTCGCGTGTCTGACCCATGACATCGGCTATGTCCGCGGCGTGGTGCAGGGCGACGGCGACGGCGCCTATGTCGCCGATGTCAACGGCCGCACCGTGAAGCTGCCGATCGGCTCGTCGGACGCGGCGATGGCGCCGTATCACGTCGATCGCTCGAAGCTGTTCGTGATCGAGCGCTTCGACTCCGTCGAGTTTGTCGATGCCGACCGGATCGCGCGCGCGATCGAATACACCCGGTTTCCCTATCCGTCGCCGTCGAACGAGGTTCTCGACGATCTCTACGAGGAGGAGGGCCTGCTGCTCCGCGCCGCCGACCTGATCGGCCAGCTCGGCGATCCCAATTACATGCGGAAAGCGAACGCGCTGTTCTACGAATTCGAGGAGATCGGCCTGAACACGACGCTCGGCTACCAGACGCCGGCCGACGTCGTCTACAAATACCCGCAGTTCTACTGGAAGAACGTCGCGCCGCAGATCTCGACCGCGATCCGCTATCTCAACGTCACGTCCAGCGGCCGGCAATGGGTCGCCAATCTCTACAGCAACGTGTTCCGGGCCGAGCGCGAGCTGACGCATTCCGGCCCGCAGATCTAGGCGCCGTTGCGCATCCCATGGCCGTTGCGGAGTGTTGCCGTTGCAGCACGACGGGCAACACAGCAAAAACCCGCCGCCTGTTTTGCCCGACGAGTCAAGCGCGCCACGCAAAAATATTGTTCTTTCCGAAAGTAAGAAATTATGATTTAAAGAAGCCAGCCCGCCTCGACATGGGGGACGTGATGGCCATTCGTCACCAGACGTGAGGCGGGTTGCGATGGACGCGCATCGGCCGCAAGACGTGCGGCGGGAGCGCGTACGGTCAAGCCGTGTGGTCCTGTCCCGCCAATGCAGGGGACAAGCTGCGCAACGATCCGCGCAGCGACGGTGGCAAAAAAGCTGGTTCGCCGGGGAGATCACGGAGCAGCCGTAAGCCCATTGCGCAGGGAGTGCCGTGTGATTTCGGCGTACCTGTGTTGGCCTGCGTGCGTCTTTTTTGTT
>Ga0070741_10007982_pt1 | contig 21517 bp, 18 predicted proteins | sample Coa_R1_4_FD_66440 | JGI IMG/M metagenome (GOLD analysis project Ga0070741, IMG submission 66440) | Surface soil microbial communities from Centralia Pennsylvania, which are recovering from an underground coalmine fire - Coalmine... | ecosystem: Environmental > Terrestrial > Soil > Unclassified ... | reverse complement strand
GCGGCCGCCTCCAGGCCGCGGTTGCGGGAGAAGCCGGGGCTGCCGCCGTCGGTGAACCGCAACAAGCGGAACCGGGGATCGGCGGCGGCTCGCGCTTCCGCGATCGTGGTGGAGCCGTCGGTGGAGCCATCGTCCACCATGATCACTTCGAGGTCGCTGACCGTCTGCGCGGCGATCGAGTCCAGGCACGCCGCAAGGTCATCCTCGTTGTTGTGGAACGGGACGACGACGCTGATCAACGAGCGGGTTTGGTTCAATGAGAGGTCCAGCCGAGGGCGACGGGGTCGTAGGCACGCTCAACATAGATCTGGTGCCACAGCGAGAATACGACCAGCAGCCACACGTGTCGCCACGTAACACCCGGATCTTCGGACCGGTACCGGCGCAGCACGTCCATCGCGGCCCGCTTGTCCAGCCAGCGGTCGGTCTGCGCCGAGCCGATGACCTGCTCCGCGTAGGCGTACATGCCGCCGGACAGCCACTGCCCGAGCGGGACGGGGAAGCCCAGCTTGGCGCGCTCGTCCACCGCCTGCGGGAGCAATTCGGTAACGGCCTCGCGCAGCGTGAACTTCGTCGTCCCGGCGGCGGTCTTCTCGACCCGGGCGAGCCGCGCGGCGACCGCCATCACCTCCCGGTCGAGGAACGGCGTGCGCAGCTCCAGCCCGTGCGCCATGCTGACCCGGTCCGCCTTGAGCAGGATGTCGCCGGGCAGCCAGGTGTTGACGTCCACCAGCTGCATCGTCGCCACGTCGTCCAGGTGACCGTCGCTGGCCTGCTTGTAGACCGGGTCGGTGACATCGAATTCCGTGGGGATGGAGCCGCGGCGGGACGGTTCGCGCAGCAGCTCGCGGGCCCACCGGCCGCGGTAGATGTAGGCGTTGCCGATGTAGCGCCGGCGCAGTGGCGTGACGGTCCGGTCCAGCAGGCCCGGCAGCCGCGAGGTCGGCGGCAGCGCCGCGGCCGCCTGCGCGATCAGCCCGCGGGTCCACTGCGGCAGCACCTTGCCCGCCCGCACCGCCAGCCGCTGGTAGTACATCCGGTACCCGCCGAACAGCTCGTCCGCACCCTCCCCGGACAGCACGACCTTGACGTGCCGGCGTGCCTCGCGGGCGGCGAACCACAGCGGGATCGCCGAAGCATCGGCCATCGGGTCGTCCAGGTGCCAGATGATCCGGGGCAGGCAGTTCACGAACTCGTTCGGCGTGATGACGTACGGCACGTGCTTGATGCCGAGCGCGTTCGCGGTCTCCGCCGCGTGGTCGATCTCGCTGTACCCGGCGCGCTCGAAGCCGACGGTGAACGTGACCAGGTCCGGCCGGGTCTCGGCGGCCAGCGCGCACAGCGCGGCGGAGTCGATCCCGCCGGACAGGAACGCGCCGACCGGCACGTCGCTGCGCAGGTGGGCGCCGACCGAGTCGCGGAGCGCGGCCAGGATTTTCTCCGGGGCGTCGGCGGCCGGGGATTTCGCCGGCTTGAACTCCGGCCGCCAGTACCGGAACACGTCCACGCTGCCGCCCGGCCTGGCGATGAGCACGTGCCCGGGGGGGAGCGCCCTGGCCGGCGGCGTCAGCGTCGCGGGGGCCGGCACGTACTGGAACGAGAGGTATCTGCGCAGCGCATCCTGGTCCAGCGTGGTGACCTCGCCGGCCCCGGCCAGCGCCTTGCGTTCGGAGGCGAACCGGAGCTGCGGGCCGTGCGCGCCGGAGGACAGCATGTAGCAGAACGGCTTGATGCCGAACGGGTCGCGGGCGCAGAACAGTTCCCTGGCGCGCCGGTCCCAGATCGCGAACGCGTACATGCCGCGCAGTTGCCGGACCACGTCGCGGCCAAGCCAGGCGTACATCTCGATGAGCACTTCGGCGACCGAGCCGGTGCGCAGCGGCACGCCGCGCAGCCGCAGCTTGCTCGCCAGCTCGCCGAAATTGTAGATCTCCCCGTCCACCGCGCCGACGTACCGGCCGTCCGCGGACTGCACCGGCTGCCGTTCGGACAGCTCGATGACCGCGAGCCGGCGGAAGCCGAGCGCGAGATCGGGGTCGGTGTAGTAGCCGTCGTCGTCCGGGCCGCGATGGAACTGGCGCATGGCGGCTAGGCGGACCCACTCGGCGTCCGGCCGCGAGCCGTCGGCGAGCGCGAGGCAGCCGGCGATTCCTGACATAGGCAGACCTACTTGGGCTGGAACCTGATCCCGCCGTCGAACCGGATCACTTCGGCGTTCATGTAGTCGTTCTCGATCAGGCTACGGACCAGATGGCCGAACTCGGCCGGGGTGCCCATGCGCTTGGGGAACACGACCGGCGCGACGAGCTTGGCCTTGAACTCATCGGCGTTCTCGTTGAACCCGTAGATCGGCGTGTCGATGATGCCCGGGCAGATCGTGTTCACCCGGACGCCGATGACCGACAGGTCGCGGGCCGCCGGCACGGTCATGCCGATGATGCCGCCCTTGGACGCGGAGTACGCCAGCTGGCCGGTCTGGCCCTCGAGGCCGGCCACCGACGATGTGTTGATCACCACACCGCGCTGGCCGTCCGCGTCGGCGGGCTCGGTCTTCGCGATCGCCGAGGCCGCGATCCGCATCATGTTGAAGGTGCCGGTCAGGTTCACCGCGATGACCCGCGCGAAGTGGGCCAGGCTGTGCGGGCTGCCGTCGCGGTTCACGGTGCGTTCGGCCCAGCCGATGCCGGCGCACGACACCGCGACCCGCAGCGGTGCGGCTGCGGCGGCCACCTCGACGGCTTCCTGCACGGACTCCTCGTCGGTCACGTCTGTGCGGGCGAACAGCCCGCCGATCTCACCGGCGACCTGCTTGCCGCCCTCCTCGTTGAGGTCGGCGACCACGACCGTGGCGCCAGCGGCCGCCAGCACCCGTGCCGTAGCCGCGCCAAGCCCGCTCGCACCACCGGAGACGATGGCCGCAGTCCCGTTCAGCTCCATGACGGGGAGCATACAGTCCCGCCTCGGTCCCCCGCCTCCCCCGCCTCCCCGCGCCCCGTCTCGGCCCCATGCCGCCGTGGGCCCCCGTGCCTTCTATGCGCGTGGTTGTGGCAACCACGCGCATAGAACCGCCTGGTTGCCACGGCGGGTTTGGGGGCCGGCCTCGGGGTACGGGAAGCGAATATGCAGCAGAAGCACGAGGGACGTTATGAGATATATCTTGAATCGGTTTTGTGAGGGGGTTTATCGTCGGTCTTATGACTAAGCTCCGGGGCAACCCCTGGGCGGTACTCGCCGTGGTGTCGCTCGGGTTCTTCATGACTTTGCTCGACCTGACGATCGTCAACATCGCGATCCCGAACATGATCACGAAACTGCACGCGTCGCTGGACGACGTGTTGTGGGTGCTGAACGCTTACGCGCTCGTGCTCGCGGTGCTGGTGATCACCGCCGGCCGGCTGGGTGACCTGCTCGGGCCGCGGACCATGTTCGTGTGGGGCATCGGGGTGTTCACGGCGGCGAGTGCGGCGTGCGGGTTCGCGCCGAATCCGGCGGCGCTCATCGCGTTCCGCGCCGTCCAGGGTCTGGGCGCGGCCATGCTGATGCCGCAGACGCTCGCGATGGTCACGATGGTCTTCCCGCCGGCCCGCCGCGGAGCCGCGTTCGGCGTCTGGGGGGCGGTCGCCGGGGCGGCCACGATCGCCGGGCCGACGCTCGGCGGCTTGCTGGTCACCGCGTTCGACTGGCGGTGGATCTTCTTCGTCAACCTGCCGATCGGCGCCGCCGTGCTCGCGGCCACGTTCGTGATCATCCCCGACCTGCGGCCGGGCCGGCGGCACCGGCTGGACTTCCGCGGCGTGGCGCTGGCCAGCCTGGCGCTGCTCGCCATCTGTTACGGGCTGGTCGAGGGCCAGCGGTACGACTGGGGCACGATCACCGGGTTCATCTCGATCCCGCTGGTGATCGGCGTCGGTGTGGCGCTGCTCGCGCTGTTCATCATCGACCAGGCGGTCCGGCAGAAGGGCGAGAACGAGCCGCTGATCCCGTTCGCGCTGTTCCGCGACCGCGACTACTCGCTGATGAACTGGGTGTCCTGCACGCTGTCCATCGGCATGCTCGGCATTTTCCTGCCGCTCACCATCTACTTGCAGTCCGCGCTGGGCTTCTCCGCCCTGAAGGCGGGCCTGACGCTGATGCCGTCGTCGCTGGTGATGATCTTCCTGGCACCCGGCCTCGGCAAGCTGACCGACAAGATCGGCGGCAAGTACATCCTGATCGGCGGGCTGAGCCTGTTCGCGATCGGGATGAGCTGGGTGGTGCTGGTGGCGAGCACCACCTCGGCCTGGTACGACTTCCTCGCGCCGCTGATCGTGGCCGGCATCGGCATGGGCGGCACGTTCGCGCCGCTGACCACCACCGCCATGCGCAACGTCGAGCCGCGGCTGGCCGGTGCCGCGTCCGGCGTGCTGAACACCACCCGCCAGGTCGGGTCCGTGATCGGCACCGCCGCGGTGGGCGCGCTGCTCCAGAACCGGCTTGTCGCGTCCCTGACCAGCGAGGCAACCGCCAGGTCCGCGGCGCTTCCGCCGCAAGCGAGAGCGCCGTTCGTCGCCGGGTTCCGCCAGGCCGCGTCCAGCGGGCTGGTCGGCGGGTCCGCATCAAGCACGGCCCCCAAAGGCACCCCGGCCGCCTTGGCCGCGGAGCTGCACCGGCTCGGCGCCGAGGTGTTCAGCAGCGGCTACGTGCACGCGATGCGGTGGACGATGGTGATGCCGATCGCGGTGGTCGCGGTCGCGGCGTTGTCCTGCTTCGGCATCAGGCGGGGGGCGCCGGCGCAGCCCGCCACCCCGCCTGGTGCCGAGGACGTTCAGATGACGGGTGCGACCAGCGCGCCTGGCTCGTCCTCGTCGGGCTCACCGGGCTCACCGGGCCAGAGCCCAGGCAGCACGCCCTCCGGCGCCGGCTCGTAGGGGAACCGGGGCGCGAAGACGGGCTCCAGGTCGGAGAGCCAGGTGGCGTTCGGATCGAACCGGGCGAAGAACGGGCTGCCGACCAGCTTCGGCTCCCTGGCCTGGATCATCCGCAGCACGAAGACCTTGATCCCGGCGATCGTCGCGACGCCGTCCACGCACACCTTGCCCGGGGTCGCCGACATCGACGGGCCCCGGACCGTGCGGCACAAGCCGGAAACGCCCTGGTAGGCGTCGCGGAAGATCTCGTAGGCGCGCGCCAGCGGGACCGCGAAGTAATCCTGCGGCCCGGTGTCCCGCTCGATGAACATGTAGTACGGGGTCATGCCCATCCGGACCTGAGTGCGCCACATGGTCCGCCAGGTGTCCGCGTCGTCGTTGATCGACCTGATCAGCGGCGCCTGGGTGCGGATGACGCCGCCGGCCTGCCGGATGTTCCGCACGGCGGCGTTGAGGATGTCCGGCTCGAGTTCGCGCGGATGGGAGAAGTGCGCCATCACCGCGAGGTTCTTGCCCGCGTTGGCGACCTCTTCGAACAGCTTCAGCGTGGCCTCGGCGTCCGGGTCGGTGACATACCGCTGCGGCCAGTAGGACAGGGACTTCGTGCCGATCCTGATCGACTCGATGTGCTCGAGGCGCGGGTCGTGGAGCAGCGGCTCGATGTACCGGCGCAGCACCGGCGCGCCCATGATCATCGGGTCGCCGCCGGTGAACAGGACGCTGGTCACCTCCGGATGCACCGCGAGGTAGGACACCAGCGTGCTGATGTCGTCGGTGGCCATCTTCAGTTCTGGCTCGTCGACGAACTGCGCCCACCGGAAGCAGTACGTGCAGTACGCGTGGCAGGTCTGCCCCTGGCGGGGGAAGAACAGCACGGTCTCCGGGTATTTGTGCTGCAGGCCGGGCAGCGGCCGGCCGTTCAGGCTCGGCGCGTTCAGCAGCAGCTGGCCGGCCGGATGCGGGTTCAGCCGCATCCTGATCTCGTGCGCGACCTGGTTGATCTGCCCCTTCGGAGCCTCGGCGGCGAGGAGGTCGCTCAGCCGGGCCACGTCGGCGGCCGGCAGCATGTCGGGCTGCGGAAACACAAGGCGGTAGATCGGGTCGTCCGGCGCGGCATCCCAGTCGATGAGGTGCTCGACCACGTAGGCGTTGGTCCGGAACGGCAGGACCGTGGCGACCGCGCGCACCGCGAGGCGCTCATCAGGCGGCAGCCCCGCCCTGGCGACGAGCATATCCAGGTGTTTCGCCGAGTAGGCGTGGAAGCCACGGCCGGCCGACCTGGCCGGCGGGACTACCTGCTGGATCTCAGTCACGCGCCCTCTCCCTTCGTCCGGCGTGGGCGCGGTCGCCGAAGCGCCGCTAGCACGCGGAAAATAGCTCCAAAGACACCCGCTCCCCAGCGGTCCCCGTGGCAGTGCTGCGAGCTTGACGCGCGCCGGTTAACGCGGCCTAGCCGGAACTGCTTCCTATCGCTATCGACGTTCTACGGCAACGGCGAGTTCCCCGAAACCGCCTTAAAGCTTTCTTAAACATTCCCGAGACACGCCCCTCCTCACGTCCGCCAGAGCGGGCTGCCCTCCGCTTACCCTGCCATCCCTCCTTCTTCGGCATCGCCGAACCGGTTCGGCTGACGCGTTCCGCGGCGGGAAGCCGGCGGGGTGCCGTTTCTCTGACGAGAGAAATACCATGCGGCGCGCAGATTATTCGACCTGAAGCTCGTAAATTTTTGCAGTCACTTAGCATTTGAAAAGTTATAGTCTATAGGGTTTTTGGCGTATACTGCGCGGGCTTGCCCGGAGCGGGCTCGCCGGAACCGCCGGCCGCCTCCCCGCCATAATGGGCATACACGCCCGTCTACGGGAAGACCAGGGACAACATGCCAGCTGACCCGCGGGAGCGGGGGGACGCGCGGGACAAACGTGCCCCTGGGGAAAGGGGTGATCCAGGCGACTCCAGAAGCCTGGATGGGGCCGTCGAGGTCAAGCCGATGGCCGACCTGCCCGTCAGACTCACGCTGGCGACGTCGATCCGTCCGGTCGTGGCGGTGGACGCGATGGGCGGCGATCACGCCCCGGACGAGATCGTGGCCGGCGCGCTGGCCGCGCACCGCGAGCACGGCATCCGGATCGTGCTGACCGGCCCGGCCGCGCGGCTGCGGTCAGTCGCCGCCGGGCTCGGCGCGGGCACCGGCGAGCTGCGCATCGTTCCGGCCGAGGACAACCTCGCGATGGACGAAGGCGCGCTGGCCAGCCTCCGCCGCCCCCGGTCCAGCATCGCGGTGGCCTGCCAGCTGGTGCGCCGCGGCGATGCGGCGGCAGTGGTCTCGGCCGGGTCCACCGGCGGCGTCGTGGCGACCGCTCGGCTGCGGCTGAAGTCCCTGCCGGGCGTGGCCCGGCCGGGCCTGGCGGTGTTGCTGCCCACGCATCCCGGCCGCACCGTGCTCATCGACGCCGGGGCGACAGCGGATCCCAAGCCGGAGATGCTGGTGCAGTTCGGCCAGCTGGGGGTGGCCTACGCGCAGACCGCGCTCGGCGTGGCGACGCCACGGGTCGGCCTGCTCACGATCGGCGCGGAGCCGGGCAAGGGGAACAAGCTGACCAGGGTCGCGCACGAGTTGCTGGCCGCCGAACAGCCGCACGGCGCGCTGCCGCTCAGCTTCGCCGGGAACGTCGAAGGCGGCGACTTGCTGGCCGGCGGGCTCGACGTGATCGTCACCGACGGCTTCACCGGCAACGTGGCCCTCAAGACCCTGGAGGGCTCGATCAAGTTCGCCACCGCCGAACTGCGCGGCGCCGTGACCTCCAGCAGGATGGCCCGGATGGGCGCGATGCTCCAGCGCCGCGGGCTGCGCGAGCTCAGCCACCGGCTGGACGCGGACAGCTACGGCGGCGCCGCGCTGCTCGGGCTCGGCGGCACCGTGGTGATCGCGCACGGGGCCAGCACGGCCCGCGCCATCACGGCCGCCTGCGTGCTCGCCGCGGACCTGGCCAAGGGCGAGATCACCGAGAAGATCACGCAGCGGCTGCCCGCGGCGCGCGAGCGGCACTTCCTGCGGCGAGATCGATAACATGAACCTATGGCCGATCCACAGCAGGTTCTCGCGGAGCGCGTGCGCGACGCCATCGTCGCGGCTTTCGGCGCGGACTACCGCGACGCGGACCCGCTGATCAGGCCGTCCTCGTTCGCCGACTTCCAAGCCAACGTGGCGCTGCCGCTGGGCAAGCGGCTCGGCCGCCCGCCACGCGAGGTCGCCGCCGCGCTCGCGGCTCAGCTCGACGTTTCCGATATGTGCGTCGCCCCCGAGGTGAGCGGGCCTGGGTTCGTCAACTTCACGCTGCGCGATGAGTGGATCGGGTCGTCCGCCACCGTGCTGGCCGCAGACGAGCGGCTCGGGGTCGCGCCGGCCACCCCGCCGCGCACGGTCGTGGTCGAGTACTCCTCGCCGAACATCGCCAAGGAGATGCACGTCGGCCACCTGCGCACCACGATCGTCGGCGACGCGCTCGCCAGGATCGGAGACTTCACCGGCGAGCACGTGATCAGGGACAACCACGTGGGTGACTGGGGCACGCCGTTCGGCATGCTCATCGAGCACCTGCTCGACGCCGGCGAGGACGCCGTGGCCGGAGGCCCAGGCCAATTCAGCTCCGCCGAGGCGGACCTGCTGCGCACCGACCCGAACACGTTCTACCTGCACGCCCGGCGCAAGTTCGAGTCCGACCAGGTGTTCGCCGGCCGGGCGCGGGCCAGGATCGTGTCGCTCCAGCGCGGCGATCCGGAGACGATGCGGATCTGGCAGGAAGTCTGCGACCTGTCCAAGGCCTACCTGCGCGACACCTACGCACGGCTTGGGGTGACGCTTACCGACGACGACATCCGCGGCGAGAGCTTCTACAACGACATGCTGGCCGACACCGCGGAACAGCTGGTCGCCAAGGGCCTCGCCGTCGAGAGCGACGGCGCGCTGTGCGTGTTCCCCGACGGCTTCACCGGCCGGGACGGCAACCCGCTGCCGGTGATCATCCGCAAGAGCGACGGCGGCTGGAACTACTCCACCAGCGACCTGGCCACGGTCCGCTACCGGATCGACAAGCTCAACTGCGACCAGGCCCTGTATGTCGTCGGCTCGGAGCAGGCGCTGCACTTCCAGATGGTCTTCGCGGTGGCGCGGGCGGCCGGCTGGCTGCCGCGTTCCGCGGACTTTGAGCACATCCAGATCGGCCTGGTGCAGGGCCCGGACGGCGGCCGGCTACGCACAAGGGAGGGCGACAACCCCAAGCTCAGCGACCTGCTCAGCGAGGCGGTGCAGCGCGCCCGCGCGATCCTGGACGAGCAGGGCGCGTCGTCCCGCTTCGACGAGGCCGAGCTGGCGGCGATCGCCGAGGCGGTCGGCATCGGCGCGGTCAAGTACGCGGACCTGTCCACCGCGCACGACAGCTCCTACGTCTTCGACCTGGACCGGATGGTGAGCTTCCGCGGTAACACCGGTCCCTACCTCCAGTACGCGGCCGTGCGGATCCAGTCGATCTTCAGAAAATCAGGGCATCAGAACGATCTGAGTGCTTCGGCCCCGATCGACATCACGGCAGCGGCGGAACGGGCACTGGCGCTGCGCCTGCTCGGGTTCGGCGCGGTCGTCGGCGCGGTGGCGGAGACCCACGAACCGCACCGGCTGTGCGCGTACCTGTTCGACGTGGCGAGCGTGTTCACCACGTTCTTCGAGGAGTGCCCGGTGCTGAAGGCCCCCTCGGCTGAGTTGCGCGACTCCCGGCTGGCGTTGTGCGCCCTCACCCTGCGTGTGCTGTCGCAGGGCCTGGACCTGCTCGGGGTGCCGGTCCCCGACCAGATGTGACGTTCGCGTCTCGTAACCCGTCATAGGACAACCGCCCGGCGGTCACCGTCGGTGCATGTGAGTGCGCGAACGTACCTGTTACATGGCGCGTGAGTCGCTATCAATTCGTGACCTGGGTGGGCAGCCTGGCAGACATGGATGCACACGGCACCCACAACCTGTCGGTCAAGGACGCGCGAAGCGGGCGCGGCGTCCCCGTGAGGAGGAATTCATGATGGGCCACGATCGGCGTCGTTACGGTCGGGCGAATGCGAAGGCCCGCATCGGCATCGCCGCGGCGGTCCTGGCTGGCGGCGGCGCGATCGCGGCGGTGGCGGTAGCCTCCAGCCACGGCGCGTCTCCTGCCGCACAGACAGCCGGATACTCTGCCCGCTACTCGAGCACCGGCGGCGGTTCCTGGAGCCTGCTGAACACCGCCATGAGCAACTGGGGTCGGTCCACCCAGACCTCGTACAACGCGCTCACCAGCCTGGGTCAGTCGACATACATGCAGGCAACCCAGCACAACAGGACGTTCGTCGAGCAGCGCGGCGCCGTGGTGCTCGCCACGAACAAGTTCATCATCCTGCAGTCGGCCAATGGCGGCCTGCACCTATGGCTGACCTCCGGTAACACCGCGTTCCAGAACGTGTCGAACACCAGCTCCGGCACCGGCGCGATGACCGGCAGCATGAGCGCGACCAATACGGCCATGACGACGGGCAACCTGATCCCGGCAAGCACCGTGATGGCCGGCGGCCCGATGACCGTCGGCTCGATGCTGGCGCCCAGCATGGCGGCGCAGACGGTTACCGTGCAGGTGGCGGGCACCAACCTGACCGTGAAGGTCACGGTCACCCAGAACACCGCCACGGTCTCGCAGACGTCTTCCCTGCCGTGGAATGGCATGCCGACGTGGCAGCCGACCAGGTGGACGATGAACCCGTGGACCACCGCGTCCACTGGCATGGCCACGACCAGCCTGGCCCGCGGTGACCTGGCGCTGATCGCCGGATTCCGCACGCACAACCTGCTGCACGCGCAGATCGTGCTGTTCACCCCGATGACCAGTTCCATGGTGAGCAGCGGCACCGGCACCAACTGCCCGACCACCACGCCGACGACGGGCGCGACCCCGACGATGGGCGCGACGCCTACCGCCAGCTCCGGCACGCACTCCTGACGAATCAATAACCTGGCGCGTCCGTCCGGCGGGCGCGCCAGGTTTTCCATGTGAGCCAACGAACGTGGTGCTTACGAGCACGGTGAACTGGTACTGACGCCGGTGATCCGCGGGCACTGTAGAGCCAGTTGGTTAACACCCCACTACTAAGTCGTACCGGGGACGCGCGAAGCGGGCGCGACGTCCACGGGAGGGAGGATCCATGATGGGCCGCGATCGGCGCACTGGCCGGCCGAACATCAAGACCCGCGTCGGCATCGCGACCGCAGTCCTCGTGGGCGGCGGCGCGATCGGGGTGGCGGCGGTGGCCGCCAGCCACGGGGCAAGCCCGGCGGCGCAGTCGGCCGGGTACTCGTCTCGCATCTCGCATTCCCACACTGCCAGCGAGTGGGGCCAGCTGAACTCCGTGCTCAGCAACTGGGGCACGTCCCAGCTGAACACGCTTGCCAGCATGACCCAGCCGACGTACAGCCAGACCGCGATGCACGGCAAGACGCTTGCCGAACAGCGCGGCATCGTCGTGCTGGCCACCCACAAGTTCCTGATCGTGCAGTCGGCGAACGGCGCGCTGCACCTGTGGCTGCTGTCCGGGAAGACCATGATCCAGAACGTGGCGAACAGCACCAGCGGCACCCACGCGATGACCGGTAACGCCAGCGCCACGACGCAGGCGATGCAGTCGGGCAACATGATCCCCGCTGCCGAACTGATGGCCGGCAGCCCGCTGACCGCGTCGCAGCTGCTGACCCCGGCGCGCACCCCGGTGACGGTAACCGTCCAGGTGGCCGGCACCAACCTGACCGTGACGGTCACCGTGTCCGGGAACACCGCGACGGTCTCGCAGACCGCCACGACGCCGCTGAACGCCAACCCGATGTGGAACCCGTTCACGACCACCCAGAACGCCTGGATGACGGCGGCCAACGGCAGCAAGCTGGCCCGCGGTGACCTGGTCCTGGTCGTCGGCACCCGCTCGCACCACCTGCTGCACGCGCAAGTCGTGCTGTTCACGCCGCTGACGACCGCGGTCGTCGGCGGTGGCGGCAACGGCCCGCGGCCGACGCCGACCAGGACCGCCCCCACCGGCGTCTCCGGCACGCACTTCTGACCGTCTCCTAGAAAGCCGGTGCGCCCGCCCCCACCCGGGCGCACCGGCCCGTCCTTCCGGAAAGGCAATGGCAGAGATCCCCGAGATCCGTGAGACCCTGTGCACGGGCGACCTCGTCCTCGACGAGACCCGCTGGACGGTGCACCGCGCGGGTGAGCCGGTGGACCTGTCACCCACGGAGTTCCGTCTGCTCGCGTACTTGATGCGGCACCAGGGCAGCGTGCTCAGCCGCGCGGACCTGCTTCGCGACGTCTGGGGCGGCGACTACGCGGGACAAGCACAGATCGTCGAGACGTACGTGAGTTACCTGCGGCGCAAGCTGCACCGGTTCGGACCGCCGCTGATCCACACGCGGCGCGGCGCGGGCTACACGCTCCAGGCGTTATCCGCTTATCCGCTCGATGACGGTGGCATTGGCCTGCCCGCCGCCCTCGCACATGGTCTGCAGGCCGAACCTGCCGCCGGTGCGCTCGAGTTCGTGCAGCAGCTTGGTCATCAAGGTCGCGCCGGTGGCACCCAGCGGATGGCCGAGCGCGATCGCGCCACCGTTGGGGTTCGTTTTGCCGAGTGACGCCCCGGTCTCTTCTGACCAGGCCAGCAGCACCGGCGCGAACGCCTCGTTGACCTCGAAGACGTCGATGTCGTCCACGGTGAGCTCGGTCCTGTCGAGGACCTTCTTCGTGGCGCCGATCGGGCCGGTCAGCATGATCACCGGGTCGTCGCCGATCACGGTCAGCGCGCGGATCCTGGCCCGCGGCGTCAGCCCGTACCGCGCCACCGCCTCGCCGGACGCGATCAGCAGCGCGCCGGCTCCGTCGGAGATCTGGGACGATGTCGCGGCGGTGATCTCCCAGCCTTCGCGCAGCGGCGGCAGGTTCGCCATCTTCTCCAGCGTGGTGTCCCGGCGCGGCCCCTCGTCCGTGGCGACGCCGTTCAGCGGCGCGATCTCCCGCTCGAACCTGCCCTCGTCGATGGCGCGAACCGCCCGCTGGTGGCTCTCCAGGGCGAACTCCTCGAGCTGGCTCCGCTTGAGCCCCCACCGCTCGCAGATCAGCTGCGCGCCGCGGAACTGGGAGACCTCCTGCTCGCCGTAACGCTCCCGCCACCCGCTGCCGAACGGGGCGGGCATGCCCGCCTGCATCGGCAGGGTCAGGCTCGAGCCCATGGCGACGATGCTCATCGACTCCACGCCGGCCGCGACCACCAGGTCCTGGGTGCCGGACATCACGGCCTGCGCGGCGAACTGGACCGCCTGCTGCGACGAGCCGCACTGCCGGTCCACGGTGACGCCCGGCACGCTCTCCGGCAGGCCCGCGGACAGCCACGCGTTCCTGGCGATGTCGAAGGTCTGCGGGCCGATCTGCGAGACGCAGCCCATGATCACGTCGTCCACGGCGGCCGGGTCTATCCCGGTCCGCTCGACCAGCGCGCGCAGCGCGTGCGCGCCGAGGTCAACCGGGTGGACGCCGGACAGCGCCCCGTTCCGCCTGCCGACCGCGGTGCGAACCGCACCCGCAATGAACGCCTCCGCCACCCAGACCTCCGAGCACCGCGTTATCCTTACGTTACTACTGAATCTTCACCGTACCCGGTACGGACATAACGGGTACCCCCCTTTTGATCGGGGGTACAGGAGGCAGTCATGACCGGCGGTCTGATCTTGCTGCTACTCATCGCGGCGTTCATCGCGTTCGGGTACACGAAGCTGCGCGGCAAGCTGAAGCTGCCCGTGGCCGGCAAGCACTGGACCGGCGCGATCATCATCGTGGTACTCGTCGTGCTGATGCTGTGGGCATCCCACAACGCCGGAAAGTAGGTAAGCGGAGGCCGGTACTGAGCGGCATCTCGAACCAGACCGCCTTGCCCTCGGAGGTGGGCCGCGATCCCCACCGGGTAGCGAGCTGCTCGACCAGGTACAGGCCGCGGCCGCCCTCGTCGGTCTCCCCCGCGGTCCGGATGCGCGGCAGCCGGAGGTCGGGGTCGAAGACCTCCACCCAGATCGAGCTGGCGCCGCGACGGAGCCGGAGCGCGAACTCCTTGGCCGGGCCGCCGCCGCTCTCCCCGCCGTTCACCACCGGCATCGGGCCGGTCGTGACCTGGATGGCGCCGGTGGGCGCCGGGAGCGGGCCGGTCACCACCGGCATCGGGCCGCTGCCGACGGTCAGGCCCAGGGGTATGTGCTCCAGATCCAGGTCGAACCGCCGGCCGGGGCTCGGCGTGATCGACGCGTGCAGCACCGCGTTGGTCACCACCTCGGACACCAGCAGGCAGGCCAGTTCGGCTTGCTCGGTCACCATCCCCCACGACCGGAACGTCTGTGCCGCCAGCCGCCTGGCCTCGGAGACCATGATCGGCTCGGCCGGGAACACCTGCTCGCAGGAGGAAAGCTCGTCCGAGGAGGACTTCGCCACCAAGATGGCCATGTCATCGTCGATGTCCCCGGGCACCGCGTATTCGGCGGCGGTCGCCACCACGTCGGCGTCCCCGCTGGCGGCCGCGCCGCGGACCGCGTGCCGGAGCATCTCGGTGGCCTCGTCCTCGGAGTAGTGCCCGGCGCCGTCGGCCCGGCTGCGCCGGTCGGTGAGGCCGTCGGTGTAGAACACCAAGATGGCGCCCGGCGGGACGATGATCGTCTCTTCCTTGTAGGTCGGCAGGCCGCGGATGCCCTTGCCGCGCACACCGAGCAGCACGCCCTTGTGCCGGAACTCGAGCTGCCGGGCCTCGCCGTCGCTGACCAGCATCGGGCCGTCGTGGCCCGCGTTCGCGAACGTCAGCTCCCTGGACCAGGCGTCGTAGATCATGTAGATGCAGCTGGCCGTCGGCGGGTCGCCGCCCGGCCCGTCCGGTGCGCCGGACGGCGCCAGCGACCGGCACCACTCGTCGAGCTTGCGCAGGATGTCCGCGGGCGCCTTCTCGTCCTGGGCGAACGCGCGCAGCGCGGCGCGCAGCTGGCCCATGATCGCCGCGGCCCTGGCGCCGCGGCCCTCGACGTCGCCGATGACGATGCCGACCCGGCCAGCGGCCAGCGGGATGATGTCGTACCAGTCGCCGCCCACCTGGGTCTGGATGCCCTGTCCCTGCGTCTCCAGCGGTTTGGCCGGGACGTACCGGCAGGCCACCTCCAGACCGTCCAGCTCCGGTATGGCCTGGGGCAGCAGGCTCTTCTGGAACGCCAGCGCGGTCTGCCGCTCGGTCTCGAACAGCATCGCGTTGTCGATGGCGATCGCGACTCTGCTAGCGATTGCACCGATCAGGTCGCGGTCCGGCGTGTCGTAGTGCCGCTCGGTGCGCTCGGTCAGCCGGGACAGCGCCATGCTCATCACCCCGAGCAGCACGCCCCGCGCGTACAGCGGCGCCGCGACCACCGAGGTCAGCCCGGCCTCGTCGGCGGCGGACATGGACTCCGGGCTCGGCGCTGGGTACCGCTCGTCCTCAAGGTCGCTGACGATGATCGTGTCGAGGTGCGCCATCGCCTGCTGGCAGAAGTGGCCCTCCGGGTAGTGGATCTGCTCGCCGACCTGCGCCCAGGTGCCCGGCGGCGGTGTCCAGTCGCTGGCGTGCCGCTGTACCCGGCGGATCAGCGACTCGCCCTGGTACAGGTCGATGAAGCAGTGGTCGGCGAACTGGGGCACGAGCATCTCGGCCACATGCCGCAGCGTCGCGCCGATCTCCAGCGAGCCCGCGAGCCGCTCGCCGATCCGCTCCAGCAGGGCGAGCCGGTCCTCCTCGCTACGCCCGGCGCGCTGGCTGACCTCGCGGGCGAGGATCACGATGCCGTCGATGTCGCCGCCCGGGTGCCGCAGCGGCACCGCGATGGCGCGCAGCAGCGCGTGCGTGCCGTCCGGGCGCTTGCTCTCGAACGTGCCCTCCCAGGACCGGCCGCGCAGCGCCAGGCTGGTGAGGTCCTCCATCTGCCGCAGATCGGTGTCCGCGACGATGCCGAGTGAGAGCAGCGGCTGCCCGGCCAGCCCTGCCGCGCTGTCCAGCACGCGGAACAGCCGGGCGGCGAACTCGTTCATGTAGAGCAGGTTGCTCAGCCGGTCCGCCACGATGACCGCGATATCGGCCATGCCGAGGACCATGTTCGCAGGGAGGTACGCGTCGAAGGCGGCCTCGTCCCAGCTACCCCATGCCGTCATGCACGCGCTCCGCTGGGGACACGAACACATGAGACGCGATCTGGTCAGGAAGTTCCACCGAGCCGTTGTCCGCGGATTGATCAGCCGTCACTCGGACACCATGCTCGCCGGTCATGAGTATCACCTCGCGTCCGGGTTGTATCCCGGCGCGCCTGAGTTTAAGCATCAAAACCAGATCACTTTGTATCTGCTCGCTTATCCGCTGGACCACCACGCGGACGGGGACCGCGGAGGCGATGCCGGACATCGTCTCACCAGCCTCCGCGGTCGCTGCCAGCACGCGCTGTCGCGCGTGTTCCGGCAGCTCGAGCTCGAGCAGGCCGGGGATGAGGTTGCCGTGCGGGCAGACCACCGGATAGTCGAGCAGCTCGAGCACCCGGCGCTCCACGTTCTCCGAGATCACGTGCTCCCAGCGGCAGGCCTCGATGTGCACCTCTTCCCAGGGCAGCTTGATGACGCCGACCAGCAGGCACTCGGCCAGCCGGTGCTTGCGCATGACGCGGGTGGCCAGCGTCCGGCCGGAATCGCTGAGGGCGAGCTGCCGGTCGTTCTCGACGTGCAGCAACCCGTCCCGCTCCATCCGGGCCACGGTCTGGCTGACGGTCGGCCCGCTCTGTGCCAGCCGCTCGGCGATCCGGGCGCGGAGCGGCACGATGCCCTCTTCTTCCAGCTCGAAGACGGTGCGGAGGTACATCTCCGTCGTGTCTATGAGCCCGTGCGCTGTCAACTCCTCATCCTCCTGCAAGTGATGCTATGCCGACAGCCTTCGCAGGTGGGAAACAGCACGGTAGGAGGCCCATGTTCCCGTCACGTTCCCCGTCACGTTCTCGTCACGGGGACAGCCGTTCGAGCCGCCATCGCGCGCCGTCGCGGCGGTACCTGAGCCGGTCGTGCAGCCGGTAATGCCCGGCCTGCCAGAACTCAACTGTCTGCGGCGTCAGCAGGTAACCGCGCCAGAAGTCCGGCATCGGGATCACCGATCCCGCCGGCCAGCGGCGCTCCAGTTCGGCCACCCGCTCGTCCAGCTGCTTGCGGGATTCCAGCACGGTGGATTGCCTGCTTGCCCACGCCCCGAGCTGGGAGCCGCGCGGCCGGGACCGGTAGTAGGGCTCGCTCTGTTCCTGGGTCAGCATGGTGACGGCCCCCTCGGCGGTGACCTGGCGCTGCATCGGGAACCACGGGAAGACCACGCACGCCCGGGGGCTGGCGGCCAGATCCTGCCCCTTCCGCGAGGTCTTGTTGGTGTAGAAGGTGAACCCGTCCTGGCCGTGGCTTTTCAGCAGCACGGTTCTGGCCCGGGGCAGGCCCTGCGCGGACACGGTGGCGAGCACCATCGCGGTCGGCTCGGGGAGTGCCTCGGCGGCGTCGGCCATCCAGCGGGCGAACTGCTCCATAGGGTTATCGGCCATCACATCCGGCGACAAGCCGCGGGGCTCGCGATCACTGCGTGTCATGTTTCGAATGGTAATGATCCGCACCCGAGTTTCGGGCATGTGCACAGCGAGAAGGACGGTTGAATAGAGGGGACTGCCAGCAGGAAGGAACTCCGATGTCTGACTTCAAGCCCGGTCTTGAAGGGGTTATCGCCTTCGAAACCGAGATCGCCGAGCCGGATAAAGAGGGCGGCGCGCTGCGCTATCGCGGAGTGGACATCGAGGAACTGGTGGGGCACGTCTCCTACGGTCACGTCTGGGGCCTGCTGGTGGACAACGCGTTCGCGCCCGGCCTGCCGCCCGCCGAGCCGTACCCGATCCCGGTGCACTCCGGCGACATCCGGGTGGACGTGCAGAGCGCGCTGGCCATGCTGGCGCCGGCCTGGGGCCTGCGGCCGCTGCTGGACATCGGCGACGAGCAGGCCCGAGAGGACCTGGCCAGGGCGTCGGTGATGGCGCTGTCGTTCGTGGCCCAGGCGGCCCGCGGCGTGGGCCTGCCGATGGTGCCGCAACGCCGGGTCGACGAGGCGGCGACGATCACCGAGCGGTTCATGATCCGCTGGCGCGGCGAGCCGGACCCGCGGCACGTCAAGGCCGTCGACGCGTACTGGAGCTCCGCCGCCGAACACGGCATGAACGCATCCACGTTCACCGCCCGGGTGATCGCCTCCACGGGCGCGGACGTGGCCGCGGCGCTGTCCGGCGCGGTGGGCGCGATGTCCGGCCCGCTGCACGGCGGCGCGCCCGCCCGGGTGCTGCACATGATCGAGCAGGTCGAGCGGAGCGGCGACGCCAGGGCGTACGTGAACTCGGTGCTCGACCGCGGCGAGCGCCTGATGGGCTTCGGCCACCGGGTGTACCGGGCCGAGGACCCGCGCGCCCGCGTGCTCCGCCGCGCCGCGAAGGAACTGGGCGCGCCGCGGTATGAGGTGGCGCTGTCCCTCGAGGAGGCCGCGCTGGCCGAGCTGCGCGCCCGCCGGCCCGACCGGGTGCTCGAGACGAACGTGGAGTTCTGGGCTGCGATCATGCTGGACTTCGCCGAGGTGCCCGCGCACATGTTCACCTCGATGTTCACCTGCGCGAGGACCGCCGGCTGGGCCGCGCACATACTCGAGCAGAAGCGCACCGGCAGGCTCGTCCGGCCCGCCGCCCGCTACATCGGCCCCCCGGCGCGTTCGGTCCGCGACGTACCCGGCGCCGCTGAGGTTCTGGACCGCTAGCTGGGGAATAGCTGAGGATCGCGACGCTCGCCTGGCGTGTCAAGGCATTGCCGATAGGCTGAGTAGATGGGCACTCTCGTGATCCCGGCGCAGCTCAGGCCGTCCGATGGACGGTTTGGCAGCGGCCCGAGCAAGGTGCGTGAAGAACAGCTGACCGCGCTTGCCGGGTCTGGACGCGCCTACCTGGGCACATCCCACCGCCAGCCGCCGGTCAAATCTCTGGTACACCGGATCAGAACCGGGCTGACCGACCTGTTCGCCCTGCCCGACGGGTACACGGTCGCGCTGGGCAACGGCGGCACGAGCGCGTTCTGGGACGCGGCGGCGTTCGGGCTGATCAGAGAGCACTCCCAGCACCTGAGCTTCGGCGAGTTCTCGGCCAAGTTCGCCGGCATCACCAGCCGCGCCCCGTGGCTGTCCCGGCCGACCGTGGTCGACTCCGTTCCCGGCACGCATCCGCTGCCGTATGCGGAGCCCGCGGCGGACGTCTACGCGCTGACCCACAACGAGACCTCGACCGGCGTGGCGATGCCGATCGCCCGCGTCCCGGACGCGGACCCGGGGTCGCTGCTCATCGTCGATGGCACCAGCGGGGCCGGCGGCCTGCCGGTCCGGGCCGCGGACTTCGACGTCTACTACTTCGCCCCGCAGAAGTGCTTTGGCTCCGACGGCGGCCTGTGGCTCGCCCTGCTGTCGCCCGCGGCCGTCGACCGGATCCAGGAGATCGCGGCCAGCGGCCGGTACATCCCGGACTTCCTGTCGCTGCGCATCGCGCTGGAGAACTCGGCCAAGGACCAGACCTACAACACCCCGGCCGTGGCCACGCTGTTCCTGCTGGCCGAGCAGATCGAATGGATGCTCAGCCAGGGCGGCCTGTCCTGGGCGGTGCGCCGCACCGCCCAGTCCGCGGCCACGCTGTACGGCTGGGCGGAGCGGACCAGCTACGCGACCCCGTTCGTCATCGACCCGGCGCAGCGGTCCCAGGTGGTCGGCACGATCGACATCAGCGCGCAGGCCGGCGAGCTGTCCGCCGACGAGATCGCGGCCACGCTGCGCGCGAACGGGATCCTGGACACCGAGTCCTACCGCAAGCTGGGCCGTAACCAGCTGCGCATCGCCATGTTCCCCGCCATCGACCCGTCGGACGTGGCGGCGCTCACGGCCTGCATCGACTACGTGGCGCAGCATCTCGGTGGCGGCTGAGCCGTGAGACACTGGTCACATGGCGCGATCACCGATCGATCAGGCGGGGCCGTCCCGCACCGCTTTAGCGCACCACGGGCGGGGCACGGGCACGGCCGCGGATGAGACCATGCGGCTCTTCGTTGCCATCGCACCGCCCGCCGGAGTGCTCGACGAGCTTGCGGAGCTGACCGGGCCGTTCCGGCTGACGCGTCAGGACCTGCGCTGGACCAACCGTAGCGCGTGGCACGTCACCCTGGCGTTCCTCGGCGAGGTCCAGGAAGCCAAGCTCGACAGCCTGCTGCCCAGGCTTGAGCGCGCGGCGCGGCGGCACGACGAGATCGGGCTCGCGTTCGCCGGAGCCGGCGCGTTCCCGGTCCCCAAGCGGGCCAACGTGCTGTGGAGCGGCCTGGCCGGCGACCGGTGCGCGCTAGCCAGCCTGGCCGCCTCGGTGGCCGCCGGGGCCAGGCGGGCCGGCGCGCCGCCGCCGGACAAGGGCAGGCGCTTCCAGCCGCACCTCACGCTTGCCCGCTGCAGGCTGCCGGCCGACGTGACCGGGATCGTGGCGGAGCTGGCCGGGTATCAGGGCCAGGAGTGGCGGGCGGACCGGATCCACCTGGTGCGCAGCCACCTCGGCGGCGGCAAGCCGCCCAGCTATTCGACGGTCGCCTGGTGGCCGCTGCGCAGACCTGCCCCAGCCCCGGCACCGGCCGACGTCACGACGACTGGCTGAGCTTTTCCAGGATGGGTACCGCCGCACGGAGCGTGGCCCGCTCCTCGGCGCTGAGCCCGGCCAGCTGCCTGGCCAGCCAGGCGTCCTTGCGGCGCCGCACCCGCTGCACCAGGGCACGGCCCTCTTCGGTGACGGTGAGGATCGCCTGACGGCGGTCGGTCGGATGCGGCGTCCGGAGCACCAGGCCGCGCTCCTCCAGCACCGCGATCACCCGCGTCATCGACGGCGGCTGCACCTTCTCGTGCTCGGCCAGCTCCCCAGGCGTCATGGCCTGGTGCTTTTCCAGCGCGGAGAGGGCGGCCAACTGGGTTTCCGACAGCACCGCCTCGGTCATCCCGGAGGACGTCCGCTGGGCGCGCAACCGCCGCGCGAGCCTGCTCACCGAGATCCTGAGCGCGGTGGCCAGCCCGGCGTCGGTCCTGGTCGTCGTCATTGTCATGTGCATGAACCCCTGTCGGACACCCGACGGTGTGCCCTAAGTACACCACATCCGGACACCCACCATGCTCACGCCACCGGCCCCGTGAAACCTGAGGTTCATGCGTCCGCTGAGACCCCCAAGCCCCGCCGCCCCACGCCCGCGTCCCCTCCCCGCCCGCCCTCCGCCACGCCCCGCGCCCGCCGACCGCGGCCCACTCCAGGCCCCCCGCGCGTGCGTGTCCGCGCGCGGGCGCGTGCGGTGTCGCGCACGGGCGCGTGCCGGTGTCGCGCACGTGTCCGCGCGAGCCGCCCGCCGTGCCGGTGTCGCGCACGTGTCCGCGCGAGCCGCCCGCCGTGCCGG
>Ga0070741_10007981_pt1 | contig 21517 bp, 22 predicted proteins | sample Coa_R1_4_FD_66440 | JGI IMG/M metagenome (GOLD analysis project Ga0070741, IMG submission 66440) | Surface soil microbial communities from Centralia Pennsylvania, which are recovering from an underground coalmine fire - Coalmine... | ecosystem: Environmental > Terrestrial > Soil > Unclassified ... | reverse complement strand
AAGCGGCGGGCGGACAGATTCGAGTGGATTTCCGTCTGCAGGATGCGCGCACCGGAGAAACCGTCACCACAGCTTCGGTCACGGGCAAGGAAACTCAGCTCTTCGATCTGGTCTCGAAAGCCGGCGCCCAGCTACGGCAAAAACTTGGAGCAGGAGAAATTTCCGCCGATCAGGCGAGCCGGTCACGCGCTTCCCTGCCGGTCAACTCCGACGCGGCGCGCAACTATGCGGAAGGTGTCGCGAAGCTACGTGTGTTTGACGCGTCATCGGCCACGGAATTTTTGCGCAAGGCGATTGAAAGCGATCCGGATTACGCGTTGGCGCATTCGTCGCTGGCGGCCGCGTGGTCCGCGCTCGGCTACGACCAACGTGCCGCCGATGAAGCGAAAAAAGCATTCGACCTTTCCTCTAAGCTGTCGCGCGAAGATCGCCTCGCGATCGAAGGGCGGTATCACGAATCACGCAAGGACTGGGCGAAAGCGATCGACGTCTATCACACGCTGTGGACCTTCTTCCCGGATAACCTGGAGTATGGGTTGCGCCTGGCTGCGGCGCAGAGCCAGGCGGGAAAGTCGAAGGATGCCCTGGCCACGATTGACAGTTTGCGACGCCTGCCCGCACCGGCGTCCCAAGACCCGCGTATCGATCTGGCGGAGGAGGATGCGGCGCGCGGGCTTTCCGATTTCAAGCGCGAACTGGGCGCGGCGAAGGCGGCGGCGAACAAAGGGACTGCGGAAGGAGCGCGCCTGCTGGTGGCACGTGCAAAAATCGCGGAGGCGCGCGCCGACTATAGCCTCGCCGATCGACAAGCCTCAAGAGCTGCGTCAGAGGAAGCGCGGAAGATTTTTCACGAAGCGGGGGACCGCGGCGGCGAAGCGACGGCCCTGCACAGCATCGCCATCGTGCTGGCGGACACGGGCGATCCTGCCGCAGCGATGAAAATGCACGAGCAGGTACTGTCAACCTGCCGCGATATTGGCGACAAGCGATGCATGGCCAATACCCTGAACAGCATTGGCGTCATGCAAAAAGATCATGCCGATTACCCGGCCGCGCAGAAGTCCTACGAACAATCCATGGCGCTGCGGCGGGAACTTGGGGACCGGAGCGGCGAGGCGATTTCGATCAACAATATTGCAGTACTGTTTTTCGAACAGGGACGGCTCACCGACGCGAAGAAGATGTACCAGCAATCGCTCGCCATCAGCCAGCAACTCGGGGAAAAGCGCGGCATCGTGCGCGTGCTGACGAACCTCGGTATCGTGCAACAGAATCTGGGCGAACTGGCGGAGTCGCGCAAGCTGCAGGAACAATCGCTGGCGATGCGCCGGGAGATGGGCGATAAGACGGGGATCGCCATTGCGCTCAATAATCTTGCCGTCCTGCAGCTCTTCCAGGGAGACCTGGCGGGAGCGAAAGCGCGAGATGACGAACAACTCGGAATCGAGAGGCAGTCGGCGGGAATACAGCGCGGACTGGCTTATGCGCTCTTCGTGCAAGGGCAGATCCTCGAGGCGCAGGGGATCTCGCGGGGGCGCGCAAGTCGCAGGAGGACGCGCTGGCGATTCGAAGCAAGATAGGTGAGACATCGACTACGGCGGAGAGCCGGCTAAGACTGGCCATTCTGTCGATCGAGGAAGGTCATCCCAAGGACGCTGAGCAGCCGGCACGCGAAGTGATCGCCGAAGCAAGGCAGGAGAGACAACCCGACGGCGAGATTTTTGCCGCGACAGTTCTGGTACGCAGCCTGCTCGCGCAGGGCAGAGCAGGCGTGGCGGAAAAGGAAATCAAGCAGGCAGAGGCCCTGACTGCTCACAGCGAGAACCGGCTGGAAAGCGTGCTGGTGGCGATCGTGGCCGCGCAAGTGAAAGCGGCCCGGGGACAGAATGCGGAGGCGCTGGCGCAATTGAAATCGGCGCTGGAAGGTGCCGGCAAAATGGGGCTGGTTCCCTACCAGTTCGAGGCCCGGCTTGCGATCGGGCAGATGGAAATCAAATCCGGCAAAGCCGTGGCCGGACGGGCGCATCTCGCGGGTCTGCAGAAGGACGCCGGCGCCAAAGGTTTCCTGCTGGTCGCGCGCCAGGCCGGCGCACACATCTGAAATTTCCCTTCACCCTGAACTTACCTTCGTAACTGGTCACTCATTGGTGCGGCTGTCATGATCGGCGCAGCGCAAAGGGAGAAATGTATGCGACGAGTGGCAGGCATCCTGGTTGGTGTGCTTTGTGTATGCACGGCCAGTGTCACGGCCCAACCGGCAAGGCAGACAGCGCGGCAGGCTTTGCTGGAAGCATTTTTCGGCAAACCGGGCAGCCTGGAAAAACATTTGCCGCAGGCCATGCTTACGGCTCTGCACCAGGTGGACACGAACAGCTCGCAGCTGGACATGATTTCCATGATGACGCACCAGCTCACGGCACAGGGACAGGTGCAGACCTTTGACGCTGGTTCCACGCTCGTCTCCTTCGAAGATCCAAGAACGCAGAGCAAGTTCCAGATCAACATCGAAAAGGACGATCTGCGCGGCGACGAAGATGAAATCGAGTTGTCGTTCTACACGGAGAAGAACGGACAAGCGCAGGATTCGCACATCACGCCGCGGCTCTCATTTCTGATGAAGTCAGAAGCCGGAGTTTGGCGCGTCAATGAGATTTCGTTTCGCATAACAGTTCCGCTGGCGGATCCCGCATTTCTAAAAAGCATGGTGGACGGGATCAAGCAGAGACAGGCCATGATGGCCGCGAACTCAGGGCCATTCCATAATTCCGCCGCATCAGAATCTGCCTCTGGACCGATGCAGGCAGCCAACGAGAGTGGAGCAGTCGCCGCGCTGCGCACGATTCTAACGGCGGAGGTGACTTATGCCGCCACGTATCCGGGTCAGGGGTACACGTGCTTTTTATCCGACCTGGATGGGTTCGGGCGGGGGGAGGCAAACGAACATCAGGCGATGCTCATCGACAGCCGTCTCGCGGGTGGGCGCAAGAACGGGTATGTCTTCAGAATCTCCGGCTGCACTACAACTCCGGTGACGCACTTCGAAATCATTGCGGTGCCGGCGGAAGGAAACAGCGGACGCGCTTTCTGCGGCAATGAATCAGGAGTGATCCGGTTTGCCCCCAATGGATCGGCCGCCAGCTGTGTGCATTCCGGGGCAGTGCTGCGGTAAACGTTCGCGGAAAGTTAATGGCAATCGGAGCACGTTTCTCCGCGGAGTGCCTCCCGCCCCTCGTTAACGATAATGGGAACCATGCACAGGGCTGCCACCGGGTCCGCCCACCACCAGCCCAACAGCGCATTCAACAGCAATCCACCCAATAAGATCGCTGACAGGTAAGCGCATAGAGAAGTCTGGCGCGAATCAGCGTGGAGCGCAGCACTAGTGAGGCGACCCGCTGCTTTGCGTTTGGCGTGGGCCAGCCACGGCATCACGATCAGCGACAGCGCCGCAATCGCAATTCCGACGATGCTGCGCCGGGGTACCTCTCTCTCGATCAGCGACTTCACGGAATCGAAAGCGACATAAGCGGCCAAAAGCAGAAAGCCCACGCCCACCAGCTTCAGCGCGGTACGTTCGACTCGCTCCGCATCGTGACCACGACTCTCAGCACGCAAGCGCCAAAGCAGGACCGCGCCCGAAGATGTTTCAATAAATGAATCCACCCCAAATCCAATCAGGGCGATGCTGCCACTCACCGCTCCGCTTGCGACAGCCACGAGACCTTCAACTACGTTCCAGGCAATCGTGAGATATTCAAGCCGCATTCCGCGCTGGAGAAGCACCGTGCGGGCCGAAATATCGCTTGCCATCTGTTCATGCTAGCGCAACTGGGTTGTGACTGTAACCGTTGAGGTTTACTTCGCCGTATGACTGCTTCATACTGTTCGTCCTCTTTGTTTTTGTTGTTTGGGGCTTCAGCATGCGTTTACGTTTCGTTCAGACATTGGTTTTGCTCGCGGCAGCAGCTTTGCCCGGCCTTGCCGCGGCGCAGGCAAACTCCACACTAATGGCGACCCAGACACAGCCGATTGTCGTGCAGCACGTGAGTTTCGTCGGCGGAGACCACGTGCCGGCAATGGATCGGGAGAAATTCGCGAAAGATCTGGAAGGAACGGCGCGGATTCCTCAACTGCGGCAGAAGGTCGCCGATTTCTGGCACGCGTTTGGTTTTTTCCGCGTGGATGTCGAGGCGGAGCCTCACCTGTCGGCGAATAAGTGGGGCGTGGCCATGGGTGATATCACCTTCAAGATCATCGAAGGGCCGCAGTACCGGCTCGACGAACTTCGGTGGTCGGGAGCTACGGTGTTCACTCCCGAGCAGCTCAGCGCGATGTTTCCGGTGAAGGCGGGAGATGTATTCGACACGAACGAAGTTCGGCGTGGCATGAGCGTAATTCGGCAGGCCTATGCAGAAAAGGGTTACTCGCAGGTGGCGGCAATTCCAGCCATGCAGGTGAACGATGCAGCACACACGATCACACTCAACCTCGACATACGAGAAGGAACGCGACAGAGCCCGCCGCAATAGCCGCACGCCCGCGACCCCTGCTTTTCATCGTGAATTCCACGGCACCCGCGCAGGTATATCGGGAAAATCCAATGGTTGCGGAGATAAATGCTCCCCGGAACGAAGCAAACGCAGCAGGATGGATTTCATCTCAGGCAACGTGCAGTATCGGCACGAAGAACAGGTTGCAAGAACCAGAACTGCCGGCTGAGTTCAACGTTTAAGGCATAGGTCTCCAATACGTCTTTTTCGATCCGCTCATCATGGACTGCCGCGCGATCACGATACTCGCATTGAGCGTCTCTCTCCTGTCGACAATTTTGAGAGCGCAGAACGACCCCAGTTCTGCCGTACACCAGCAGAGCGGCAAAGAAATTTTTCAATCTGCATGCGTTGCCTGTCACGGGACTGATGGCCGGGGTACCGCGCAAACCCAGATCGGATTCAAGCTGCCGGATACCTTTCCCGATTTCACGCGCTGCGACCAGACTACGGCAGAGCCGGACATCAATTGGAAGGACGTTATTGTGCATGGCGGGCCGACCCGTGGTTTCTCTCAGATCATGCCCGCGTTCGGAAACGCGCTCAGCTCGGAGCAAATCGATGAGGTGATTGCGTACTTGCGCACGTTCTGCCGAAATTCGCATTGGCCACGCGGAGAGTTGAACGTGCCACGAGCCCTGGCAACCGAAAAAGCCTACCCCGAGGATGAAGAGGTGATCTCCACCACGCTAAACGCGCGCGGGGGGCCGGGTCTGACCACGCATTTCATTCACGAGCAACGGTTCGGCATCAAGAACCAGATCGAAGTGGATGTCCCCATCAATGGCCAGGTTCAGAATCACACCTGGTACGGGGGCGTGGGAGACGTCACGCTGGGAGTGAAACGAGCGTTCTTCTCCAGTTTGAAATCAGGATCAATCTTTGCGCTGCAAGGCAGTGTGATCGCGCCGACGGGAAACCGCGCCAGAGGCTTTGGCACGGGCACGACGACCTTCGAGACGTTTGCCGCCTTCGACCAACTGATCCGCCCGGTACACGGCATCACGGGCACAAATGCTTTTCTGCAATTTCAGATGGGCGCCGATTTGCCCGTCCATCCCGACATTTCGCCGCAATCGCTGTTCTGGCACGCCGCCGTGGGACAAACGATTGCGGCGAATCACGGCTACGGCCGTCTATGGTCACCCATGATGGAAGCGCTGGCGACAAGGGACCTCATGACGGGGGCAAAGACGGATTGGGACATCCTGCCGCAGATGCAGGTCACGATCAGCAAGCGACAACACGTAAGAGCTGACCTCGGCGTGCAAGTGCCGGTGACGAACACGCGCGACCGGCCGGTTCAGGTAGTGTTCTATTTGCTGTGGGATTGGGCTGACGGAAAGCTGACCGAGGGCTGGTGATGAGGCATCAATCTCAATTGGTGTGGTGTGCGCTTGCGGTCGTGGTCTCATCGGCAACCCTGGCGATCAACAGCGGCGCGCAGGAGAAAACACTCAAGCCGGCATTTCATACGTCCGACCGCTGCGTGGCCTGCCATAACGGACTGAAGACACCATCGGGCGCGGACGTTTCCATCGGCCTCGACTGGCGCGCCAGCATCATGGCGAACTCTTCGCGCGATCCTTATTGGCATGCGAGCGTGCGGCGCGAATCTCTCGACCATCCAGAATCACAGTCCGCAATCGAGGATGAGTGCTCCACCTGCCACATGCCCATGTCGCACTACGAGGCTAAGCTCCAGGGCCGCAAGGGCGAGGTGTTTGCGCATTTGCCGTTCACCAACGGCAGCAAGGGAAATGCGGAGGCGGAGGACGGTGTGTCATGTTCGATCTGTCACCAGATCAGCAAGGAACACCTTGGGACACAGGAAAGCTTTAATGGTGGATTCGTCGTCGAGCCGCCGCGGTCCAAGAACGATCATCCCGAGTACGGGCCTTTTGCAGTCGATCCCGGGCACCAGACGATCATGGAGAGTTCAACCGGCGGGTTCGTGCCGACGCAGGCTGCGCACATTCGCGACGCGGCGCTCTGCGCGACTTGCCACACGCTATACACAACGACGCTTGCGCCCGGCGGTAAAGAACTCGGGAAATTCCCTGAGCAAATGCCATATCTGGAATGGCTGCACAGTGACTATCGAGACAATGTCACCTGCCAGTCCTGCCACATGCCGTCATTTCCTCCCGACACTCCGATCACCGCGGTTCTGGGACAACCCCGGCCGGGAGCCCGCCAGCATTCGTTCATCGCCGCGAATTTCTTTGTGCTGGGGATGCTGAACCGCTATCGTGACGACCTCAGTGTTGCGGTCTTACCCGAAGAACTTTCGCAGCAGGCAGAAAAGACGGTGGCGTTCCTGCAGTCGCAGGCGGCGCGAGTCACAATTCGCAGTATTGATGAAAGCGCCGGGAATTTAGGAATTCAGGTGTTCGTGGAGAATTTGAGCGGCCACAAACTTCCGACGGCGTATCCGTCGCGCCGAGCCTGGCTACACGTGCTGGTTACCGACCCCAATGGCGCGAAAGTTTTCGAATCGGGGGCACTGAATCCGGATGGTTCCATCGCCGGGAACGATAACGATGCGGACAAGACCCGCTTTGAGCCGCACTACCGCGAAATCACGAGCAGCGATCAGGTGCAGATCTACGAAGACATCATTAAAGATTACGAAGGACGCGTCAGTACCGGCTTGCTGTCCGCCGTCGGGTATCTGAAAGACAACCGGCTGCTGCCTTCGGGATTTCAGAAACAGAGCGCGGAAAAGGATATTGCGGTGATCGGCGACGCGGCAGACGATCCCAACTTCACCGATGCGGGCGACCTGGTCCGTTATTCCGTTCCACTGGGAACGGCGGAAGGCCCATTTCGAGTAAAGATTGAACTGTGGTATCAGCCGATCGGCTTTCGCTGGGCGCACAACCTGGAGCCCTACAAGGCGACGGAACCGCAACAGTTTGTTGGATATTACGAATCGATGTCGGCGAATACTGCGGTAGTGCTGGCGCGCGCAGAAGCAACGCACTGAGCGCGCCAGCCGGAGATGCTACTGCAGACCGTACACCGTCAGCTTGGTGTTGGTCCCGACATACACCTTTCCATTCACCACCAGAGGCGGCGTGAATTTCGGCGCCGATCCGGGAAGGGCGTCGCGCGCGGGGTTCTGTGCGGTGTTGTAGATCTCGTGGCCCACATTATTCGCTTTGTACGCGCGCAAGACTGGCGGGCTGCCACGTTGTACGGCCCAGAGGATTCCATTGCTGGTGCCATTAGCAGAAATTGTGGGATTGCTTCCCGGGAAAGGAAACGTCTCCGGTGAGATTGCAGTCGGGCTCGTCGTGAGCAAGCCACTGTGTATCTTGAAAGACCTCACGTTGTCGTCGGTGGCGATGAAGTACACCCACCCTCCCCAATAAGCGGGGGTGCTATAGCTTCGTTCGTAGATGTGATTGGTGTGCTGGCCCAGAGCATTGGGAATTTCCTGGATGATCTGGCTGTCGTCACCCTGATGAAATTTGCCCATGTTGTCGCGGTTGACCACGTAGATGCGCCCTTCCTTGCCGGCGCCGATCATCTCGTGGGGAAAGGGGCCTCCCAGCCACGGCAGCAGAGTCGCCGCTGCTGAACCAAGATCCAAATCTTCAGCGTTCAATGTTGAATAGTTGAACGGGGTGAAATAATCGGACACCTGCAACGTATTCCCCACCGGGGTCAATTTCAGATAGCTGGTTCCCCAGTTGGTCGTACCATCCCAGGTGCCATTACCCACTGCGGCATAGATACGGCCGGAATTGTCGGCGGCGAGAGGCCCGCCCCAAATTCCGCCGCGGCTGCCATCGGGCGTGACGCAGAAGGTATACAGGAGTTGCAGAGTTCTTGCGTCATATCCGAGGACCCAGCCATGGTAGGGATCGGTGTCGCCGGTCGAAGCAAACGAAATGTAAACGACGCCATTGACCTCGAGCAATGCAGAGCGCTCATTTTCGGTCTGCGAGTTGAAGTTGATGTAGCCATTCACGTCGTGGTCGTAACCGGTTCCCTGGACTCTCGCGGAAAGCACAACTGGGCTGCCTTGCACTTCCTGCCCAGTGGCGAGATCGAGGGCGTGGAGACCGTGCCAATATCCGCCGGACTGCGGGGCGGTCCGCGATTCAACGAAAATTCTCCCCAGTGAGAGATCAATAACAGGAGTGGCGGTGATGCCCAACGCAGGAGCCACACCGCATCCGTTAATGGGAGCGCAAGGCACGGGCGTATCAATGAAGTGATGCCACAGTTGCCCGCCGCCGTCGGCATCGAAGGCGTAAATACTGTTGTTCTCGGTCACCACGTACACGACATTGTGCACGGTGCCGTTGACGCTCAGGTTGGGAACGTAAAGAACCTGTCCATAGGGAAAACCATCAATCGGGTAGCTGAACTTCTTTCCAAATGTATTGACGTTGACATTGGTTTGCGTCAGTACAGTTTCGTGCGTGTTGGCGCCTTGCCGCATATTGCTGTACCCGTAGGTGAGAACCGCTTGCGGCCATGCTTCCGGCATGCTTACCAGAAGGAGAGTACCTGCGAGACAGGCTAAAAAGACAAGTTTACGCATGCAGACGTGACTCCGTTGCGCTGAGTAGTAGCAAATTTGTAGCCGAATGCCTGGCCTGAGAGGATGCCGGCCAATGCTGCTGCTTGCTTACTCTTACCCCTACTTTGAATCGGCACGCAGATTCCAACTCTGGGCAGCAGAGTTCGCCGGTGACCATCAGCGAGAAAGAGCCCGCGCACGGGCATTGGACGCAAGCACTGGCGGGCTTTTCCAACCGCGCACATGTATCCTCTTTGGAGAGGCAGCTCACCTCTATTTTGGGAAGGAGCAGCTCACCTCAGGACGCCCCGACTTTCTAGTCAGTGAGCGCATTGATTGCAAAATGAATAGTGCACACCGGACTGCTTAAGCCAGTAGTGAAGACCTCGCCCTTCAGTTTGTAGTGCCCATCGCTTTTCGGCTCGAGAATGATTTGGCCGGCGATGGAACCTTTTGTGACTGTGTTGTTGATCAACGTGGACACGACTTTCGGTACAGAATGGCCGTTCACATTTTTAACAATCGAATAACTGGCCATGCCGGTACTGGTTTGAGAGTCGGTGAAGTCGCGGCACAGCATCGTGTAATTGATGATGCCAGTCGTCGAATAGCCTCGCGGGACGGCGAGTGTCAAGATCGTCTTTGAGCCATTGACGTTCAGCGGGAACACATACGTTCGGGTGTAGGCGTCAGGGTATTCCTCGGCGCAAAATGCCGTGGCTCCGAGAGCGCAAACAACAAGGATCATCGCAGCGATCGCTTTTCTCATTACGTCCCTCTCCAACTTTGAAGTGAGTAGTAGGCGAACGCTACCGAGGCATCTTCTCTGGTTCCACAAAAATCAGCCGGTAAGAGGAAATCGTTTGTGGAAATTACCCAGCGGATTAACCCGTAAGTACTAAGGTGGAGACAACGGGAGCTCAGCGAGGAAGAAACAATTGGCGGAAGCGTGTGCGAGTCGAACGCACCGACGACGGGGCAAACCCGCCGCCCGCCGGTTTTGAAGACCGGGAGGATCACCGGACCCCATGCGCTTCCGGAGAAAAAACACGCCACGGATTACACGGATTTTGACAGAGAAAAGCAAATCAAGAGCGATCCTCCATCCGTCAAATCCGTATTGATCCGTGGCGGCAGTCCTGTTCGCCGACGACCGACCCAATCGGCCACTCCCAGGCAACGATCTAATCGGCCGCGGCAGCGAGCTTCTTTTTCGTCAGATACCAATCGGTCACTTCCAAGCCCGGAGCACCGGCCGCGCGCTTCTCCGCGTCCGCCTGCGTCAGCGGAGCCGGCACAATCACCGGATCGCCGGGACGCCAGTTCGCCGGAGTCGCAACCGCATTGGCATCGGCGGTCTGCAGCGCATCCACCACGCGCAGCAACTCGTCCACGTTGCGGCCGAGGGACAACGGATAATAAAGGAGCGTACGAATCGTGCCTTTCGGATCGATAAAGAAGACAGCGCGAACGGCGGCGGTGTCGCTGACCGCTTCATGCACCATGCCGTAGGCCCGCGCGACCTTCTGATCGAGATCGGCGATCACCGGGAACGGTACCTTCACACCGAAATTCTTTTCGATGTTGAGCACCCACGCGATATGCGAATAAACGCTGTCGATCGAGTTGCCGATCAGCTGCACATTGCGTTTTTCGAACTCCGGGTTGCGCCTGGAAAACTCGACGAACTCGGTGGTGCACACCGGGGTGAAATCCGCGGGATGGGAAAACAGTAATACCCACTTGCCTTTCGAGGTGTAATTGCTGAGGCGGATCATGCCGTGTGTGGATTTCGCTTCGAAATCGGGGGCTGGTTCGTTAATGCGGGGCAATCTTGTAATCTCTGTGATTTCAGACATATTCTCTTCTCCTGCTACGAAATTTGATGTTACCAGCGGAAACGAGATTCGGACTTGAACGACCGGCCGTTGCGAAAGAGAGAAGCTAGAAAGACGTAACCCACCCTCGTCGCAGCGCCGGGTGGGTTATTTTCAAAGCCCTATTGGCTACCCACACAGCCGCGCGCCCGCGTACAACAACAACACATCGCGCCGGAGATGTGGGACACCAACATTCACGGAACAGGATACGCGTGCAAAAAAAGGGGTGTCAAATGGTCCGCCCGGGGAATCTGATGGCGAGAGGAGACGGAAATGAAAAGAAAGCTGGCGATGGTGCAGGTGGACGTTTTTGCGTCCCGTGCGTTGGAGGGTAATCCCTTGGCGGTGTTTCCCGCCGCCGAAGGCCTGACCGATGCGGAAATGCAAGCCATCGCCAAAGAGATGAACCTGTCCGAGACAACCTTCGTTTTCCGCCGTGAGGCGAAGATTGAGCAGGAGCGAGGGATACGGGTGCGCATCTTCACCGTCGGAGAAGAACTGCCCTTCGCGGGCCATCCCACCCTGGGGACGGCGTTTGTTCTGCGTGGCGATCGTGGGGCGGCCGAAGTCGCTCTCGACCTGAACGTGGGCACGATTCCCGTGAGCTTTGAGAAGCAGCGCGATGGACAGACATTTGGGGAAATGCGCCAGCGCGATCCCGAGTTTGGGGCACAACATGACCGCGAGACGGTGGCGCGCGTCACCGGACTCAAGCCGGGTGATTTCGAAAGCGACCTGCCGATCCAGACCGTTTCGACGGGCGTACCGTTTACTATTGCTCCATTGCGGGAACTGGGCACCATTCAACAATTGAGGATTGATCAGGCCGGGGCAGCGGAATACCTGGAGAAAAGCGGTGGGAAGTTTTTCTTTTTCGTAACGCGCGAAACGGTTGATCCCGCTGCCCGGCTGCACGCGCGGATGATTTTTTATAACGGTGAGGACCCGGCTACAGGCTCGGCGTCCGGCTGCGCGGCGGCGTGGATGGCGCGTTACGGGGTGGCCAAGCCGGATGAACGCGTGCTCATCGAGCAGGGACTCGAGATTAAGCGTCCCAGCCGGATTTTTGTGCGTGCGAGCAAGTCGGGCGATCGGGTAACCAATGTGCGTGTCGGTGGACATGCTGTGGAAGTCATGCGTGGCGAATTAATTTTTTGACGAGATTTTTTTCGGGAGCACGCGTTTCGTCCGCGTTCAGCGCGGCAAAAAAGAAATGACTGCACAACTTTCGGGGTATTGGCTTCGACGGTACTTTACAGTGGAGAGCGCCGGCTTTACGATTCGGTTCCAGTAGTTGTTCCCCCGATCCTCTGACGAACTTTTTTCTCGGGACGATGCGGTTTCCCTTGCGCCGGCCGCTCGCACCGATTTCCTGACAGGACAGCATGAAACCAAAGAAGACAATTCTCTGCGTGGACGACAACGAACAATCCCTCTCCATTCGAAAAGTCATGCTGGAGACGCGCGGCTACCGCGTGATCGCCTGTTGCCGTGCCGAAGAAGCGCTGGAACATTTCAGAAAGGGCGGCGTCGATCTGGTGCTGACCGATCTGATCATGCCCGGGCTGGACGGCACAAAGTTGATCGACGAGATCAAGTCGATTTCACCGCATACGCCCGCCATCCTGTTCTCGGGGAAGATCAAGATTTACGATCGCGATACGCGCGCCGACGTGTTCCTGCCCAAAGGAATGTATGCCCCCGCGGAACTGCTCGAGCGTATCCGGCTGATGCTGGTACGCAAACGTGGGCCGAAACGGGCGCCGACGAGTTCGCAGGTCACGGCCGTCTCCTGATCCCTACCACTTTGCTTACGCAGGTGCGGCACTCCCCCGTGCTGCATAGCTCAAGCAACCTGGTACTGTCCCTGAGAATCATCCCGGCGGGACCGCACTGCGCGGGAACCCAGCGGTTCGTGTAATATCACTTGTCCTAATGCCGGCCATCATTCAGGTACAGGATCTGCGCAAGACCTACCATGTAGGTAAAGTCGAGGTGCCGGCATTGCGCGGTATCTCGTTCACGGCCGAGCAGGGGGAATTTGTCAGTGTGGTGGGACCCTCCGGCAGCGGGAAATCCACGCTGTTCTACATCATTGGCGGCCTGGCACACGCAGATTCCGGGAGCGTGATCGTGGATGGGGATGATTTTTCCCGGCTCTCCGACGCCGCGCGCACGCAAATGCGGAAACGGAAGATTGGATTTGTTTTTCAGAAGTACAATCTGCTTCCCACGCTTACGGCGCGAGGAAATATTGAAATCGCGCAGGACATCGCCGGTAATGTCGGGAGTAAAAACGGAGAGTATTTCGGGCGTATCACGGAGTTGTTGGGCATCAGCCAGCGGCTGAACCATCGCCCTGCGGAATTGTCGGGCGGCGAACAACAACGGGTGGCCCTGGCGCGCGCGCTCATTAATCGGCCGGCGATTGTGCTGGCGGATGAGCCGACGGGAAATCTGGACACAAAGAATTCCGACATAGTTCTCAAAATGCTACGACAGTCCAATAGGGAACTGGGCCAGACAGTGCTGATGATTACGCACAACCCGGAAGCGGCAGCCTACGGCGACCGAATCATCCACATGCGGGACGGAGAAATCGTGCACCCGGAACGAGATCCGCAATGGCAGCCGCACGCGCCAGGTCCGTAGAAGTGCGGATTGGCATCTGACGAATAAGAGACACACGCATGCAAACTGACGATCTACGCAAACCGATTCTGCCCGGCAAGGGCGCCTCGGATTATGAACGTTACCTGCGAACCGATGAACTGCTGGCGTTGCAGAAGGGACCCGACGAGCTCTCGCACAAGGACGAGCTGACCTTCCAGGTCGTGCACCAGTCTTCGGAGCTGCTGTTGAAGGGCGCAGCCTTCGAACTGGAGCGCGCCCTCGGGCACATCGAGCAGTCCGACTACGCGAACGCTGCCCGGCTCATCCGTCGGGCTAACATGATGTTGGATTACCCTGTCTCGCTGCTGCACGTCCTCGAGACCATCACTCCCTATGACTACCACGTCATTCGCGCCGGCCTGGGTCACGGCAGCGGGCTCGATTCGCCGGGGTTTCTCGCCCTGTTGCACGTGGGACCTCGCATTGGCGTTGTCTTTCATGAACAGCTCAAGCGCGCTGACCTCTCGGTGGACGAACTGTATCAGCGGCATGCCGAATATTTCGGTCTGCACGATGTGGCGGAGTGCATGTTGGATTTCGATGAGCGGGTGCAGATCTTCCGTTTTCACCACCTGAAGCTGGCGCAACGAATCATTGGCGGAGGAGTGGTTGGCACCATGGGAACCCCCGTCGAGGTCCTGCATCAACGCCAGGAACACCTCTTCTATAAGGACCTTTGGGACGTCCGCAACGAGATCACTGCAAAAGCAAACGCTGCGATGGCCAAGGAAGAAGCGGGCGCACGTAAATACTGAGCCTTTCCACCGGAATTGCTCGCCGTTTCCAGCTTCGATATAATCGGGAGGCTGAGCGGGAGTAACTCAGCGGTAGAGTGCGACCTTGCCAAGGTCGAAGTCGCGGGTTCAAATCCCGTCTCCCGCTCCAACTCACCCTGGTGTATTCCCTGTATTTTCCGACAATTAGATGAGTAGGGCCGTTTCCGGAGGAGGATTGCCATGAGACTATCGGTTTGGGCGTTGGCGCTGATGCTGATGGGATCAGCCGTGTGGGCATCGGCCCAGGGGAGCGGCGATACGGACCGCAAACATATTGTCTCGCCGGAACGCAGCAAGTTTCCATTCAGCGATGCTGTGCTCGTCGGAAACACCCTCTACATTGGCGGGCATATCGGCATCGATCCCAAGACGGGCAAGCCGGGCGCGACCGCGGAGGAGGAAGCCCGCCTGCTGATGGAAGGAATTAAGCATACGGTGGAATCGGCAGGGCTGAGTATGGACGACATTGTTTCGCTGCAGGTTTTCTGCTCAGACGTTGCCCTGTACGACACCTTCAACCAGGTGTACCGCGGATATTTTCACGCTCCCTACCCGGCACGCGCCTTCTTGGGGTCCGGCAAGCTGCTGTTTGGCGCGCGTTATGAGGTCGTCGGCATCGCGGTCAAGCGGCAGAAGTAGCGCGGACAGCCGTGTTGTGCATCAGAACCTGAAAATGTATTCTTGAATTGGTCCGGCGCGGTACCCAAGTGGTAAGGGAGAGGTCTGCAAAACCTTTATACGTGGGTTCGATTCCCACCCGCGCCTCCACTCCCAACTGGTTTGATTTCATCCAGTTGCCCCAACGCTTTTCCCTGTAGCCCGCCCGGTGTACAGGATGAGCTTCCTCCCTCGGTCTCGCTTTTTCTTTTATCACTGCATATGGGCTCAATCATCACTGACAAGGAGTCTGCGCACTCTTAATCTGATAGGCGATCAGAGTGCCGTCTGATCCTTATGGGTTACCTGCACTTCTCCAACGGAAATTGCGTTCCGTCCCTTCCATCGAGGTTTTCAGGAAGGAATTGACCATGACAAAAAGAGCGAGGGGTGAAAAAGAATTGACGCCCTTGGCGCTCCTGATTTTGCGCGGTGCCCATTACCGATGGTGTCGCCGCAAAGCTTTGAAAGGAGATTGGCAATGAGATGCCATTTTCGAAAGAATCCCGCACTGTTTTTCCTTTTTTTGTGTATGAGCCTTTTGACAATTTGCGCGGAGGCCCAACAGCCACCTAGCTGCACACCACCGCCCGCCGGAATGACGGCCTGGTGGCGTGCGGATGGAAGTGCCACCGACGTCGTCGGGGGCAATGATGGCACCCTCGTGGACGGTGTTACCTTCACGCCCATCCCCTGCGCTACCAGTGTCACAAAAGGTGGAATGGTGGGGCAAGCCTTTAGCTTCGATGGCACGACTGGCTATGTGCTCATTCCCAGTAGTGCAGCCCTGCAGCCCCCGGATGCCATCACCATCGACGCCTGGGTTTATCCAACAAGCTTCCATGATGGCCTAGTGATCATCAGTAAATACAATACGTATCTCCCCTGCTGTAACAACGTGAGTTGGTGGCTGGGTGTAGGAGAATCGGGCCAAGTGGAGTGGTTTGTGGTCGATCCTGAATGGAAATACCAGTCGGCCCTCACCGACGCACGTCTTAGCCTCAACGCCTGGTCACACGTTGCCGCCACCTTTGATACGGCAACGCAAGTCATGGCTGTCTATATCAACGGCCAAAGAGTCCACACCAGCTGCGTGCCGGGCGATGTTTGCAGTCCCGTGACCTCGATTATGCAGAGTACTTCGGATGTAATGATAGGGGCAGCCACGTATAACTCTCTTCCCTTTCCTGGCCTTGGAAGCTTTTGGAAGGGACGGATTGATGAGGTAGAGGTTTTCAATCGCGCCCTTTCCCTCGCAGAAATTCAGGCTCTCTTCAACGCCCGCAGCGCGGGGAAATGTCGCACAACCACATTTACAAGCATCCTTACCGACATCAACAACGCCCGGCAGCTCGGCTTGATCGACAGTGACGACCTTGCCAATTCGCTTTCGCAGAAGATCCACGCCGCACAAGCTGCGACCCTGACCGACAGACACAACATCCTGAGCGCCTTCAAGGACGAAGTAAACGCTCAGGCGGGCCAGCACATCACTGGCGCAGCCGTGCAAACGTTAACGCAAGATGCGAAAACATTGCTGAGCCAGAACTAGAAGATCGATCGGTCGTGGCATTCGGAAGGGGTTGTCAGGAACTTGCTGACGATCCCCGTGAAAAAGAGGGGGCTACGTGAGCCCCCTCCCGTTGAGCCGACCCATCCCTTTCAGTGGAGTTTAGAAGGTCAGCTTCAAAGCAAATTGGAAAGCGCCGTTCACCCAAGGAACCAGCAAGAAGCGCGTTCTGCACGCCTTTCTTACCGCTTATGGCAACGAATGCCAGCACGACTTCCCCGCCCTCTAGCCGGCAAACCCATCCATGGTTACTGAAGTCGTACATCGAAATCCGGGCCGGCCAGCCTCCGTCGCATCCCTGAAAGTTACATTCGTGCCGTAGTCACGAGGCGAGCTGTGCGGCCAGAATATCGGGCTATGAAGCTGAATCCGAAATTTCTGGTCTCGTGTTTTCTGATAGTGCTTGCGGTTCCGGCGACTGCGCCGGCTGCGAATGTTCCCTTACCGCCCGGGGTGCAGGTGCAGGTAAGGCTGACGGACGCTGTGAGTAGCGCGACTGCCCAGCCGGGAACTGTTTTCCACGGGGTTTTGCAAGCTCCCATCGTTGTAAACGGACGAATGTTGTACCCGAAAGGGTCGCAAGTTAAAGGCAAAGTTCTCGCCTGTCATCCTTCAGGGCGTCTCACCGATCCCGGCGTGCTTGACCTCGCGCTCATTTCAGTGCGCAACGGCGAGACGTGGTCGCGTCTGCACACGCAAGTGGTTCATCTCCAGGGCGAGTCCCATACGAAGAGCAATCTTGAAAAGATAGGCGGAGGAGCAGCGGCCGGAGCGGTGATCGGCGCGCTCATTGGAGGGGGTAAGGGAGCCGCCATAGGAGCGGCCGTCGGAACAGCGGGAGGGACCAGCGTAGCCGCGGCGACGGGCCGCAGAGACGTGCGCGTTGATTCTGAGGCAGTGTTGGCGTGGTGGACAAGCGCACCAGGCGTGACCCCGGTTGCCGTTTCGCAAGAGTACCCCGCTCCGCAGGAACAACAGCCCGCGCCACCGCCGCAATACGCACCGCCGCCGCCGCCCCCATCAGCCCCGGTTTATGTTCGAGAACACCACCGTGAAGACGATGACGATGACGACCATGGCGGCCGCTATGCTGAGCCGAACGGCTTCTCCCATCGAGAACGCGAGTTTATCCGCAGCTGCTACACATCAGGCTATTCCAATCTGCCGCCGGGATTGGCCAAGAAAGATCATTTGCCTCCCGGGTTAGAACGGCACCTCGAGCGAAATGGGACGCTTCCGCCAGGGCTGCAGAGACGTGTGCAGCTGCTTCCTGAACAGTGCGAGCAGCAGCTTCCGCCGTTGCCGGGCAGATGGGCGCGAGTGTATATCAGCGGGCGAATCCTGCTACTCGATCCCGGACGCCGTATCGTCGATTTGTTTTTCCTGGAGAGGGACCGCGACTGATCCACCGGCGCCTCACGGTACCTTCCGTGAGTTGGCTTCTGTAAGGGCGGCCAGGGCGGCAGCGGGAAGCTTGTCCCCCCTGGAAACCAGCAGACTTACCTGCCATACCTGTTCGGGGGATAGCGTTTGCTTGAACCCGGGCATTCCCGTCAGGCGCAGCCCGTTCTCTACCTTCCAATAGGTTTCGCCGACGGGATCTTCGGTGACACCTTTGCCATGAAACAGTTGCGGTGGGGGCGGGTACATCCCAGCGGCGATCGAAGGAACGCTTCCCCCGGGTAAACCGTGGCACACAGCACAATTCGTGGCGTACACGTGCGCACCTGCCACGAGATTGTTCTTGTCGGGAGCGACCGGCGATGTCTTCGGCATCTCACGCGAAATCCTGGCGCGGGTAGCGATCCGGGCGATGGCTGTCTCAAAGGGTAGTTCAGGATCAAAGGTAGAGACCGGTACCGGCCCAAACGAAACGTACAGGTAAACGGCCATCGGCAGGATGAGAAACCCGGCCACCAACCCCGCCACGAAGAAGCGCGCCCTCACTCGCGCTCCTTCCTTCTCACTTCCGGCCTTGACGATCGCGGGAAATTCACCTTAAGTAGATTGCATTGTGGCTTGGCATCGACATACGTGCCTCGAACATCTGCGTAGCTTTGCTGGAAGATCAGGCGTGATTGCGGCATTCGTTGCGATGACGATCTTAACCTCACCGATGGCCAGCGCACAGTCACACCGCGCTGGCGGGTCGCTGCGCCGGCCGAAGCGTTTGCCTCTCTCGAAATTTTATGACTCGCCGACTTCAACGCCATCTGCGAAACCCGGCACCCTGATTCGTTCGCAACCCACCTACGACTACTCACTCTCCGCCGATGTCGTAACCACACGGATCCTCTACTACTCACGCGCCGCGGACGGCAACGCAGTGGCTGTATCGGGAGTGGTCATCGTTCCCGAACGGCAACCGCCCAGCGGCGGGTGGCCGGTCATTGCGTGGGCCCACGGTTTCGTAGGAGTCGCCCGCGAGTGTGCTCCGTCGCTGCAGGAAAACCTGGGAGAAGGATCTTTTCTCTCGATGTACGTCAATCTTGGCTACGCTGTGGTCGCCACTGACTATGCGGGCCTGGGCACGAGCGCCCGCAATGCCTATGTTGACCTTCCGTCCAATGCCGCTGATGTGATTTATTCCGTCGCAGCTGCCCGCGCGGCTGTGCCTGAACTGGGCCCGCGCTGGATCGCCATGGGGATTTCCGAGGGAGACCTGGCGGCGATCGGCGTGGCCGAACTGGAGCACGATCCTGACTACCTGGGAAGCATTGCGCTCTCCGGAATCGTGGACAGCAACAATCTTCTTGCTGTGCACTTGGCCAAAGCTCTTCCCCTCTACCCTGTATTTCTGGCGTACGGGATCAAGAGCGTATTTCCGAAATTCGACGCCCATGAAATTCTGGACGATGTAGGAATGAATTTCTATACGCGGGTACAGAATTCCTGCGCTCTCGCGGGACAGCCCCGCCTTTCTCCCAAGCTGATTCTGAAGCCGAACTGGCAGGAGAATGCCTTTGTGAAGGACTTTGTGGGGCGAAATACGTTGGGAGAAAAGAAGGCCTCGGCGCCGCTGCTGGTGCTGGCCAGCGAGACCGATCCGGAGACTCCCATCGCGTTCACGACGGAAGCGGTTAGCAGGCTTTGCAAACAAGGTGATCGCGTACAGTTTTATCGTTACCAGAACCCCGAAGCCAGAGCAGCGATTGGCGACTCGGTAAGAGATCAGATTGGATGGATCCAGGCGCGCTTTGCCAATCGAGCGGCGCCCAGCAATTGTCCGTGACGTTACCAACGGTCGGCGTCGTAAATTCCGTCGGCCTGCTTGAATTGGCGGCTTTTGCGGCGAAGCACATAAAACGCAAACGCCGTCAAAAACGTGGGCGGAATCACCAGGATCAGAATTCCGCTGCGCAGAGCCTCAATCATGCGAGCGCCGGCGGAAGCCGCTTGCGTATAGCAAAGCGCGCAGCTTTGCGAGAAGGCCGGGGCTGCGGCCATCAAGAGAGTCCCCAACAGTAACAGAGCCCGCAACGTTAAAGAGCCCACCATCCTGTGTTTCACTGCTGAACAACTCCCGTCTTCGGCTGCGTATAGGGCACACCCAGATCCATGCGGAAGCTGTCGGTCCAGCCATATTGCATGGTCGCAAGGGCGAACCCGGTGAAAATCAGCACAAACAGGAGGAACCCGCGCTTCTCCGCCCACAAATGCATGAAGAACATCGCGGCCAAGCCCGCTTCAGCGATCGCGATAAACAGCATGCGCGCGAACATCGCACTGGTGTCGAGATGGGTGTAGGCAACAACAAACTGCAACGCCGCCAGAATCAGAAGGCAAACATAGATCGCAATGTATTTGCCCATCGAATCTTTGTAAGTCGCCGCGGGTTCGCTGGGATGAACATCGGGAGCTTCTACCATAATCTTCTCCGTTACTCTCAACGCGCCAGATTCAACAGGTAAACAAAGGGCACGACAAACATCCAGACCAGGTCCACGAAATGCCAATACAAGCCAGCGACTTCAAGATCGGACGCGTTGTATCGGCCGCCCTTGTATCGCAATCCCACGGCAATCAGGGCGATGACCCCACCCGTCACGTGTAGCAAGTGCAGCCCTGTAATACTGAAGAATGACGCGCCGAACAGCGGGTTCCCCCACGGATTGCTGAACATCTTCATGCCTTCGCCGATCAACCCCATCCATTCGTGGATGTGAAGGAGAGCGAAGACAATGCCGAGCAGCGCGGTGAGCATGGTGAAGCGAAAGGCAGCCGGCTTGTCGTTCGCGGATCCCGCCCGCACGGCCAACAGCATCGTCAAGCTGCTGGTAAGCAGGATGAAAGTCATGATCGCGACGTTCGTAATGCTATGGAACGGCCGCGGCCACTGCGCATTTCCGTTTCTCAGGAATCCGTAGGCCAGCAGGCAAGCGGCAAACGTCGCGGCATCGGCGATGATGAAGAGCCAGATCGCCATCTTCTTCGCTGCCACGGAAAAAGGCGGCAGGCCGACCACCATCCCCGGAGGATGCTGATGTTGAGCGTGCATGACATCGGCTTGACTCACAGATTTCTCCTACTCATTAGAGCTTGAACCAAAGCAGCAAGAGCAAGTACACCCACAACACGTCCATGAAATGCCAGTAGCGCGAAGTCGCATCGAGCGTGCTACGCCGCAGGACCGCGTGTTTCAGCTTCGCGATCACCCGAACCAAGCCGCCCAATCCGCCGAACACGTGCAGTACGTGCGCGGCCGTCAAAACGTAAAAGAACGAACTGGCGGGATTGGTGGCAAGATACAGGCCTTCTGCGCTCAACTGCTTCCATGCAATGTACTGCCCAACCACGAACAAAAGTCCGAGCACGAGAGTCGCATACAACCACCGAGCAGGGTGCTGTGCCTGCGCGCGCAAGCCGCCCATGTA
>Ga0070741_10007980_pt1 | contig 21518 bp, 21 predicted proteins | sample Coa_R1_4_FD_66440 | JGI IMG/M metagenome (GOLD analysis project Ga0070741, IMG submission 66440) | Surface soil microbial communities from Centralia Pennsylvania, which are recovering from an underground coalmine fire - Coalmine... | ecosystem: Environmental > Terrestrial > Soil > Unclassified ... | reverse complement strand
GCCACGGCGCTGGCCGCGCCGGAGAGCGTGGACGCGGCGCTCGGGGCGCTGAGCGCCGACGAGCGCCGGACGCTGGACGCGATCCACCTGCTGTCGGCGATGGGGCCGATCATGGACACGGCGCTGGCCGCGGCCCAGCGGGCGCTGGGGGCGGGCGCGGGCAAGGGCGCCGCGGAGACGCTGCGCACGCGCGGCCTCGTGTTCCGCGAGGACGACGGGACCGCGCCGTGGGGCACCTACACGGTGCCGCGCGTGGTGGCGGCGCGGCTGGCGCCGCTGGACGGCCTGGTGAGCGCGTTCCAGGGCAAGCCCGACGGGGAGCTAAAGGCCCGGCACCCCATCGGCATTGACGAGCTGCTGATGGCCGTCGCCCACGAGCTGGCGGACCGCGACGTGCGCCGCCGCCAGGGCTACACGCTCGAGCAGGGCATCGGGCCGCGCCCGCCCGGCGGCAACTACTATTACGGGTTCAGCTACGGCGCGCTCGGTCTGGCGAACGTCGCGGCGGTGCAGCATGAGCCGCGGCAGCTCGTGGGCGCGCGGCTGCTGCGCGCCCCGGACCTGCGCGCGCTCGCCAGGGCGCTCGGCTTGCCGCCCGCGCAGCTCGCTTTCGTCACGCACCTGATGGCCGCGCTCGGCATCCTGGAGGGCGTGGACCGGCTATACGCGCGCGACGACCGCCTGGCGGAGCTGCTCGCGCTGCCGCCGGGCGAGCGGCGGGCGCGGCTGGCGCGCGCCTGGCTGGCGATCCCCGACTGGACGGAGCTGGCCGATGTGATCGGCGAGCACGGCCCGTTCTGGCTGACGTTCACGCCGACGTACCACGCGGGCTGGCTGGAGCTGTTCTACAGCGTGATCGCGCTGCGGCGGCTGGCGGCGCGCCTGATTGGCCGGCTGCCGCCCGACCGCGTGTACGACGGCGCGTCGTTCGTCAGGCTGCTCCACGCGCTCGCGCCGGACCTGCTGAACCCTACGGACCGCGCCGGGCAGCGGCTGTGGAGCTTCGCCCCGCACAACCAGCCTACGCGGCAGATCGACCCGACGCGGCCGGAGGGCTGGCAGCGGATCGCCGGCGAGCTGGTCAGCGCCATGGTGCTGGGGCCGCTCGCCTGGCTCGGCTTCGTCGAGCCGGTCGCCGCGCCGCCGCTCGCGTTCCGCGTGCTGCCGGCCGCCGGGGCGCTGGTCGAGCGGGAGCTGCCCGCCGCGGCCGGCACGGCGGCGCTCAGCGTGGCGGACGATCTCACGGTGCGGCTGCCGGCCGGCGCCGACGCGGCGCGGCACGCCTTCCTGGCGCGCGTGGCCGAGCGCGTGGGCGCCGGCGCGGCGGGGGTGGAGTACCGGCTGACGGCCGAGCGCATGCACGGGGCGTTCGAGGCGGGGCTGACCGGCCCAGCGCTGATCGAGACGCTGGAGGAGTGGGCGGGCCAGCGGCTGCCGAAGGCGGCGCGCGACCGGCTGCACTCCTGGTGGGCGGGCTACGGCACGGTACGGCTGTACGACGAGCTGACGCTGATCGAGCTGGGCGAGGACGCGCTCTTGCCCGAGCTGCTGGCCGCCGCCCCGCTCGCCGACACGCTGGTGTACCAGTTCGCGCCGCGCCTGGTCGCCGTGGACCCGCTGCTGGCCGACGACCTGATCGCGCAGCTCACCCGCCGCGGCTACACGCCGCGCGTCGTCGAGGCGTCCTGATGGACATCGCCGCCGCCGACCTGCTGGAGAGCTACGCCAATCCCGCGCTGCAGCAGATGGCGCGCCAGCGCAACATTGATCTCAAGGGCAAGAACGCCAAGGCGGCGATGATCCAGGCGCTGGCGCCCACGCTGTACGCGCCCGAGGCGGTGGCGCGGGCGCTGGCCGACCTGGAGCCGGTCGAGCGGGCGCTGCTCGACCACCTGATCCTGATGGGCGGCGAGGCGCCGACCGACGTGCTGCGCGGGCAGCTCGAGGCCGAGGGCTGGATCGATCCCCCGCGTAAGCCGACGATCTTCGGCTACTCGGCGCCCGACAAAGGCTCGCCCTGGGCGCGGGCCTCGCGGAAGTTCGCCGACGTGGTGGCGCGCCTGGGCGTGCTGGGGCTGGTGTTCACCACGGACCCGCAGTATGCGACGAAGGCCGACCTGGGCGTGCCGCAGCGGCGGCTGTTCATCCCGGACACCATCCTGCGCGAGCTGCCGCCGGTGACGCTGCCGACCGAGACGACGACGGCGCCGCCGACCGTGCAGGCGGCGGCGCCGGACGCGCTGCTGCGCGACGTGTACGTGCTGCTCAGCGAGGCGCGAGCGACGCCGCTGCCGCTCACGACGCGCGGCACGATCAACAAGCGCGTGCTCGTGCGGCTCGACGAGGCGTTCCGCCAGCCGGAGGGGGCCGCGCGGGCCCGTGGCGAGGACGACCTGAGCCGCCTGCCGCTGCTGCGGGCGCTGGCCGAGCAGCTTGGGCTGCTGGCGGTGGAGCTGGACACGCTGGCGCTCGGGCCGCGGGCGGCCGAGTTCCTGCGCCGCCCGGCCGGCGAGCGCCACGCGCAGCTCTACGCGGCGTACCGCGAGACGACGAGCTGGTCGGAGATGGCGCGGATCGGCGGGCTGGCGCCGCCGCGCGGCGCGGAGCTGCTGGCGGCCGAGCCGCGCCCGAGCCTGGTGCCCGCGCGCAGCCCCGGCGCCCGCTGGGCCTCGCCGCGCCTGGTGGCGGCGCGGCAGCGCGTGCTGGCCGAGCTGGCCGAGCTGCCGCCGGAGGAGTGGATCGCCTTCGACCACCTGATCGACCGCCTGCGCCGGCGCGCGTACGAGTTCCTGTACCCGCGCAACTGGCCCGACCCGCGCTACGGCTACTATTACGCCGAGCTGAACCCCTATGGCTACAACAACCCCGTGGGCTGGACGCTGAACGCCGCGCCGGGCGAGGCGAAGGGGTGGGCGCTGGTGGAGGCCCGGTTCATCCGTGTGGTCGTCGGCCAGGCGCTGCACACACTGGGCGTGGTGGACCTGGGGTGGAGCGATGGCACGCTCAGCGCCTTCCGCATCACGGCCGACGGCGCGCGCCTGCTGCGCGGCGAGCCGCTGCCCGCCGCGGCCGGCGAGGGCAAGGTAGTCGTCCAGCCGAACTTCCAGATCTTCGCCTTCCCGCCCACGGGCGAGGACGTGCTGTTCGAGCTGGACGAGATCGCGGAGCGGGTGCGGGCGGAGCAGGCCGTGGAGTACCGGCTGACGCGCGAGTCGGTGTACGCGGCGCAGCGGCGCGGGCGCGAGGCGGCCGAGATCATCGCCTTCCTGGAGCGGGTGAGCAGCGCGCCGCTGCCGCAGAACGTGCGCCGCTCGCTGGAGGAGTGGGGGGCGCAGCACGACCGGATCGTGGTGCGGCGGGGCGTGCCGCTGCTGCACGCGCTCGACGCGGCGACGCTGGACGCGCTGTACGCCGATGCCGCGCTGGCGCCGCTGCTGGGCCGGCGGGTGGCACCCACGGCGGCGCTGGTCCAGGCGCAGGACCTGACGGCGCTGTACGCGGCGCTGCTGCAGCGCGACCTGCTGCCCGCGCTCACCGAGGGGCTGGACGACCTGCCCGGTCCGCAGATCGCCGTGGCCGCCGACGGGCGCATCACGCCGTGCCAGCGCGTGCCGAGCGTCTATACGCTGCAAATCCTGCGCGCGTTCGCGGACGAGGGGAAGGACGGGACGCTGCGGCTCACCCCCGAGAGCCTGCGGCGCGGGGCGCAGGCCCACCACGACGCCGAGACGATCATCGGGCTGCTGACCGAGCTGCAGTGCGGCGCGCCGCTGGCGCCGGAGGCGGCGGCGCTGGTGCGGCAGTGGGCGAAGGACTGGGGGCGCGGCGCCCTCTTGCCGGTGACGCTGCTCCAGGTCGAGCGGGCCGAGGTGCTGGACGCGCTGCTGGCCGACCCGGCGGTCGCGCCCGACCTGCAGCGGCTGCCGGGGGCGGCGACGCTGGCGGTGGTGCGCGAAGGCGCGACGCGGCGGGTGCGGGCGGCGCTGGCGACGCGCGGAATGGCGCTGGACAGCCAGCTATTGTCGTAGCCCGGCCAGGGCGCGGCCAGCAGCCAGGGCGCAGCCAGCCGCAGGGCGCGGCCGGACGGGGCAGAGCCGGACGGGGCCCAGCAAGCGGCAGGGCGCAGCAAGCAGCGCCCCTACACCGCGAAGGCGGCGATCCGGGAGCGCCGCTCGCGGCGCCCCGAGCGTGAGCCCCAGAGCGATCCCGATCGCCCGCGGCGCGCATGCCGGCCATATGTCAGAATGAAGCGGCGCCGGGGGGCGCGGAGAGGCGGGCATGGAGATCGAGCAGCTAGCGGGGGTGCGCTACGACGTGCCGCTGCGCGAGGGCGGGTCCCTGCCGGCGGTGGTCGAGACGGACCGCGGCGGGCCGTACGTGGTGAAGTTTCGGGGCGCGGGCCAGGGCGCGAAGGCGCTGATTGCCGAGCTGCTGGCGGCGGGGCTGGCGCAGGCGCTGGGCCTGCCGGTGCCGCGGCCGGCGGTGGTGACGCTGGCGGCGGGCTTCGGCAAGGCCGAGCCAGACCCGGAGATCCAGGACATTCTGCGCGGCAGCGTGGGCGCGAACTTCGGGCTGGCCTACCTGCCTGGCGCGCTGGCCTTCGACCCGGCCGTGGACAGCGACGTGGCGCCTGATTTGGCCGCGGCCATCGTGTGGTTCGACGCCTTTATCACCAACGTGGACCGCACGGTGCGCAACACGAACATTTTGCTGTGGCAGGAGCGGCTGTGGCTGATCGACCACGGCGCGGCGCTGTACCTGCACCACCGCTGGGAGGGCTGGGAGGCGCGCATCCAGGCGCCGTTCCCGCAGATTCAGGACCACGTGCTGCTGCCCGTGGCGGGCGACCTGGCGGCGGCCGACGCGCGGCTGCGCCCGCTGCTGACCGAGGCCGTCATTCGGCGCGTGGTGGCCGCCATCCCCGAGGAGTGGCTGGGCGGCGAGACGGCGTTCCCGGACGTGGCCGCCCACCGCGAGGCGTACGTCAGCTATCTCTGGGCGCGGCTCACGGGGCCACGCGCCTGGCTGCAGGAAGCGCTCGATGCCCAGCAGCGCGGGCCGGTCCGCCTCGGCCCCCGCCTCACCCACCGTGTGGTATAGCTACGCGGTCGTGCGGGTGGTGCCGCGGGTGGAGCGCGGCGAATGCGTGAACGTGGGCGTGATCCTGTTCGCGCGCGAGGCGCGGTATCTCGCGGCGCGCGTCGAGCTGGACGCGGCGCGCGTGCGGGCGCTGGCGCCGGAGGCCGACCTGGCGCTGATCGAGCGGCACCTGGCGACGTTCGTGGCGATCGCCGAGGGGCGGCCGGAGGGCGGGCCAGTGGCGGCGCTGCCGCCAGCGGAGCGCTTCCACTGGCTGACGGCGCCGCGCAGTACGGTGATCCAGACGTCGCCCGTCCACGGCGGCGCGACAAGCGATCCCGCGGCCACGCTGGAGGAGCTGCTCGACGCCTTCGTGCGCCCGCCGGCGGCGTGAGCGGGGCGCGGGAGGTAAGGAGAGGGCATGGCGGTCGAAGAGCCCGGCGAGCGGGTCGCGGCGGGCGGGGGGCCGCGGCTGTACTACGGCTGGGTGATCGTCGGCGCCGTGTTCTGCCTGCTCGCCCTGGCCTACGTGACCTGGTACTGCTTCGGGCTGTTCCTGGTCGCGCTGGTGCAGGAGTTTGGCTGGGCGCGCGCCGAGGTGGCGGGCGCGTTCTCGCTGTTCGTGCTGATGCACGCGGTGTGCTCGCCGCTGGCGGGGCGGCTGGTGGACCGCTTCGGGTCGCGAGCGCTGGTACACGGCGGCGCCCTGCTGCTGGGCGCGGCGCTGTTCGGCTGCAGCCGGATCACGGCGCTCTGGCAATTCTACCTGTGCTTCGGCGTGCTGGCGGCCGCGGGCGTGACGGCGATGGGCTGGGTGGCCGGGGTGGCGCTCGTCGGCCGCTGGTTCTCGCGCCACCTGGGGCTGGCGATCGGCATCATCGGCGGCGGGATTGGCCTGGGCACGTTCGTTGGGGCGCCGCCGATCGAGTACATGATCGACAGCCATGGCTGGCGCGCGACTTACGTCGTGCTGGCCGCCCTGATGGCGCTGGTCCCGCGGCCGCTGGCGCTGCTGCTGCGCACGCCGGCAGCGCGGGGGCCAGAGGCCAGGGACCAGGGGCCAGGAAGCGAGCGCCATGACTCGCCGTCCCCCGGCTCCCGTCCCCCGACCCCGGCGCTGGCGCGCGACGCACGCGTCGTGGACGCCGCCTGGGCGCGCCAGGAGTGGACGGTTGGGCGAGCCGTGCGGACGCGGCGCTTCCAACTGCTGCTGCTGACCTTCGGTCTGAGCACGTTCGCCACGCAGCAGACGCACGCTCACCAGGCCGCCTACCTCGTGGGCAGCGGCTACGATCCGATCCTCACGGCGCTGGTGGTGGGCACGGTGGGGCTGGCCAGCGTCGCGGGCAAGATCGGGCTCGGCATCGCGTCGGACCGGCTGGGCCGCGAGCGATTGTTTAGCTTCGGCATCGGGGCGGGCGTGGCGGCGATGGCGCTGCTGCTAAGCTTCGCGGGGGGCACCAGCCCGGCGCCGCTCCTGTTCGTGTACGCCGCGCTGTTCGCGCTCGGCTACAGCGCCGCGCCGACGCTGACGCCCGCGATCACGGCAGACCTGTTCAGCGGCCGACACTATGGGGCGATCTACGGCGTGCTAATGCTGGCGAACGGCGTGGGCGGCGCGGTGGGCGCCTGGTGGGGCGGCTTCCTCTACGACCACACGGGCAGCTACCGGCTGGTGTGGCTCGGCATCGTGGTGGCGTTCGTGCTGGCGGGCAGCGTGGTCTGGCTGGTGGCGCCGCGCAAGGTGCGCCGCGTGCCAGGGCAGGCGCGGGCGGCCGCGCCGGAGGCGGGGCAGCAGCCGGTGGGCGCGCGGCTCAGGTGAGCGCGTAAGGAATCTGGACGGGGCCATAGCCCTGCCAGGTGCGGTTGGTGGCGGGGTCGAAGCGGTTCTGCAGGAAGGCGCCGGGCTTGCCGCTGCGGACGATCACGGCGACGGTGCGCTCGGCGCCGCTGGCCTCGGCGTGGATCTGCCAGGGCGGCACGAGGTCGACGGTGCCGGGGCCGACTTCGAAGCCAGCCGACTGCCGCACCTCAGCGTAGTCGGGCCGCGTGCCGTCGTCGAGGCGCTCGTAGCGCTCGATCGTCTCGTGGCCGGCCAGGACGCCGTAGGCGGTCCAGAGCTGGGCGTGGTCGTGGATGGCGGTGCGCTTGTGGGGCGCCTTGATGAGCCCGTTGATGACGAAGCCGTAGTCGGGGTCCTCGTAGAACAATAGGTTCTCGGCGCGCTGGTCTGGCCCGCCCTGGCCGCACTCGGGCCAGGCCGCCGACTGCGCCCTAAGGCGCGGCTCGGCGAGCAGGTCGCGCAGCAGCGCGGCGATCTGCTCCCAGCGAGCTGTCTCGTCGGGCACCTCGGCGTAGAGCCGGCGCACGGCGGCGACGAACGTGCTCGCAACGGTCTCGGCCTGAATCGCCATAGCGCACCTCCTGCCTGCTAGCGCGTGCCTCATCTTACCGCACGGGGCCGCGCGCGGTAAACTGCCGGGGTGGCGCGGGCCTGATGGCTCGCATTGCGATTCAGGAGAGCGGCTGATGGCCAACTACGACTTGCTGCTCGCGGGCGGGACGGTGCTCGATCCGGCGTCGGGGCGGAACGGGCGCTTCGACGTGGCGATTCGCGACGGGCGGATCGCGGCGGTCGAGCCGAGCGTAGCGGCGGAGCGGGCCGCCCGCGTGCTGGACGTGCGGGGCTGCTACGTCACGCCGGGGCTGATCGACTTCCATGTACACAGCTACTGGGGCGTGAACCCCTACGGCTTCAACGCCGACCCGATCTGCACGCGCAGTGGCGTGACGACGGCGGTGGACGCCGGCTCGGCGGGCTGCATCAACTTCCTCGGCTTCAAGCGGTTCATCGCGGCGCCCGCGCGCACGCGCATGCTGGCGTTCGTCTGCCTGGCGCAGCACGGCGTGCTGCAGAACCCGAAGGAGCTGCGCCACCTGGAGTTCGCCGATCCGGAGGGGGCCGCGCGCACGGTGCGGGAGCATCCGGATGTGGCGGTGGGCATCAAGGTGCGGTTGGACGAGCCGTCGGTGCTGGAGAACGGGCGGGAGGCGCTGCGGCTGGCGCTGCAGGCGGGCGAGGCGAGCGGCACGCCGATCATGGTACACATCGGGCACACGCGGCTCAGCATCGAGGAAATCGCGGACACGCTGCGCCCGGGCGATATCATCACGCACTGCTTCACGCCGCTCGAGCCGAGCATTGTGGACGAGCAGGGGCGGCTGCGCCCGGCTGTGCGGGCGGCGCACGAGCGTGGCGTGATCTTCGACGTGGGCCACGCGAATCGGCACTTCACGTTCGAGATCGTGCGCGCCTGCCTGGCGCAGGGGCTGGCGCCCGACGTGATCAGCACCGACCTGCACGCCTTCTCACCCGGCGGCCCGGTGGTGGACATGCCGACGACGCTCACGAAGCTGCTGGCGCTCGGTATGCCGCTGGAGCAGGTGATCGCGGCGGCGACCGTCGCGCCGGCGCGGGCGATCGGCTGGGACGACCGCCTGGGCAGCCTGGCGGTGGGCCGCGAGGCGGACGTGGCGGTGCTGGAGCTGGTGGACGCGCCGCTCACCCTGCGCGACTGCGCCGGCCAGACGCTGGAGGCGCCGCGGCATCTCCGCGCCCGCCACACGATCCGGGGCGGGGAGATAGTCAACGAGGCGGAGGCTGTAGGGTGAAGATTAGCCGGCCACCGCGCCGGCCTCTTCAGGCCCGCCGCTCGAACGCCGTCCGTGCACACGCGGCGAAGCGTGGCGCCGAGCGCGCCAGAGTGGCGAGCACATCTGGCACAGTCTGCGGTGGAGCTACTAGATCTGCTGCCTGTTCGTGGAGTACGCGCTCCAGCGTGTCACGGTGTAGCGACCAGAGCTCGCAGAGGAACTCGTCGGCGGTCTGAACAGCAATCCCGTAGGGAGCGCAGGCGGCGGGCGGGAAGTCGCGTACATTCTCGGTTACGATGACCTCGGCGGCAGCCCGAACGGCTGCCGCTAGGACGTGACGATCTTTTATATCGTTCTGCATGGCGGGAATGAGCGTCTCGAAGTCCGCGACCAGCGCCTCGGGGAAATGCGCACGCATCCGGCTCAGGGTGCGATCGATCCGCGCGGGATCGAGATCCGGGCGGCGGCGCTTGAGATTCCGGGCTACCTCGTCCAGAATCTCCGCGCTCCAGACCGGGCGGAATAGCATGTACTCGGCTGCCCGTAGGAGGGTGTCCCGCACCGCGGTCGACCAGAGTACGTTCGCGTCAAGCAGGGCGATGGGAGGCACGGTGGCTGACTACTCGTAGAGTCCCATTTCCTGTGCTTCTCGCGCCATCTCGGCCAGAGCCTGCCGCCGCGCCGCGCGGCGGCGGTCGCGGTACGCTAAAACGTCCGCCGCTCGCACGCGGCGGTGGCTTCCCGCGCGGTGGCAGGGAATTGCGCCGTTGTCGAGTAGCTTGACGAGGAAGGGCCGCGACACGTTCAGGAGATCGGCCGCTTGCTGGGTCGTCAGGTCCGCCTCCACCGGGACGATAGTCACCGCATTGCCGCGCGCCAACTCGTGTACGACCTGCGCCAGTACCTGGGCTACGGAGGGCGGCAGCCGTCGGGGGGGCTTGCCGTCGCTAACTATCGCTGCCTCGGCAAACCGCTGCTCCGCAAGAAGCTCGTCAAGCTCCTTTAGCGCCGCCGCTTCTTCAGCCTGGGGTCGCACGGGCTCGCGCTCAATAACGGCCATATGATCATCCACCTCGTGATCCACTCTAGCACGGTAAACGAAATAACCGCAACGATGGTACCCGCAGCCACGGGAGAAATCCGCAAGACCTACTACCCTGGCGCCTGTGTCCCGGGGAAGGGCACTAGCGGGGGTCGGCGAGGGCGTCGGGGGGGACGAGGCCGATGCGCGCGGCGTGGAGCGCGGCCTGGGTGCGGCTCTGGACACCGAGCTTGGCGAGAATGCTGCTGACGTGGGTCTTCACGGTCTGCTCGCCAATGCCGAGCGCGGCCGCGATCTCCTTGTTGGCCTTGCCGTGGGCGAGCAGGCGCAGCACGTCCGTCTCGCGGTCGGTGAGCGCCTCGGGGCTTTCGGGGGCGCGGACCTCGCGGATGAGCCGCGCCGCGGCCTGCGGCGCGAGCTGCACCTGGCCGGCGGCCGCCGCTTTGATGGCACGGCACAGCTCGTCGCCCTGCGTGTCCTTCAGCAGGTAGCCGATCGCGCCCGCGCGCACCGCGCCGACGACCGAGGCGTCCTCGAGTACGCTGGTGAGCGCGATGACCTCGGTGTCGGGCAGCTCGCGGCGGATGGCGGTCGTCGCGGCGATGCCGTCCAGGACGGGCATCAGCAGGTCCATCAGCACCACGTCGGGCTGCAAGGCGCGCGCCTGCGCGACCGCTTCTTCGCCGTTCGCGGCCTCGCCCACGACCTCTAGCTCCTGGTCGAGCGCCAGGAACATGCGCAGGCCCTGGCGCACCACGCTGTGGTCGTCCGCGATGAGGATGCGTATGGCCATGCGCTGGCTCCCCGGCGGGGGAGTGGCCACCTCCCCCAAAAGTATTAGCCGCGAACCACCCCCCGGCGGGATGGCAGCACACGCACAATCCACGACACTGTAACAGAGGCGACGACGAACTGCTCACCGCGCGCGGTGAGCCGCCACGCGGCGGGCGACGCCGCTGGGAAGCTGTCCGCCGCGAGCAACCTGACCGACGAGGCAATTGGCGATGTACATGGACCCGTGCAACAGCTACGTGCGCGAGCGCGTCGAGACGCTGCGCGAGGAGGCCGCGCGCGAGCGGCTGGCGGCGCGCGCCGGGCGCGGCCCGGGCATCTGGTCCATCGTCCGCTCGGCGCTGGGGCGCAAGCTCCTGCGCGACGGCGAGGGCGCGGACGGCGATGCCGTATGAGCCCGGCGCCGTCGCGCTCCGGCCGACCGCGCCAGTCTCGCGGGCCGGTAGGGCGCGGATGATCAAGCTGCTGCTCGCGGATGCGCGCCCGGAGGTGCGGCGCGGGCTGCGAATGTGGCTCGGGCTGCAGCCGGACGTGACGGTGGTTGGCGAGACGGACGACAACGACGAGCTGCTGGCGATGGTCCGGGAGCAGCAACCGGACGTGGTGGTGCTGGACGTGGCGCTGCTCAAGGGCGACCCGCTGGCGGCGGCCGCGGCGGTGCGCGAGGCGGCGCCACGGAGCCTGGTGGTGCTGCTCGGGGTGAGCGACGACGTGGCGCTGCGGGCGCGCGCGCCGGCGGCCGGCGCGGTGTTCCTGTGTAAGCAAGAGCCGTGCGACCAGTTGCTGGCCGCGCTGCGGCAGGCGGTCGATCGGCAAGCGGGGCCGGGCGGTCCTACAACAGTGGTGTAGATGCCTGGGAGCGCGCGCGTCGCGCCCATCCGGCCAGTGCCCCCCACGCTGGTCGGGTGGGCACGAGGCCCACGCTCCCAGGCGCGCCGGCGAGGAGAGCCGTGATGTACGGGCTGGACCGGCAGCGCGGGGCACGCGCGGCAGCCATCGTGGGGCTGCTGTTCGCCGCGTGGCTCGGGCAGGCCGCGTGCGCCCAGGCCGAGGAGCCGCCGGGCCGCGAGGCGCGGCTGAGCGTGCGCCTCGGCACCCTGCCGGGCTACGCGGCGGCGGCCCCCCTCGGCTTCCGCCTGGCGGACACGGCGGTGGACGAGCAGGCGTACCGCCGCGTCGAGAGCGCGGGGCAGGGGCTGGTGTGGAGCGCGACGTTCACCTCGCGGTGGGCGCTCGACGCCGACCGGCTCGACCGCTGGAACGCGCAGGCGATCACGCTGGTCGCGGACGGGCTGGGACCCGACGTGCAGCCCGGGGCGTACGAGCGGCTGGACGCGCGCGACGTGGGCGAGCAGCGTGTGGCGTATCACTACCAGCTTATGTCGGCGGCTGGGGCTCGCGTGGGCGAGGCAACGGTGGTGGTGTTCGCGCGCGGCGCCGAGGTCGGCATGAGCGCTACGGCGAGCACGGGCGCGGTGGCGCCGCTGGACGCGGTGGCGCTGGCGCGCGGGCTGGACAGCGCGCTGGCGGCCGCGGGGCCGGCGGCGCGCGTCAGCTAGGCGCCAGGCGGGGACGGAGACGCCCTCACCCCGACCCTCTCCCAGGGGGAGAGGGGGCAAGATGCCCTCACCCCAGCTCTCTCCCGGGGGACAAGGGGAGGACGCGCTCACCCGGAGCCGCTTTCAGGGGCGCAGCTTCAAACAAATGCGGACAACGGGGCGCCAGGCCGGGGAGCGACCAGCCCGTGGGAGGGAGGGGCCGCTACGCCGCCGGGCGTCGAGCGGGGGCTAGGCAGCGCGCCGCGTGGGGATACGCGCCCACAGGCGGCTGCCTTGCCCCCGCGCGCTTTCGATCTCCAGCGTTCCGCCCAGCGCCGCCGCCCGCTCGCGCATCGACTGCAGGCCCAGGTGGCCCGGGTACTCGGCCGCTGGGTCGAACCCCACACCGTCGTCCGTAACTTCCAGGCTGATCTCCTCGGGCGTACACTCCAGGCGGAGCGCGACGTGGTGGGCGCGCGCGTGCTTCACGGTGTTGTGCAGCGCCTCCTGCGCGATGCGATAGATCGGCTCCTTGAGCTCCAGCGGCACGTCGGGCTCGTCGCAGAGCGTGGCCTGCACGTCGATGCCGTGGCGGGCGCGCAGGGCGGCCACCTGCTTGTCCAGCGCAGCGACCAGCCCCTCGGTGGCGAGCGATTCGGGGCGCAGCTCGAAGATGAGCGCGCGCATCTCGGCCAGCCCGGCGTCGGCCAGCGAGAGCACGTAGTCGAGCGGGTCGGCCACCAGGGCGGGGTCGCGGTCGAGCAGCGTGCGGGCGGTGCGGGCGCCGAGGGCAATGCCGTAGAGCGCCTGGGAGACGGAATCGTGTAGCTCGCGGGCGAGGCGCTGGCGCTCCTCCAGCGCCGCGAGGTTCTGTGCCTGCTGGTAGAGGCGGGCGTTCTCGATGGCCACGGCCGCCTGGCTGGCGATCGCCATCATCAGCGTGGCGTCGCGGGCGGTATAGGCGTCGGTCGCGCTGCTGGAGACGGTGAGCATGCCGATGATGCGCTCCTTGAGCGGGAGCGGCACGGCCAGCCAGGTGCGGATGTAGCTCACGGCAGGCGAGCTGAGCAGCGGGCCGAGCGCGCCGCGCAGGGTGGCGGCGAGGGGCGTGTCGGCGTACATGTTAGGGATGTTCACGGGCTGGCCGTCGGCGAGCTGCTGCCAGATCAGCGCGGCGCCCGAGATCGGGAAGCGCTGGCCGACGAGCGAGCGACCGGCCGCGGGGTCGTTGCGGCGGGACGCCACGACGACCAGGTCGTTGTGCTCCAGGGCGAAGATCGACGCGCCCTCGTACTCCACGACGAGCTTGAGCTGGTCGAGGATCAGGCCGAGCAGCGGCTCCAGTTCGAGCATGGCGGTGACGTTCTGCGCGACCTCCAAGAGCGCGGACAGCTCGCGCGTGCGCTCGACGACGTGGCGCTCGAGCGCCTGGCGCGACTGCTGCTGCTCGGTGACGTCGCGGATGACGCCCAGCACGTGCGGCTTGCCGCGGTAGGCCACCGTCGTGCCGCGCACATCCACGTAGAAGGGCGTGCCATCGCGGCGCACGTCGACGGCGCGGACCTGGAACTGGCCGCCGGCCCGCGCGGTGTCGAGGAAGGCGGCGAACGTGGGGTGGTAGTCGGGGTGGATGAACGCCGTGGGGTGCAGGCCGACGAACTCCTCGTAGGAGTAGCCGTGCATGCGGCAGGCGGCGGGGTTGGCCTCGACGATCACGCCGGTGTCGGGGTCGTTGATGACGAGCCCGTCGAGCGTGGACTCGAAGATGGCGCGGTACTGCGCCTCGCGCTCGCGGAGCTGTGCGTCGACGCGCTGGCGCTCGGCCGCCTGCTCGGCGACCAGGGCATCGAGGGCCGTGCGCACCTCGGCGAGCGGCGCGCCCGCGGCGATCAGAGCGAGCACGCGCTCGCGGCCATCCGCCAGGTCGGGCGGGCGGCCGTTTGCGGCGTGGCGGTCGGCGTCGATGCTCATGCCAAGTCCTCGGTGCTGTGCCAAGCCCTCAGGGGCGCGGGCTTAGCGGTGGAAGCTGAGCAGCTCCTCGCGGACCATCGCCTCCCAGGCGCGGTCGCCATCCGGCGCCCACTGGAGGGGCAGGTCGCGGATCTGGCCGGGCGCGGTGAAGGCGGGCAGCTCGGCGAACGCGGCGGCGAGCACCCGCTCGTGCTGGGCGGCGTCGCCGGGGCGGCCGAAGGTGCGGCCGACCGGGAAGTCCACGAACACGGCCCGCGGCGCCGGCACCTGCTCCATGACGTCGCGCACGGTACCAATGACCAGCGTGGGGATGCCGCGCGCCTCGATGCCGTGGGCGATGAGACTCACGGTCTCGTGGCAGAACGGTCAGTAGGGCGCGAGGACAGCGAGCGTCACGTCGAGCGCGGCCAGTTCGGCGGCCAGCGCCGGGGCCAGCTCGCCCTCGATCTTCTGGTGCAGGCGGCAGCCGCCGACGAAGGTGAAGCAGGAGGGCGCCACCGTGCCGACGACGCCCCGCCGCTGGAGCGCCGCGAAGGCGGCGCGCGGCAGCACGACCTCCAGGTCGCGGCGCGCGTCGGTGCCCACGGGCGAGCGGTGGTCGATCACCAGGTCGGTCACGGCCGGGTCGGCGGGGATGGCGCGGTAACTGGTGTCCTCGGGCGGCACGAACGGCGGCTGGGCCGCCTCGCGCACGGCCGCGCTGCTGAGCAGCGCCACCCGCGCCGCGTCGAGCGGCGGTACGGTATCGCACCAGGCGGGCTGGCTGCTCTGGACAAGGCGGCGCGGGCCCTCGGGACCGGCGTGCGCGGCCTGGATCGGCAGGTACGCGAGCGGCATCGGCCTGCCCTCCGTTTCCTTCGTGGCGAGAATGCGCTGCCGGAAGATACCAGATTCGGAGCCGCGGCGGTGGCCGCGCGATTGTTGCGCGCCCAATGATAGATAGCGGATGATAGATTTGGTTTGTTGTCGGCCAGAGGCGCTCGGCTGAATCGCGTGAGGGACCCATGGAGCTGTTCGGCATTGGTCTCCCCGAGCTGATCTTGATCATGCTGGTGGCGCTCGTGGTGATCGGGCCGGAGCGGCTGCCCGAGGTGGCCGGCCAGGTTGGGCGCACGATGGCGGACCTCAAGCGGCAGGCGAACCAGCTCACTGCCGAGTTCCAACAGAGCCTGGAGGTCGCGGCGCAGGAGCGCAAGGAGCAGCGGTTAGGGGCGACGACGCCGCTAGCGGCGCGCTACTGCGCGCAGTGCGGGATGGCGGCGCCGGAGGAGGCGCGCTATTGCGCGAGCTGCGGCGCCAGCCTGGCCGCCCGCGCGCCCGACGGCGAGCGCCGCGAGTAGGGCAGGAGGACCACGCCGATGGGGCTGCTGCAGCCCGCGCACCTGCTGCTGATCCTGCTCATCCTGGTGCTGGTGTTTGGCCCCGGGCGCTTGCAGGGGCTCGGGCGCGCGCTCGGCCAGAGCTGGCGCGCGCTCGTCGCCGGCTTCCGCGATGGCACGCGGGAGACACCCCCCTCGGCCGCGCTGCCCGCTCGCGCCTGCGCGCGCTGCGGCGTGTGGAGCGGCGACATGGCGAGCTACTGCACGCGCTGCGGCGCACCGCTCCGCTAGCACTGGTGGAGCGGGGTACAATTCCTGCCTGTCTCCGCGTTATCCAAAGGTGTGTAGCGCCAGGAGGAGAGGTATGGTGAGCGCCATTCATCGCGCGCTGCGTGCCGCGTTGCCTACGGCCTGCGCCATCCTGCTCGCGGCCTGCGCCGGCGCCGGCGCGCCGGCCGCCCAGCCCGCGGCGCCCGCGCCCGCGCAACCTGGCGGCGCTGCTGCGCCGACCGCCAGCAGCGCCGCCCTGCCGGCGGCAGCGGCCCCAACCGCGGCCAGCGCGGCCGCGCCCGCCGCCGCGCAGCCCGCGCCGCTCGCGCCGCCGGTGACCGTGCGCATCGGCGTGCTGCCGAACATCTCCGACTCGGGCACGTACATCGCGCTGGAGCGCGGCTACTTCCAGGAGGAGGGCATCAACCTGGAGCTGGTGCCGTTCGACTCGGCGGGGCCGCAGGTGGCGCCGCTGGGCGCGGGGCAGCTCGACGTGGGCGGCGGCTCGACGAGCGCCGGCCTGTACAACGCGATCGCGCGCGACGTGCCGCTGAAGGTCGTGGCCGACCGCGGCAGCATGCCGCCGGGCGCGAGCTGGATCGGCCTGGTGGTGCGCCAGGACCTGGTGGGCGAGATCCGCGACTACGCCGACCTGCGCGGCCGCCGCATCGCCATCAACCAGTTCGCCACGACGAACGACATCGCCATCGAGGCCGCCCTGAAGCGCGGCGGCCTGACGATGCAGGACGCCGACATCCAGCAGATCCCCTATTCCGATATGAACGCCGCGCTGGCGAACCGCAGCATTGACGTGGCGCAGCACAACGAGCCGTTCAAGGCGATCGCTATCGAGCAGGGGCTGGGCACGTTCTTCCATGGGGTGGACGAGTACTACCCGAACATGCAGTTCTCGGTGGTGCTGTTTGGGCCGCAGTTCGTGAAGAACAAGCCGGAGGCGGCGCGGCGCTGGATGGTCGGCTTCCTGCGCGGGGTGCGCGACTACAACGACGCGCTGCGCAAGGGCATCCGCAAGGACGAGACGATCCAGCTCATCATGAAGCACGTGCCGCTGCGCGACGCGGGGCTGTTCGACAAGATGGGCTTCACGGCGCTGAATCCCGACGGCAAGCTGAACGTGGAGGGCGTCCGCAACGACCTGCAGTGGTTCGTGGACCACGGGATGACGCAGCAGGCGCCCGACCTGAGCCAGGTGATCGACACGTCGTTCGCGGAGTACGCGGTGCAGCGGCTGGGGCCGTACGCGCAGTAGAGGGCGCTAGACCGGGGCGCTGGGCTCCTGGCAGGCGCCCCCCGGGCCCGGGTCGGCGGGAAGCCGTATCTGGAAGACGCTGCCGCGGCCGGGCGCGGACTGGGCCCAGATCTGGCCGCCGTGGCGCTCGACGACCACACGGCAGAGGGTGAGGCCGAGGCCGAGGCCGCCGTAGCGGTACCACTGCTCGGGCTGCGCCTGGAAGAACGGGTCGAAGCAGTGGTCGAGGTGGTCGGGCGCCAGGCCGATGCCGCCGTCGGCGACGGCCAGGGTGACGTGCCCCTCCTGGTTCCATGCCTGCACGTGGACCTCGCCGTCCACGGGCGAGTACTTCACGGCGTTGCGCAGCAGCTCGTCCAGCACCTGGCGCAGCCGCGGCCCGTCGCCGCGCACGACAAGGGGCGCGCTGGCGTGCAGGGTGAAGCGGCGCGTGGGGTAGCGCGAGCGCGCCTCGGCGACCGCCTCGTGGGCGAGCGCGGCGAGGTCGCAGCGGCCGAGCTGCAGCCGCGCATCGGGCTGCGACAGCTCGGAGAGATCGAGCAGCTCGTCGAGCAGCCGGCCGAGCCGGTGCGCCTGGACGTCGATGGCGCCCACCGGCCCCAGGAGGTCGGGCGGCGCTCCCCGCTGGCGCAAGCGGCGCCCCAGCAGCGCCGCGTAGCCCTGGATGGCCGTGAGCGGTGTGCGCAGGGCGTGGCTCACCTGGGGGAGCAGGTCTTGCCCCAAGGAGAGCGGCGCCTGGCCGGCGTAGGGGGCCGCGGGTCGGTCGGGCGGCCCGCGCCACCGGCCGGCGGAGTCGAGCGGGCGGGCCTGCTCGCGGCGCTCGGTCGGCCTGCGCCGCCGCCCGGGCGGCGCGGAGCGCTCGGCCGGGTCGCGTCGGTTGGCGCGATTGTCGCGGCGCTCGGCGGCTGGCCGGGATGGTAGCTCGTTCATCTGGCTGCCGTAGCGCTCCAACGTACTCGTGCCCGCGGCACCTGGCCCCAGGGCCTGCCTGCCGCTCAGGATGGGTCGCCGGGTCGCTCTCACCGCCGGTCTAATGCAGGACTGGGGCCAGGGGGCGGGCAGCGGGTGGTATAATGCCCACCCGGCCCCTGGATTCTCACAGTAGGGAGAGACGATTGCGCGCGCTCGAAGGCCTGAACCCCGCCCAGCGTGAAGCGGTGCAGACGACGCGCGGCCCGCTGCTGATCGTCGCCGGGCCGGGCTCGGGCAAGACGCGCGTCATCGTCCATCGCATCGCCTACCTCGTCGAGCACGAGGGCGTCTCGCCGCACCACATCCTGGCGGTGACCTTCACGAACAAGGCGGCGCGCGAGATGCGCGAGCGGCTGGAGGGGCTGCTGGGGCCGGCCGGGCACGGGCTGACGGTCGGCACGTTCCACTGGGCCTGCGCTCGCATCCTGCGCCGCGACGGACAGGCGATCGGCATTGATCCGCACTTCGTGATCTACGACGACGGCGACCAGGTCAGCCTGATGAAGAAGCTGCTGGCCGCGGAGGCGCTGGACGAGAAGCGCGTGTCGCCGCGGGCGGTGCTGAGCGCGATCTCGCGGGCAAAGAGCGAGCTGCGCGACCCCGATGCCTTCAGCCGCGCCGCCGAGGGGCACTGGCCCGAGATGGTGGCGATGCTCTACCGCCGCTACCAGGAGCAGCTCGCCCTCAACCACGCCCTCGACTTCGACGACCTGCTCATCGGCGTGGTGGACCTGTTCAAGGGCGACCACACGGTGCTGACGAAGTACCAGGAGCGCTACCAGTACCTGCTAGTGGACGAGTTCCAGGACACGAACGTGGCGCAGTACGAGATCGTGCGGCTCTTGGGCGGGCGGCATCGCAACGTGTGCGCCGTGGGCGACGTGGACCAGGCCATCTATAGCTGGCGGGCCGCCGACCCGCGCAACGTGTTCCACTTCCAGCGCGACTTCCCGGAGCACAAGGTCGTCCTGCTGGAGCAGAACTACCGCTCGACGCAGGCGATCCTCGACGTGGCCGACGCGGTGATCCGCCTCGCGCCCGGCCGCCACGAGAAGCGGCTGTGGACGGAGAACGAGCGCGGCCACCCGGCGCTGCTCCACGAGGCGTACAACGAGGGCGAGGAAGCGCAGTTCGTGGTGCGCGAGATTGAGCGGCTCACGCGCGACCGCGAGGCGCGGCTGCGCGACTGCGCCGTGCTCTACCGCACGAACGCCCAGTCGCGCGCGCTGGAAGAGGCGCTGATCCGCTACAACATGCCTTACCAGCTCGTGGGCGGCACGCGCTTCTACGAGCGCAAGGAGATCAAGGATGTCCTGGCCTACCTGCGGCTGGTGCTGAACCCCTACGACAGCGCGAGCCTGCTGCGGATCATCAACGTGCCGCCGCGCAAGCTGGGGCAGAAGTCGCTGTTGGAGCTGGAGCGCTGGGCGGCGCGGCAGGGCGTCAGCCTGTGGGACGCGCTGCAGCGGATGGCGCACGGCGAGGACGACGCGCCGGGCGTGCCGCCGAACCCGCTGACGACGGCCGCGCGCCGCGCCTGCGCGCACTTCGTGGCGCTGATCGAGGAGCTGCAGGCGGAGCGCGAGGGGCTGACGGTGCTGGAGCTGCTCGACCTCTTGCTCGATCGCTCGGGCTACGCGCGCTTTCTGGCGGAGAGCGAGGACGACGGCGAGGAGCGGCTGGAGAACCTGCAGGAGCTGCGCGCGAAGGCCGCCGAGTACGAGGACGTGAACCCGGCCGTGGCGCTCGGCACCTTCCTCGAAGAAGTGACGCTCGTGCAGGATGTGGATAGCCTGGAGACGGGCGGCGACGCGGTCACGCTGATGACCCTGCACACGGCGAAGGGGCTGGAGTTCCCGTACGTGTTCATCGTGGGACTGGAAGAGGGGCTGTGCCCGCACACGCGGTCGCTGGACGACCGGGCGGCGATGGAGGAGGAGCGGCGGCTGTTCTTCGTGGGCGTGACGCGGGCGATGCGCGGGCTGTACCTGAGCTACGCTTTCAGCCGCCGCTTCTACAACAACGTGAACTACAACACGCCGTCGCGCTTCCTGGCCGACATCCCGCCGGAGCTGCTGGCGGGCGGCCGCTCACCGGCGCCGGCGGTGACGGTGGCGCCAGGGGTGGGGGCCGCGCCGGCCCGCGCGACGTCGCGCGCCGCCGAGCGCCCCTACGAGCCGCCGCCGGTCGAGCGCCGCCTGCCCACGCCGGCCGCGCTGGCGGACACGGTGTCGCTACGCGCCGCCCCGGCGCCGGCCGCCGGCGCGCCCCAGTTCCGCCCGGGCGACCGCGTGCACCACGCGCACTTCGGCGACGGGATCGTGGTGAGCAGCCAGCTCACGCGCGGCGACGAGGAAGTGACCGTGGCGTTCGAGGGCCAGGGCGTGAAGAAGCTGAGCCTCGCCTACGCCAGGCTGGAGCCGCGCTAACCGACGCAGTATAGGGTCTGGTGGCCAAAGACAGGAGCATTCATGGGGGACCCGCGAGCGGAAGCCTTTAACATCATCACGCGAATGCGCGAAGCTTTCAAAGACGAGCCGGAAGAACAGATCGAGCGAGAGGTGAACAAGGCTATCGCCGAAGTCCGAGCCGAGCTTCAGCCACCGCTGAGCGAGGCTGACACCACTTCATGAGTGCCGTTCGCGAACGAGTACGCCCTCACCCCGTCCCTCTCCCAGAGGGAGAGGGAGTGGGGGGCTAGCGCCGGCTCCCCCCTCCCTTTGAGGGAAGGGGGGCCGGGGGGGTTAGGTCAGCCGGTACAGCGCGACGGCGTTGTCGTGCAGGATCTTGCGCTTGGTGCTGTCCGAGAGGTCGGTGCGGGCGGCGAACTCGGGGATGTCGCCCAGGTAGTCGGCGCGCTGGCGCTCGTGCGGGTAGTCCGACGCCCACAGGATGCGGTCGTCGCCCAGCATCTCGACCACGAAGGGGAGGGTGCGCTCCTCGACCTCGCACGAGAAGTAGATGTTGCCCGCGCGGATGATCTCGCTGGGCGCGCGCTTGAGGTCGGGGCACCAGCGCGAGCCGCGCCGCTCCCACTCCTCATCGAGCCGGTCCATCATGTAAGGCACCCAGCCGACGCCGGCCTCGAGGAACGCCCAGCGGACGTTGGGGTAGCGCTCGAAGGCGCCGTCGAACATCAGGCTGGTCATCTGGATCATCTGGGCGAACGGGTGCTCCAGGGTGTGCGTCTTGATGAAGCTGTCGAACTGGTCGAGGCCGAGGCGCAGGCTGACGGCGCCGTGAATGGCGAGCACGCAGCCGAGCGCGTTCGCCTCTTCGAGCAGCGGCGCGTACTCCGGGTGGCCATACGGGCGGTCGGTCACAGTCACGCCGGAGAGCACGGCGCCCGGCATGCCCAGCTCGCGCACGGCGCGGCGCAGCTCGCGGGCTGCCTCGGCCGGGGCCTGGACGGGCAGGATGGCCATGCCGATGAGCCGCGGGCTCACCTGCATGAAGCGGGCGTGCAGCCAGTCGTTGTAGGCGCGGGTGAGCGCTACGGCCCACTGGCGGTCCTGGATGAGGCCGGTCGCCAGGCCGGCCGTCGGGTAGAGGACGGTGCGCTCGATGCCGCTATCGTCGAGGAAGCGCAGCCAGGTGGCGGCGTCGGGGTC
>Ga0070741_10007979_pt1 | contig 21523 bp, 20 predicted proteins | sample Coa_R1_4_FD_66440 | JGI IMG/M metagenome (GOLD analysis project Ga0070741, IMG submission 66440) | Surface soil microbial communities from Centralia Pennsylvania, which are recovering from an underground coalmine fire - Coalmine... | ecosystem: Environmental > Terrestrial > Soil > Unclassified ... | reverse complement strand
ACCGAGCTGTACGTCACCGAGGTGGCGATCCACGACGTGGTGCAGGCGGTCGCCGCCGAATCGCATGCGCTGGCGAAAGATCGGCCGTACAAAGTGCAGGTGCGCTGCCCGTCGAGGATCGTGATCAAGAGCGACCACGCCAAGGTGCAGCAGATCGTCACCAACCTGGTGTCGAACGCGATCAAGTTCACCGAGAAGGGCTCGGTCAACGTGATCGTCGCGCAGACGCCGGGCGGCGGCTGCAGCATCGCGGTGCGCGACACCGGCATCGGCATCAAGAAGGATCACCAGCAGCTCATCTTCGAAGAGTTCCGCCAGGTGGACGGCTCGTCGACGCGCAAGTACCAGGGCACCGGCCTCGGGCTGGCGATCGCGCGCCGCTTCGCGCACCTGCTCGGCGGCTCGCTCACCGTCGAGAGCCAGCCGGGCGCGGGCTCCACCTTCACGCTCTCGCTGCCGCCCGAGCCGCGCGCCGCTTCGCGCCCGCCGCCGGTTCCCGTCTCGTCGCCGCCGCCGCCGCCGGGCGGCGCGCCGCCATCGCGCATCACCGCCAAGCTGCCGCCCATCCCGACGGCGCCACCGAGGAGGCCCAAGTGAGCGACGCCAAGCACACCGTGCTGCTCGTCGAGGACAACCCGCACAACCGAAAAATTTTTTCGGGGATGCTGACGCACGCCGGGTTTCGCGTGCTGGAGGCGGCCGACGGGCAGGCGGCGCTGGCGCAGGTCGCCGCCGAGCGGCCCGAGCTGATCTTGATGGACCTGTCGATCCCCGGCATCGACGGCTGGGAGTGCACGCGGCGGCTCAAGGCCGATCCGAAGACCAAGGCGATCCCGATCATCGCGCTCACCGCGCACGCCATGCGCGGCGACGAGGAGCGCGCGCTCGCCGCCGGCTGCGACGGCTATCTCGCCAAGCCGATCTCGCCGAAGAAGGTCGTCGAAGAGGTCAAGCGCTACCTGAAGCTCTGATCGCGCTGCAACCGCCGGTTGTCAGTGGGAGCGGAATCCCCGTCGAGAAACCGCGAAAATCGGCCAACCCGGCGAGATTGCCCGACTGAGCGCGGGCACGCCGCTGGCAACTCCGGGCCGCATGCGACTCGCCGCCCTGGTCGTGATGCTCGCCGCGTGTCAGCCGCTCCCCCCGATCGGCGCCCAGCGCGCCGCCGAGGGTGAGCTCAAGAACGGCTTTCCCAATCCGTGGGAGCGCGCGCTGTTCATGGCGTCGAACCGCGCGCGATCCGATCCGGCGACGGTGAAGGGGCCGCAGTCGACGATCATGCCGGCGCAGCCGCCGCTGGTGAACGACTACGACCTCGAGCGCTCGTCGCGCTTTCACGCGACCATGTTGGAAAAAGGCGGCGCGCCGCTGATGCACCCGTCGCCGTGCATGTTGAAATCGGACGTCGGCACGTCGGGCTGCGACGGCTCGCCGGCGTGCGGCTGCACCAGCGGCAAGACGTGCGAGACGTGCGGCAATTGCGCGGCGGGCACCGATCCGTTCGCGCGCATCGGGCTGTTTCGCGCGGCGGGCGGCGGCGGCGAAGTGGCGGCCGCGGGCTACGGCGATCCGTGGGCGGTGGTCGACGGCTGGGTCGACGAGGCGGCGGGCGCCGACGGGCACCGCCAGATCGTCGACGGCGCGAGCTACGGCGTCGCCGGGTTCGGCCACTCCGAAGGCGTCGCGGGCGCGTGCTGGCCGACGTTCGACGTCGGCGACTTCGGGTTCGAGATGCCCGCTCCGCAAAAGCTCGCCGGCGCCGCGCCGAAGCCGATCGGCGGCGGCGCGGGGCCGTATCGCATCTACGCCACGTGGGCCGATCCCGCGCTCGGCGCGCCGTCGACGATCGCGGCGGTGATCGACGGCGCGTGCACCACGATGACGAAAGAGCTCGGCTCGCCCACGCTCAACGCCACCTACTTCGCCGACGTGAACCTCGACACCGGCTGCCACGCGGTCTACGTGCTCGGGCGCGACGCGTCCGGCGCGCGCGTGACCTACCCGTCGACCACCGCGTTCACCATCAACGTCGGCGGCGGCGCCTGCGCCGACGAGACCGCGCAGCCGCAGGCCGCGTGCGACAACGTCGCGCCGCCCGATCTCGCCGGACCGGCGGCGGGCGACGGCGGCTCGACGGTGAATCCGGGCGATCCGCAAAATCCGGGCGATCCGCAAAATCCCGGCAACCCCGGCGATCCGCAAAATCCCGGCGACCCGCAGCACGGCGCGGGCACGCCGCCGACGGTGCAGGGCGGCTGCGCGGCGGCGCCCGGCGCGTCCTCGACGGCGGAGCTGCTGCTCGTCGTCTTCGCGCTGGCGCTCGCCGCGCGCGGCGTCAGAAGCTCGACACCTCGCCGTCGAAGCTGAATCACTTTTTCGCGCGAAGTGCGCGGCCCGCCGCGCGGCACCGCCCTTGCTGAAGCGATCGGCAGGAGGCACGCCGTGCGCTTGGATAAACTCGCTTGGATCGCCGTTTTGACCGCGTCGCTCGCCGGAGGCTGCGCCTCGCCCGACGTGACCGGGCCGTTCACCGGCAGCCCGCACTACTACGTCGTCGACGGGCTGACCATGCCGCGCTCGCGCACCGACTTCGCCGACGATCTGAACGGCGACGCGCGCGTCGACAACCAGCTCGGCGCGATCGCCGAGGTGCTCGACGGCCAGGGCTTCGGCCCGAGCGGCCTGCCCGCCGACGCCTCGCTCACGCTGCTCACCGACGACGCCACGCTCGAGCACGACGAGCACGCCGCGATCGTGTGGCAGGGCGCGCGCGACGCCGAGCCGGTGACCATTGGCGGGCGGCTCGAGAGTGGGCGCTTCACGTCGAACCGCACGCGCACCACGCTCGCGCCGGCGAGCGGCACCGTGGCGCTGCCGCTCGTCGACGGCGCCGACCCGGCCGCGCTCGACGTGATCGGCCTCGAGATCGAGCTGACGCCCGACGGCGCCGACGGCTTCGACGGCGAGCTGCACGCGGCGCTCGATCCGGCGCAGGCGCTCTCGGCAGCGTACGGCGCGCTCCTGCAGATGCTGGCGGCGCGCCCGCTCCTGCGCTCGCTGGTGATCGGCGCGTTCGACGCCGACGGCGACGGGCGCATCAGCCTCGACGAGTTCGCCGCGTCGCCGGCGGTGCACGCGCTGGCCGCGCCCGACGTGCAGCTCTTCGACGACGCCGGCCGCTGGGCGCCGAATCCCGCCAACGATCACAAAGACTCGCTCTCGCTCGGCGCGCGCTTCCATCTGGCACGCAAAGAGCGATAATCCGCCGATGCGAACTCTCCTCCTCGCCGCCGCCCTCGCGCTCACGTTCACCTCCGGCTGCGGCAAAGGATCGATCACGCTCATCTCGTGCGGCCCGTCGAACGTCGCCTGCGACGTCTCCGGCTCCAAGGTCTGCTGCGTCGGCTCGACCGACGCCACGTGCACCGACAACTGCACCGGCATGCCGCGCTTCAACTGCCGCGGCCCGACGACGTGCGAGGGCGGCATCTGCTGCGTCGACGATCTCGGCGGCCACTGCGTGCAGACCTGCAACGCGCAGCAAAAACCCGCGTGCGAGACCAACGCCGACTGCTCCGGCGGCGGCACCTGCGGCACCAAGTCGTACCTCTCGTCGAGCGGCACGCCGCTGTTCACCATCGGCGTGTGCCCTTGACACTCGGTGACGCGCCGGGATAGACGTTCGCGATCATGAGTAACGAGCCTCCGGGAGGGGCGGCGCCCTCGCCCGCTGCGGGAGGCAAGGTCGGGCTGCGGCGCGACGTCAGCGTCTGGGGCTCGTTCATGTGGGGCTACGCCGACGTCGGCGCGGACATCTACACCGCGCTCGGCCTGGTGATGGCGGCGGCGCAGGGCGCGACCTCGCTCGCGTTCGGCATCGCGGGGCTCGTCTACATCATGATCGGCCTCGGTTACACCGAGCTGGCGTCGGCGTACCCGGTCGGCGGCGGCGGGCAGTACTACGCGCTGCGCGGGCTCGGCGACTTCTGGGGCTACGTCACCGGCACCGCGCTGCTCCTCGACTACACGATCGACATCGCGCTGTTCTCGGTCGCGTCGGCCGGCTACTTCAACTTTTTCTGGAAGTACCTCTTCGGCCACGAGTACGTGAAGCACCTCGTGCACCTCGGCCCGCTGACGATCTACGACCCGGTGCTCGCCGGCGAAGCGCTGCTGCTGATCGGGTTCCTCATCTGGCTCAACGTGCGGGGCATCAAGGAGTCGTCGCTGTTCAACGAGATCCTCGGCGGCATCGACATCGCCACCGAGTCGTCGATCGTGATCTTCGGCTTCCTGTTCGCGTGGAAGCCGGAGCTGCTCGCGCAGCAGTGGCACGAGACGATGGCCCACTTCTCGTTCCACGACTTCGCCTACGGCTCGTCGCTGGCGATCATCTCGTTTGTCGGCCTCGAGTCGATCTCGCAGGCCGCGCAGGAGACGCGGCGGCCGGCGACGATCATTCCGCGCACGTCGATCACGCTCATCTTCACCGTGTTCATCTTCGCCATGGCGTTCTCCACGCTCGGCCTCGGCGTGCTGCCGTGGCAGGCGTTCAAGGCCAACATCAACGATCCGGTGGCGCTGCTGGCGCACAACATCCCGTTCATCGGCTTCATCGCCGGGCCGTGCGCCGCGTTCCTCGGGCTCACCATCCTCGCCATCAGCGCCAACTCGGGGATCATGAGCGCCTCGCGCCTGACGTTCTCGATGAGCCAGCTGCGCCTGGTGACGCCGTGGTTCGACAAGGTGCACCCGAAGTATCGAACGCCGGTGCGCACGATCGTCTTCTTCTCGCTCGTCGGCGCGCTGCAGGTGTCGCTGTCGGCGTTCACGCCCGAGATCCTCGACACGCTCGGCAACATGTACGCGTTCGGCGCGACGCTCGGCTACATCCTGGTGTTCGTCTCGCTGATCAAGCTTCGCTTCGCCGATCCGTACACGCCGCGTCCGTACCGCATGCCGATCAACCTGCCGTGGAAGCGCAAGGACGGGATGGTGGTGAGCGTGCCGATCCTCGGCGTCATCGGCATGCTCGGCGTGTCGATGATCTTCTTCGAGGTCGTCTACACGCACGCCATCGGGCGCATCGCCGGGCCGGCGTGGGTGGTGGCGGGGCTGATCTACTATTTCTTCTATCGACGCTCGCAGAAGCTGCCGGTGCTCGGCTCGGTGCCGCGCGATTGGGAGAAGGAGCAGATCGAGGTGCTCACCTCCGCCGAGGAGTTCGATCTGCTCGAGCAGTACAAGAACGCGCTCCAGGCGCGCGATCGAGGGCGGCCGTGATCTCGACGGGCGACAAGATCCGCATCGCGCTCGCGCCGGCGCACATCGTCGTCGGCGGCGCGCTGATCGCGCAGTTCGTCCGCGGCCTGAAACAAGGAACGACCACGCCGATGGTGCTGGTGCTCGGCGTGCTGCTGGTCGCCTACGGTTTCTATCGCGTGGCGCTGGTGCGGCGCGCGCTCAAGGGTCCCAAGAAGTGACGCCCGCGCTGACGCTGCATCCGCTCGGCATCGCCATCGCGTGCGTGTTCGCGCTGTCGATCTCGGGGCTCTTGTGGTGGATGCTGCACCCGCCCGCGCAGATCCACGCGGCGGTGGCCAAGGCGATGCGCGGCGTCTCGGCGGTCACGCGCATCCTCGTGCCGGTGCGCGGCAGCGCGTACAACGAGCGCGCGGTCGAGCTCGCCTGCCGCCTCGGCACCGAGCAGCGCGCCGAGATCATCGCCTGCCACGTGATGGAGGTGCCGCTCGCGCTGCCGCTCTCCACGTCGCTGCCCGCCGACGAGCAGCGCGCCGTCGAGGTGCTGGAGCGCGCGCGCGAGATCATCGAGCACCACGGGCTGCCGGCGCGCACGGTGCTCAAGCGCGAGCGCGAAGTGGCGCGCGGCGTGCTCAGCGTGGCGCAAGAAGAGGACGTGGGTATGGTGGTGCTCGGCATCAACCCGCGGCAGCTGGCGGCCGGCGAGTCGGTGGGCAAGGCGACCGAGCAGCTGCTGCGCAAATCGCACATCGAGGTCATCGTCGACATGCACCCGGAGGTCTTCGAATGAACGTCGTGGTCGTCGGTTACGGACGCGTCGGCTCGACGCTGGCGCGCGATCTGCTCGCCGAAGGGCACGCGGTGACGGTGATCGACAACCAGTCGGCGCGCGTGCAGCGGGCGGTGCGCCTTCAGGGCGCCAAGGTGATCGCCGGCAACGCCGTCGACGTCGAGGTGCAGCGCCAGGCGGGCGTGGGCTCGGCCGACGTGGTGCTGGCGGTGACGTCGAACGACAACGTCAACCTGGTCACCTGCCAGATCGCGCTGGAAGTCTTTCAGGTGACCAACGTGATCGCGCGCGTGTACGCGTCGTCGCGCGCCGAGGTCACCGCCGAGCGCGGCGTGATCACCATCTGCCCGACGCGCTTCACCATCGATGCGCTGCACGAAAAAGTCCGCGAGGCCGCCGGCGAGGCCGCGCCGCACTCGCCGCCGCTCCGCAAAAAATCGTCCGGCCGCCCGCGCCAGAACATCGTGGTCGTCGACGAATCCAAGTTCGTGGTCATCGCCGGCGGCGGGCGCGTCGGCTTCCACCTGGCGCGCTCGCTGCGCTCCGACGGCCACGAGGTGGTGCTGATAGAGCGCGACCCGCGCATCGCCACCGAGCTGACCGCGCGCCTCGACTGCCCGGTGATCGTCGGCGACGGCTCGATGCCCGGCGTGCTGGAGGAGGCCGGCGCCGGCCGCTGCCGCGTGTTCGCCGCCGTCACCGGCCGCGACGAGGACAACCTGATCGCGTGTCAAACCGCCAAGACGCTGCAAGCGGGCCTCAAGACCATCGCGCGCGTCTCCGATCCGAACAACGAAGACCTCTACCGCGCGCTCGGCGTCGACGCGACCGTCTCGTCGACGTCGCTGATCCGCGGCATGATCGAGCGCGAATTGCCGACGCTCAAGATCAAGACGCTGATGTCGATCCAGGGCGGCGGCGCGGCGATCCTCGAGGTCACGCTCAACGAAGGCTCGCCGGTGCTCGAGCGCCCGTTGCGCGACCTGGTGCTGCCCAAGGACTCGAACGTCATCGCCATCCTGCGCGGCGTGCGCACCGTCGTGCCGCGCGGCGACACCACCTTCAAGTCGGGTGACGTGGTCCTCACGCTAGTGGCGAAAGAGTCGGAAAAAGCGCTTCAAGAGGCGCTGCTCGGCATGCCCGCCCCCCCGGGTGACCATGCCGGCGAGCATCCCGGCGACGAGCACGGCGCGGCGGCGTCGGACTCACCGACGAAGAATCACTGACGCGCCCCGGAGTTTTGCCTTTACTGCGGGCGCCGGGCGCGGTTAAAATGGTTCGCCGTCGTAGGAGTTGCTTAGGACCACCGAGCGCGCATGGCGAAGCTGATTCTCACATCGGGCGAGCACCGCCAAGAGTTCGAGCTCGCCGCCATCAACACCATCGGTCGGCATCCGGACAATTCGATCCAGATCCTGGATCGCATCATCTCCAAGGAGCACGCCCAGATCCTGCGCGCCGGCGACGGGCGCTTCCTGCTCAAGGATCTCGGCTCGCTCAACGGCACCTACGTCGCCGGCAACCGCGTCGGCGAGCACATGCTCAAGCACGGCGACGAGCTGGTGCTCGGCTCGACGCATCTGCAGTTCGTCGAGCAGACCGACGCCGAGGAGTCGCTCAACCGCGTGACCATCGCCCCGAGCGCGATGGAGTCGATCGTGCGGCACAAGGTCGACGCCGCCGCCTCGCGCGACTTCCTCCCCGAGAAGCAGCTCGACGTCGAGACGGTGCGGCGCGACTACGAGAAGCTGCGCATCGGCCACGAGCTCGGCCGCGCCATCGTCGGCGTGCTCGACCTGGAGGAGCTGCTGCCGCGCATCCTCGACAAGTCGTTCGAGCTCTTGCCCGCCGACCGCGGCGTGATCCTGCTCTACGACGCCGACCACAAGCTCACGCCCCGCTACGTCAAGCACAAGGCGGGCAAAGAGGACGAGCAGATCGTCCTGTCGAAGTCGATCCTCGCCGAGGTGGAGCAGAACAAGAAGGCCGTGCTGTCGTCGGACGCGACCATGGACTCGCGGTTCTCCGGCGCGCACTCGATCATCATGCAGGGCATCCGCTCGACCATGTGCGTGCCGCTGCTGCACGGCGACGAGCTGCTCGGCATCATGCACATGGACTCGCAGATCGCGACCAACGCGTTCACCGAAAAAGATCTGCAGATGTTCACCGGCATCGCGTCGCAGGCGGCGGTCGCGATCCAGAACGCGCGGCTGTCGAAGAAGATCGAGAGCGAGACCAAGACGCGCGCGCAGTTCCAGCGGCTCTTGTCGCCGAACCTCGTCGAGCAGCTGGTCGCGGGCAAGCTGCACCTGGAAAAAGGCGGCGAGCTGCGCGAGGTGACGATCCTGATCTCGGACATCCGCGGCTTCACCTCGATGAGCGAGAAGAAGGAGCCGGCCGAGATCGTCCACATGCTCAACGAGTATTTCGAGGTGATGGTCGACGTGCTGTTCCGCGCGCAGGGCACGCTCGACAAGTACGTCGGCGACGAGATCATGGCGCTGTTCGGCGCGCCGGTGGACATGCCCGACGCGCCGCTGCACGCCGTGCGCTGCGCCATCGACATGCAGACGGCGCTGCGCGAGTTCAACCGCACGCGCACCGCCGAGGGGCACGACCCGATCAAGATCGGCATCGGCATCAACACCGGGCGGGTCATCACCGGCGCCATCGGCTCGTCGAGAACGCTGCAGTACACCGCCATCGGCGACGCGGTGAACACCGCCTCGCGCCTGTGCTCGGTCGCCAAGGCGGGCGAGATCATCCTGAGCGAGAACACCATGCGGCTCGTCGCCAGTCAGGTCGACGCGGCGGTGCTGCCCGCGGTGCGCGTCAAAGGCAAGGAGCAGGAGCTCAAGATCTACAACGTGCTCGGCTTCAAGGGCGAGGGCGAGTGGCGGCAGGAGCTCACCCGCCCCATGTGATTTTCCGGTAGTATCCCCGTCGGAAAATGTCGCGCCGCACGATCGTCATCGCGCTGCTCTTGTGCGCGCGGGCCGGGTTCGCCGAGTCGCCGAACCTGCCGCCGCAGCAGCTGGTCGCCGTCGAGCGGCCGCGCTCGTGGCCGCTGTCGATCGCGGCGTCGCTCTTGATCGGCGTCGAGCCGCAGCACCAGTCGAACGGCGCGCCGCCGATCGCGTTCGGCATCGGCGGCGAGTTCTTGTGGCGCGCGCGCGTCGGCGGCTTCGTGTCGCTGCTCTCGAGCGAGGGCACGCTGGTGCTGGTGACCGACGTGGTGAAGGGTTCGAAGGTGCCGTCGCTGCCCGATCGCATCTCGGTGCCGTTCGGCGCGGCGGCGCGTCCGCTGATGTTCCTCGTCGAGAACCGCGACGAATATTGGGCGCGCCTGTTGGCGGGGTTCGGCGTGCAGGTCGGCGTGGCGGTCGAGAACCTGCGGACCAGCGACGACAGCCAAACGGTGACGGGGCTGCACCTGGCGGCGTCGCTCGACGTGCCGCTGTGGGGCGGGCCGGCGCAAGGCGGCGCGGGCGTGCGGCTGATGGGGCGCGGCATGATCACGCCGTCGGTGACGCTGTCGGCGAGCTCGGTGAGCGAGCCGATCGCGTCGGGGCAGTTCTACGCCGGCTTCTGCTGGTGGCCGTGAGCGCGGCGCGCGTGACGTCTCCCGTCGAGGATCCGGCGCAGCTCGAAATCTGGAACCATCGCCTGGCGCAGGTCGCCGAGGAGATGGGGCTCACGCTCAAGCGCGCGGCGTTCTCGCCCAACATCAAAGAGCGGCGCGACTACTCGTGCGCGCTGTTCGACGCCGGCGGCAATCTCGCCGCGCAGGCGGCGCACATCCCGGTGCACCTCGGCTCGACGGCGCTGTCGGTGCGCGCGGTGATCCGTAGCGTCGCGCTCGCCGACGGCGAGGTCGCGATCGTCAACGATCCGTTCGCGGGCGGGACGCACCTGCCCGACGTGACGCTGGTGGCGCCGGTGTTCGCGCCGTCGGGGACGCTGCTCGGCTGGGTGGCCGATCGCGCGCACCACGCCGACGTCGGCGGCTCGGCGCCGGGATCGATGCCGGTCGGCGTGCGCGCGCGCGGCGACGAGTTGCCGGAGGCGGAGCCGATCGAGCCGGCGGTCGGCCCGCGGTATCGCGCGGCGCCGTCGCCGTCGCTGGAGACGCGCGCGGTGACCATCGACGAGGAGGGGATCCGCCTGCCGCCCGCGCGGCTCACCGCCGAGGCGGAGCGGCGCTTTTGCGAAAGCGCGCGCGCGCCCGACGAGCGGCGCGGCGACCTGCGCGCGCAACGCGCGGCGATCGACGTCGGCCGCGCGCGCCTGGTCGCGCTCGCCGCGCGTCACGGCGAAGCGTCGCTCGCGCGCGAGATGGCGGCGCTCCAGCGTTACAGCGCGCGGCTCATGCGCGCCGCGATCGCGCGCATCCCCGACGGCGTCTACGCGTTCGCCGACTCGCTCGACGACGACGGCGCCGGCGGCCGCGACGTCGGCGTGCGCGTCACCATCACCATCGACGGCGAGCGCGCGATCGTCGACTTCTCCGACTCCGACGGCGAGGTGGACGGCCCGCTCAACGCCGTCTACGCGGTCACGCTCTCGGCGGTGCTCTACGCGTTCCGCCTGCTGCTCCCCGAGGAGGCGCCGACCAACGAGGGCCTCTCCGAGCCGCTCACCGTGATCGCGCCCGAAGGCACGATCGTCAACGCGCGCCCGCCGCGCGCCGTCGCCGCGGGAAACGTCGAGACCTCGCAGCGCATCGTCGACGTGGTGCTGGGCGCGCTCGGCCAGGCGCTCGCCGAGATGCCGGCGGCGAGCGCGGGCACCATGAGCAACCTGCTGATCGGCGACGGCGAGTACGCCTACTACGAGACCATCGCCGGCGGCGCGGGCGGCTCGGCCGCGGGCGCGGGCGCGTCGGCGATCCAGACGCACATGACCAACACGCTCAACACGCCGATCGAGGCGCTCGAGCACGCGCTGCCGATCCGCGTCACCCGCTACGCCGTGCGGCGCGGCTCGGGCGGCGGCGGCGCGCATCCCGGCGGCGACGGCGTGGTGCGCGAGCTCGAGCTGCTCGCCGACGCGGTGATCACGCTGGTCGCCGATCGCCGGCGCCGCCCGCCCTACGGCATCGCCGGCGGCGGACCGGGCGCCACCGGCGAAGACACGCTCACGCGCGGCGATCGCACCGTGCGGCTGCCCGGCAAGATCACGTTCCAAGGCCGCGCCGGCGATCGCCTCTCGATCGCCACGCCCGGCGGCGGCGGCCACGGCCGCACCACCCGCGTCAACATCTGGACCGCGGTCTTGTCGAACGAGCCGGTTTCGCTCGATTAGCGCCAAATCAAGTTTACCCGGTCAATTTGGCGATCCGACGTGGCGCGGCCGGACACGCGGTTGGCGCGCAGGCGAACGCGGCGCGCGCGCGTCCGCGGCTAGATGGCCACCAAGGAGGTGGTCATGCGGTGGACCTGCTTGGTTTGGTTGTCGATGGCGAGCGTGGCGGCGGCGCAGGAAATTCCCGACGCGGCGTGGAGCGCGATGGTGATGCGCGAGGTGACCGCGCGACTCGCGGACGGGCGCGAGGTCTCGGGCGACCTCTCGGGCTTCGACGCCCGGCACGTGACGATCCTCGTCGCGGAGCGCGACTCCACGCGCGTGGTCGAGCTGGAGCGCGCACAGGTGGTGTCGCTGCGCGTGGTGGCGGCCGCCGAGCCGCTGCCCAAGGCGCGCCACGTCGGCGTGCACGCCGCGCTCGGGCCGGTCGTGCTGGCGCTCGACTTCGATTACCACCCGTTCTACGGCTTCGTCTCCGGGAGCGTGGGGATGCCGGCGTTCACCGGCGGCGAGACCGGCGCGTTCGCCGTCGGGCTCGGCCACTCGTTCCGCATCAAGCGCACGTCGCCCTGGAAGTTCGATCTATTCGCCGTCGCCACCGCCGCGTGGTCGTCGAGCAGCGACGGATTCCGCGCGGCGCAGGCGGCGCCCTATGGCGGGCTCGGCGTCGGGCTCGGCTTCCACTACACGTATCGCAGCGGCTTCGCCGTCGGCTTCAAGCTGCCGGTGATCGGCGTTGCGTTCGGCGGCGCGGCGAGCACCGAGAGCGCGCCCGGGCAGTTCTACGTCGCCATGCTGCAGGCGCTGCCGATCGTGTCGCTCGGCTGGCGCTTCTAGCCGCGGTGACGCGCGCGCCAGGCGCTCGGTGATTCGCCGAACGCGTCGCGGAAGCGTGCGCTGAAGTGTTGCGGCGACGCGAAGCCGACCTCGAGCGCCACCACCGTCAGCGGATCGTCGCTGTCGCGCAGCCGGCGCCGCGCCTCCTCGACGCGCGCGGCCAGCAGCTCCTTGTGAAACGAGGTGCCCTCCTCGTGCAGCCGCCGCTGCAGCGTCCGCGCCGACAGGCTCAGCGTGCGGCAAATTGCCGCAAGGTCGGGGGACACCAGCTGCTCGCGCAGGAGCGCCCGCAGCGCGTCGAGGAGCGGCGCCGTGCCGCGCACCTCGGCCAAGATCTCGCGCAGCCGTTCGTCGAGCGACGCGTCCGGCTCGCCGAGCCAGGCCAGCGCCTCGCCGGCGCTCTCGAACACCTGCACCGGGCACGGCGGCGGCAGCGCGCCGTAGAACCCCGCCACCACCGCGCCCTCGAAGCCGGACGGGCACACCAGCGCCAGCCGCGTGAACTGCCGCGTCGAGGCGTCCCAGGTGCGCTGCACGTGCTCGAGCAGCACCGTGTACGCGCCGGGATCGACGCCCTCGAGCCGGCGCGCGTCGATGTACGAGCCGTGCCGCTCGACGTCGGGCGACAGCTCGACCGAGATCGAGCGCGTGAGCTGCGCGGCGTCTTCGCGATCCGGCCGCCCGAACAGCACCACGCCCCACAGCTCGGCGCGCGCGCAGAAATGGATCCACGAGCGCCCGACCAGGAAGCTGCCCGCCGGCGCGGCGCGAAAACCGTCGACGCTGGCGGCGCGCCGCACGCCGCTCAGCCGCCTTCGCTCGGCTTGTCCACCGTCGCCGGCGGCTCGCGCGGCAGCCACACGATGAACTCGGCGCCGACGCGGTTCGGATCCGGCGGCACCAGCTCGATGCGCCCGCCGTGCGAGCGCACGATGCGCTGCGAGATCGCGAGGCCCAGCCCGGTGCCCTCGCCGACGTCCTTGGTCGTGAAGAACGGATCGAAGATTTTTCCCGCCAGCTCGGGCGGCACGCCCGGCCCGGTGTCGCGCACGCTCACGCTCACGCCCTCGGCGAGCGGCCACGCCTCGATGAAGATCTCGCCGCCCGGCCCCGCCGCCTGCGCCGCGTTGGTGAGCAGGTTCATGAACACCTGCTGAATCTGCCCGCCGCGGCAGCGCACGCGCGGCACCGGACGAAAGTCGCGGTGCACCTTCAAGCTGTCGCGCAGCATCGGCGCGAGCAGGTTGAGCGTGGTCTCGAGCCCCGCGATCAGATCGGTCTCCTCGAGCTTGCCGATCTGCGGCCGCGAGAACGCCTTGAGGCCGGCGACGATCTGCGCGGTGCGCTCGGCGCCGGCGCGCACGCTCTTGAGCAGCCGCTCCCAATCGTCGAGGAGAAAATCGAAGTCGATGCTCTTCTTCAGCTCGTCGACGCGCGCGCGCAGCTCGGGCGGCACCTCCGCGCTTTCGTAGACCTGCAGGATCGAGATCAGGTGGCGGAAATACTGCGCCAGGAAATCGACGTTGCCGTAGACGAAGTTGATCGGGTTGTTCAGCTCGTGCGCGATGCCGGCGACCAAGCGCCCGAGCGACGACATCTTCTCGTTGAGCACCAGCTGGTCCTGCGCGCGCTTGAGCGCCTCGGTGCGCTCCGAGACCTTGCGCTCCAGCTCCTCCTTGGCGCCGCGCTCGCGCGAGAGCAGCGCGTGATACTTGCGCTGCACGCGCGACTCGGCGGTGACGTCGCGGTAGGTCTCGAGCGTCAGCCCGTCGCCGAGCGGCGTCGAGGTCACGATCAGCGTCAGCTCCTCGCCGTCGCCGCGGCGCGCGTGGATCTCGTGCATGCGCAGCGGCTTCCCCGCCGAGAGCGCGCGCTTCATGATGCAGCTCTCGGCGCAGATCTCGAGATTGAACAGCGCGTGGCACGGCGTGCCCGACTCCGCCAGCGACGCCACCTCGCGCGGCCGCCGCCCGGTGTACGCGTCGTACGCCGGGTTGCGGTACAGCACGCGGTGCTCCTGGTCGACGATGATCGCCGCGTCGACCGCGCCCTCGAGCGTGCGCATGAGGTCGGCGTGCTGCGCGGTCGGATCGGCGCCGCTCATTCGGCGGCTTCCTCGATCAGGAACGAGAGGTAACGCTCCGGCAGCTCGTCGAACACCATCACGCCGCCGCAGCGCCCGCAGCGGAACGCCGGCACGTGCGGGTTCGCGCGATCGGGAAAGTGCTCGGCCACCACCAAGAGCCGGTACTCGTCGACGTGGCACACCTCGCACACGTACGGCGCCAGGAACGACACCACGCGCGCGCTGCCGCGAAAGTTGAAGATGGTGTTGAGCTGCAGCACCACCACCGGCGAGCAGCGCGCGAACTGCAGCGCGTCGACGTGCCCGTCGAGCGCGCGCACGAAGTTGACCCACTCGCGCACGCCGCACGAGTTGACGCGCGTGATGTTCTCGAGATCCAGCTCCACGTCGCCGCGCAGCTGCCGCCGCAACTCGAGCAGATCGGCGTTCTCGTTGATCTCGCCCGACAGGTGCGCCAGCGTGCCGCCCGCGCGCGGCTCGAGCTTCCACGTGAGCGGCGAGCCCGACGCGGTGACCGGCGGCGGCGGAGCCGAGTAATAATCGGCGGCCAAACCTGCTCCTCGTTACGGCGACCAGAACAGCGGCTTGAGCTCCGGCATCGCCGGCTCGAACGTCGGCGGCACCAGCACATCCTGATCCTCGATGCGCACCGGCTCGGGCTCGACCATCACCGGCCGGCGCACGCGCGCGCCCATGCGCGACGCGAGCGCGCGGTACGGCTCGCCGCCGCCCGCCTTCCAGCCGTCGAGCCCCGGACCGGCGGCGCCGTGGCTCAGCACCGCGTTCTTCACCTTGGCCACGACGTCGGGCGACAGGCCCGACGCGATCTCGCAGAACGCCGGATTGGGCACGCGCCCGGCGTCGAAGATTTTCTTCAGCCCCTTCGACTGCGACTCGGGCGCGAACACCGCGTCGGCTTTCTTCAGGTTCACCGCCGCCACCGCCGAGCTGATGTCGGGAGCGCTGGTGCGCGACGCGAACCACTTGGCGAGCGGCAATTCGCCGTCGAGCAGCGCGTTCTCGAGGAACGCCGTGTCCTTGGTGCCCGAAGCCGCGAGGCTCAGCTTCTTGCCTTGCAGGTCCTGCACGCTGTTGGCGGTCGACGAGTACAGCGCCCAGCGCGGCGACGTGTCGCCGCCCGACGTGGCGGTGGCGAGCACGTTGTAGCGCACGCCGATCTCGGCGAGGTACACGCCATCGATGATCGCGAAGTCGACCTGCTTGTTCTTGATCGCGGCCTCGAGATCGCTCGCGCGCGCGAACGCCTTGCCCTCGGCCGGCACCCCCGCCACCGAGGTGATCTGCTGCGCCAGCCGGTTGACGAACGCGAAGCGCTCCGCGCCCGAATCGAACGGCGCGTTGGGCGCGTAGATGGCGATGGTCAGCGGCTTGGGGTCGGCCGCGCGCGCGCCGCCATCGAAGAAATTGGCGACGGCAAACAGCGCCGCGAGCACGATCAGCGCGCGGCTCACGACTTCACCTCGAACAGGCGCTCTTTCACGTCGATCCATTCTTTCAGCTTGGGCGAGCGCGCGCCGCGTTCGAGCGCGCGCTTGTACAATTCGAGCGCCTTCTTGGCGTCGCCCTGGCGATCCTTGAGGATGCCGAGGTTGATCAGCGACTCCGCCGGCCGCCCGTTGAGCGCCTCGAACTCTTTCTCCGCCACCGCCGAGCGCCCGAGCGCCAGATCGAGCGCGCCCTGGTTGTGCTCGAGCACCAGCGCGTCGCCCTTGGTCGGCACCTTCTTCGCGCTCTTCAGATATTGCTCGGCGCGTTTCTCGTCGGAGCGCTGGAAATAATCGTACGCGAGGAACTCGTAGCACGAGCGCAGGAGCTGCTTGACCCACTCGGCCGCCGCGCCGGTCGACTTCGACTGCAGCTGCGTGAGCGTCTTGGCCGCCGCCTCGCGCTTGGCGGGATTGCCCGAGTCGCGATAACCGGCGTACGCCGAGAACAGCGCCACGCCGAGCTTGTCGTACGGCGGCCGCACCGCGCAGCCGCCGCCGCTGATGGCGCGCGCGAACGCGTCCTGCGCCTCCGAGATCTTGCCGGCCTTGAGCGCGGCGAACGCCTCGCCGCACGTGAGCGCCGTCAGCTCCTTGGCGGTGAACGTGCCCTTGGGCGCCTGCACCGCCTTCAAGATGTCCTCGAGCGCGCCCTCGACGTCTTTCGGATCGCGCAGCCGCGACGTGCCGCGCGTGTAGTAGGCGATGGCGAGGTTGCGCTGCGCCGCCTGCTGAAGCGGCGTCGCGCCCGCCTCCTTGAGCGCGATCTCGAGCACCGTCACCGCCGAGTCGAGCTTGCCGCCGTCGAGGTAGAGCGGGCCGATCTCGGTGTACACGCCGGCGAGATCGATGCCGCGCGTGCGCAGCGCCACTTGCGCCGCCTTCTCGTACGCCGCCAGCGCCGCGCTGGTCTTCGACTGCGCGAGCAGCGCGCGCCCGAGCAGCCGGTTCACCGTCATGTCGTTGGGAACTTTCTTGAGCGGCCGCTGCAGCGCCACCTCCGCCTCGGCGTACTTCTTCCCGACGATCAGCACCAGCCCGAGGTTGCGGTTGGTCATCAGGTCGTCGGGCAGGAGGCGTGCGGCCTCCTCGAGCAGCGCCTGCGCGCGCGGCGGATCTTTTTCCAGCGACGCACCGGCGCGGTGGTTGAGCACCTTCACCAGGCTGAGCTTGGCCGCGCCGTTGGCCGGATCGATCACCATCGCGCTGCGGAACGACTGCGCCGCGCTCTCGTCGTTGCCGGCGCCGAACCACGCGGTGCCCGCCGCGACCTGCGCCTTCGCGTCCTTGGTGAACGTCTGCAGCTTGCCCGCGAGCGCCGACAATTTATCCTTCGACGCGTTGGTCGCCGCGTAGACCTCGGCGAGGCCGCACATCACGTCGACGTCGTTCGGCTGCGCCTTGGCCGCCTGCTCGAGCACCGTCAGCGCCGCCTGGTAGTTCTTCTGCGCCAGGTACGTCTTGCCCAGCTTGGTCTTCACCGCGCCGCTGGTCTGGTCGAGGTTCTGCGCCGCCAAAAACGCGTTCAGCGCCTTGGGATAATTTTTCTCCTCGAGGTAGCCGTCGCCGACGAGCACCCAGCCCTTCACGTCGGTCGACTTGGCGCGCGTGTACAGCTCGGCCTCGCGCACGGCGTCGGCGGCGCGGTTGTTCTTGAGGTAGCACTTGCCGAGGTTGTAGTAGATGCTCGGCTGCTTCTGCGCCTCGTTGAGCAGCCGCTCGTAGAGCGTGATCGCCTTGGAGCAGTCCTCTTTGCCGGCGTAGGCGGAGCCGAGGCCGAGCTTGTAGTTGAGCTCGTTCGGCTTGACCTTGAGCAGCGTCTCGAACATCCGCTGCCCGGCGTCCCAGTCGCTCTCGCGCAGGTAGCAGAAGCCGAGCTTCTCCTGCACCGCGAGATCGAAGTCGGGCTCGGCGCGGAACTTGAGATACGCCTCGAACGGCGCGATCGCCTTCTTCGGATCGTTCTTGTAGTAGTGCAGCCCGAGCTGGAGCTGCGCGGCGAACGCGCTCGGCTTGTCCTTGACCACGCCCTCGAGCACCGTCACCGCTTCGGCGGGCGGCGTCGGCGCCGACTTGTAGAGGTTGAGGCCGAGCTGCTCGCGCAGCTCGACGTTGGTCTGATCGGGGCAGCGGCGCAGCATCGGCACCGCGTCGTTGTACTTCTTCTCGTTGTAGAGCGTGGCGCCGAGCTTGACGTAGGCCACCACCATCGCGGGGTCGAGCTGGATCGCCTCGCGGCACTTGGCCTCGGCCTCCGGGTACTGCTTGTCGTTGAACGCCTTCTCGCACTCCTGGTACTCGGGCACGCCCGGCGCCGACGAGCCGGTGCGTCCCTGCGCGCGAATTATCCCGCAGTGCAGCAAAACCGCCGCACCGACGAGCCCCCATGTGAGCTGCTTCATGACGCGATCCGGGCGAAGACCATGGTGATGTCGTCCTTGCGAGCGCGGTCCCCGAAGAAAGTCCCGGCGGCGCCGACCACGCTCTCCCGCATCGCCACCGGATCCAAGTCGCCCGCGCGGCGGATGGCGGCGCGGAAGCGCTTCTCGCCGTACTCCTCGCCGCGGTCGTTCTCGCACTCGACGATTCCGTCGGTGTACCAGACCAGCACGTCGCCCGACTGCAGCGGGTGCGTCTTCTCGCTGTAGGTCGACTCCTCGAGATCGCCGAGGCGGTTGCCGCGCGACATCAGCACCTGGAAGTCGGTGCCGTCAGGCGCGCCGGGGCGGAACAGGTACGGAAAGTTGTGGCCCGCGTTCGCGTACGTGATGGTGCGCGCCTTGGGATCGATGATCGACGCGAAGCAGGTCATCACGAACTTGCGCTTGGCGCTCTCGAAGATGGCGCGGTTCATCACCTCGAGCAGCTTGGTGACGGTGAGCTTGGCGCCGTCGGTAGAGCGCGCGACGTCGCACGCCGCTTTCGCCGCCGCGGTGATCATCGCCGACGGCACGCCGTGTCCGGTGACGTCGCCGATCACGACCAGGATCCGCCCGTCGGGCATGTCGTGGAACGTCCACCAGTCGCCGCCGCACTGCGACGCCGGCATGAAGTATCCGGCGAGGCGGATGAAGTTGCGCTCGACCAGATCGGCCGGCGGCACCAGCGTCTCCTGGATCGTGCGCGCGACCTCCAGCTCCTTCTCGAGCGTCGCCTTCTCGGCGGTCTCGCGCATGAGGATGAGCAGCCGATCGGCCATGTAGTTGAAGTTCTCGCCGAGCATTCCGATCTCGTCGCCCGACGAGATCTCGACGCGGGTCTCGAGATCGCCGCGCGCGATCTGATCGGCGCGCCACGCCAGCATCTTGATCGGGCGCGAGATGCGCAGCCCCTGGAAGATCGCCAGCGCGGTGCCGACGAGCACGAAGAACAATCCGATGAGCGCGGTGCGGATCCACGCCGCCTGGAACGCCGCCTCTTTCTCCGACTTGAGCCGCTTCATCCGCTCGTCGAGCGACTGCAGCGAGTAGGCGAGCACCACGGTGCCGAGGCGCGCGCCCGCGACCACGACCGGCCGCGAGAACAGGTACTGCCCCTTGACCTCTTTCGAAACCGGATCTTTCGCGGCGACGAGCTCGCGCCCGACGGGATCGCTCACCGGCTTGCCGTTCATCTCCTTGTTCGAGTGCGCGAGGATGGTGCCGTCCTTGTCGGCGACGAACACGTAGGCGACGTCCGGATCGTCCTTCGCCGTCTCGGGCACGAAGCCCTGCAGCGTGGTGAAGTCGTTCTGCGAGACGGCGTTCCGGCTCGACTCGACGAGGTCGCGGTTCTGCACGTCGCCGCGCTTCTTCAGCGAGATCTTGAACTCTTCACTCTGGCGCTGCGCCTGCTCATCGAACACGCGCCCGGTGTTGAGCACGTTGAGCGCGCCGAACATGGCCACGATCACCAGGATCAGCAGCGTCGATGTGGCGATCATCTTGACGCTGATCGATGCTCCGCGACGTTTCTCCATGGCCATCCCTGCGCGCATGCGCGCGCCAACCCAAGTTGCGCCATTTTACAGGGAGTTGCCGTCGAGATCAACGAATGGTACGATCGAAAAACCGTGGCCGCGCTCGACAACTTCCTCGCGCAGTTCAAGCTGGTCTCCGACGCCATCATCGACTCGTGGTTCATCTGCGACAGCGAGCGCAACATCGTCGAGTTCAACCGCGCCTTCTTCTCGCTCCTGCCGCGAAACGTGGCGCGCGGGCTCAAGGGCAAGAAGTGCTACGAGGTCCTGCAGCTCAACATCTGCAAGGACCGCTGCATCGCGCAGCAGTGCTGGAACGAGAAGAAGCAGCTCCGGCTCGACGAGATCGACGGGCAGCCGTCGGGCGCCGAGAAGCCGATGCGCTTCATCTTGTCGGCGATCCCGATCCTCGACGAGAACGGGGCGCCGGTGGGGGCGCTCGAGATCCAGCGCGACGTCACCGACGAAGCGGTGGTGCAGGTGAAGTATCAGGAGATGCTCGACACCGAGGCGCGCGAGCGCGAGCGGCTGGCGCAGCAGATCCGCTCGCGCACCAAAGAGCTGCTCGAGTCGAACCAGACGCTCCTGCGCGTGCAGAAGGAGCTGCTGGCGTACAAGAAGGGTCTGACGATCTGATTTAGTTTTGCTACGCGAGCGTCGCCTTGACGCTCAGCGCGACGTTGCCCTTGAGCGCTTGCGAGATCGGGCAGCCGTCCTTCGCGGCCTCGGCGGCTTTTTCGAAGGCGGCGGCGTCGATGCCGGGGACGGTGCCGCGCACCTCGAGCGCGCTCGAGACCACGCGCCAGCCGGCCTCGAGCTTCTCGAACGTCACGGTGGCGGTTACTTCCAGTCGCGTCGGCGCGTGGCCGGCGCGGCCGAGACCGGCGGCGAACGCCATCGAGTAGCAGCTCGCGTGCGCCGCGGCCACCAGCTCCTCGGGGCTGGTCTTGCCGTCGGAGGATTCGGTGCGCGCCGCCCAGCTCACGGGCTGATCCTTGAACGCGCCGCTCTTCGCGCTGACCTTGCCGTGTCCCTTGGCCAGGTCGCCTTCCCACACTACGTGCGCTTGCCGGATCGCCGCCATGATCGCCTCCAGGAGTTTTTGTTGGCTAGTGCTTGCCGGAGAACAGGACGAAGCCGAGCAGCGCCACCGCGATCACGATCAGCATCACGACCACGATCCACGCGACGTTCGATTTGCCCGGCTGCAGCGGCACCGGCGCGGTCTGCGCGCGGCGCGCCTCGAGCTCGGCCAGCGCCGCCGCCGCCGACGAGCGCACGCCCGACGAGGTGGACGATCCGCCGCCGAAGCCGTTGATCCCCGACACCGACGAGATCGACGGGTTCGACGCGCCGGTGCCCGTGCGCACGTTCGGCAGCGACGGGATCGACGGCAGCGATCCGCCGCCGCCCGGCTTGGACGCGCCCGGGTTGGTGCGCGGCCGGACCTTGCGCTCGCCGTCGGTGGGCGTGAACTCGTTGATCACGCTGTCGACGCGCGCGTCGGTGACGATCTTCTTGGCGTTGCCGAGGAACGCGAAGTAGGACTCTTCCATGTCGTCGAAGTCCATCGGCCCGTCGCACTCGTCGCAGCGGCACGACGGCGCCTTGAACGGCGTGATCGAGTAGAGGTCGCGCGTCTCGACGAGCAGGACTTTTTCCAGGTCGCAGTTGGGGCAGAAGTACGGCGCGTAGAAGCTCTTGACCACGCCCTGGCCGGTGAAGTTGTTGACCAGGTTGATCTGCGCGACGATCGCCGGCGAGCACTCGACCAGCAC
>Ga0070741_10007978_pt1 | contig 21524 bp, 22 predicted proteins | sample Coa_R1_4_FD_66440 | JGI IMG/M metagenome (GOLD analysis project Ga0070741, IMG submission 66440) | Surface soil microbial communities from Centralia Pennsylvania, which are recovering from an underground coalmine fire - Coalmine... | ecosystem: Environmental > Terrestrial > Soil > Unclassified ... | reverse complement strand
GACCTCGAACTCGTCCTCACCGTCGGGGTCCACGGGCCGGGCTCGGTGGACGTCATCGTCGTCGAGGAGAACGACGGGTAACCGAAAGGCGACGGGAAGTCGTGCAGACGGCGCCAAACCGACCTTTGTCGACAAAATCCGACATTTCCCGTCATGACGGGACCTTCCGGTCGTTAGCTCAACGTATGGACCGTTCGAGGCGCCGCCCACTGAACCGGAGCTGGTTCGTGGCGTTCCTCGTCCTGGCCGCCCTGGCGCTCCCCGTCTCCGCCGCCAGCGCCGGAACCATCCCCGACAACAAGCTCGGCTGGAGCAGCTGCCTGTGGCCGGCCGGCCACACCATCACCGTGGCCGTCGACCCGGCCTTCCCGTTCCCGGCCCCGGCGTTCTCCGACCGGCTGAACGAGGCCCTCGTCCGGTGGGACGGGGTGCTCCGCACCTCCCGGCGGGGCGGCGACGTCGTCCGCGTGGCCGACGGCTCGCCGGCCGACGTCCTCGTCCAGTACCGGGCGCTCGATCCCGGCGACACCAGCGAGACGCTGGGCGAGACGTACCTCGAACGGGCCGGCGACACCGCCTTCACCACCAACATCGGCGTCTGCCCCGACCGGCGGCCGGTGGCCTACGGCATGCAGGCCGTCCAGATCCGCATCGCCCCCCGCAACGACTGGTTCACCGGTGACGACAACTCCACCTCGAACTGGCAGAGCTGCGCCGGTAGCACCTTCCGGGCCTTCAACTCCGCGCTGTGCGCCGCCTCCGTCGACTTCGGGTCGACCATGACCCACGAGCTCGGCCACGCCCTCGTCTTCTACCACCCCCAGACGCTCGACCAGATCGACAACATCCCCGTCAACCGGAGCGACTCGGCCACCACCCAGGCCCGCTGCGTGGAGGCCACCGGCGACTTCGCCGGGCAGGCGACGATGTGCTCCGGCCAGGGCCAGTGGCGGGCGGAGCAGCGGACGCTCGAGACCTGGGACATCGAAACGATGCACCGGGCCTACGACCAGTAAGCACCGCCGGGCCGGACCGATAGGCTCGTGGCCGTGACGCAGTACGCCTTCGGGCTCTCGGAGCACCCCGTGCCGACCCAGGCCGTCGGGGAGGCCGTCGGGCAGGTGCTCGAGCAGCTGGGCGACGAGCGGCCGGACCTCGTCGTGCTGTTCGCCTCCCCGCACCACATCGGGGCCTTCGAGGACGTCGCCTCCTCCGTCCGGGGTCTCCTCGATCCCACGGTTCTCCTCGGCGGCACCGCCGGGGCGGTGATCGGCGGCGGGCGCGAGGTGGAGGACTCCACCGCGCTCTCCCTGTTCGCCGCCCGACTGCCGGCCACGCTGCTGACGCCCGTCCGGCTCGAGGTCGTGCCGACGCCCGACGGGCCCTCGCTCGTCGGCTGGCCCGACCATCCCGACGGGACCATGCTGCTGCTGGCCGACCCCTTCACCTTCCCCGCCGACGCCTTCCTCGACCGGGTCAACGAGGACCTGCCCAAGCTCCAGGTCATCGGCGGCCTGGCCTCGGCGGCGATGCAGCCCGGCGGAAACCGCCTGGTGGTCGACGACGAGATCACCGACAACGGCGCGGTGGGCGTCGTGCTGACCGGCGGCGTCGAGGTCCGCACCGTCGTCTCCCAGGGCTGCCGGCCGGTGGGGAAGCCCTACGTCGTCACGAAGTCGGACCGGAACTTCCTCCTGGAGCTGGGCGGGAAACCGGCGCTGGAGCGGCTCCAGGAAACGGCCACCTCCGCCTCCGACGAGGAGCGGGAGCTGATGCGGCGGGGGCTCCAGATCGGCTGCGTCGTCGACGAGACGCGGCTGGAGTTCGGCCGGGGCGACTTCCTGGTCCGGGGCGTGGTCGGCGCCGACCAGCGCAGCGGGGCCATCGCCGTGGGCGACACCATCCCCGTCGGGCGGACGGTGCAGTTCCAAGTCCGCGACGCCGGCTCGGCCGACGAGGACCTCCGCGACCTGCTCACCGCGGCGGAGGCCGACGCCGCCCTGCTCTTCACCTGCAACGGGCGGGGGCAGCGGCTCTTCGGCGAGGCCGACCACGACGCCGGCCTCGTCGACCAGCTGCTCGGCCCGCTGCCCGTCGCCGGGTGCTTCTGCGCCGGTGAGCTCGGCCCGGTCGGGGCCCGCAACTTCCTCCACGGCTTCACCGCCAGCCTGGCGCTGTTCACCTCCTGAACACCCCGCCCGGGGAGTGTGGGGCCCCCCCGGCGTCGGGTAGCCAGGAAGGAGGGCGGGAACGACACCGGGTTTAGGCTGGGTGTCCGATCCATACGGAAGGACGGCAGCGCATGGCGAACGAGCTCGAGGCCAAGGCCATCAACGTGATCCGGGGGCTGGCGATGGACGCCGTCCAGAAGGCCAACTCCGGGCACCCCGGCACGCCGATGGCGCTGGCGCCGCTGGCCCACGTGCTCAACACGCGGATCATGCGCTATGACGCCGCGGAGCCGGGCTGGCCCGACCGCGACCGGTTCATCCTCTCGGCCGGGCACGCCTCGATGCTGCTCTACGCCATGCTCTACCTGACCGGGTTCGGCCTCACGCTCGACGACGTCAAGCAGTTCCGGCAATGGGGTTCGCGTACCGCCGGCCACCCCGAGCACGGCCACGCCCCCGGCATCGAGGTCACCACCGGCCCGCTGGGGCAGGGCTTCGCCAACGGGGTGGGCATGGCCATCGCCGAGGCCAACCTGCGGGCCCGCTTCGGCGCCGACGTCTGCGACCACCGCATCTTCGCCATCTGCTCCGACGGCGACCTCGAGGAGGGCGTGAGCCACGAGGCGGCGTCGCTGGCCGGCCACCTGCAGCTCGGCCGGCTGGTCTACGTCTACGACGACAACCACATCTCGATCGACGGCAAGACCGAGATCTCCCTTTCCGACGACGCCGGCAAGCGGTTCGAGGCCTACGGCTGGCACGTCGTGCGGGCCGGGGAGGTGGCCGAGGACCTCGACGCCCTCGAAGCCGCCCTCCGGGAGGGCATCGGCGAGGAGGGCCGGCCGACGCTCGTCATCCTCCGGAGCCACATCGGCTACCCGTCGCCGAACTTCACCGACTCCCCGAAGGCCCACGGCGAGCCGCTCGGCGCCGACGAGGTCGCCCGGGTGAAGGAAATCCTGGGGATGCCGGCGGACCAGACGTTCTGGGTGCCCGACGACGTCCTCGATTTCTACCGCCGGGCGGGCCGCCGGGGGGCGGCGGAGCGCGACGCCTGGGCGGGGCGGCTCGAACGGTTCCGCAGCCAGGAGCCGGAACTGGCCGAGGAGTTCGAGCTCTGCTTGGCGGGGCGGGGCCGGGCGGGCTGGGAGCAGAAGCTGCCCACGTGGCAGCCCGGCGAGCAGGTCGCCACCCGGGCCGCCTGCACCGACGCCCTGAACGCCGTGGCCGGGCTCGTGCCCGCCCTGTTGGGCGGCGGCGCTGACCTCACCGGCAACACCGGTACGAAGCTGTCGGGCTTCGGCGTCTTCTCCCCCGAGGACCGCAAGGGCCGCCAGATCTACTTCGGCGTCCGGGAGCACGGCATGGGTTCGGCCATGAACGGCATGGCCCTCCACGGCGGCGTCCTGCCCTTCGGGGGGACGTTCCTCATCTTCTCCGACTACATGCGGGCCTCCGTCCGCCTCGCCGCCCTGGAGCAGGCACGCACCTGCTTCGTGTGGTCGCACGACTCGATCGGTCTCGGGGAGGACGGCCCGACCCACCAGCCGGTCGAGCAGCTGGCCTCGCTGCGGGCCATCCCCTCCCTGCGGGTCATCCGGCCCGCCGACGCCAACGAGACCGCGCAGTGCTGGCGCATCCACGTCAACGCCGAGGGGCCGAGCGCCTTCATCCTCTCCCGGCAGAAACTCCCTGTCCTGGAGGGGACGGCGGAGCGGGCCGAGGCCGGCGTCGCCCGGGGCGCCTACGTCCTCGTCGACGAGCCCGGCGACCTCCAGCTCGTCCTCGTCGCCACCGGCTCGGAGGTGTCGATCTGCGTCGAGGCCCAGAAGACCCTGGCCGGGCAGGGGATCTCGGCCCGGGTCGTGTCGATGCCGTGCTGGGAGCTGTTCCAGCTGCTGTCGGAGGACGAGCAGGCCGCGGTCCTCCCGCCCGGGATGCCGACGCTGGCGGTGGAGGCGGCCGCCACGCTCGGCTGGGAGCGCTGGGCCGACGACGTCATCGGGCTCGACCGCTTCGGCGCCTCCGCCCCCGGCGCCACCGCATTGGAGAAGTTGGGCTTCACCCCGGCCTGCGTCGTCGACCGGGCCCGCGCCCTGTTGGCGGCGCCCGGGCCCCGGCGCCGCACGCCACCCGGCTTCGGCGGCGCCACCGCCGAGAGGAGAGAGCAGCCATGACATCCGCATCCGGCACATCCCCCATCGCCCGGCTCCTGGACTACGGACAGAGCCCCTGGTACGACAACATCCGGCGCTCGCTGCTGGAGGGCGGCGACCTCGCCCGGATGATCGAGCGGGACGGGATCCGGGGCGTCACCTCGAACCCCACGATCTTCGAGAAGGCCATCTCGGCCGGCAACGAGTACGACGAGGTGATCCACCGGCTCGGCCAGCAGGGCATGTCCAGCGACCAGATCGGCTGGGAGCTGCTCATCGAGGACGTCGGCATGGCCGCCGACATCCTCCGTCCCGCCCACGACGCCGCCGGCGGCGCCGACGGTTTCGTGTCGATCGAGGTGGCGCCCGGTCTGGCCGCCGACACCGACGCCACCATCGCCCAGGTCCGGGAGCTCCACGGCCGCCTCGACCGGCCCAACGTGATGGTGAAGATCCCGGCCACGCCGGAGGGCGTCCCGGCCATCGAGGCGATGATCGCCGAGGGCCGCAACATCAACATCACGCTGATCTTCTCCCTGGTCCGCTACGGCGAGGTCATCGAGGCCTACTTCTCGGGCCTGGAGCGCTTCGCCGCCGGCGGCGGAGACCTGTCGCGTGTGAACTCGGTGGCGTCGTTCTTCGTGTCCCGGGTCGACACCGAGGCCGATCGCCGCCTGCCCGAGGGCCATCCGCTGCGGGGCAAGGTGGCCGTGGCCAACGCCAAGCTGGCTTACGAGCTGTTCAAGGCGCGCCACTCCGGGGCCCGGTGGGAGGCGCTGGCGGCGCGGGGGGCCAAGGTGCAACGACCCCTGTGGGCGTCGACGTCGACCAAGAACCCGGCGTACTCCGACACGCTCTACGTCGACGACCTCGTGGGCCGCGACACCGTGAACACCCTGGCGCCGGCGTCGATCGAGGCGCTCCGGGACCACGGCGACCCGCACCGCGACACCATCGAGGAGGACCTCGACGGCGCCCGGGCGGTCATGGACGGGCTGGCCGCCGCCGGCGTCGACTACGACGATCTCACGCTGACGCTGGAGCGGGAGGGCGTCGACGCCTTCGCCCGCTCCTACCACGACTTCATCGCCGCCCTCGACAAGCGCAAGGAAGAGATCGCCGGCTGACGCTCCTCGCCGATCACCCGGCGGATACCCCCGAGCGCGCCCGGGTCCTGTTCGCCTACGGCCCGGACTGCGACGCCGGGGGCGGGACCGGGCCCGTCTGCTCACCAATGAAATCGAATACCTGGCCCCGCAACGCGCCTCCGTCGGACGAGACCTCGACCCCTTCGAACCGGTAGGGGTGTGACGGATCCTTGCTCTTGACGAACTCGCCGACTGCGAACGTCGGGACACCGGAGGTGCCGACGCCCGTCTGCTCAACGGTCAGAATGCCGAGAGCGAACGGCTGGGCCGACAGGCCAACAGCAGGGTCGTCCTGTGACTCCGCGACCTTCACATGGCCCAACGACCAGACCTGCGGGTGACCAAGGCTCAACAGGTCAGCCGGTCCGCCACCCCCGTTGAACTTCGTCGGCTGGAACTGGTCGGCGTAGAACGCCACGCGCTGGATGCCGGCCGGACCCTCTGGTGAGGGAGACGCCGTGGGCGACATACCGGCGACGGCCGGGCTCTGGCCCAACCCCATCAGACCGACCCCTGCGGCAACAACCGCCCGGAGCGACCGTGTCATCCTGGCTTTCGTGACGACCTCCGCCCGTCCCGTCGGGAACGCCCGGACATCGGTGGCGGAATCAATGCTGGTGGCCTCGGTCATGGCGGCTCACTCCTTCTCTGGTTACCCCGGCGGGCGCCCGGCCCGCCCTCGCCCGGATGGTGGACCACGCCGCTGTAAGCCGGCTCTCGATACGCTCCAGGCCGACTCTCGTTTTCCGGGCGCCGGCCGGGCCTCGTCCGGGTACCGGCCCTCCACCGCGCCCGCCGTGGTCGCAGTAGCGTCCTCACGATGGAACCAACGCTTGATGTCGTCACCGTCGGGCACGCCATCGTCGACGTCCTGGCCCACTGCGACGACGCCCTCGTCGCCGGCCACGGTCTCGTCAAGGGAACGATGACCCTGGTCGACCACGACCGCTCGGCGGCGATCTACGACACCATGCCGGCCGGCGTCGAGGTCTCGGGCGGCTCGGCGGCCAACACCGCCGCCGGCGTGGCCTCGCTCGGCGGACGGGCGGCGTTCATCGGGAAGGTCCGCGACGACGCCCTCGGCGAGATCTTCACTCACGACCTGCGCTCGACCGGCGTCGCCTACTCCACGCCACCGGCCACTTCCGGCCCGCCCACCGCCCGCTGCCTCATCCTCGTCACCCCGGACGCCGAGCGGACCATGAACACCTACCTCGGCGTGGCCGGCGAACTGGCCGCCGGCGACATCGACGAGGCGCTGGTGGCCTCGGCCCGCATCACCTACGTCGAGGGCTACCTCGTCGGCCTGCCGAGCGCCGAGGAGGCGCTCAACGCCGCCGCCGGGGCCGCCCACCGGGCCGGCCGGCGGGTGGCCCTCACGCTCTCCGACCCGTCGTGGGTGGCGCTGCAGCGGGAGGCCTTCACCGAACTGCTGCCCTCGGTCGACATCCTCCTCGGGAACGCCTCGGAGGCGCTCGAGATCACCGGCGAGGCCGATCTGGAGTCGGCCCTCCGGGCCCTCACGAAGACCTGCGCCGTCGTCGCCGTCACGCAGGGGGCGGCCGGCGCCGTGGCCTCGGACGGGAACGGGGTGGTGCGGGTTCCGGCCGAACCGGTGCCGACGCTCGACGACACCACCGGCGCCGGGGACCTCTTCGCCGCCGGCTTCCTGCTCGGCCTGGCCCGGGACCGGCCGCTGGAGGAGTGCCTGCGGCTCGGGGCGCTGGCCGCCGCCGAGGTGATCAGCCACACCGGCGCCCGTCCGCAGACCTCGCTGGCCGAGCTGGCCGCCGCCCGGGGGCTGGCGCCCTGATGGCGCCCGCCGGCCCGGACTGGAAGACCCTCGGCGACGAGGCGGTGGAGATCGCCCGCCAGTACCTCCGGATCGACACGACGAACCCCCCGGGCAACGAGACGCCTGCGGCGGAGTTCCTGGCCGGGTTCCTCGGCGACGCCGGCCTTGAGCCCACCGTGCTGGAGAGCGAGCCGGGCCGGGGCAACGTCGTCGCCCGCCTCCCCGGCTCGGCCGGCGACCCCGCCGGCGCGCTGTGCCTCCTCCACCACCTCGACGTCGTCCCGGCCGACCCGTCCGAATGGTCGGTCGACCCGTTCGGCGCCGAGGTCCGGGACGGCCACCTGTGGGGCCGGGGCGCCATCGACATGAAGGGCATGGGCGTCATGCAGATGATGACCATGCTGGCGCTGGCCCGGGACCGGACGACCACCCTGGAGCGCGATGTCCTCTTCGTCGCCGTGGCCGACGAGGAGGCCGGCGGATGGAAGGGCGCCGGCTGGCTCACCGAGCACCACCCCGATCTCGTCGCCTGCCGGGACGTCATCAACGAGGGCGGCTACGGCCTGTCGGACACCCGTCCGCCGATCATGGCCTGCGCCCTGTCGGAGAAGGCCGTCCGCTGGGTCCGCCTCACCGCCCGGGGGACACCCGGGCACGGCTCCATGCCGCCCGTGGAGCAGGCCATCGAGAAGCTCCTCGCCGCCCTGGGCGACATCGCCGCCCACCCCCCGGCGCTGGGCCTCTCGCCGCTGGTGGAGCGGACGTTCCGGGCCATGGCCTCCGGCGCCTCCGGCGTGCGGCGCAAGGCGCTGGAGGCCATCCTGCGGCCCGAGGCCCGCCGGCTGCTGCCGGCGGTGGGCCGGCGGCTCCCGCGATACCAGCGGGCGCTGCTCGGCGACACGATCTCGATGACCCGCCTCGACGCCGGCTACAAGGAGAACGTCGTCCCCGGCACCGCCTCGGCGACCCTCGACTGCCGCCTCGTGCCGGAGACCGACCCCGAAGAGTTCGTCGGGCGGCTCTCGGCCCGGATGGCCCGCTACGGCGTCCGCTGCGAGGTGATCTTCTCCGACGGCCCCTGCGGCGTCTCGGAGGGTCCGCTGCTGCCGCTGCTCGACGCCGTCTGCTCCGAGTCGTTCCCCGGGGTGACCTTCGCCCCCGCCCTCTGCCCGGCCTTCACCGACTCCCGCTTCTTCCGCCAGCTCGGGGCCGACGCCTACGGGCTGATCCCCGTCATGCTCTCCAACGACGAGGTCGCCACCTTCCACGGCATCAACGAGCGAATCCCGATCGAGGGACTCAAGAAGGGCTGCGAGGTCGTCTACGAGATCACGAGGCGCGCCGGCCGCTCCTGACCCCGGCCCGGACCAGGGCGCAGGGCTTGCACAGCGCCCCGAGGCGCCGGACCTCCACCAGGCAGGGCCGGCAGAGGCGGCGCCGGCAGTCCCGGCAGGTGCCGGCGGCATCGATGTCGTAGTGCTCTTCGCAACAGGCCACGGAGTGAGAAATCGACAGTCCTTTGCAGTCCGTTAACGGCAGCGAGCAGAATTCGGCCGGTTCCGGGGCGGCACACGCCGCATACTCTCCGTTCATGGAGCGACTCCCCCGGTACCGGACAGGCGACGCCGAACTCGACGCCGCCATCGCCGAGCTCGTGACCCGGGCGGGCGCGGCCGGCCATGTCGACCTCGTTTTCGAGATGATCGTCTCGGCCCTGCGGATGGCCCGCGACGGCGCCGCCCGGGGCGACTTCAAGATCGCCAATTCCGCCCTGAAGGAGATGCGCTACGCCTTCCACGTCTTCGCCCCGTATCGGGGCCAACGGAAGGTGGCCATCTTCGGCTCCGCCCGGACGATGCCCGAGGACCCGCTCTACGAGCAGGCCCGGGCCTTCGCCGCCGCCATGGCCGAGCGGGACTGGATGGTCATCACCGGCGCCGGCCCGGGGATCATGTCGGCCGGCATCGAGGGCGCCGGCACCGAGAACTCCTTCGGCGTCAACATCCGGCTGCCGTTCGAGGCGGCCACCAGCCAGTTCATCGCCGACGACCCCAAGCTCATCAACTTCCGGTACTTCTTCACCCGCAAGCTGAGCTTCATCAAGGAGTCGCACGGCTTCGTCCTCCTCCCCGGCGGCTTCGGCACCATGGACGAGGCCTTCGAGCTGCTCACGCTGGTGCAGACGGGCAAGTCGCATCCCGCCCCCGTCGTCCTCCTCGAGGTGCCGGGCGGGACGTACTGGGCCAGCTGGAAACGCTTCGTGGAGGAGGAGCTGCTCGTCCGGCGGCTGATCTCGCCCGACGATCTGGACCTCGTCCACATCACCGCCGACGTCGAGGACGCCGTGCGGGAGATCGAGGGGTTCTACTCCAACTACCACTCGATCCGCTTCGTCGACCGGGCGCTGATCGTGCGGCTCCACCGGCTCCCGTCGGAGGAGGAGCTCAAGCGGCTGAACGAGGACTTCGCCGACATCCTCACCACTGGCCGGATCGAGCCGGCGCCGGCGTCGCCGGCCGAGGTCGCCGACCACGACCACGTCGAGCTGGCCCGCATCCGGCTGCGGTTCGACCGCACCCACTGGGCCCGGCTCCGCAAGCTCATCGACGCCTTGAACCACCCGGCCCGGACCGACGTCGCCAGCCGGCCGGCCCCGGCGGTGTCCGACGCGCCCGACACCGTTTCGGGCGACCCGGGCCCGAACGCCCCGGCCGTCGCCTGACGCCCGCCGCCCTTCCGGCCACCGAGGGCGTGTTTGCTACCACCCAGCGCGTCATAAGGAGCGGGCCGAGTCGTTCATTGGTCGTGGCGCAACGAGCCCACCCGCCGGGCGCCACCGAGGGGACGGATCGCCACCCCGTCCCCCATTGTCGTAAGCCCTGACCGGGCCGGCCGCAGCTGGGGGACGGCCGGCCCGGGTGGGGTTTCTGTGTTTCTGGTCGGCTCCGCCGACCCCGCCCGGCATCCGCCGGGCTCCTCCTTGGCGTGGGCTTCGCCCACGCCGGCCGTGGTCGGTGGACGCTTCGTCGTCCCCTTCGAGAAACTGCTCTACGGCTTTTCGATCGGTACCCGGACGGAGTTGCCCCACTCCGTCCACGAGCCGTCGTAGTTGCGGACGGTCGGGTAGCCGAGCAGCTGGGTGAGCACGAACCAGGTGTGGCTCGAGCGCTCGCCGATCCGGCAGTACACGACGATGTCGTCCTCCGGCCGGAGCCCGACCTCCTCGGCGTAGATGGCCTTGAGGGCCGGGACGGTCTTGAAGGTGCCGTCGTCGTTGGCCGCCCGCTTCCAGGGGACGCTCGCCGCCCCGGGGATGTGACCGCCGCGGAGCACGCCCTCCTGGGGGTACTCCGGCATGTGCGTCCGCTCACCCCGGAACTCCTCCGGGGAGCGGACGTCGACCATGGGCCGGCGCTGCATCATGTGGTCGAGGACGGCGTCCTTGTAGGCCCGGATCTTGGAGTCGTCGCGCTCGATGACGGGGTAGTCGGCCGGCTCCCGCTTCGGGACGTCGGTCGTCATCTCCCGGCCGTCGGCCTGCCACTTCATCCGCCCGCCGTTCAGGAGCCGGACGTCCGGGTGGCCGAAGAGGCTGAAGACCCACAGGGCGTAGGCCGCCCACCAGTTGAAGTTGTCGCCGTAGAAGACGACCGTGGAGTCGCGCCCGATCCCCTTCTCCGACATGAGCCGGGCGAAGCCCTCGCCGTCGAGGTAGTCCCGCGTCACCTGGTCGTTGAGCTCAGTGTGCCAGTCGACCTTGACCGCCCCGGGAATGTGGCCGGTGTCGTAGAGGAGCACGTCCTCGTCGGATTCGACGATGACCACGTCGGGGTCGTCGAGATGGGCGGTCAGCCAATCCGCCGTCACCAGCTTCTCGGGGTGGGCGTACTCCGCCAGCTCGGGGGACGGGTCGTTCTCGACGGGCATGGGGCCTCCTCTTCGCAGGCGGGGGATGGCGACAGCGCGGTTACGATACCGGGGCATCAGCGACGCGATCACGCCACCGAAGCTCCAGCGCATCGTCGAGCTCTTCGCCGGTGCCCCGAAGGACCTGCGGCTCCAGGCGCTCCTGGAGTACTCCCGCAAGGTCCCGCCTCTGCCCGAGCACCTGGAGGGCCGCCGCGACCAGATGGAGCAGGTCGTCGAGTGCCAGACGCCGTTCTTCCTGACCACCGAGGTCGACGACGAGCAGCGGGTGCACCTCTGGTTCGACGTGCCGGCCGAGGCCCCCACCACCCGGGGGTTCGCCGGGATCCTCCGTGAGGGCCTGGAGGGCGCCACCGCCCAGGAGGTGCTGGGCACGCCCAACGACTTCTATGAGGAGCTCGGGCTGGCCGACGTGATCTCCAGCCTCCGGCTGCGGGGCATGTCGGCCATCCTGTTCCGGCTCAAGCGCCAGGTGCAGGAACAGCTCGCCGCGGCGTGAGCGGGACTCGGTTCCAGTTCCTGGACTGGCCGCACCCGATCCCCTTCGCCCACCGGGGCGGGGCGGCGGAGGTCGGCGGCGAGAACACCCTGGCCGGCTTCGAGCGGGCTGCGGCCCTCGGCTACCGCTACCTCGAGACGGACGGGCGGGTCACCTCCGACGGCGTCCTGCTGGCGTTCCACGACGAGCGCCTCGACCGCGTCACGGATCTCGAGGGGCGGCTCGAGGACCGGCCGTGGTCCGAGGTCCGCAAGGCCCGGGTGGGATCGGAGGGCGAGGCGATCCCCACGATGGAGTCGCTGCTCGACGCCTTCCCGGAGCACCGGTTCAACATCGACCCCAAGATGGACGCCGCCGTGGCGCCACTGGCCGAGGCGCTGCGCCGCACGAGGGCCTGGGACCGGGTGAACGTCGCCGCCTTCTCCGACCGCCGCCTGCTGCAGTTGCGCCGGGCGGTCGGCCGGCCGATCTCCACGGCCTTGGGTCCGGCCGGAATCGGCCGCCTGCGTCTGGCCGCCTACGGCGTGCCGGTCGGCCCGTTCGGGGCCGCCTGCGTCCAGCTCCCGACGGCCTGGAAGGGCCGGACGCTGGTTGACGGCCGGTTCGTCCGGGAAGCGGCGCTCCGGGGGCTCCCCGTCCACGTGTGGACGATCGACGAACCGGACGAGATGAACCGTCTGCTCGATCTCGGGGTATCAGGGTTGTTTACCGACCGGCCGACCGTGCTGAAGCGAGTCCTGGAGGAGCGGGGCCAATGGGTGAGCTGAATCCTGCCGACCTCGCCGGCGCAGAGCGGCCCAGCATCCCGACCATGCTCGGCCGGGCGGCGGTGCTCCACTGCCCCCGCTGTGGGGCGGGCCAGGTGTTCACCAGCTGGTGGTGCATGAAGAAGTGCTGCCCGCGCTGCGACCTCGACTTCGAGGGCCGTCCGGAGGAGGGCCACTTCCTCGGGGCCATGACGATCAACATCGGGCTGACGGCCGGGATCCTGCTGCTCGGCATGTTCATCTACATCGTCGTGCTGGCGGTGGCCGGGGGCGGCGGGCCGCCGGTGTGGTTCGTCGTGGTCACGTCGGCGGTGCTGGCGGTGGCCATGCCGGCGTTCTTCTACCCGTTCACCAAGACGATCTGGGTGGCGGCGGAGATCGTCATGAATCGCTTCGACCCGAACCGCTAGAGGAGGTCGAGGACGTTCTCCGGCGGCCGGCCGACGACGGCCCGCTCGCCCCGGATGACGATCGGCCGCTCGATGAGGATCGGATGGGCGACCATGGCGTCGAGGAGGGCGTCGCGCGCCGCGCCGGCGAGGGCGAGTTCGCCGTAGAGGGGTTCGCCCGTCCGCATGATCGAGCGGGGGTCGTCGGTGCCGAGCATCCCGAGGACCGCCTCGATCTCGGCCCGGGACGGCGTCTGTTCCAGGTACCGGACGTAGTCGGCCTCGACGCCCTTGTCGGCCAGGATGCCCTGCACCGTCCGGCACTTGGAGCAGTTGGGGTTGAACCAGACGGTGACGTCGCTCATCAGCTCTGCCCGGCGCAGTCGGTCAGCTTGAGGGACTTGGCCATGTCGTTGAAGTCCTTGAAGGGGTCGGCCCCCTTGGCCGAGAGGTAGGCGGCCCCGTCCTTCTTCAGGCCGGCCTCCACGGTGTCGGTGGCCTTCTTGCCCGCCGCCAGCATCTTCTTGACCTTGTCCTTCTCGTTGTTCGGGGGGTGGAGCTTGCCGATCTGCTCCAGCTTGGAGCGGGCGTTGGGGATGGCGTTGTTCAAGAAGAACTTGGCCAGCTGGTCGGGGGAGGTGTTGGCGTCCTTCAGGATGTTCTTGCCCTCGTCGGCCAGCTTGGCGTCGCCGGCCTTGCAGATGGCGTTGGACTGCTTGGCGAACGCGTCGGCCGACAGCGGCGGCCCGCTGTCGCCGCCGCCGCAGCCGACGCCGAGGGCGAGGGCGGCGAGAACGAGCAGGCACAAGGCGAACCGGCGCATCGGAGTCCTTTCGTGGTCGGGGGACACAGTACTGTCCGGGCCAGCCCGGGCCGACAGGAGGCGTGCGATCCGCTATTTCGAAGACTTCACGGAGGGGCAGGTCATCCCGCTCGGCACGCTGGCGCCGCTCACCGAGGACGAGATCATCGCCTTCGCCCGCCAGTGGGACCCGCAGCCGTTCCACGTCGACCCGGCGGCGGCCAAGGAGTCCATCTACGGCGGGCTCATCGCCAGCGGCTGGCAGACGGCGCTGCGCACGATGCGCCTCCAGGTGGAGAACCTCCTCAACGACACCGACGCCCAGGGCTCGCCCGGCGTCGAGGCAATCCGCTTCCGGAAGCCGGTGCGGGCCGGGGACCGGCTGTCGGCCCGCTACACCGTCCTCGTGGCCGAGCCCTCGGCCAGCCGCCCGACCCTCGGGAAGGTCCTCGGACGCACCGAACTCCTCGACGAGGCCGGCGATGTCGTCTACCAGATGGACGGCTGGGGCCTGGTCGGGCGGCGCCCTTCTGCGCCGGTCGGAGAGTCCACCAGTTCCTGAGCGGCGCCGGGTACCCTCCGGCCCGTGAACGTCGAGGTGATCCGGAGCGAGCGCCGGCGCAAGACGGTCCAGGCCCGGCGCGTCAACGGCGTCGTGCGGGTCACGATCCCGGCCACGATGACCCGGGCCGAGGAGGAGCGCTGGGTGGCGGAGATGGTCCGCCGGCTGGAGCGCTCGACCGGGGCCGAGGCGGTCGACCTCGAGGAGCGGGCCGCCGAACTGGCCGAGCGCTACGACCTCCCCCGGCCGTCGTCGATCCGCTGGGTCGACAACCAGGAGCTGCGCTGGGGCTCGTGCACGCCGGTCGACGGCAGCATCCGGATCTCGTCCAAGCTGCTGGCCGAGCCGGGCTGGGTCCTCGACTACGTCATCGTCCACGAACTGGCCCACCTGCTCGAACCCGGCCACGGCCGGCAGTTCTGGGCCCTCGTCGACCGCTACCCCCGGGCCGAGCGGGCCCGGGGCTGGCTGATGGCCCGGGCGGCCGGACCGCCGGCCGGCCCGGCACCCGGTTAGAACCGCAAGATCGCGCCGATCCCGTCCTGCACCGAAGCGACGGACGGGATCATGCGGACGGCGGCGCCGCTGGTGAAGGCGGCCCGGATGGCGACGTCGACCAGGCGGGCCTGCTGCGGCGCGCCGGCCCCGGTGCCGAGTTCGGTGATGGCCGCCTCGGTCTCGCCCACCATGCCCGGCTCGGGGCCGAACCAGGCGGTGCGCCCGTCGTCGGGGTCGTCGTGGATCATCAGCGTGTCGACCCGGGCGGCGGCCAGGGCGGCGAGGGTGGCGCCGACGCCCTGGGTCGCCAGGTCGTGCTGGCCCTCCTCCTGCTTGAACTGGCGCAGGAACTCGACGGTGTCCTCGGCGGCCACGGAGGCGACCAGCTTCACGACCTCGTCGGCGATGCGGTCGAGGCCGGCGTCGGCCGCGCCGGGCCCGCGGGATCCCTCGACCTCCCGGACGATGTCGAGCACCGGCTGGGGCAGGTGGTCCCGGAGGAACTGGAGCGCCCGGACGTCACCGGTCACGACCACGAGCCGGGCGCGAGTCTCGTCGACCAGCGAGGCGACCTGGTCGGCGACCGCCTTGGCGTTGTGCTCCCACAGGTTCTCGGCTCGGTTCTGGTAGCGCCGCTGCGACCACCCGCCGGGGTTGGACTTGCGGAGGTCGGGGTCGGAGCCGGTGTCCTCGCCGACGGTCACGACGTCCGCCGCGCCTCCGGCGCCCGACGCCGCCGCCCGGCGGGAGAAGGCCACGATGTCGGCGCCGGCCCGGTCGGCCAGCACCACCAGATGGGGGACGGCGCCCTGGGCCCACTCCAGCAGCGGACCGACCCGGGGCAGCGGCGCCACCCAGCCGGCGTCGCGGGCCGGGGGCTCGGGCTCGTGGCGGACGAGCCGGAGGCCGGAGGCGTCGCCGATCACCGCCAGTGTGCGGCCCTCGTGGTGGGCGTCGGGCACCAGCGGGTCGATGGCCGACAGCGTTTCCTCGGGCGCGCCGGCGGCGGACAGCTCCCGGCGCAACGTCTTCCAGCGCAGCTCGCTCTGCTGGGCCGCCTGCTCGACGGCGGCCTCGGTGGCCAGGTAGACCGTGACGAACGGGGGCCGGCCGTCGAAGACGGCGGCGATCTCGGGTACGGCGGCCGGCGGCAGGCCGCCCGGCGGCGTGGTTCCGGAAGATTCCATACCCGAGTTCTTCCCGTCTCCCCCGCCGGGCACACGGCCGGGCTTACGCCATTGTCAGGCCGCCGCTGATCGAGAGGGTCTGACCGGTGATGAAGCCGGCGTCGTCGGAGACGAGGAAGGCCACGGCGCCGGCGACGTCGTCGGGCCGGCCGAGGCGGCCCATCGGGATCGCCCGCTTCAGCGAGTCGATGAGCTTCTCGTGGCCCTCGCCGACCATGGCCCGCAGCAGCGGCGTATCGGTCGGCCCCGGGCACAGGGCGTTGACGGTGATGTTGTGCCGGGCCATCTCCCGGGCCAGGGTCTTGCCGAACCCGATGATGCCGGCCTTGCAGGCGGAGTAGACGGCCTCGCCGGTCGAGCCCACCCGGCCGGCATCGGAGGAGATGTTGACGATGCGACCGGCGCCGCGCTCCACCATCTGCGGCAGCACGGCCCTGGTCATGCGGATCGGGCCCCGCAAATTGATGTCGATGATCCGGTCCCACAGGTTTTCGTCGGTCTGCAGGAACGGCGCCATCCGGTCCCAGCCGGCGTTGTTGACGAGGGCGTCGATCGGCCCGAGGTCTCTCGTGATCTCGTCGATGCGGGCGCCGACTTCGGCGGCGTCGGTGATGTCGAGCCGGAAGCCGGCCGCCCGGTCGAGCGCCTTGGCCGTCTCCTCCGCCGAGTCCCCGTCGACGTCGGTCACCGCCACCCGCGCTCCTTCGGCGGCCAGCCGCTCGGAGATGGCCCGTCCCATCCCCCGCCCGGCCCCGGTCACGACGACGACCTTGTCCTGCAGTCCCTTCACGGCACTCCTTTCGTGGAGCGCAGACCCTACCGCCGCCCTCCGACCCCCGACACCTCCGCCTCGGCGTAGATCGCCCGGTGGGCGGCGGCGCTGGCCGGCCAGGTGAACCGGTCGACGAGCGGCCGGCCGCCGGCGGCCAGCCGGTGGCGGAGCGTCTGGTCGCCGGCCAGCCGGCCGAGGGCCCCGGCCAGGGCGGCGTCGTCGCCGGGCGGGACGAGCAGGGCGCTGCGCCCGTCCTCCAGGTATTCGGCGAAGACCGGGATGTCGCTGGCCACCACCGGCAGCCCGGCGGCCAGCGCCTCGAGGACGACGAGGCCGAAGCCCTCCTTCACCGATGGGAAGGCGAAAGCGTCGGCCGCCCGGTACCAGCCGCCGAGGTCGGCCTCGCTCACCGTGCCGAGCAGCAGGATGTCGCGGCCCTCCACGAGGCCGAGCTCGGGGAGGCGGGCCAGGGCGCCGTCGCGGTAGGCCCGGTAGTCGAAGAACGTGTGGCCGCCGACGACAGCCAGGACGGGCCGGAGTCCTGCGCCGTTGGACTCCGCCTTGGCCTTGAGGCGGGCCATGGCCTCCAACAGGGTCACCGAACCCTTGCGGGGTTCGATGCCGCCGACGGTCAGGACGAGGAACGTGCCGGGACCGGCGCCGGCCCGGGCCCGGAAGACATCCCGCTCTCCGGGACCGCCGGGGCCGAAGCGGTCGGGGTCCACGCCGTTGCGGACCACCGTCGCCTCGACGCCGTACTCGGCGGCCAGGCGCTCCCGCCAGTGGTCGCTCACCACGAGGACGCGGTCGGGGTCGACGACGGCCCGCTGCTGGCACTCGATCAGTGCCCGAGTGGTGAAGTCGTCGACGTGGTGGACAGTGCGGACGACGACGGTCTGCGGACGGGGGCCCGTGAGGGCGTGGCCGTCGCGGATGCGGCAGGCGGCCCGGGCGGCGATGCAGTCCTGGGCGTGGAGGACGGCGGCGCCGGGCGCCAGCCGCTGGGCCAGCCCCGCCTCGAGGGCGTCGACGGCCTGGAAGACCCGCTCCTCCAGCGTCTCCGCCGGGGGCGGGGCAGCCACGATCGTGTGCGGCAGGGCCGTCGGACGGAACAGGCCGGCGGCCGGGTCGCCGAGGGCCACGAGGCGGACGTCGACGCCGGCGGCCAGGAGCGCCTCGCCGAGCGAGAGCGTGTGGACGAGCCCGCCCCGGGGGCGGGTGGAGTGGCAGACGAGGAGGACGGGCCCCGGGACTGCCGGCACCCCGGTCACGACAGCCGTTCCGCCACGAGTTCCGGGCGGCGGGCGGCCAGCGCGGCGGCGGCCAGCGCCGCCCGCCCGGCGGTGGGCGGGACGATGCAGCCCGCCTCGGCCAGCGCCGCTCGCTGCCGGTCCAGGCCCTGGGGATCGGCGTCGGTCCCGAGGACGTAGGCCACGACGGCGGGGCCCCGGCCGCCGGCCCGGATCTCGGCGCAGACACCGGAGAAGACCTGGGCCGGGTCGGGGTGGGAACCGTAGCCGAGCACAACGTCGAGGAGGACGACGGCCACGTCGGGCTTCGCCCCTTCGGTCCGCAGGTGCTCCAGGCGGGCCTCGGGGTCGATCATCGGATGCGGCCGGCCCCGGGTGAACTCCTCTTCGCCGAGATCGAGGCAGACGTGGGCGCCGTCGGGGGCGGGGAGGCCCCAACCCTTGCGGATCGGCGTGTTGGAGTGCACCGGCCCCAGGATGCCCGACAGGATCACCAGCGCCTCGTAACAGAGCGTGCCGCCGGAGAACAGGCCCCGCACCAGGCGGCGCTCCGCCGGCAGATGGACCAGCGCGGCGTCGACCGCCGCCCGGAGACCCCCGTCGAGGTCCAGCGCCGGGAGGCCCAGGGCGGCCAGCACCGTCGTGGCCCCGCCCTCGAGGGTCCCGGTCAACCGGACGCCGGCCGGCGTCGGGATGGGGTCGGCCAGGCCGATCAGGGCGGCTACCGCCGGTTTGCCTCCGGTCTCGGCCGACGACGCCTCGGCCAGCACGGCGGCCGCCACCTCCTCCGAGGGCGGCTTCGACACCAGCAGCACGGCGTCGGTGGCCGGATCGGCCCGCAGGGCCCGCAGGCCGCTCCTGGCCATCCGCCCGCCGACGGTCTCTGACAGGTCGCGCCCGCCGACGCCGATCACCGCCGTCACCCGGGCCCCGCCCCGGTCGAGGAGGGCCATGACCTCCTGGGCGCCGGTCCCGGCGGCGGCGACGACGCCCACGCCGGGACGGTCGTCGCGCCGGTGGCCGGCCTCGTCGTCACCGAGGGGGCAGGCGGCGCCGGTCTCCCCCGCCACGACGTTGGCGAAGCCGAGGCCCGTCCCGCCCAGCATGGCCGTGCCGGCGCCCGGGCCCATCACCAGCAGCCCACACTGCTCGGCCCGCTCCTTCAGCTCGACCTCCTGATCGAGCGGGACGTTGTCGGAGAAGAGCAGGACGTGCATGCCCGCCGACAGCGCCTTGTGCGCCTCGAGGGCGGCGTAGTCGCCGGGGACCGAGACGATGGCCAGATTGCCCGCCCCGCCGAGGGCGTCGATCGCCGCCTCGAGCGAGCGGGGCCGCTCGGGGACCTCGAGCCCGGCCGGGCCGCCGGCGCTCCGGCCGCCCCCGCCCGCCGGCCCGCCGAGCGCCCGCGCCCCCGCCTCCAGCGCCGCGGCGGCCGAGTCGTCGGAGCCGGCCAGCACGGCCAGGAAGCAGTCGTTGGCCGTCGCCTCGACTCCGGAGAGGTCGAAGCCCCGGCCCGCCAGTGTGTCGAGGTTGGCCGGCGTCCCCATTGCCGCCGCCGCCCACTCGACGCCGTCGAGTTCCATCATCGCCCGGCTGGCGCCCATCTGGACGACCGAGTCGACGTAGCGGTCCCGCTGCACCTCGATGCGCTGCACCGTCATGGCTACGCCCCCCGTTGGCCCGAAGGATCGGTCACCGGCCGCACCCGCACGATCCTCGTACCGGGGCGGCCCTCGAGCTCCGACACCGTCCCCTCCAGCGAGGCGTAGACCAGCGCCGGGGTGGTGATGACGGCCACCTCGCCGCCATGGCGCAGGAAGCGGACGCCGGCCCGGACCTTCGGGCCCATGCTCCCCGCCGGGAACTGGCCCTCGGCCAGGTGGGCCTCGGCGTCCTCCACCGACATCTCGAGCATGGCCCGCTGCTTCGGCGTGCCGTAGTCCAGCAGCACGGCCTCGACGCTGGTCACCAGCACCAGCGCCTCGGCGCCGAGAGCGGTGGCCAGCCGCTCGGCGGCGTAGTCCTTGTCGATCACCGCCTCGACGCCGCGGTACCCGCCGGGCGCCGCCACCACCGGGATTCCTCCGCCGCCGGCGGCGATCACGACCACCCCGGCGTCGAGGAGCGTGCGGATCGGCCCGGACTCCAGGATGCGGACGGGCTCGGGCGAGGGCACGACACGCCGCCAGCCCCGGCCGGCGTCCTCCCTGACGGCCCAGCCCCGCTCGGCGGCGAACGCCTGGGCCTCCTCGGCGGTGAAGAACGGCCCGATCGGTTTGGTCGGGTCGGCGAAGGCCGGGTCGGCGGGGTCGACCTCGGAGTGCGTCACCAGCGGCACGATGTCCGGCGCCCGGGCGCCCAGCACCTTGCGCAGGGCCAGGGCGAAGAGGCTGCCGAGCTGGCCCTGCGTCATGGCCCCGAGCGAGAACAGCGGCTGCTCCGGCACGGCGTCGGAGCCCTCCTCCTGCTGGATGGCCAGGTTCCCGACCTGGGGGCCGTTGCCGTGGACCAGCACGACCTCCCACCCCGCCAGCATCAGCGAGGAGATCGACCGGGCCATGCCCTCGGCGTTGGCCGCCAGCTCCTCGTAGGCCCCGGCCTGGCCGTGCTGCGTCAGCGCGTTGCCGCCCAGCGCCAGCACTACGATCCGGCCCATTCCTTCTCCCGGCATATACGATCAGAAATTCGCCGTTCACCATAGTGGAGGGACCCGGCAGTGACAATCCCGGGCGGCGTCCCGCCGCAGCTCCTCTCGGACTGGAAAGCGGCCGAGGAGCGGTTGTATCCGGTGGTGATGGTGCGGCCCGATCTGTACGAACGGTCGGTGCGCATGGTCCGGGTGGTGGCCGACGAGCTGGCCGGCTGCCTCGACCTGCCGGCGCTGGTCCAGGCCTGGGGCACGGCGGCCGAGATCGTCCACCGGGCGGCGGACGAGGCGGGCCTCGACCTCGAGGGCCTCGACGCCGGGCTGGTGGCCGGGGCGGCCTTCTCGATGCGGTACCGGGAGATGGCGGTCCTGGCGGCCCGGGCCGAGCGTCTGGGCCGGATCCGGGCCGCCGCGGAGTCGGGCGAGGCGTGGGTGCGGGTCGAGGAGATCGGCTCGAAGGAGATGGCCGGCCTCGTGCCGTGGACCTGGACGGATATGCACGTGCCGTCCGGGGCGGGCCTGCGCCAGACGCTGGAGGCCGATCCCACCACCGGGGCGGCCCGCTACGGCCTGGAGGTCGTCCCGCTCGACCCAACCACCGGCGACCGGCTGCCGACGCCGCCCGACGTCGTGAGTGTCGAGGAGTCGTTCGACGACGCCACCGAGTGGATGGCGGCGGTCGAGCGCAAGCGGGGCCAGATCGAAGGTCGCTGACGGTCATCTTTCTTATGGTTGACGGCCGTGTCGGAAAGTAGCTAGCGTCCGTTTCTTCTCCCCGTGTTCACCCCCAGGTCCGTGGGAGGTCCCCGGTTGGACGTCGCCGTCCTCATCACCGATCTGCAGAGCCGCGGCCTCCGGGTCGAGGCGCCGGTCGAGCGGCGCTGCGGCGGGGCGGGCCCGTCCGACTCCGGGTTGCTGTGGATCGACGGCGTGGCCGCCACCGTCCCCACCGGC
>Ga0070741_10007977_pt1 | contig 21525 bp, 24 predicted proteins | sample Coa_R1_4_FD_66440 | JGI IMG/M metagenome (GOLD analysis project Ga0070741, IMG submission 66440) | Surface soil microbial communities from Centralia Pennsylvania, which are recovering from an underground coalmine fire - Coalmine... | ecosystem: Environmental > Terrestrial > Soil > Unclassified ... | reverse complement strand
CGAGTCGCGGCAGCGAACGTGACGTTCCCGGCCCGGATCTGAGCGGCTACGTCGGCCGCGGAGTGCTCTCCGGGACGGCGGCCCGGAAGTAGAAGTCCAGCATCGCGTGCAGCGGCGCCGGGTCGCGAGACAGTCGGCTCCGCAGGGCCGCCCCTTCCCAGCAGTCGACGAGCAGGCTCGCCAGCCGTCCGGGATCCGCCTCGGCCGGCAGCTCGCCGCGGGCCCGCGCCTCCTCGAGACAGGCGGCGATCCGCTCGGCGATGCGCGAGAAGCACTCCTCGATCCTCCGCCGGAACCGCTCGTTGACCCCGGACAGCTCCTGGCCCAGACCGCCGAGGAGGCACCCCATGTAGCCCTCCGACCGGTACTGACGCTCGACTGCCTCGAAGAAGGACCGAACGCGCTCGAGCGGCGGGACCTGCTCGTCGGCGAGGCAGGCGTCCAGGGCGGCGTGCACGTGCCGCATGTACTGGTCGACGACCTGGAGGGCGAAGTCCTCCTTGTCCGCGAAGTGGTGGTAGAAAGAGCCCTTCGGCGTTCCCGTCGCCTCGAGCAGGGCCTGGAGGCCGAGGTCGTTGTAGCCGTGCTCGAGCAGCATGGCCAGGCCGGCGTCGATCAGCCGCTGCTTGGTCGAGTGCATGGCCCGGACCGGGTGCAGCCGCGCCGACCGGCCTACCCGCGCAGCTTCTCGATCATGTGGTCGATGACGTGGCTGTGCTCGCGCTGCGGGCTGAACATCACGATCTCCGCGTCGGCGTCGACCCGCACGTTGTGCCCGGGCGGCCAGTAGAAGAGGTCGTTCGCGCCGACGGTCTCGCGGGTGCCGTTCGCATCGGTCGTGGTCAGCTCTCCGCGCACGACGAAGCCCCAGTGCGGGCACTGGCACAGGTCGCCCTCCAGGCCCTCGAAGAGCGGCGTCGTGTCGACTCCCGCCGAAAGGCTGAAGCACTCGGCGCTGAGCTGCCCGAAGTCGCCGGCCTCGCCGAAGCCGGGTTGCTGGCGCAGCACGGCACCGGGGATCTCCAGCTGGATCTGGACGTCGTCCTTGGCGATGCGCATCGCGGGCCTCCTTTCGGTATTAGACCGATCGGTCTAGGCGGTGGCCGAGACCCTACACGATGCGTCCGCCGAAGGCCAGTCGACGCTGTCGAGGAGGCTATTCATGCGCGCGACTCGGGAGGGCGAGTGCTCGGCGGCTCGATCCGCCGCCGCCCGTCGCCGGGCGGATCCGTCGCGGTCGCGGCCGTTTCAGCCGTCGATCAGGTCGGCGACGGCGTCGAGGAAGCGTGCCGCCAGCCCGACGACGCGCTCCGCCTCGTTCATGCTCGGCCGCTTCGCCTCGTAGTCGGAGAGCTGGCGGAGCCGTTGCGTGTCCCGCACCTTCTCCGCGAGCTCCGAGTCGAATTTCCCTTCCGCAGGGAACGTCTGCCAGAAGAGATCCCACACGCCGCGGTGCGTCGTCGCGTAGCGATCCTCCTCGCTGAGAGCTGCTCGGGCCGCGTAGAGCATTGCGTAGTAGGCGAGGCTGACAGCAGCGGAAGGGTCGTCGGCGAGCACTCTCGCCGCCGTCGCGAGACGGGATCTCGCCTCCTCGAAGAATTCGGCCGAGCGCGGGCTCACCGCTCGCCGAAGAGGACGATCTTGTCCCGATCGAGCTCGCGGAGGAAGAAGCTGTCGATTGCCCGTCGGCTCTCGATCCACTCGCGGGTCGTCGTGATCGGCGCGATCCTGAGCCCCGCTTCGCCGGAGGCGAGCGCCGCCCGCGTCGCGAGCAGCGAATCCTCCTCGCCGCCGCGCGTGAGCACGATCACGTCGATGTCCGACTCTTCGTGCGGTGCCTCGCCCCGAGCACGCGACCCGTAGAGCCAGACGGCGACGAGATCCTTGCCCAACGACTCGGCGAGACGAGAGACGAATCGGTCGAGCGCCTCGCGCTCCGCGTCGCTCAGGCTCGCCTCCGCGATCGTGGCCACCGGACTGAGGGTAGCTTGCGCGGGCCGGGTCGATCCAGGATCCGCATCGGCGTTACGCGCTGACGCGGGATCACGAGCCTCGTTCCGAGACGTCGGCGAGGCGTCCCTGGAGGAAGCGCTGCTCCGGCCCCGCCTCGCTGAGCTCGAGCGCCCGTGCGTAGGCGGCGCGTGCCTCGTCACGGCGGCCGGCGCGGCGGAGCAGGTCGGCGCGCGTCGAGTGGTAGTAGCGGTAGCCGTCGAGGGGCAGCTCGTCGAGGAGGGCGAGCCCGGCGTCGGGCCCGTCGAGCTCGGCGAGCGCGATCGCGCGGTTCATCGTCACGACCGGCGAGGCGGTGACCCGCTCGAGCCGTTGGTAGAGGAGCTCGATCTGCTCCCAGTCGCGCGGCTCCCGCAGGTGGAGATCGGCGATCGCGGCCTGCAGGACGTACGGCCCGTTCCCGCGGAGCGCGAGCGCGCGCTCGAGCAGCTGCCGACCCTCCGTGATCAGGCCCTCGTCCCAGAGGCCGCGGTCCTGCTCGTCCAGCAGCACGAGCTCGCCGCCGCGGAACCGGGCTGCGCTGCGGGCATGGTTGACGAGCATGAGCGCGAGCAGGCCGTGCGGCTCGGGCTCGTCCGGCATCAGCTCGACGAGCGCGCGCCCGAGGCGGATCGCCTCCGCCGACAGGTCGACGCGGCCGCCGCCCCAGCCCTCGTTGAAGATCAGGTAGACGACGGCGAGGACGGCGTCGAGTCGCGCGGGGAGCAGGTGCCCGGCGGGGACGGCGAAGGGGATGCCGGCGTCGCGGATCTTGTGCTTGGCGCGGGTCAGCCGCTTGCTCATCGTCTCGAACGGGACGACGAAGGCGCGTGCGATCTCCTCGGTCGACAGCCCGCCGAGCGTGCGGAGCGTCAAGCCGACCTGTGCGTCGAGCGCCAGCGCCGGATGGCAGCAGGTGAAGATGAGCTCGACGCGCTCGTCCGGGAAGGCGGCCGTCTCGTCCATCGTCTCCTCCGATCGGTCTCGCAGCTCGCGTTCCAGCTGCTCGGACTTCGCCGCCAGCGTGCGCTCGCGCCGGATGCGGTCGATCGCGCGGTTGCGCCCGGTCGTGATCAGCCACCCGGTCGGGTTGGCCGGGGCTCCGTCGCGGGGCCAGCGCTCCGCGGCGGTGGCGAACGCCTCCTGGGCGGCCTCCTCGGCGAGCTCGATGTCGCCGAGGAAGCCGACCAGCGACGCCACGACGCGGCCCCAGTCGTCGCGGAAGACCTGCTCAAGCACGGACGAGCGGCTCCTCGTTGACGGGACGGACCTCGACCGCGCCCGCCGCTCCCAGCAGCGCCTGCACCTCCTCGGCGACCGCGAGCGCGCCGTCGAGGTTCTCGGCCTGGACGAGGACGAAGCCGCCGAGGAAGTCCTTGCTGTCCACGAACGGGCCGTCGGTCGTCAGCGTCTTCCCGTGCTCGGAGCGGACGGTCGTCGCCGACAGGGCGCGGTGCAGCCGGAGGTAGCCGGGCACGTCCGGGCGGGCGACGATCTCTGCCATCGCGGTGTTGATCCGGCGTCCCTCCTCCTCCGACATCCGATCGAGCGCCTCGCTGTTGCCGTAGATCAAGAGCGCGTACTGCATGGTGTCTCCTTTCGTCCGAGGTCGCATGTCGCCTTGTAGACGAAGAGCCCGGCCGCGGACGGACACCCTGGCCGTCTGTCCGTCCGGCCTCCGCCCGTTCGTCATCCAGTCGAAACCGGCCGACGAGCCGGCCCCGACCGACAGGAGGAGCGATGACGAACGCACCGGCAACCAGGGCCCGCCTCGGCTGGGTCGTCGCCCTGACCTCGACCGCCTACTTCATGGTCGTGCTCGACGCGCTGGTCGTGATCACCGCGCTGCCGCGCATGCAGCGCGACCTGCACGTCGGCCTGTCCTCGCTGCAGTGGACGGTGAACGCGTACGGGATCGCCTTCGCCGCCGGGATCATCACCGCCGCCGCGCTCGGCGACCGCTTCGGCCGGCGGCTCGTCTTCGGCGCCGGCCTGGCGCTCTTCACGCTCGCCTCGGCAGCGTGCGCGCTCGCCCCGGGCGCGCCGGAGCTCGTCGCCGCCCGCACCGTCCAGGGCCTCGGCGCGGCCGTCGTGCTGCCGCTGAGCCTGACGATCCTGACCACCGCCTTCCCGGCCGAGAGGCGCGGGATGATCGTCGGCGTCTACGGGGGTCTCGCCGGGCTCGCCGTCTCCCTCGGCCCGATCGTCGGCGGCGCGCTGACGGAAGGGATCGACTGGCACTGGATCTTCTGGATCAACGTCCCGCTCGGCGTTGCCGCCGTGCTTCTCGGCGCGCGGCTGCTGCCCGAGAGCCACGGCGCCCGCGAGCGCCTCGACCTGCCGGGCGTCTCGCTCGTCACCGCCGGGGTGGTCGCGCTCGTCTGGGCGCTCACCCGCGCGAACGACGTCGGCTGGTCGAGCGGCGAGACGGTCGGCTGCATCGCCGCCGGATGCCTGCTGCTCGGCCTGTTCGTGGGTTGGGAGCACCGCGTCGAGGAGCCGATGATGCCGCTGCGACTGTTCGCCAGCCGCGAGTTCGCGATCGGCAACCTGACCACGTACTTCCTGCACGGCGCGACCTTCGCCGCCGCCTTCTTCGTCACGCAGGAGTTCCAGTTCGCCCGCGGCTACTCCCCGCTCGAGACGGGTGTCCGCCTGCTGCCGTTCTTCGCGACCCCGATGGTCGTCTCGCCGATCGCCGGCGCCCTCTCCGACCGGATCGGGCGCAGGCCGATCATGCTCGCCGGTCTCGGGCTGCAGGCGATCGGGTACCTGTGGGTGGCCGCCCGCGGCTCGCTCGCGACGAGCTGGGTCGAGCTCGACGTCGCCCTGCTCGTCGCGGGGGTCGGCATCTCGATGGCCCTCCCGACCGTTCCGACCGCCGTGCTGAGCGCGGTCGCCCCGCACGAGATCGGCAAGGCGTCGGGGATCAACTACATGGCGCAGCGCTTCGGCACCGTCTTCGCGCTCGCGATCGCCGGCGCGGTCTTCTCCGCCCACGGCCACCTCGGGAGCCCGGCCGCCGTCACCGCCGGCTTCCGGCCCGCCCTCTGGGCCTGCGCCGCCTTCGCCGTCCTCGCGGCCGTCAGCGCCCTCGGGATCGCCTCGCGGCCCGGCGGCGGCCGCACCGGCGAGGCGGTCGACGTGCCGGCCGCCGCGTGACGCTAGTCTGGCGTACCCGGGCGGTTAGCTCAGCTGGGAGAGCGCCTGCCTTACACGCAGGAGGTCGGCGGTTCGATCCCGTCACCGCCCAAAGGCACAAGAAGGGCCTGCACGTGCGGGCCCTTTGCGTTTCCGGGTCGACAACGAACCGTGGCGCATGCGGCCCCGTTCTGCAGCGTGTCGCCGCGGCCGTTGTCTCCGGTCGTTCCGAGCTGGTCGGAAGCGGGGCAGAGGTATGGAGGGAGGCGCCGCGTCGCCTCCCTCCGAGCGACGGGCGATCGGCTAGGCCGGGGCTACCGCGGGCTGCGCGGTCGGACGCTGGGGTGTATCGCCTCGAAGGATCGGCGACGACGGCCTGAAGCCTTTGAAGGCGCAGTAGAGGCCGAGGGAGAGCTCCCACAGGCCCTCCGGGATCGTCGCGAGGCCCTGGAGCGTGCCTTGCATGTCGTCGACGCCGAACATGACGAGAGTGCCGGACAGGATGATGAGCGGCCCGCCGACCAGCCCGAGCCATGTCATCGCTCGAGGCACCAGGCCGGACCGGTACATCAGGTAGCCGAGGATCAGCCCGTTCCCCCAGCCGACGATCCAGCCCGGCCCGAGCAGGAACGTCCAGTCCTTTACGGCCGCCAGGGTGTAGGCGACCGTGCCCTCGTTCGCGCCGGCAGGCTCCTGGCGCAACGTGATGATCCCGAGCACGGCGAGGATGCCGACCAGGATGAACGCGGATTCGAACACCCGAGCCGTCACGTAGCCGAGGGACAGGTCTTCGCTCTGCCGCTTCAGGATCGGGAAGATCACGACGGCGGTTCCGACGTTCGCGATGATGAGAAGCAACTCCAGCAGGCATCCGAGAAGGATCCGGTTGTCGTGCCCGGCGCCTGCGATGTAACCCACGGGATCGTCGAGCACCGGCTGGAACAGCAGCAACGCCGGGATCGACGTGACGAACGTGATGAGGTAGAGCACGCCGAACACCCGCGCCCTCTTCTGGTCCAGAGACACTCGCCAAGACCCCTTTCCCCGGATAGAGCCGCAGGCCGATTCCCACGACCACCTTGGCCGGGTAGGGCGCGAACGTAACGCGCCACGGCCCGGGTGTCTACAGGCCGGCGCGGGGCTTCAGCACCGGCCGGCCGGACCGGCGAGAGCCCAAAGCTTGCGGCGCAGCCTTGACACGTATCGAAGGCTGTCGATATATTGATGTCGGTCGATACGAGGTGGTGTGGATGAGCGTCGCAACGGAACCGGTCGTGTGCTGTGCCCCGCTCGGGGCTTCCACGCTGACGTCCGAGGAAGCGGTGGCGACCGCGGAGCTGTTCAGGGCGCTCGGCGATCCCGCCAGGGTGAGGATCGTGAACCTGATCGCGACTGCCGGCGAGGCGGTGTGCGCCTGCGAGTTCAACGACACGCTGGGGCTCTCCCAGCCGACGGTGTCGCACCACTTGAAGAAGCTGACGGAGGTCGGCCTCCTGGAGCGTGAGCAGCGTGGCAAGTGGGCGTATTTCTCGTTGAGGCGCGATGCCGTGGCGAAGCTGGCGGCGATCGCCGACCTGAAGGGAGTGTGTTGCTAGATGGCTACGACGGCTGACGAGCTGCGCGACGAGGTGCGCCGCCGGTACGCGGAGTCGGCGAGGGCGGTGAGCGAAGGCGCTGCCGGGTGCGGCTGCGGAAGCGGCGGGTGTTGCGACGACTCGCAGGCGAGCGCGGCCGGGAGCGCCGCGTTCGGCGAGGTCCTGTACGACGCGGAGCAGCGGGGCGAGCTTCCCGAGGACGCCGTGCTCGCTTCTCTCGGCTGCGGGAACCCGGTCGCCGTCGCCGATCTCCACGAGGGCGAGACGGTGCTCGACCTCGGGTCAGGGGGCGGCATCGACGTGATCCTCTCGGCGAAGCGCGTCGGCCCGACCGGCACGGCGTACGGGCTCGACATGACCGACGAGATGCTCGCGCTGGCGCAGAAGAACGTTGCCGACTCGGGCGTGACCAACGTCCATCTCCTGAAGGGCGTGATCGAGCAGATCCCTCTCCCGGCCGACAGCGTCGACGTCGTGATCTCGAACTGCGTGATCAACCTCTCCGTCGACAAGGCTGCCGTCCTGAGCGAGATCGGCCGGGTGCTCAAGCCCGGCGGCCGGGTCGGCGTCTCCGACGTCGTCGCCGAGGACCGCCTGACCGCGGACGACCGGGCCGAGCGGGGCTCGTACGTCGGCTGCATCGCGGGGGCGCTGTCGAAGAGCGAGTACATCGCGGGGCTCGAGGCCGCCGGTTTCGAGCAGGTCTCCGTCCAGTTCACGCACGAGGTGGCCGACGGCATGCACGGCGCGATCGTGAAAGCGGTCAAGAGCGCACAGCCCGGGCCGGCGGGTCTCCCGGTGGTGCGGGCGGCGCAGAGCGCAGGCTGCTGCTAGCGAGGACACGAGTGGACCGGCCACCCGAAGTCCTGTTCGTCTGCCTGCACAACGCCGGCCGGAGCCAGATGGCCGCCGGCCTGCTGAAGCTCCGCTCCCGCGGGCGCATCCGCGTCGCCTCCGCGGGAACCGCCCCGGGCGAGCAAATCAACCCGATGGCGGTCGAGGCGATGCGCGAGCTCGGCGTCGAGCTCGGCGAGGAGCTTCCGAAGCCGCTCGATCGCCGGTCCGTCGAGCGGGCTGACGTCGTGATCACCATGGGCTGCGGCGACGCGTGTCCGGTGTACCCCGGCAAGCGGTACGAGGAGTGGCAGCTCGACGACCCGGCGGGCCGCGACCTGACCACCGTCCGCCGCATCCGCGACGAGATCGACGCCCGCGTCCAGAAGCTGGTCGCCGAGCTGCTGGCGCCCTGACGAGAGGCGCCGCCTCCGCGCGCTTGCCGGCGCAGCTGAAGCGGCCGGCTGCCGCCCGAGCGGCGCCGGCCGATCGAAGTACGGACGGCCGCACCCCGAAAGGTCGGCCGGCCCCATTGGCGGCCGCCAGGGCCGCTGGCACCCTCGTCGTACCACCCATTGAGCCCCGACGAGGAGGACGGCGATGACCCAGGAGCTCGACCACTCTGAGATTCGCGAGCTGGATCACCGGAGCGGCGACGGTTTCGAGGTGTCGCTGCTGTGGAGCTCGAGGACAGGACGGATCTTCGTGACCGTCGAGGACGCGCGGACGAACGACGGATTCCACATCGCCGTCGACCCGCGCGACGCGCTCGACGCGTTTCGCCATCCGTACGCCTACAGCCGCCGCCGGCGGCGCCCCGCACGCGGGCGCCCGGGCCGCGACGCTGCGCCGGCCCAGCCCGAGTTCGGTTAGCCGCACCGGCGAACGCCGGACGTCCGTACGGCGTTGCGCCCGCTGCGGCAGGCAGCCTCGACGAAGGAAGCAACGACAGATGAGGAGTCTCGAATGAGCGTTCTCGCAGCCCCTGCCACCGCATCCGAGCAAGATCGCCGGCGCTGGATCGTGCTGGCGGTGATCGTCGCCGCGCAGTTCATGGTCGTCCTCGACGTGGCGATCGTGAACGTCGCCCTGCCGACGATCAAGACCGACCTCCACTTCAGCCAGGAGAGCCTTCAGTGGGTCGTGACCGCGTACTCGATCCTGTTCGGCGGCGTGCTCCTGCTCGGTGGCCGCATGGCCGACCTGCTCGGCCGCCGGCTTTTGTTCATGTCGGGGCTGGCGCTCTTCACGGTCTTCTCGCTGCTGGACGGGCTCGCCTGGTCCGAGGGCTCGCTGATCGCCTTCCGGGCGGTCCAGGGGCTCGGCGCGGCGCTGCTCTCGCCCGCCGCGCTCTCGATCCTGACGACGACGTTCGCCGAGGGCCGCGACCGCAACCGCGCGCTCGGGATCTGGGGCGCCGTCTCGGGTAGCGGCGGGGCCGCCGGGGTGCTGCTCGGCGGCGCGCTGACGAGCTCCCTCAGCTGGTCGTGGATCTTCTTCATCAACGTGCCCGTCGGGGCCCTCGTGCTGCTGCTCGCCGCGCGGCTCGTCCGCGAGAGTCGGGCCGAGGTCGACCATCGCCACTTCGACATTCCCGGCGCGGCGTCGATCACGGGCGGGCTGATGCTGCTCGTCTACGCGATGACCCGCGCCGTCCAGCACGGCTGGGGAACGGGCGAGACGGTGGCGCTGCTCGCCGCCTCCGCCGCCCTGATCGTCGCCTTCGTCGTCATCGAGGCGCGCTCGAGCGCACCGCTCCTGCCGCTGCGAATGTTCCGGCTGCGCACGCTGACCGGCTCGAACGTCGGCGGCCTGCTGATGGGCGCCGCGGTCTACTCGCAGTTCTTCCTGCTGACGCTGTACATGCAGCAGGTGCTGCACTACTCGGCGCTCCAGACCGGGGTTGCCTACGTCGCCCTGACGCTCGCGGTGATCGTGTTCGCCAACGTCTCGCAGGCGCTCGCGCTGCGACTCGGGGTTCGGCCGGTGCTGGCGGCCGGCTTGCTGCTCGTCGCCGCCGGGCTCGTGTTCTACGCGCGCCTGCCGGTCGCGGGCCACTACTTCTGGGATCTCTTCCCGCCCTTCCTGATCACCGGCCTCGGGATGGCCCTCGCCTTCATCCCGATGACGATCGGCGCCCTGGCGGGTGTTCGCTCCGCCGATGCGGGTATTGCCTCGGGGCTGATCAACACGACCCAGCAGATCGGGGGAGCGATCGGCGTCGCGGCGGCGACCACGATCGCGGCCACGTACACCAGTCGCTACCTCGACGTGCATCCGGGCGCGGGCCCGGCCGACGGAGGGGCGCTGACCCACGGCTTCGAGATCGCCTTCTACGTCCTCGCCGCCGTGATGGTGGTCGCCGCCGTGGTCTGCACCCTGGTCGTCGAGTCGAAGCCGCAGCCGGCCGACGAGGCAGAGGCGCCGGCCGAGGAGGAGCCGGTGCTCGAGGCCGCCGCGTGACGGTCGTCGCCTCGGCGCTTGTGCTGCTAGCGTCCCCGGGCAGGGGGTCGGGATGAACACGGTGCATCCGGAGGTGCCCGAGAAGCAGGTGGGGCTGCCGCGGCGCGTCCTCGTCGTCGACGACCACGCGGGCTTCCGCCGCACGGCCTGCGAGCTGCTCGACTCGGAAGGGTTCGAGGTCGTCGGCGAGGCGGAGGACGGCGCGTCCGCGCTCTCCCTCGCGGCGGAGCTGGCGCCGGAGCTCGTCCTGCTCGACGTGCAGCTGCCGGACGAGAACGGCTTCACGGTCGCGGACCAGCTGCTCGCGCACCATCCGGATCTGAAGGTCGTCCTCGTCTCGATCCGCGACCGATCGACCTACGGCCCCATGATCGAGGCGAGCGGAGCGTCGGGATTCCTCTCGAAGGCGGATCTCTCCGGGGCGGCGCTCGAGAGGTTGCTCGCATGACGGTGCCCGCGCTCGAGGCGGCGCACCGTCCCCGCGACGGGCCCGTCGGGCTCGGGCGCGCCACCGCACCGCTGCTGTCGCTCCTCGCGGTCGCCGCCACGGTCGGCGCCGTCTACGTCTTCTCGGTGAGCAGGATCGCGCCGCACCCGGTGGTGCAGGCGCTCCTGTCCGCCGTGGTCTGCCTGACGTTCGTCGGGGCAGGCGTTCTCGCGCTGCGGACCCGCCCGTACGCGCGCTTCGGGCTGCTCCTCTGCGCGGTCGGGCTCGCGTCGCTGATCAGCGTGCTCCACGAGGCGAACAACGGCGCCGCCTACACGAGCGGGGTGCTCGCGTCGAACGTCGTCTTCGCGGTGATCGTGCACGCCCTGCTGGCCTATCCCAGCGGCAAGCTGCGCACGCGCGGGCGCAGGGTGCTCGTCGTCGCGGCCTACCTGGACGTGCTCGCCCTCCAGGCGCTGGCGGTCGTCTTCGATCCCCTCACGCGGTACCACAGCGCGCATCCACCGAACCTCGCGCTGATCGACTCGAATGCGGCGCTCTCCACCGGGCTCGAGGAGGCGGAGGCCGCGATCGCCGTCACGATCGCGGTCGCGGTCGTGCTGCTGCTCTGGCGGCAGGCCCGCTCGGCGACGCCGGCGGCCCGTCGCCAGCTGGCGCCGGTGCTGGCCGGCGGGGCGATCACGCTCCTGCTCTTCTCCGGGGGGCTGGTGCTCGCGCCGCTCTCGTCGCGCGCCGGCCTGCTCGGGTTCGGGCTCGGCCTCGTCGCCGCGCTCGCGCTGCCGCTCGCCTTTCTCGGCACGCTCCTGCACGGGCGGCTCTCGCGGGCGGCCGTGGGCGAGCTGCTCCTCGAGCTGCGCGATCCAGACCGGCCGCCCGACCTCGAGGACGCGCTGCGGCGGGCACTCGGCGACCCGTCGCTCCGGCTCGGCCGTCTCGGGCCGGACGGCGCCTCGTATGCCGACGCCGCGGGCGAGCCGCTCGACCTGCCGCAGCCGGGCGGGCCCCAGGTGGCGACGCCGCTTCTCCACCAGGGGGAGCCGGTGGGAATGCTCGTCCACGACCGCTCCCTGCGAATGCGCCGGGAGCTGCTGGAGGCGGTCGGCGCGGCGGCGGGGTTCGCCCTCGCGAACGAGCGTGCGCTCCGCGACGCGCAGCTCGTCGAGCAGCAGAACCGCGCCCTGCTGGACGCGATTCCCGACACGATCCTCCGCTACAGCCGCGAGGGCACGTACCTCGACGCCCGGCCGGACGCCGACACGGCCAAGATCTTCCCCCCGGAGCTGTTCATCGGCCGCAACGTCCGCGAGGTGCTGCCGGAGGAGCTGGCCCGCACGATCCGCGCCTCTATCGAGCGCGCGCTGGAGAGCGGGAGGATGCAGGCGATCGAGTACGAGATCGAGGTCGAGGGCGTGCCGCACTGGCGCGAGGCGCGGATCGTCCCGAGCGGCGACGACGAGGTGGTCGCGATCACCCGCGACTTCACCGAGCAGCGTCGCACCGAGGCGGAGCAGCAGCGGCTCGCGGCCGAGCAGGCCGCCCTGCGCCGAGTGGCGACCCTGGTCGCCAGCAACGCCCCGCCCGAGCAGGTCTTCCAAACCGTGACCGAGGAGGTCTGCCGGCTGCTCGGCCTGAGGACGGCCGTGCTCCACCGGTTCGAGGACGAGCGAACGTCGACGGTCGTCGGCAAGTTCGGCGACCTGACGGAGCCCTTCGAGCTCGGCAACGTCAACGAGCTCGAGGTCGGATCGGCGCTCCAGGTGCTCCAGACCGGAGCGCCCGCGCGGTCGAACTACGACGAGCTCACCGGCCCGGGCGCGGCCAAGCTGCGCGCGCTCGGATTCTCCGGCAGCGTCGGCGTGCCGATCACCGTGGCCGGCGTCACGTGGGGCGCCCTGGTCGTCGCCCTCAGGCCGCAGGAGCCCCTGCCGCTCGAGACCGAGCGCCGGCTGCAGGCGTTCGCGGAGCTCGTCGGCCTCGCCGTTGCGAGCGCGCACGCGCGCGACGAGCTGGCGGCGTCGCGCCTTCGCATCGTCGAGGCGAGCGACACCGAGCGGCGGCGGATCGAGCGCAACCTGCACGACGGCGCGCAGCAACGGCTCGTCGCGCTCTCGCTGGGCCTGCGAATCGCCCAGGCCAAGCTGCGGGCCCACCCCGAAGAGGCCGAGCGGCTCCTGGACGAGCTCTCCTCCGAGCTCGGCCAGGCGCTGACCGAGCTGCGCGAGCTCGCGCAGGGGATCCACCCGGCGGTCCTGACCGAGCGAGGTCTCGGGGCCGCCCTCGAGGTGCTGGCGGCGCGGGCCCCGCTCGCGGTCGAGCTCGACGCCTGCCTGCCCGAGCGCCTGCCCGAGCAGGTGGAGACGGCGACGTACTACACCGTGTCCGAGGCGCTCGCGAACGTCGTCAAGCACGCGCACGCGGACTCGGCCAGCGTGCGCGTCGAGTGCCTCGACGGCGCGATCGCCGTCGAGATCTCGGACAACGGGGTCGGCGGCGCGCACGCCGATCGCGGCTCCGGCCTGCGCGGACTGCGCGACCGGGTCGAGGCGCTGGACGGCGAGCTCTGGATCGAGAGCGAGCCGGGGCGAGGCACGCGGGTCCGGGCGGAGCTTCCCGTCCGCTCCGGTACCCCGGCGGCGGTGGGCGCATGACGCAGACCTTCTTCTTCAGCGACATCGAGGACTCGAGCGGCCTGGCCGAGCGCCTCGGCGGAGGCTATGCCGCCGTGCTCGCGGAGACGCACGAGCTGCAGCGGCGTGCCGTCGAGGAGGCTGGCGGCCGCGAGGTCGACTGCCGCGGCGACGAGCTGTTCGGCGTCTTCGGCGCCCCCGCGCAGGCCGCCGCGGCCGCGCTCGACATCCAGCGTGCCTTCCACACGCGCGCGTGGCCCGCCGACGAGCGGGTCCGGGTGAGGATCGGGCTCCACTGCGGCGAGGCGGAGCGCTCGGGTGACGGCTTCGTCGGTCTCGACGTCCATCGCGCGTCCCGGATCTGCCAGGCCGGTCACGGCGGGCAGGTCCTCGCGTCGAAGGAGGCCGCCGCCGCTCTCGAGGTGCCGGTGCGCGAGCTCGGCCGGTTCGAGTTCCGGGGCCTGCGCGAGCCCGAGCTGATCTTCCAGCTGGTCGCGGACGACCTCCCGGACGAGTTTCCGCCGCTGCGCAACGTGCGGGAGCACGATCGCGGCCTCTCGGCGGTGGTCGCCGACGACTCGACGCTCCTGCGCGAAGGGCTCGCGCGCCTGCTCGAGGAGGCCGGCATCGAGGTCGTCGGGCAGGCCCGGAACGCGGACGAGCTGATGCTCAGGGTGCGCAGCTACCGCCCCGACGTCGCGATCGTCGACATCCGCATGCCGCCGACCCAGACCGACGAGGGGATCCGGGCGGCCCGGGAGATCCGGGCCAGGCATCCGGGCACCGGCGTGCTCGTCCTGTCCCAGCACGTGGCGCACACGTACGCGGTCGAGCTGCTCGGCGAGACCGCCGAGGGCCTCGGCTACCTGCTCAAGGATCGCGTCGCCGAGGTCGACGAGTTCACGGCCGCCGTCCGCCGGGTCGCCGAGGGCGGGTCGGCGCTCGACCCGCTCGTCGTCGCCGAGCTGGTCGGGCGCAGCCGGGAGGACGACCCGATCGAGCGGCTGTCGCCCAGGGAGCGCGAGGTGCTCGAGCTGATGGCGGAGGGGCGCTCCAACCACGCGATCGGCCAGCGGCTGTTCATCTCCCCGCGCGCGGTCGAGAAGCACGTGACGAGCATCTTCGCGAAGCTCCGCCTGCCGGCCGCCGCGGAGGACCACCGGCGCGTGCTCGCGGTTCTCCGCTTCCTCGGGTCGTAGCGCGCATCACCGGCGGCCGCTCTTCGCCTTCACCAGCGCGGTCACCGTCTCGTTCACCGGCGCCTCGAGGCCGACCTCGCGCGCGGCCGGAGGGATCGCTCCGTTGAGCACGTCGATCTCGGAGGGACGGCCGGCGAGGAAGTCCAGCAGCATCGAGGGCCGGGCGTCCGGGATCTTCTCGCCGAAGGCGCGAGCGTACGCGACCGGGTCGTCGAAGCCGAGCGTGATCCCACGAGCGTGCGCGACCTCGTATGCCTCCTGCGCGCAGGCCGACGCGACCAGCCAGGCGTCCGGGTCCCCGATCACCTCCCCGATCGTGCGCTCGAGGATCGTGCACGTCGCGCTGAAGCAGACGTTGCAGACCAGCTTCTCCCAGACGAGCCGGTCGACGTCGTCGTACACCTGCACCCGGAAGCCCGCGTCCGACCACACCTGCGCGACCCGGTGGATCCGGTCCGTCGGCGGCCCCTGGCGCTCGCCGAACCGGACGAGCTCCCAGCCGTTGTGGTGGGCATGGCCGGGACCGACGATCGACGCCCCGAACCCGGCGACGACCCCGATCGCGACCCGCTCCTCCCCGAGCACGCGCGCGACCCGGTCGGGGCCGCCGAGGCCGTTCTGGATCGGGAGCACGACCGTCTCCGGCCCGAGCAAGGGCCTGGCCGACTCGGCCGCGGCTTCGACGTCGGTCGCCTTCGTCGCGATCACGACCAGGTCGCACGTGCCCGCCTCGGCCGGCTCGGTGGTCGCGCGGATCCGAACCGTCCGGTCGCCGCTGGCTCCCTGGACGCGAAGCCCCCGCGCGCGGATCGCCTCGACGTGCTCGGCCCAGCGGTCGATCGCCCAGACCTCGTTGCCGGCGGCGCCGAGGATGCCCGCGTACACGGAGCCCATTGCGCCCGTCCCGACGATCGCGATCTTCATGGTGCGCGCCATTCTCGGGCACCGACGGGCTCGCCGCTCGTCGCCTTCGCCGGAGCCGCCGCGCCCGCGGCGAGGTTTCCGCCGCGGCCGACCGGGAAGCGGACACCTCGATGAGCGCCGTCACGGAGGTCGGGGGGCCGGCCGGAGGCGACGGCGGCGCGCGTCCGTACCCGGTCGTGCTCGAGGGCGACCTCGATCCGAACCTGAGCCGCTGGCTCTGGCTCGTGAAGTGGCTGCTCCTGATCCCGCACCTGGTCGTGCTCGCCTTCCTGTGGATCGCGGCCGCCGTCTGCTGGCTCGTCGCCCTGTTCGCGATCCTCTTCACCACGCGCTACCCGCGGGGGCTCTTCGACTTCAACCTCGGCGTGCTGCGATGGACGTGGCGGGTCGCCTTCTACTCGTACTACGCGCTCGGAACCGACCGGTACCCGCCCTTCACGCTCGGCCCGGCCCCCGACTACCGGGCTCGCCTCGAGGTCGAATATCCGGAGCGCCTCTCCCGCGGGCTCGTGCTGGTCAAGTGGTGGCTGCTCGTGATCCCGCACGCGATCATCGTCGGCATCCTCGTCGGCGGCTGGGGCTGGGCCTCCGTCGGGCTCGTCGGGATCCTCGTCCTGATCGCCGGCGTCGCCCTCCTGTTCACGGGGCGCTATCCGGGCGGGATCTTCGACCTCGTGCTGGGGCTGGATCGCTGGGCCGCGCGCGTCGCCGTCTACGCGATGCTGATGCGCGACGAGTACCCGCCGTTCCGGCTCGACACCGGTCCTCGCGAGCCGGGATCGGCCGCCTAGGCCGAGCAGCCGCGTCGACGGGTTGTCCCCTTTGCGCCCCGCCGTTCGTCGGGCGAGTGACACTTCCGTCCGAAGGAGGAGCAGATGAAGTACGCATTGCTGATCTACCCGCCGAGCACGATCGAGTACGAGCGGCTGTCCGAGGAGGAGCGTGGCGCAATGGAGGCCGAGTACCTGGCGCTCGCGCAGGAGCCGGGTGTCCTCACCGGCGCGAGGCTGGAGCTGCCGGACGCCACGACCACCGTCCGGGTGGAGGACGGGAAGACGCTCGCGACCGACGGGCCGTTCGCGGACACCAAGGAGGTTCTCGGCGGCCTCTACCTGATCGAGGTGGACAACCTCGACGTGGCCCTCGACCGCGCGGCCCGGATTCCGGCGGCGCGGATGGGCGGCGCGGTGGAGGTGCGGCCGATCGTGGAGCAGTAGCGCTGCTCGAGGAGGTCTTCCGCGAGGAGTGGGGCCGGGTCCTGGCCAACCTGATCGGCTTCCTCGGCGACTTCGACCTCGCCGAGGAAGCCGCCCAGGAGGCGTTCGCGATCGCCGCGGAACGCTGGCCGCGCACAGGCGAGCCGGACAATCCCGGCGCCTGGTTGACGACGACGGCGCGGAACCGGGCGATCGACCGGCTGCGACGCGACCGCACCCTCGCCGCGAAGACCCGCCTGCTCGAGCCGACCGAGGCGCTGGAGGACGAGATGGAGGAGCACACGTTCCCGGACGAGCGGCTGGAGCTGATCTTCACCTGCTGCCATCCGGCGCTGGCGCTCGAGGCGCAGGTAGCGCTGACGCTCCGCACGCTGGGCGGGCTGACGACGGAGGAGATCGCGCGTTCCTTCCTCGTGCCCGCGGAGACGATGAAGCGGCGGCTCACCCGCGCGAAGAACAAGATCCGGACGGCGGGCATCCCGTTCAGCGTCCCGGCCGACCACCTGCTCCCGGACCGGCTGGCAGCGGTGCTGGCGGTCGTGTACCTGATCTTCAACGAGGGGTACGGCGGCCGGAGCGAGCTGTCCGCGGAGGCGATCCGGCTGGGCCGGATGCTGGCCTCGCTGATGCCGGACGAGCCGGAGGTGCACGGTCTGCTCGCCCTGATGCTGCTGCACGATTCGCGCCGCCACGCGAGGTTCGCGGACGGCGAGCTGGTGCTGCTCGAGGACCAGGACCGCTCGCTCTGGAGCGAGGAGGAGATCGTGGAGGGCCGGGCCGTCCTCGACCGGGCGATCGCGCTCCAGGGCCGGGGCCCGTACGTGCTGCAGGCGGCGATCGCGTCGTTGCAGACCGACGATCCGATCGACTGGCCCGAGATCGCCGCGCTGTACGGCGAGCTCGCGCGCCTCACCGGCTCGCCGGTGGTCGAGCTGAACCGCGCGGTCGCGGTCGCGCAGATCGAGGGGCCCGAGTCGGCGCTCGCGATCGTCGACCGCCTCGAGCTGGGCGAGTACCAGTACCTGCATTCGACCCGCGCGGACCTGCTGCGCCGCCTCGGTCGAGCCGACGAGGCTCGCGCGGCCTACGAGCGCGCGTTCGCGCTCGCGCGCGACGAGGCCGAGCGGCGGTTCCTCGAGCGGCGGATCGAAGAGCTCTAGCGTTTCGCAGGCTGTCCCCTCGGGCGCCGCTCGTCCGTCGTCTCCCGACGAATACGAAGCCCAAGGGAGGCACCGATGAGAGAGAAGCTCGCAACCGCGGACGGGAAACGCTGGCTCGTGCTGGCGGTGACCGTCGTCGCCCAGTTCATGGTCATCCTCGACGTCTCGGTCGTGAACGTCGCGCTGCCGGCGATCAAAAACGACCTGCACTTCACCCAGGAGAGCCTGCAGTGGGTGATCACCGCCTATTCGATCCTGTTCGGCGGCACGCTGCTGCTGGGCGGCCGGCTTGCCGACCTGCTCGGCCGCAGGCGGCTGTTCATGGCCGGAGTGGCGGTGTTCACGCTCGGATCCCTGCTCTCCGGGCTCGCGTGGTCGGAGGTCACGCTGATCGTCACGCGGGCGCTGCAGGGCCTCGGCGGCGCATTGCTCGCGCCGGCGGCGCTCTCGATCGTGGTCACCACCTTCCGCGAGGGCCGCGACCGCAACGTCGCGCTCGCGGTCTGGGGCGCGTCCTCCGGCATCGGCGGCGCGGTCGGCGTGCTCCTCGGCGGCGTCCTCACCTCGTACCTGAGCTGGTCGTGGATCTTCTTCGTGAACCTGCCCGTCGGTGCTGCGGTCCTCGCCGCCACGCCGTGGCTCGTGAACGAGACCCGGGCGGCGCTCGGGCACCGGCACTTCGACGTGGCCGGCGCAACCTCGATCACCGCCGGGCTGATGGTGCTGGTCTACGCGATCACGCGGGCGAGCGAGCACGGGTGGAGCAACGGCGTCACCGTCGGCCTGCTCGCCGCCGCCGTTGCGCTGATCGCGACGTTCGTCGGGATCGAGGCCCGCTCGCCGGCGCCGCTCCTGCCGCTGCGGATCTTCGGCCTGCGGACGCTCTCGGCGGCCAACGTCACGATCCTGGTCGTCGGCGCGGTCGCCTTCGCGCAGTTCTTCCTGATCACGCTCTACCTCCAGGAGGTTCTGGGCTACTCGGCGATCCAGACCGGCGTCGCCTTCGTCGCCATCGCCGCCACGATCGTCGCCCTGTCGAATCCCGCGCAGGCGCTCACCACGCGCCTGGGACCCCGGCCGGTGCTGACCGCGGGGCTGCTGCTCACCGGGGCCGGCGCTGCGCTCTACGCGCGGATGCCCGCCGACGGGCACTACTTCTGGAGCGTGCTCCCGGGGCTGGTCGTCAGCGGGATCGGGCTCGCGTTCTGCTTCGTGCCGGTGATGATCGCCGGGCTCACGGGCGTCCGGCCGGCCGACGCGGGCGTCGCCTCGGGGCTGATCAACACCAGCCGGCAGATCGGCGGGTCGCTCGGCCTGGCCGCGGTGACCACGATCGCCGCGACCGCGACGAGCCACTACGCGGACAGCCACGCCGTGCCCGCCTTCAGCGGCGCGGCGCTCACGCACGGGTTCCACGTCGCCTTCTACGTGCTGGTCGGCCTCGCAGTCGCCGGCGCCGCGATCGCAGCCGCCTTCGTCGAGGCGAAGGCGAAGGCGGCTCCCGCGGCGGAGCCGGTCGAGGCCGAGGTGGCGCTGGAGCGGGCGGCGTGATCGCGGCTGTCCCCTCACGCCGTCCCCGTTCGTCGTTCGGGCGAGAGGTCCGCTTGCACGGCGACCTCGACGCCACACACCGACCAACCGAGGAGGGAGAACCATGAAGGCACGCATCGACAGCCCCGCGCTCACCGTTCCCGGCGCTCTGCAGGCGCTGCACGCGATCGCCGGCGCGCTGAAGGAGGCCGGCATCCCGGAGACGACGCTGTACCTGGTCGAGCTTCGGGCGAGCCAGATCAACGGCTGCGGCGTGTGCGTCGACATCCACAGCCGCGAGCTCGAGCTCGCGGGCGAGCCTGCGGCGCGCATCAACACGGTCGCCGCCTGGCGGGACGTGTCGTACTTCACCGAGGCCGAGCGGGCCGCGTTCGCCCTCACCGAGGCGGCCACGCGCCTCGCCGACCGCCCGGACGCCGTTCCGGACGACGTGTGGGCCGAGGCCGCGCGGCACTACGACGAGGCGCAGCTGGCCGCGCTGGTGCTCGCGATCGCGAACATCAACGCCTGGAACCGGCTCAACGTCGCCACGAGGCAGATCGGCGGCGAGTGGGTGGGCCAGTGGCTCGCCTCGGCCCAGAACGGCCGGAAGGCGGCCTGACGGAGCTCGCACGCCTGCGGCCGCGACGATCCGATTCGGCTTGAAGTGCGAACGACATCGGAGTACCGTCGCGGCCGACAGGCTGCGACTCACGACAGACGGGAGGTTCTGATGTCCGATGCACGCGCGGCCTTCGATTCCTGGCTCGCGGCCTTCAACGCGCACGACGAGGCGGCGATGCGTGACGTCACGAGCGACGACTCGGTCTTCGAGGGCCCTGGGGGCGTCCACCTCGAGGGAGTGGACGCCGTGCTCGGATACTCGCTCGGGTGGCTGAACGCCTTCTCCGACGCGAAGCTCACCGCGCACACGGTCGTCGCCGACGGCGACTGGGTCGCCATGACGGGGACGTTCACCGGCACCCACGACGGCACGCTCTCCGGGCCGGCCGGCGACGTTCCCGCCACCGGCCGCAGGCTCGAGGGTCGCTGCTCGCAGCTCGTCCGCTTCGCGGACGGGAAGGCGGTCGAGGAGCATCTCTACTACGACCAGATGGACGTGATCTCGCAGCTCGGCCTCGTGCCCGAGGGCGCGACTGCCTGACACGCTTGCTCTCCCGGCTGCCTGGGACGTCGTCCCCGGGCAGCCGGGAGGCCTCCGCCGGCCGAGCATCCCGCTCGACCTCGACGTCTACTATCGGCCGGTGGGCGCCTTCGTGATCGAGGTCGACGATCCGCGCCGCGACGACGTTCGGGCGCTGCTCGAGCAGCACCTTGCCTTCGCCCGGGAGGTCACCCCGCCGGAGGACGTGCACGCGCTCGACCTGGACGGCCTGCTCGACCCGTCGGTGACCCTCTACAGCGTCCGGGTCGACGGCGAGCTGCTCGGCGTCGGGGCGCTCAAGGAGCTCGAGCCCGGCCACGCCGAGCTGAAGTCCATGCACACGGCGCGGGCCGCCAGGCGGCGTGGCGTGGGCCGCGCGATCGTCGACCACCTGCTCGCCGTCGCGGCGTCGCGCGGCGTGCGCCGGGTCAGCCTCGAGACCGGCGCGATGGACGCCTTCGCCCCGGCCCGGGCACTGTATGCCAGCGTCGGGTTCGTGCCGTGCGGGCCGTTCGGCGACTACGAGGAGAGCCCGAACAGCGCCTACATGACGCTCGTTCTCGACGGCGGCTAGGAGCGCCTGAGCTTGGCGAGCGCCCGTTCCTCGAGCTGGCGAACACGCTCGGCGCTCACCCCGAGCCGCTCGCCGATCTCGTCCAGTCGCTGGGGCCGCTGGTCGCCGAAGCCGAAGCGCGCGTCGACGATCGTCCGTTCGCGGTCGCTGAGGCGGCCGAGCAGCCGGCGGATCTGCTCGCCGGCGACGGAATCGAGCACCCGCTCGTAGACGTCGGCCGACAGCGGATCCTCGATCACGTCGCCCAGGACGCCGATCTCGCCGCCCGTCCCTTCGATCGGCTCGGAGAGGTTTCGCGGCTTGGCGTCCGCGAGCACGAGCGAGTCGACCTGGTCGCGGGCGATGCCCGTGCGCTGCGACAGCTCCGCCAGCGTCGGCTCCCGCCGCTCGACCGCGTAGAAGCGGCCGTGCTCCGTCTTCAGCCGGGAGAGCTGTTGCAGAGCGCGCGGCGGGAGGCGGAGCGGGCGCATGAAGTCGCTGCGCAGCTCCTGCAGGCTCTGGCGGATCCACCACGTGGCGTATGCGCCGAACGGGATGCCGCGCTCCGGCTCGTACCGCTCCAGCGCCCGGAGCACGCCGAGGATGCCTTCCTGGACGACGTCTGCCTGCTCGAGGCCCTCGGCGCGGTACGAGCGGGCGATGTTCGACACGAGCGGGAG
>Ga0070741_10007976_pt1 | contig 21525 bp, 15 predicted proteins | sample Coa_R1_4_FD_66440 | JGI IMG/M metagenome (GOLD analysis project Ga0070741, IMG submission 66440) | Surface soil microbial communities from Centralia Pennsylvania, which are recovering from an underground coalmine fire - Coalmine... | ecosystem: Environmental > Terrestrial > Soil > Unclassified ... | reverse complement strand
GACCAGCATGAGCCGGTAGGCGCGGGCGAACCGCCACACGCGCCGCACGATGCCCTTCTCGAGCTGCACTCCCGCGATCGCCTCGGGGTCGCGCCCCAGGCCCATGTGCCACGCCATAACGGACTCAACCTTGGCACCCTCCAAGCTCTTCCGCGGACGGGTGGGACAGGATGGGCCCATGAGCGACGCTCCCGAGCCGGGCCCGACGATGGGGAGGCTCTCGTTCCGGCCCCGGCCTAGCGGGACCGAGCTCGAGGCCTACGACGGGCCGTTGGGGGTCGGCGACGACCGCGACGGCGTGCTCTACGTCCCTGACACGGCCGAGAAGAACGCTCCCTTGCTGGTGTTCTTCCACGGGGCCACCGGCACCGGCCGCCGTGAACTGCGGGCGATCGTGGCCGCCGCCGACCGCTTCGGCGTGGTCGTGCTGGCGCCGGACGCCCGGTCGTCGCACTCGTGGGACATCATCGCCAACGGCGGGTTCGGGCCCGACGTGGAGTTCATCGACCGCGCCCTGGGCTCTGTCGTCGACCGGTGCGCGGTCGACACGTCACGCATCGCCATCGGCGGCATTTCCGACGGCGCGTCCTACGCGCTCTCACTGGGACTGAGCAACGGCGACATCTTCGAGGCGGTCATCGCCTTCTCGCCCGGCTTCGTCGTGCCCCTCGCGCCCACCGGCAAGCCGCGGCTGTTCTTCTCCCACGGCACGTCGGATCCCATCCTGCCCATCGACGTGACGAGCCGTCCGATCACCCAGGGCCTTCACGACGCCGGCTACGACGTGACGTACCTCGAGTTCGACGGCGGCCACACCGTCCCGCCGCCGATCTCCGACCGCGGCCTGCAGTGGTGGGTCGAGGGCCCGAAGGCCCCCTGACCCGACCAGCTGGCGGAGGGGGTGGGATTTGAACCCACGGTGCCCAAAGGACACAACGGTTTTCGAGACCGTCCGATTCGGCCGCTCTCGCTGGCATCGGTGACGCAAACTCCCTGGTAGAGGGCTCGCAGCAGGCGATTGCCACCCGCCCGCCGAACCGCTGACGCCCCATCGGCGCCCCAGTTCTCGCACGACCGGGCGTGTCCGCGGGCGACCGAAGGGCCGCGCTGTCGCCCGTCACCGCAGCCGAACCTGAGGCGTCTGGACCTGTCGCCGCGGTGGCCAGCGCGGTGTTCACTCGAAGGTTTTGCGCCGGTTGTTCAGCCGCCCTCAGGTGTGAGTACCGGCAGGAGCAACTCGGCCAGGAACTCGCGCGGGTCCCCCGGCGGTGGCGCGAGCAACAACGAGATCGCGCTGCGCACGAGCCACTCGGCCAGCCATGCCGGCTTGCGCCGCGCCAATCGTCGTTGGGTCATGCCGTGTGCGAGTAGCGGAACGAGCACCACGGTCATCCTCGCCACGATCTCGGCGTGCTCCTCGAGGAGGAACGGGCCGACGATCTCGGGCTCGTCAGCCAACACCTTCACGAGCACAGGGTGCTCTGACGCGAAGCGCACGACCGCAGCAAGGAGGTCCACGATCGCCTGCGGACCGAGGGGCCCGGAGAGCTCTTCGGAGAGCATGCTCAGGACACGGCGAAGCTCGCGCGCCAGGAACAGCCGGGCCATTGCCTCGACGCTTCCTACCTGGCGATACACGGTTGCGCGCGACACGCGCATCTCCCGGGACACGTCACTCACCGTTGTGCGGGTGATGCCGTGGCGGGCGAAGCAACGGCCCGCGGCGTCGAGGTAGCTGTCGAGTTCTGCCGGGGGCGCGGCCGGTAGCCCCACAACGAGCGAGGGGAGGTCGATCGTGGTGGCCTCTCCGCGCTTGCGGGCTGCGTTCATGTGAGACGATACTATCAAAGTGTCGCAAGTGACCGGCGAACTTCCCGTGGCGCGATGAGCCGACGCCGAGGCTTCGCTCCTGAGGCGATCCGGGGGTTCGGGTTCGCCGAGGTGGCTCGAATGACCGGCACCGCTCGCGTCGGCTTCCGCCACGGTGTGCGGGCCGCTCGACTGATGCGGGGCGAACGCAACAGCCCCGCGGCGGTGCGCGAGCTTCGCCTGGCCTTCGAGGAGCTCGGGCCGACCTACGTGAAGCTGGCTCAGCTCATCGCTTCCAGCCCCGGGCTGTTCCCCGACGCGCTGGCTGATGAGTTCCGGGCCTGTCTCGACGAGGTGGCGCCGGTGCCGTTGGCCGACGTGCAGACCACGATCACCGAGGATCTCGGCGCTCCGCCGTCGGAGGTGTTCGCCGCCTTCGATCCCGTGCCAATCGCGTCAGCGTCGATCGCCCAGGTCCACGCCGCCGAGCTCGCCGACGGCACGCGGGTCGTCGTGAAGGTGCAGCGGCCCGGGATCAGGCCTCGGCTCGAAGGCGACCTACGCATCCTCTACCGGATCGCGCGCATATTGGAACGGACGTCGGCGCGCGGTCGCATGGCCAATCCCGTTGCCGTGGTCGAGGACTTCGCGGCGACCTTGTCCGAGGAGCTGAACTTCGTGCTCGAAGGCCGGGCCATGGAGCGCTTCGACGAGGGGCTGCGCGCCTTCGGCAAGAACGACGAGGTGCGGGTGCCGTCGGTGCAGTGGGCGTTCACGACGCCACGCGTGCTGACCATGGAGCGTATCGACGGCTTCAAGATCGACGACCTGGCCCAGCTGCAGAACCAGGGCTGGGATCTGGCCGCCGCCCTCAAGCGCGGCGTGCGGGCGTGGATGGAGTCTGCACTCGAGCACGGGTTCTTCCACGGCGATGTTCATGCCGGCAACCTCATGCTCGACACTGACGGAAACGTGGTCTTCCTCGACTTCGGCATCACGGGCCGCCTCGACACCAAGACGAAGGAGATCATTCGTCACGGGTTGCCTGCCCTGCTCGTTCACGGCGACTTCAAGGAAGTGGCCTCCGCGATCTATGAGATGGGCGCGGTGCTGAAGCCGGCCGACCTCGACGAAGCAAGCCGCGACATCGCCGAGATCGTCGAGCCCATCCTCGGCCGCCCACTCTCGGAGATCTCCTACGGGCAGGTGCTTGTGGACATCGTCCGCATCGGCACGCGTTACGAAGTCCGGCTGCCGCGCGAGCTCGTGCTCATCGCCAAGCAGATGCTGTATTTCGAGCGCTACGCCAAGCTCATGGCCCCCGACTGGGCCATCCTCAACGACCCCGACCTCATCGGCTTCCTCTTCGAGGGCTTGGAGAACCACGCCGTCGGCGAGGACCTCACGCGGGAGGAACCATGACTTCTCAGGTGGGACGCGTCGGCTACGACCCGCTCGACCCTGTGGTCGTCGCTGATCCGTATCCGTTCTACGCGCAGCTGCGTGCCGAAGCTCCGGTGCACCTGCTCGAGGACGGGTTGTGGGCGGTCAGCCGTTACGACGACGTGCTGGCGGTGCTGCGCGATCCGACGACGTTCTCCTCCGCGCTGGGCATGGGCGACTTGCTCAAGGGTGGCGCCAGCCCCCGCATGCGCCGTCTGAGGCCCGATCGCTTCGGTATCGACCTGGCCAGCTTGCGCATCCTCATCGCCACCGATCCGCCCGACCACACCAAGCTGCGCCGGCTGGCGGGCAAGGCCTTCACCCCGCGGGAGGTCGCGGCGCTCGAACCGCGTATTCGCCAGTTGTGCGAAGCCATGGTCGACGAGCTGATCACCGCCAGCGAGGACGGTCGCGGTGACCTCGTGGCCCAGGTCGCCTACCCGCTCCCTGTGACAGTGATCGCCGAGCTCCTCGGAATTCCCATCGAGCGACGTGACGACTTCAAGCGATGGTCCGACGCGCTGGTGGGCGGGCTGAGCGGCACGTGGGACGAGGCGCAGGCGCAGGCCAGCGCCATCGAGATGTTCGTGTACTTCACCGAAGTCGTCGCCGAGCGCCAGGCCCGCCCGGGCGAGGACCTCATCAGTCTGCTGTGCGTACGCGCGCGAGAGGGAGACGACGCGCTGAACCCGATGGAGATCGTCGCCTTTTGCGTGCTGCTGCTCATCGCTGGCAACGAAACGACTACCAACCTCATCGGCAACGGCATGCGGGCGCTGTGGGCCCATCCCGACGAAGCCCGCCGACTACGCGCCCACCCTGGGCTTGCGTCGCTCGCGGTGGAGGAGGCCCTGCGCTACGACGCCCCCGTGCAGGCGCTGTTCCGGGCCACGACCGTCGACACCGAGCTGGCCGGCGTGTCGCTGCCGCGCCACGCGCCGGTGATGGTCATGTTCGGCTCCGCCAATCGCGACGGCGCCCATTTCGAGCGCCCCGACCAGTTCGTGATCGACCGCAGCCCGAACGACCATCTCGCCTTCGGCAGTGGCATCCACCTCTGCCTGGGGGCGCCGCTGGCCCGCCTCGAAGGGCGGATCGTGGCCGAGACGATGCTGGAGCGAGTACGCAAGATCGAACCGGCCGGCGAGCCGCAATTCGTCGACAGCTTCGTGCTGCGGGGCCTCAGCCGACTCCCGGTGCACTGCGTGCCCGTGTAGCCGTCGCGAGGCAGTTCCCCGCCGACACCACGATTGGACTGTGAGTCTAGGCTTGCAGTTGAATCTCGTAGTCCAATGTTGCTGGGGGAGGTCCGGATGCGACCGGTGCCGAGTTCGATTGCCGCCAAGCTGCCCAAGGCGGCGGACCTCATCGCCGAACGGGGGCTCGATCAGACCAAGATCGAGGAGCTGGCCGAGGTCACGGGCATCCCCAAGGCCACGCTCTACTACTACTTCTCGGGCAAGGAGGAGATCCTCGTCTTCCTCCTGCGTGACCTGCTCACCCAGGTGGCAGATGCGGTAGCGATCGCCTCCGACACCGACGGCACGGCCGCCGAGCGGCTGGTGGCGGTTGTCCGCGCCCAGCTGCAGGTGATGGCCGAACAGCCCGGAGCCTGCCGGGCGTTGCTGGCCGACCTGGGACGGGCCGGCCGCCTTCCCGAGATCGCCGAGGGCGTGCTCAACGCCTACTACCTCCCGGTGCAACGCCTCCTCGAGGAGGGTGCCGGCGACGGATCGCTACGGGCGGTCGACGACCCCGGCGCGACGTCGCTTGCCATCTTCGGTGCTGCCTTGGTGGCGGCCCTTCACTACGTCATTGCCGGCCAGCCCATGGACGTCGACCACGTCGCCGGCCAGGTCACCGCGTTCATCCTCCACGGCGTCGGGCGCTGATGTTCGCTCGCCTGGCCCGCTTCGCTGACCGACGAGCGCCCTTCGTGGTGGCTGGCTGGGTCATCCTCGCCGCTGTCCTGGCCGTGACCGCGCCGTCGCTGCAGAAGGTCGGCACCCAGGACGAGACCTCGTTCCTACCCGGCTCGGCGCCGTCGCAGAAGGCGGACCGGCTCCTGCGCCGGCTCTTCCCGAACGACCCGACCCTCGACGCCGGCATCCTCGTATTCGCCCGGCACGGCCAACTCACGGCCGCCGACCATGCCTACGTCGGCGAGGTGACGCGCTGGATCTCCAGCGGCGAGATCGCGTCCGACGTCAAGACCGTGCAGTCTCCTGCCACCAGCCCCGAGCTGGCGACTGTGCTGCGCTCACCCGACGGTGGCGCCGAGCTGGTGGTGCTCGGGTTCAAGGCGCCACCGTTCACCACGACGACGAACGACGCGGTCAAGAGACTGCGAAAGCATCTCGACACCTCGGCGCCGAAGGGGCTCGAGCACCATCTCACCGGTGTCGCCGGCTTGGCTGCCGATCAGGCCGCGGGCCTCGTCAGCTCGTTCCAACGCACGGCGATCATCACCGTGCTGCTGGTGCTGCTCATTCTCGTGCTCGTCTACCGCTCGGCGGTGGCGCCTCTGATACCGCTGGCCACGATCGGCATCGCCTTCATGGTCGCCCGCGGCGTCATCGGCCTGCTCGCCGCCCACGGCTTCAAGGTGGCGAGTTTGGTGGAGACCTTCCTCGTCGTCATGATCTTCGGGGCGGGCACCGACTACTGCCTGTTCATCGTGTCGCGCTACCGGGAGGACTTGGCGCGCGGCGAGCCGGCTCCGGCGACACTGCGGCGCTCGATGACCGTGGTCGGGGCGATCATCACCGCCTCGGCCTTCACCGTCATCGTCGGGTTCCTGTCCCAACTCACTGCCCGCTTCGGCATCTACCGCACGATGGGGCCGGCCGTCGGCGTGGCCATCTTCGTCACGCTGGTGGCAGGGCTGACACTGACGCCGGCCCTGCTGCGCCTGGCCGGTGAGCGTGCCTTCTGGCCGTCGTCGCTGCGTTCCACCAGTACCGAGCCTTCGCAACGGTGGCAGCGCCTCGCCGCTGCCGTTCGGGCCCGGCCGACGGAGCTGCTGCTGGGCGGGATCATCGTGCTCCTGCTGCCGGCTGCGGGGCTCGGCTGGTTCCACGATTCCTTCGATCTCGTGCGTGATCTCCCCGCCGCTGCCGATGCGCGCGGCGGCTTCGACGCGCTGTCGCGGCACTACCCGTCGGGCACGCTGTCGCCCGTCTACCTCGTGCTCGACGCCCCCGGGCCCATCACCGACGACGCCCGGTTGGCCGCCCTCGATCACCTCACCGACGTGCTGCGACAGAACCCGGCCATCGGACAGGTCCGTTCGCTCACCCAGCCGGCCGGCTTTCCGATCACCTCCAAGGCGCTCAACACGACGGGCAGTGGCGCGGACCTCGGCGGATTCGGTCTCGACCCGAACAAGGTCGACGTGGGGCCGCTCCTGACGGCGATGTCCTCGCCGGGCGGGCTGCGCTTCACCGGCCCGGTGCTGCGCCAGTACCCACAGCTCCTGCAAGGGCCGCTCGGGTTCTTCACGGGGGCCGGAGGCCGATCGACGCGGCTGATGGTCGCTCTGGCCGGCAATCCGTATGACCGCCACGCCCTTCCGGTCATCCGCCATCTCGACCGCGACGTCAACGCTGCCCTGGCCGGCTCCGCCCTGTCGGGCGCGCACCTGGCCGTGGGCGGGCCGGCGTCGTTCTTCGTGGACATGCAGTCGATCGGCAACTCGGACTTCCGCGTTATGAGCGCGGTGCTGATCGCCGGGATCTTCGTCGTCCTCGCCCTGCTGCTGCGCTCGCTGGTGGCGCCCTTCTACCTGCTGGCCAGCGTCATCCTGTCCTACGCGGCAACGATGGGCCTCACCGCACTGGTGTCGATTGGCGTCTTCCACGAGGCCGGCATCTCGTTCTGGTTACCACCGTTCCTGTTCATCATCCTGGTGGCGCTCGGTGCTGACTACAACATCTTCATCATGAGCCGCATCCGCGAGGAAGCGGATGCCGGTGCCGAGGTGCACGACGCGGTGGAGAAGGGTCTGGTCGCCACCGGCCACGTCATCACGTCGGCCGGCTTCATTCTGGCCGGCACCTTCGCCGTGCTCGTGCTTGCGCCGCTGCCGATGCTGCGACAGATCGGTTTCGCCGTCACCGTTGGTGTGCTCATCGACACCTTCATCGTGCGTTCAGTTCTGGTACCCGCTACCACGATGCTGCTCGGCCGCTGGGCCTTCTGGCCCGGCGTGCCTGGCGAAACCCGCGAGCGGGTCCTACGACCCCGACAGGTCGGCCTGGCTACCGGCGGCGTCCTGGCGCTAGCCGTCGGGCTGATCGCGTTGGTTACGACCGCTGGCACCGCGGCGCCGATCACCCAGGTCAGCGCAACGGCGCCATCGTCGGCGACCGACAGTGCGGCCGCCGGTGCCGACACGACGGTCGCGCCCAGCCGAGTCGGCGCGCTTTCCGCCACCGCAACCACAACGACGCGGCCGACGGTCGTGGCCGGCACGCGCACGACCCGGGGGCCGGCACTGACGCAACCACCGACGAGCTCCTCGCCCACTCCGACCCACACAGGCCCGACCCGTGTTTCCGTGCCGACGCCGGGGGCGTGGCGTTATCACCTCGAAGGCACCCGCAAGGTCGGTGCCGCCGGCTCCAACCAGCCCTTCAGCGAGGACGTCACCACCCAGGTCAGCCGGGTCGGCGGCGACGACCAGAGTCCAGAGATGCGCCTCGTCACCCAGTCCAGTAACGGCAGCCAGGACGACCGTCGCGGCTACGGCCCGGCCGCGGTGGAGATGCTGTCCACCCAGGTGTCCTCGAGCGGCATCTCCTTCGGTGGCACGTTCCAACCGCCCCAGCAGCTCATCCGCTGGCCCGAGCACGTCGGCGACGCGTGGACGAGTGACTGGACCACGGGCAGCACCAATGGCCACACGACCAACAAGGTGACGTCCGCCCGCCAGGTGACGGTTGCCGGCCACAGCTACTCGTGCTGGGTCGTGCAGACCGACACGACCTTCAGCGGATCGGCCCAGGGCCAACAGCACCAGACCGCGTGCTGGGTCGCCGAGCTGGGCATGTCCGTCGACGACAATCAGCAGTACCAGGGGTCCTACAACGGTGTGAGCTTCAACGTCGTCACCCACGCCACGCTGTTGGCCACGCCGTGAAGTCCACGCTCGCTCCCGTGATCGACACGCTGCCCGTGGGTGTGCTGCGTACCGAGCTCCCGACGCCGTTCCCGGTCGGGCCCGTGTGCTGCTATCTCCTCCCCGACCATCCCGTCACGCTGATCGACCCCGGGATGTTGTTCGCCGACACGCCGATTCTGATCAAGGAGTTCCTCGCGTCCGCCGGCCGGACTCTCTCCGACGTCGAGCTCGTCGTTGTCACCCACGGCCACCCCGATCACTTCGGTGCCGCGGGGTGGGTGGCCCAGCAGTCGGGTGCGCCCATCGTGTGCGGAAGGGCGGAGCGCCCCAAACTGACGGGCGACTTCGCAGCGTCCACCATGACTCCGTTCATGGAGGCACTTGGCGTCCCCGATGGAATCCGTGAGCAGTTCCCGAGCTTCCTCGACCTGGTCCACCCGCTCATCCACGAGCTCCGCGACGATGATCTCGTGCTGGTCGACGACCTCGACTCGCTCGACGCTGGTGGTCGCAGCTGGGAGGTCCAGGTAACGCCGGGCCATGCCGTCGGCCATGTCTCGCTGTTCGACCGGGACAGTGCGACCTTGCTCGCCGGCGATCACCTCCTCGCCCACATCACGCCCAACCCGGTGATCGAACCCGACAAGGACAGCCCCTCGGGCCGGCGTCGCAGCCTGGTCGAGTACCTCGACTCCCTTGATCGATTCGTCGCCCTCGGCCCGGCCGTGGTGCTGCCAGGCCACGGTCCCTGCTTCGGCGACGTGCCCCGCTGGGCTGGCGCGGTGCGAGAGCACCACGAGCGCCGGGCGGAAGCGATCCTCGCCGCAGTCAAGTCACTCGGCGAACCCACCGCCTACGAACTGAGTTGCCAACTGTTCCCCCACATCGAGGGCTTCTCGCACATGCTCGGCATGTCGGAGGTGATCGGGCACCTGGACCTGTTGGCGGCCGACGAACTGATTCAGTCCGGCACCGAGATTCCGCAGCGATTCGCAGTGGCGTAGCCGAGCCCAGCTCGAACCTCGCATCGCTGCTGAAGATCCGCGATCGGCGAACGCGCCAAGCGACGCGACGGATCAGCGGCAATGCGGCCTAGTCCGCTATCGAACCTCGAACAGCACAGACGTGTGCATTGGGTCCCGGAGGGACCGTCCCGTGCTGCGGGTGACGACGCTGAAGTCACAGGGCTCGAGCATGAAGCCCGCCATCGACTACTACGTCGACCTCGCCACGGACCAGCACGCCCGGGACGGGATCAGCCGGGGGCCCGCGGACTACTACCTCGATCCCGACGAGCCCCCGGGACGGTGGTGGGGTGAAGGACGCGACGCTCTCGGCCTCGACGGTGACGTCGAAGCTGGCCAGCTCCGGGCACTACTCGAGGGTCGCCACCCGCGCACGGGACACCCGCTCGGGCGGGGCTTCGGGATCAAGTCCGCCCGCGGCTTCGACGCCACCTTTTCGGCGCCCAAGTCGGTGTCGGTGCTCTGGGCGCTGTCCCCTGATCCCTTCGTGCGCGCCGAGGCGCTCGCCGCCCACGACGCCGCGGTCACCGCTGCCCTCGGGTGGCTGGAGACACACGGCGCGGTAAGTCGCCGCGGCACCGACGGCGTCGACCAGGTCGACACACGCGGGCTCACCGTGGCGCTGTTCCGCCAGCACACGAGCCGCAGCGTCGATCCCCAACTCCACACCCACGCCGTCATCTCCTCCAAGGTGCAGGACCGCCGTGGTCGCTGGTTCTCCCTCGACGCCCGGTTCTTGAAGTACCAACAACGCGGCATCGGCTGGATCTACGACGCAGCCCTGCGCGCCGAGCTCACCCACCGGCTCGGCCTCTCGTGGGGGCCCGTCGAAAAGGGTCACGCCGACATCGCCGGCATCGGCCCCGAGCTGCGCAAGGTCTTCTCCCAGCGCTCTGCCCAGCTGGAGGCGACCCTCGCCGGCTACCTGCGCCAGTGGTGGGCCGACCACGACGGCGCCGACCCCGATGCCCGCACCATCGCGGGCATGCAGCGCAAGGCGGCGCTGGCCAGCCGACCGGACAAGGCCCACGGCATCGACGCCCCGTCACTGCGCGCCGAGTGGGTACGGCGGGCCCGGGCGATCGGGCTGGAGCTGGAGGACCTCCCGGGCCGCGCCCGTGCGCGCCGAACCTCGATGCAGCTGGATCGTGCCGCCGTCATCGGCGAGGCGCTCGGCCGCGTGGAGGCCCAGGGCGCCTCGTGGCTGCAGGCTGACCTGGCGCGCGAGATCGCCACGCTCGTGCCCGCGGGTGTAACCCCGAGCGGCACCGCCCTCACCGCCCTCGTCGACGAGTTGGCCGACGAGGCGGCTGGCCGCTGCGCGGAGCTGCACCCCGCACCGCAGCGCGGCGTGGCGACGCGACGCGACGGCCGGCCCATCAGCGAACACGTCGTGGACCGCCGCTTGAGCACGTCCGCCGTGCTCGACCAGGAGTCCCGGATGTTCGCGTGGGCCAAGCGAGCCGTCGTCGGTGAGCCAAGCGCTGCCGCCATCCGGACGCGTGGCCTCGACGACGCGCAGCTCGACGCCGCCCGGGCCGTCGCCGGTGACGCGGAGCTGGTGCTGGTGGTGGGCCCGGCGGGCACCGGCAAGACGACGATGCTGGCCACCGCCGTCGACGCATTGCGGACCCAGGGTCGCGAGGTGCTCGGCGTTGCTCCGTCGGGCAAGGCGGCCGATGTGCTCGCCCGCGAGGCGCGGTGCCCGACGATGACGGTGGCCAAGCTGCTCGCAGGCGGCACACGGCCGGGACCCGGAGCCACGGTGATCCTCGACGAGGCGGGGATGGTGTCGACCGATGACCTCGAGGCCCTGACGTGGCTCGCGGGTCGCGAGCGCTGGCGACTGGCCTGTGTCGGTGATCCCTACCAGCTGCCCGCCGTCGGCCGAGGCGGCGTGTTCGCCGACTGGTGCAACCACCTACCCGCGGTGCGTCTGGGTGAGATCCGCCGCTTCGCGGAGCCGTGGGAGGCACCGGCCAGCCTGGCCCTGCGTGCCGGCGACGCCCGGGCCGCTGAGATCTACGCCAGGCGCCACCGCCTGCGCGCCTGTCACCCGGCGCTGGTGGCGAAGAACGTCGCCCGGCTGCAGGCTGCCGCCGAGCGCGAGGGTGCAACGCTTGCGATCACCACCGCGTCGCAGGCCATGGCCCGAGAGGTCAACCTCGCCATTCAGCTCGGCCGCCGGCGTGAGCGGCTCGGGCGTTCAGCCGCGCTGCGCGACGGAACCGAGGCCCGCGCCGGGGATCGTGTCGCCACCCGGCGCAACGACGCCAGACTCGTGAGCTCCCACGGTGCGGCGGTGCGCAACCGCCAAGTCTGGGAGGTGCGGACGGTGAAGGCCGACGGCTCGGTCGTCGTGGCCGATCCCGAGCGCGGCTCGGTGGTGCTGCCCGCGAGCTATGTCGCCGAGCACCTCGAGCTGGGCTGGGCCGTGACGGGCTACGGCAACCAGGGCGTGACCGCTGACTTCGGTATCTGCGTGGTGGAGCCGACGACGAGCCGAGCGGGGCTGTATGTGGGCATGACGCGGGGACGGCAACGCAACGACGCCTTCGTCCTCGACCCCATCGGCACCACGGACCCTGCCGAGGCACTGGCGGCCATCACCCAGCGCCCGCTCAGCGGTGAGACCGCCCATGCCGTGCGCAGCCGCCTGCACGGCCAGGACATCGTCTACGTCGATCCCGAGATCGAGCGGGCCCGCCGCTCCCTCCAGCGCGTCGGCCCTGTATTAGACCGCGGCGGTCGCGGCCTAGAGATGTGACCCGCTGTCGAAGGAGGACACCGATGACGACACGAACCTCACCTCGGCCGCTGATGGATCTGCCCGGTGTCGCCGAGCGCCTGGGCGTCAACCACCGCCACATCCGGCGGCTCGTGGCCGAGAGGCGCATTCCTTATCTCAAATGGGGACACCTGCTCCGGTTCGACCCCGACGAGATCGAGGCGTGGCTCGATAACGCGCGCCGACAGTCGTGCGTCGACTGACGTTCTCGCCGTACCCTTGAGCCAGCTCGGATAGCGGGCCTCGCGGCCACGGCCGCCTCACACGCAACTGCGCGATGTCGCGCACGCAGAGGAGGCGACGTGGCCTACATCCGACCGATCTACTCGCGTGGGTCCGCCGGGACAGATGGCAATCGCAAGCCCATCGGCTACCAGGTCCGCTATCGCGACAGCAACGGTGTCCAACGAACCAAGGGCGGCTTCCGGCGTCGTCGCGACGCCGAGGCCTTCGTGGTCGAGATCGAATCGACGCGACGCCAGGGCGCGCTCATTCCGCACAGCAAAAGTGGAGTCCGGCTGAACGAAGTTGCCGACGCGTGGGTCGCGGCCCTCGAAGGACGACGGCGGAGCAAGACGGTGGACGGCTACACGCGACTCCTCGAGCTGCACGTACGCCCCGTGTTCGGAGCTCGGAAGATCGGCTCGATCAGCTACGCCGACGTCGATGCGTTCGTGCGAACGCTCGAGGCCGGGGGTCGCCGTCCTGGGACGGTGCGCAACGCATTCTTTGTGCTCAAGATGGTTCTCGACTACGCGATCAAGGACGGCCGGATCCGGTCGAACCCGTGTCAGGGAGTCGAGCTGCCCTCGGCATCCTCGCCCGAGATGCTCTTCCTCACGGCCGCACAAGTGCGGCTGTTGGCCGCCGCGCTCGACGCGCGTGCGGTCGCCCGCTCGCGCCTCGGCAAGGTGTCGCCACCGCCGTACGGCCTCCTCGCTGAGTTCGCCGCCTTCACTGGGCTGCGGGCAGGCGAGATCGCGGCCCTCCGCGTTGGCCGGATCGATCTCAAGGCGGGAACCGTGTTTGTGGCGCGCTCGGCGACAACGGTGCGGGGCGTCCTCGTTGAGGGGGAGCCGAAGACCAAGGCGGGCAAGAGGATCGTGGTCCTCAACGGCGCGCTCGCCGAGCGGCTCAAGACACACCTCGGTGATCGCGTGCTCGACCGCGACGGCTACGTGTTCGCCGCTGTCGATGGCGGACCTCTCAACTATGGGACCTTCTACAGCGTCTACTTCAAGCCCGTCGTGCGCGAGGTGTTGCCCGCACATCTCGAGCGCCTTCGATTCCACGACCTTCGCCACACGTACGCGAGCTTGCTCGTCGAGCAGGGCGCTCACCCCAAGGAGATGGCCGAGTTGCTTGGTCATTCGTCGGTGCAGATCACCCTCGACCGGTACAGCCACGTGATGCCCCACATGGCGGGCGCCCTCGCCGAGCGCATGGATGCGGTCTACCGAGCGGCCGAACCACCCCCGAATTCGCCCCCGGAGCGGCCTTCCCTGACGCCCCTTTGGCGCCCCACTCGCGACACCGACGCCCCACTGACGCCCCCAAATTCCGGCGATTGACGGCGCGGGGCGGTTCCTGACGGTCACGCCACCAGCAGCACTGGCAGCGCGCTGACCAGGGGTTTCTTTGCGAAACCCCTGGCAAGCGGGCGGAGGGGGTGGGATTTGAACCCACGGTGCCCATAAGACACAACGGTTTTCGAGACCGTCCGATTCGGCCGCTCTCGCACCCCTCCTGGACCGGCCAAGGGTAGCGGCCACCGGCGGCGGGCGGCGCACCGGCGACGCGTCCCGGGAGGCCGCCGGGCGTGGCACGATCGGCCTGGACCATGGTGGGTACGCACGAGGTTCCCTGATGGCTGAGAAGCGCACGAGCGCCAGGGCGAAACCGCGGACGCGACCGGCGGCCGGGCCTGACGCGCACGACCTGATCCGGGTGGTCGGCGCCCGCGAGAACAACCTCAAGGACGTCAACATCGAGATCCCGAAGCGCCGGTTGACGGCGTTCACGGGTGTCTCCGGATCGGGCAAGAGCTCGTTGGTGTTCAGCACCATCGCCGCCGAGTCGCAGCGGCTGATCAACGAGACGTACAGCTCGTTCGTGCAGGGCTTCATGCCCACGATGGCGCGGCCCGACGTCGATGTGCTCGACGGGCTCACCACCGCGATCATCGTCGACCAGGAGCGCATGGGCGGCGACGTCCGCTCCACCGTCGGCACCGCCACCGACGCCAACGCCATGCTGCGCATCCTCTTCAGCCGGCTCGGCAAGCCCCACGTCGGCACGCCCAACGCCTTCTCCTTCAACGTGCCGTCGGTGACGGCCCGCGGCTCGATCACGGTAGAGCGGGGCGACAGCAAGCGGCAGAGTGTGACCTTCACCCGCACCGGTGGCATGTGCCCGCGCTGCGAGGGTCGAGGCTCGGTCGAGGACATCGACCTCACCCAGCTGTACGACGCGTCGAAGGCGCTCAGTCAGGGCGCCCTCAAGATTCCCGGCTACAGCATGGACGGTTGGTACGGCCGCATCTTCAAGGGCAGCGGCTTCTTCGACTTCGACAAGCCGATCGCCAAGTTCACCAAGAAGGAGCTGCACGATCTCCTGCACAAGGAGCCGACCAAGATCAAGGTCGACGGCATCAACCTCACCTACGAGGGGCTGATCCCGCGCATCCAGAGGTCGATGCTTTCAAAGGACATCGACTCCCTGCAGCCCCACGTCCGCGCCTTCGTCAACCGGGCCATGACGTTCGGAACCTGCCCCGACTGCGACGGCACTCGGCTCAGCGCGGCGGCGCGGTCGTCGAAGATCGAGGGCGTCAACATCGCCGACGCCTGCGCCATGCAGGTCAGCGACCTGGCCGAGTGGATCCGTGCTCTCGAGGAGCCGTCGGTCGCCCCCCTGCTGACCGCGCTGGCAGACACCCTCGACTCGTTCGTGGAGATCGGGCTGGGCTACCTCTCGCTCGACCGGCCGTCGGGGACGCTGTCGGGTGGCGAGGCGCAGCGCGTCAAGATGGTCCGCCATCTCGGGTCGGCCCTCACCGACGTCACCTATGTCTTCGACGAGCCCACCATCGGGCTGCACCCGCACGACATCCAGCGCATGAACGAGCTGTTGGTGCGCCTCCGCGACAAGGGCAACACCGTGCTCATGGTGGAGCACAAGCCGGAGGCGATCGCCAACGCCGACCACGTCGTCGACCTCGGTCCCGGCGCGGGCGACGGCGGTGGCACGGTGTGCTTCGAAGGCACGGTCGCGGGACTGCGTAAGAGCGGCACCATCACCGGGCGCCACCTCGACGACCGGGCGACGCTGAAGGACCCGGTGCGCACCCCCACCGGCGCGCTGGAGATCCGCGGCGCCACCACGCACAACCTGCAGAAGGTCGACGTCGACGTCCCCCTCGGTGTGCTGTGCGTGGTGACGGGCGTGGCCGGCTCGGGCAAGAGCTCGCTCATCCACGGCTCGATCCCGGCGAGCGACGACATCGTCACCGTCGATCAGGCCGCCATCCGGGGCTCGCGGCGCAGCAACCCGGCGACGTATACGGGGATGCTCGAGCCGATCCGCAAGGCGTTCGCCAAGGCCAACAACGTGAAGCCGGCGCTGTTCAGCGCCAACTCCGAGGGCGCCTGTCCCAACTGCAACGGCGCCGGGGTGACCTTTGTCGACCTGGGGATGATGGCGGGCGTCGCCACCACGTGCGAGGAGTGCGACGGGAAGGGCTTCGAGCCGTCGGTGCTCAAGCACAAGTTCGGCGGGCGCGACATCAGCGAGGTGCTGGCGATGTCGGTGAGCGACGCAGCGGAGTTCTTCGGCGCCAGTAGGGCGGCCACGCCGGCCGCCCACTCCATCCTCGAACGGCTGGCCGACGTCGGGCTGGGCTACCTCCGCCTGGGCCAGCCGCTCACGACGCTGTCGGGCGGCGAGCGCCAACGGCTCAAGCTGGCCACCCACTTGGGGGAGAAGGGCGGCGTCTACGTCCTCGACGAGGTGACGAGCGGCCTGCACCTGGCCGACGTCGAGCAGCTCCTCGGCCTGCTCGACCGGCTCGTCGACGCCGGTAAGTCGGTCATCGTGATCGAGCACCACCAGGCGGTGATGGCGCATGCCGACTGGATCATCGACCTCGGCCCCGGCGCCGGCCACGACGGCGGCGAGGTCGTGTTCGAGGGCACGCCCGCCGAGCTGGTCAAGAAGCGCTCCACCCTCACCGGCAAGCACCTGGCTGCGTACGTCGGTCAGGGGTAGCGGTCGCGGCGGGCGGCGAAGAACGCCCGCAGCTGCTCGGCTGCCTCTTCGGCCCGCACGCCGCCTGTGACCTCGACCTCGTGGTTGAGGCGGGGGTCGGCGCACAGGTTGTAGAGCGTGCCCGTAGCCCCGGCCTTGGGGTCGGGCGTGGCGAAGACCACCCGTCCCACCCGTGCTGCGACCAGGGCCCCGGCGCACATCGGGCACGGCTCGAGGGTCACGACCAGGGTGAGGTCGGTGAGCCGCCACGAGCCGGAGGCGGCCGCCGCCGCCCGCAGCACGAGCAGCTCGGCGTGGGCGGTCGGGTCGCCCTGTTCCTCCCGCCGGTTGTGGTCGCGAGCCACCACATTTCCGGCAAGCAGGGCAACCGCGCCCACGGGCACGTCCCCGTGCTCGAGCGCCGCCTGCGCCTCCTCCAAGGCAATGCCCATGGCCTGCTCATCCGTGACCGCCATCGCGCCGACACCGTACCGGGGAGCAGGAGATCGCCCTCCTGCCGGCGAATCACAGAGCCAGTCGACACCGTTCGGGCGGCGCTGGGGCCGTCCGGCCGGAGTCACACCGTGCGTCTCGAGGAAATGGCACTTCAGGATGAAGTGGCATTTCCTCGAGAGTGCCGGTGGCCTGCTCCGCTGACCAAGCGTGTGGGTGCCCTCAGGAGTGGCCGGCTGTCGCCAGCAGCTCGTAGTCGGGGTTGAGGATCTCGAGCCGGCCTCCCCGCTCGCCGACCATCCCCGTGGCGGTGATGAACGCGCCCGGCTCGACGCCTGCCACCTGCCGGCGGCCGAGGAACACGACGATGATTTCGCCGGTCTCATCAGCGATGGTGCACTGAAGAGCGGCGACGCCGGCGCGCGGTTGCACGCGCAGGCTGGTGACGCGGCCGGCCACCGTGACGCGGTCGCGGTGCTTGACCGAACCGATCGGTACTCGATGCGCCGGCATCTCGACGCCGGCCGGGGGCGGCGGGTGGATGATGACGTTCTCGCGGTGGTTGTGCGACGGCTTGGGCGGCTCGACGGTGAAGCGACGGCCGAGGTGGTACGGCACGAACGTGACGTTGGCGTGCGGGAAGTCGGCCAACGCGTCGGCGATGGCGTCGGCCGTGCGGTCGTGCAGCAGGCGGTGCCAGAACCGGTAGTGCTCGGTCCGCGGCAGCAACACGGTGACCTCGGTGTCGCCGTCGGCCAGCGTTTCCGCAACCAGCTGCACGGCGGCGCGCGTCAATCGGCGGTCGGGCACGTCGACGAGATCGAGAGGGATGCGCGCCAGACCGAGATCGGCCCACGCCTGACGCAGGGCGTTGGCCCGCTGCGTGTCGATGACGAAGTGCACGGCCCGCAGTTCGTCGGGCGTGAGCGTGCGGGCGTACTGGATGGCGCGAGCGGCGGCGAGGTCGAGCTCGTCGACGAGCACGATCACGACGTGCTTGCGCAGGATGTTGGCGACAGCCGCGCGAGGCGCGTCCTGCTTCAGCTCGGCCGCCTCCTCGACATACTGCTTGTTGAGGCGGATCAGGAGCAGGACCAGGATCGGGATGGCCACCACGATCACCCAGCCGCCCTCGTTGAACTTGGTGATCATGATGATGACGTCGACGATGAGCGAGATGACTGCGCCCAGTGCGTTGACCACCAGGCCGTTGCGCCAGCCCTGCTCTTTGTGCCGGATGTGGTGACGGGCCATGCCCGCCTGCGACAGCGTGAAGCTGGTGAACACGCCGATGGCGTAGAGCGGGATGAGCCGGCTCACCTGGGCGCCCGTGGCGATGACCAGCACCGCCGCCGCCCCCGCCAGCGCGATCACACCGTTGGAGAACACGAGGCGGTGGCCGCGCTTGGTCAGCTGGCGGGGCATGAAGCCGTCGGCGGCCGCGAAGCTGGCGAGACGGGGGAAGTCGGCGAAGCTGGTGTTGGCGGCCAGGACGAGGATGAGCATGGTGCCCGCCTGCAGGGCGAAGTAGCCGATGTGGCCGACGGCGCCGCCGCCGTACACGAACTTGCCCACCTGTGAGATGACCGTGGGCGTGCCCTTCTCGAACGGGGCCACGTGCATGGCGCCGGCGAGGATCGACAGGCCGAGGAACATGGCGCCCAGCAGGCTGCCCATCCACACCAGCGTCGTGCGGGCGTTCCTCCACGACGGCTCGCGGAACGCCGGCACGCCGTTCGAGATCGCCTCCACGCCGGTCACGGCCGCGCCTCCGGATGCAAACGCCCGCAGCACGACGAACAGGGCCGCCCCCATGAGCAGGCCGTTCCCCGCCGACCCCACGTGCACCAGCCCGTTGCGGTGCAGCGACGCCTTGGGAAGTCCGGTGGTGGCCATCTTGAACAGGCCGACGCCGATGAGGACCATCATGTTCACGAGGAAGAAGTACGTGGGGACGGCGAACACCTTCCCCGACTCCTTCACGCCCCGCAGGTTGCCGAACGCGATGATGACGATGAAGAACAACGAGATCGGCACGACGTACGGCTCGAGAGCGGGGATCGCCGAGGCCAGCGCCGCCGTACCGGCTGCCACCGACACGGCCACGGTGAGGATGTAGTCGGTGAGCAACGACACACCCGCCACCAACGACGGCACCTTGCCGAAGTTGTCCTTGGTGACGATGTAGGCGCCGCCCGCGCTCGGGTATTCCTTGATCGTCTGGCGGTAGGAGAGAATCAGCAGGCCCAGCACCACCAGCAACGCGACCGTGATCGGCACAACGAGCGAGAACGCAGCTACGCCGATCACGGGGACGAGGACGTGGAGGATCTCCTCGGTGGCGTACGCCGACGACGAGAGGTTGTCGGACGCGAACACGGCCAGGGCGGTGGGGTTGCCCAGACGCTCGTGGGCCAAGTCCTCGGTGTAGAGCGGCGGCCCGAGCAGGCGCTTCTTGAGGCGGTAGCGCGTGCTCTCGGGAACCTCGACCCGCAGGGACGGCCGCGTCGTCGGCGCCGGGCGAGGCGGGGCGCCGACCTCCGGAAGGGATGGGTCGTCGAGAGCGGGGTCTGTCTTCACTGCGTCAATCATCCCCAAGCCATAAGGAATCCGTAAAGCCGGAGCCCATAAGGATTACGTAAAGACTTCGCGTGCTCATACCCCGGCGGCCGGAGAATCATCGGCGTGGTGTCAGCCCGCGCTCGGGAGCCGAACACCCTGGTCGGCACGTTGCTCGGCCTGGGCCTGGTGACGGTGGTCACCGCCATCCTCATCCCGGTCCAAGGAAAGGCCAGCCGGGCCACGCCCGCCCTGGCGCTGGTGCTGCCGGTCGCCGTGGCCGCCATCATCGGCCGCCGCCCCAGCGCCCTCATCACCGCCTTTGCCGGCGCCGCCGCCCTCAACCTGGCCTTCATACCGCCGCACTGGACACCCAAGATCAACAGCGTCGACGACCTCGTCGCCTTCGTGGTGTTCGTCGTGATCGCCCTCGTCGTCGGGACCCTCGTGGCGTGGGAGGCCGACCGGCGTGCCGCTGCCGAGCAGCGCACGGCGGAGATCCAGTCGCTGTACCGCGAGTACGAGCGCGTCGTCGCGGAACGCGAGCGGCTCACCGAGGAGTCGCACCGGCTGGCGCTGCTCAGCCGCATCGACGAGCAGCGGCGCGCCTTACTGCGGTCGGTGTCGCACGACCTGCGTACGCCGCTCGCCGCGATCCGCGCTGCGACGTCCGACATCCGCGCCGGCGCCGCCTACGACGACGCCACGCGCAACGAGTTGCTCGACCTGGTGGGCGACGAGGCCGAGCGTCTCGACCGGCTCGTCGCCAACCTGCTCAGCCTCAGCCGCATCGAGGCGGGCGCCCTCCAGCCCGACCGCCAGGCCGTCGCCATCGACGAGCTGGTCGCCGATCGGGTGCACCGGTTGGCACGTCTGTTCCGGCATGTCACGGTGCAGGACGACGTGCCGGCCGGTGTCCCACTCGTCGATGCCGACTACAGCCAGGTCGACCAGGTGATCACCAATCTGCTCGAGAACGCCGCCCGCCACTCGCCCGACGGCGGCACCATCCACGTCGGCGCCCGCTGCACGAACGGGGCCAGCGCGCAGGTCGAGGTGTGGGTGGAGGACGAGGGCAGCGGTGTCGACCTCGAGCATGTCGCCGAGCTGTTCGAGCCGTTCCGCAGTGGCCCGGGGAGTGACTCGAGCGGCATCGGCCTCGCCATCTGCCGGGCCATCGTCGAGGCGCACGACGGCGCCATCGGCGTGCGTCCCGGTGGCGACGGCGGTGCGGTGTTCTGGTTCACACTCCCGATGCGAGGACGGCCTTGATGAGTGACGAAGCTGGTGCAGGCATCCTCGTCGTCGAGGACGACCGCTCGATGGCGCGCGTCGTCGTCGCCGCCTTGAAGGCGCGCGGGTACGACGTATCGGCGGTGACGACCGGGTCCGCTGCGCTGCACAGGGTCGAGTTCCAGCGCCCGTCGGTGGTGCTGCTCGACCTCGGGCTGCCCGACGTCGACGGGATCGACGTGTGCCGGCGGCTGCGCCGGTGGTCGACGGTGCCGATCATCGTGATCACGGCCGAGGGGTCCGACGAGCGCAAGGTGATGGCGCTCGACGAGGGCGCCGACGACTACGTCACCAAGCCGTTCTCGATGCCCGAGCTGCTGGCGCGCGTGCGCGTGGCGCTACGCCACAGGCGGGCGGCCGGGATGGTCGACGACAACGTGCTCGACGTCGGCGACGTGAGCGTCGACCTGCCCAGGCACTCGGTCACCGTCGGCGGGCAGCCGGTCGACCTCACCCCGAAGGAGTTCGCCTTCCTCGCCCTGCTGGCGCGCCACGCCGGCAAGGTGCTGACCCACCGCAGCATCCTCGCCGAGGTGTGGGGGCCCACCGCCGCCGGCGAGACGCAGTACCTGCGCGTCTACGCCAACCAGCTGCGCAAGAAGCTGGGCGAGGACCCCGCCCGCCCCCGGCTCATCACCGAGCCCGGCGTCGGCTACCGCCTCGTCGACCGCGACGCGACCGACTCCTGATCTTCTCGTCTGAGCGGAGGGAGTGGGATTTGAACCCACGGTCCCTTGCGGGACACACGCTCTCCAGGCGTGCCGATTCGGCCGCTCTCGCATCCCTCC
>Ga0070741_10007975_pt1 | contig 21527 bp, 20 predicted proteins | sample Coa_R1_4_FD_66440 | JGI IMG/M metagenome (GOLD analysis project Ga0070741, IMG submission 66440) | Surface soil microbial communities from Centralia Pennsylvania, which are recovering from an underground coalmine fire - Coalmine... | ecosystem: Environmental > Terrestrial > Soil > Unclassified ... | reverse complement strand
CCTCGGGCAAAATGCCGAGCGGCGGCCCGTCGGCCGGCACCTCCTCGAATTCGCCTCCGCCGTGCAGCAGCGCCGGCGGGAACCCCGCGCTCGCGAGCCGCACGCTGCCCTGCGCGCGGTCGTACTGGCCCACCACGGCGCAGACGAAGCGGCCGTTCTGCATGGTCTTGCAGAGCTCCGCGTTGACCATCGCGAGCCATTGCGCCGGTGCAGGCGCGCTCTTGCCGGACCAGCGCATCAGGCTCGCCACCTGCACCATGAGGAAGGCGGCGTCGAGCCCCTTGCCGGAGACGTCGCCGATCAGGAACGCAATGCGGCCGTCGGGCAGGTCGAAATAGTCGTAGAAATCGCCCGAAATCTCGTGCGCCGGCAGATTGACGCCGATCACGGGGAATTCGTCGCGGCGGCGCTTGGGCAACAGCGATTTTTGGATCTTGCGCGCCAGGTCGAGCTCGCGCTTGATGCGCTGCTGCTCGACGAGCCCCTGCGCGAGCTGCGCATTGCCGATCGCGAGCGCCGCGGGCGCCGCGATGAGGCGCAGGATCTCGGCATCGCCGGCTTCGAACAAGCCGCCGCCACGCCGGTTGATGACTTCGAGCGCACCGATCGCGCCCTGCGCCGTCGACAGCGGCGCGCAGAGGATCGAGCGCGTGACGAAGCCCGTTTCGGCGTCGACGCGCGAGTTCACGCGCGCGTCGCCCTGCGCCTCGCGCACCACTTGGGTGGCGTTTTCGGCGACGGCGCGGCCGACGACGCCCTGCCCCACTTCGACCTTGAGGCCCGTGATGTCGACGGGCCCCACGCAGATCCGGCATTCCAGCACGCCGCTCGCCGCGTCGAGCAGAAACAGCGACGCCGCTTCGGCTTGCATGAAATCGGCGATGCGCGTGACGGCGCGCTCGAGCGTCTCGCGCAGATCGAGCGTGAGCGCCAACGCCTGGCTCAAGTCCGCCAGGAACCCGAGCGCACGCCGCTCGTCGGCCCCGGCCGCCAGCGGCGACGCCGAGGGCAGCGCATTCACGGCTGCCGGCTCTCTTCGCGGTGCTCGTCCGCTCGCGGCTCGCGGCGCACGCGCTTGCGCCGCAAACCCCAGAGCGTGAGCGCCGGCCCGGACAGCGCGTACAGCACTGCGATCGCGAACAGTACGCGCGCGGGGTTGATCGCGAGCGCCACGACGATGAGCACCGCCACCGGAATCCAGAAGAACGGCACCTTGTCGGAGAGCGGCCAGGCCTTGAAGCTGAAGTAGCGGAAGCGGCTCACCATGAGCAGGCCCGCGGCGACGGCGACGAACGGCGTGAGGAACTGGACGTTCTCGCCGGTGTGGCCGAGATCGATCGTCACCCATACGTACGACATGACGAGACCCGCGCCGGCCGGAATGGCGAGACCCTGGAAATACCGCTTGTCGGCGACGCCGACCTGCGTATTGAAACGCGCCAGCCGCAGCGCGCCGCAGGCGGCGAACAGGAACGCCGCGGCCCAGCCGAGTTTGCCCCATGCCGGGCCGTAGGCGGTGAGCGAGCGCAGCGACCACAAATACAGCACGAGGGCCGGCGCGACGCCGAAGCTCACGAGGTCGGACAGCGAGTCGTACTGCACGCCGAACGCGCTCTGGGTGTTGGTCAGGCGCGCGACGCGGCCGTCGAGCCCGTCGAAGACCCCGGCCACGAAGACCGCGATCACCGCGGTCGTGTACTCGCCGCCGACCGCAGCCACGATGGCGTAGAAGCCGAACAGCATCGCGCCCGTGGTCAACAGGTTCGGCAGGAGGTAGATGCCGCGCGGGCGCGGCCTCGGGTTGGCGGGATCCTGGTCCATAGGCAGCGAAAACCTCAAGCGCTATGTCGAAGTGTACCCCAAGCCACGCAAAACTACGGGAATTTTGCGCGAAATAGCTTGTGTCCCGACGCGACTAGTGCTATCCAATCGTATCGAATCAGGGGCACGCCGTTGAATGCGCGCCAGATACCGGCGCTGGAGCAGATCGATGAACCACAAATTGTTGTTGCTCGCCCCTCTGTGGCTCGCCGCCGCGTCGGCGGGCGCCGAGCAGGTATACAAGTGGACGGACGCTTCGGGCGTGGTCCATTACACCGACGCCCCGCCGCCCAAGGATACGCAGAACGTGCAGACCGTACGCGTGACGGGCGGCGACCGTCCGCACCCAGTGGCGACCGACGAGGGCACGGCGGGAGGCGAGAAGGCCGGAGCCGACGCGAATGCCAACGGCAGCGGCAGCGGCAATCTCACGATGGACGACAACGACCAGAACCGCCGCAAAGCCTGCGAAGCCGCCAAACAGAACCTCGATCTGCTGCAAAACGCCGGTCCCGTGGCCATTGCCGGCGCGGACGGCAAACCGAAACAGCTCGACGACGCGGGCCGCAAAGCGCAGATCGCCCAGGCCAATGCCGAGATCATGCTCTATTGCAAATGACCCGCCGCACGGGCGCGCGCTGACGGTCCTGCTTGCGCTCGTCGCCGCCACCGGCGCGGCCGCTGCATGGTGGTATTTCGCGCCCGAATCGCTGCCGGGAGCCCTACGCGGCGCCTTGCCCGTATCGCCGAAAGCGGTACCCGTGCTCTACAAGTGGCACGACGCGAAGGGCGGCCTGCACGTGACCGACACGCCGCCGACGGACCGCCCCTATGAAGCCGTGCGGTACGACCCGAACGTCAACGTGGTGCCGAGCGTGGTGCCGCCCGACGCAGCGCACTAAGGTCGGAAGCCGAACCTCGCCGAGACGATCGCGCTGCGTCCGGGCAGTCGATACGCCTGGCCGTCTCCGAGCTCGCTGATCGCCACCGGGTCGCGCCGGTTGCTCAGGTTGTAGCCGTCGAGCCGCAATTCCCAGCGGGCGAAGCGGTAGCCGACACCGGCATCGACGATCACATAGCTGCCTACGGGCGTCTGGTTTTCCTGATCGAGGAACCGCCGGCCGACGTAGTTGCAGACGATCGACGCCTCCGGCCCGCGATCCGGGAAGTACAACAGGCCGAGCGCCGCCAGGTTCTGGGGCGAGGCTTCGAGACGGTTGCCGGCATAGTTCGCCACGGTGCCGTCGTCGAGCAGTACCGGCCGGTCCGTGTAGCGCGCATCGTGGTATGCGTAGGTGGCGCGCACGCGCAGATCGTCGGTCATGCGCCAATCGGCTTCGAGTTCGGCGCCTTTGAAGCGTTCCCGGCCGCCGTTGGCGAGGCTCGGCAGGCCGCCGACGTTCTCCGGGATCACAAGATTGCGGAAATCGAGACGGAAGTACGACAACTCCCAATCGATGCGACCGTCGGCGAGTTGGCCTTTCAGTCCGGCTTCCCAGCTGTCGGCAGTCTCGGGCTTGAGGATGTCGCCCTCGGCCTCGGGCCCGAAGTCGATCGCCGCCGGCTTGTAGGTGTTTCGGTAGTCGGCGAATGCGACGACCCGCTCCTCGCCGCGCTCCCAGAGCGCATAGCTCGCACCGAGCACGCCCGAGAGCTTCGATTTGCTGCGCTCGTCGCCGTTCGTCGCGGGCGGCGTTCCGGCCGGAGCGTGGCGGTCGATCTCCACGCCGGCGCTGTGCTCTTCGGTGCGGTTCAGGCGCAGTCCCGCGACGATGTCCCACCGGTCGGCCGGTTTCCAATCCGATTGCGCATAGAGCCCGGCGAAGCTGCGGCGGTCCTTGAGCGACGTCGATTCGTCGATCGGTAAACTGTGCGAGTCGGGAGCGTTCGCGCCGTTCGGCAGCACGGCGTACTCGAAGTTGTCGCTGTTCTGACGGCCGTTGCCGTAGAGCCAGTCGACGCCGGCGGTCCAGGTGAGGTCCTTGTCCGCGTGCACGGCGAGGTAGCTGTCGAAATAGGCGTCGGTGAGCTTCACCGATTGACGGAAGCCGTCCGCATTGTGCGTCACGCCGTCCGTGGCGAAATCGTCGCGCAGGAAACCTTCCGTGTTGTGGCCGTCCGAGTGGTCCGCCGACAGGGTGGTCACCCAGTCGCCGATCTCAAGCGTGCGATCGAGCCCGACGTTGATCTGCAGCCGGTTCTGGTCCTTGCGCGCATCGCTGGGATGCACGTTGGCGTCGAGCGGGAAGCGCGGCGACAACATGCCGTCCTCGACGGGATGCGGGCTGTACGGGTCTTGGCGCAACACCGTGCCGTCGATATCGACGTGCAGCTTGCCGAGCGCGGTATCGCCGGCGCTGCGATAGAGCACGTTGCCGCGGTCGACGCCGGAACGGTCCTGGCTGAAGTTCTGCGTCGACGCATCCGCGCTCAGCGACTGCTTGAACGCGCCCCAGTCGGTCAGGTTGGTGCTCAGCGAGGCGCTGCCCGTGCTGCGGGTGCCCGCGCCGAGCGTCGCGAGCGACGGCGTCGCGCCGGCTGCGTAGTGGATCACTTGGATCACCCCGACGAAGGACGTCGCTCCATACATGACCGGTGCGGCGCCGCGCAGCACTTCGATGCGTTCGACATCGGTCAGATCGAGCGTCGTCAACGCCGGATTGAACGCGCCTCCCGACGGCACTCCGTCGACGACGAGCAGGAACGCGTCGATTTCGCGCAAGCCCCAAAGCCCCGGCACGGAGCTCGCGGGACCCGCGTCGCCGCCCGGCGCGATATCGACGCCCGCCACGAGGCTCAAGGCCGTGCGCAGGTCGACGACGCCGCGGCGTCTCAGTTCCTCGCCGCTCACGACGGTGATCATCGCCGGCGTTTGTTCGACCGGTTCGGCCAGTTTCGACGTAGTGACTTCGATGGTCGGGAGCGTGTTGTCCGCCGCCGCCGCGTACGCGACATCCCCCGCCAGCGCCGCCAAGGCGCACAGCACAGCACGATTCATTGCGAGATCTCCCCGAAGACGCCGCGACTATAGGGCGCCCGCGAGCAACGCATAACGGGCGCGGGATGTAGCGACGCCTACGCCTCCGGACGGAGGCGGCTCGCACGACCACGTTTCGCAGAGGCGCATCGGCCCGCTACAATCCTCGATCTTTGCCCCCGAACCGCGGCGGACGCCTATGCGCCTTTCGAAATTCCATCTCGCCACCCTCAAGGAAGTGCCTGCCGACGCCGAGATCGCGAGCCACCGGCTCATGCTGCGCGCCGGCATGATCCGCAAGCTCGCCGCCGGCATCTATACGTGGCTGCCGCTCGGGCTCAAGGTACTGCGCAAAGTCGAGCGCATCGTGCGCGAGGAGATGGACCGCGCCGGCGCGCTCGAGTGCCTCGCCTCGATGGTCACGCCGGCGGAGCTCTGGCAGGAATCCGGGCGCTACGACAAATACGGTCCCGAACTTCTGCGCCTGAAGGACCGTCACCAGCGCGACTTCGTGCTCGGGCCGACGCACGAGGAAGTGTTCACCGATCTCGTGCGCCGCGACATCCGCAGCTACCGGCAATTGCCGATCAATCTCTACCAGGTGCAGATGAAGTTTCGCGACGAGATCCGCCCGCGCTTCGGCGTGATGCGTGGACGCGAGTTCCTCATGAAGGACGCCTACAGCTTTCACCTGACCGACGCCGATCTCGAGCGCGAATACCAGAACATGCGCGAGACCTACAAGCGCATCTTCACGCGCATCGGCGTGGATTTCCGCATCGTGAAGGCCGACACGGGCGCGATCGGCGGCGACCGCAGCGAGGAGTTCCAGGTATTGGCGCAATCGGGCGAGGATCTGCTCGCGGTCTCCGACACGTCGGAGTTCGCGGCGAACATCGAAGTCGCCGAGACGAAACCGCAGGGCACGCGGCCCGCGGCGAAATCGAGCGTGCAGAAGGTCTCCACGCCGACGCAGAAAACCTGCGAGGACGTCGCCGCTCTGCTCGGCATCCCGCTCGCGACGACGCTCAAGCTCATCGTCGTCAAGGGACGCGAGGGCGGCCTCGTCGGCCTGGCGCTGCGCGGCGACCATGTGCTGAATGCGGTCAAGGCGGCCAAGCATCCGCGCGTCGCTTCGCCGCTCGCGCTTGCGAGCGAAGCCGAGATCCGCGACGCGTTCGGCTGCGAACCGGGCTTTTTGGGACCGGTCGGCGCGTCGATTCCGATCGTCGCCGATCACGCCGCCGCGCTGCTCGCGGATTTCGTCTGCGGCGCGAACGAGGCCGGCTTCCACCTGAGCGGTGCGAATTGGGGCCGCGACGCGGCGGAACCCGAAACTGCAGACCTGCGCAATGCCGTCGAAGGCGACCCGAGTCCCGACGGCCACGGCCGGCTCAAGCTCGTGCGCGGCATCGAAGTCGGCCAGATCTTCCAGAACGGACCGCTCTACACGAAGGCGCTCGGCGTCAGCGTGCTCGACGAGGCGGGCAAGGAGCTCACGCCCACGGCCGGTTGCTACGGCATCGGCGTGAGCCGCACGGTCGGCGCGGTAATCGAACAGTGCCACGACGATGCCGGCATCATTTGGCCCGAGTCGATCGCACCATGGCGCGTGGCGATCTGCCTGATCAATCCGAAGAACGACGCCAAGGTGACGGCGGCTGCCGAAGACCTGTACGCCGAGCTGCAGCGCCGCGGCATCGACGTCTGCCTCGACGACCGAGGACTGCGCCCGGGCGCGATGTTCGCCGACATCGAATTGATCGGCATTCCGCACCGCGTCGTCGTCTCGGAGCGCGGCGTCGCCGCCGGCACGCTCGAATATCGCGCGCGGCGCGACGCGGAAAGCCGCAACGTGAGTCGCGACGACGTGCTCACCTTGCTCGCGTAGGGATACGGGAGAATCGCCGTGCGCCTTGCCTCGTGCAGCTGCGGCCAGCTCACGGCCAAGGTTTCCGGCGAACCCGTACGCATCTCCATTTGTCACTGCTTGGCCTGCCAGCGCCGAACCGGCAGCCCATTCGCGCAGCAAGCCCGCTTTCGTCGCGAAGATGTCGCGCTCGCCGGCGTCTCGTCCAAGTACGTTCGAGCAGGAGACGAAGGCCCGGGGGCCAAGTTCCACTTCTGCCCGACCTGCGGCGCCACGGTGTACTACGAACCGCTCGGAATGCTCGAATATCTGATCATCCCCGTCGGCGCATTCGCGGATCCGAGCTTTCCGCCGCCGGCCGTCTCGGTGTACGAGTCACGCATGCACAGCTGGGTCGTCCCGCCCACGGACGCCGAGCACATCCCGTGAACACGCGGGCGCCCCGCGACGCCCTTACTTGTCTTTCTTGACGAGGCCTTTGAGGCGGTCGAGCCACGACCCGGCTTCGGCGGGTTTGTCGTCGGCAGGTTTGTCCTTGTCCTTGCCGACCAGCTTGCCGAACTTGCCGGCGAGGCTCTGCTCGCGTTTCATCTGCTCGAGCTCGGCCTTCTGCTGCTCGCTGATTTTCGATTCCCAGCGGCGCTTGATCTGCTCCTGCTGCACCTTCGTGCGCAACTGGTTGCGATAGGAATCCGACAGGGCTTCGCGAAACAACCCGTTCGGCTCGTGCGCCAAGTAGCGGCCGATATCGTCGAAGAGCTCCGCGTTGAGCTGTTGCGGCGGCACGTTCTTCGTCGCGGTGCCGAGCGAGTCGAAGTTCACGAACTGGAGCTTGATCACGGCGCTGTCGACGTCAGCGGTGAACGTCGCCGTGAGCGTGATGCGGCCCTTGGCCTTGAACTTGGCCGAGACGACTTCGCCGCTCGCATCCTTCTTGGGGTCGAGCAGGCCGCCGAGGTGATAGCGCTGGAACGCGCCCGCCACGGTGCGCACCTTGCTCGCACCCTGCACCTCGACGGTCGGACATTCCTCGTTGGCGACGGCGCAAGGATAGGTGAGCACGATCTCTTTCGAATCCGGGGTCTGATTGACCTTGAGTTCGTAATCGTGCTCGACGTAGCCGACGATGTCGCCGTAGCCCTGGAGGTTGTAGCGGAGCTGCTTTTTCGGTTGCAGCACCTTGAGGCTGCCGACCAGCTTGGTCAGGTACTCGTTGAGCGCCGTCATGCCGGGATCGAGCCTGGTGCGAAAGATCTCCTCGCGCTCGGCTTTGCGCTTCTCGGCGTCCTCCGCGGAGGCTTTGCGCTTCTGCGCTTCCTGTTCGAGTTCGTCAAGCAATCCCACTTGTCTTGCCCCCTGAACGCACCGCCCGGCGAAAACCGCCTCCTTGACCCGCCGGCGGCGACCGGCCTTGCCGGGTAAGTTAGTCCGTGCGCGGCTCGCGCGCAAGGGTGGCGGTCCGGCTGCGCCGGGATCGCTGGCCGCGCCGCTCGGCCGAGGGCGTTCACCGGCGGAGCGCGCGTGCTCAGCCGCACTGGCGATAGTGGATTATTTTTAATGAAAACGTTTAACTTTCATGCGCGAAAATGCGATGCTATTCAAGGGATGATGTTTTTCGCTCACGCCAATTCGCTCCTCCATCCACGGAGCGTTAAAACCGCAATGCAAACAGAGGGCCCGATGGCTATTGATCTCAAGAATTTAAACCACACCCAATTGAATGATTTGATCGAACGCGCCGAATCGCGCAAGCGCGAATTGGGGAAAGAACGCGCCGGCAAAGTGCGAGACAAACTGATTGCGCTCGCCAAAGCCGAGGGCTTCACGATCGACGAACTGTTCGGCGGCCGCCGCAAGACACGTCGCGGCGCCAAGCCGAAATTCCGCAATCCGACCGATCATTCGCAGACGTGGTCAGGCCGCGGCAAGCGCCCGCGCTGGTTCAATGCGGCGCTCGCGGCGGGCAAGAAGGAAAAAGATCTGCTGATCTGATTCCGGCGCTCGTTGAAATAAGCGACCGACGGTTTCGCCGCCGGCTCGGCGGTGTCTGTGCGGATCTCGTAAAAATGCCGCGGTGCGCCGGTGTTTTCGTTTGCGCTAAGGGCTGCGGCGCGGCGCTACGACGAGATCGCCGAACAGCAGCCCTGCGACGAGCGAGATCAGGAGCGCAGTCAAGGTCACGGCCGCGTCGAAACCCAGGAACACGTCGTGCTCGAACATGAGCGACAGCGTGCGGAAGCCGACGCTGCCCGGCACGAGCAGGATGATGCCGGGCTCGCGGACGAGCGCGCCTGGGCGTCGCGCCAGCCGTGCGTATAGATTGCCGAGCGCGCCGATGCACAGGCCCGCCAGGAATACGCCGAATTCGGGGCTGAACTCCGAACTGCCGTAATACGCGATGACATACCCCGCCGCGGCCGAGGCCATGACCAGCGGAAAATCCCGCCATGCGCTGCGGAAGAGCACCGCGAACGAGAAGCAGCCGAATCCGAGCGCCGTCCATTGCACCCACGCCGGCAACGGCGCTGCCGCGACGGTCACCGGCGCGAGGTGCAGCACGCGGCAGATCTGGGCCGCCGCGACGGTGCCGAACGCGAGCTTGAGCAAGGTCATGACCGCACCGGCAAGCCGCGCCACGCCCGAAATCAGATGCTGCGTCGAGAGTTCGCGAACCGCGGTCGTCAACGTCATGCCGGGCAACAACACGATGAGGCTCGCCACGACGACCGACTTCACGCCGAGCGGCATGAACCAAACGCTCGCAGCGGTCGCCATGGTCGTCGCGAGCAGCGCCGAGATCGCCTCGAAGCTTGCGCCGAGCCGCGGACGGCCTTCCGAGACTAGGGCGAGCGCGCCGATCACGACACCGATCGCCGCCGCGACGATGGTGTCGGCCGCGGAGGCGTGCAGGATCGCCGCAATAGCCGCCGAGGCAATGCCGTAGGAGACCGCCGTCAGCGCGCGGCCGCGCCAGCCGCGCCGCGAGACGATCTCGCGCAGGCGATGAAACCCGGTGTCGATGTCGAGCGTGCCGTCGACGACCTGATCGGCGATCTCGTCGATCTCGCAGAGCCGCCGCAGGTTCACCTCGCCCGGAGGCAGGCGGATCACCTGCGTGACCTCGGCGAGCGCCTCATCGCCGCGGCTGCGGTCGACGAACGAAAGAATGATCGAGGTCGGCGTCGACAGGCTGTTGCAGTTGAGATCGAGCCGCGCGCAGACGGCGTCGATGGCGGCTTCCAGGCGCGGCGCCGTCGCGCCGTACTGGTGCAGACGGCGCGCGATCTCGACGACGAATTGCATGCGCACCGTGACGCTGGCGTTGGTCATAGCGCGTCATTATCTATGAACCATGGCGCGGCTTCGACGTTGCGCTCGAGGTTCACGCGAGAATGCGCCGGAACGTGAGGTTGATGCGCGGCGCCGTCACACGCGCGCTGCGCGGCAGCGCGTGGCGGTAATTGGCCTGCGTGGCGCCGGCCATGACGAGCAGCGATCCAGGCGCGAGCTCGAGGTCGACGCCGATGCCGGCAGCGCGCCGATGACGCAAACGAAAGCGCCGCGCTGCGCCGAAGCTCAGCGACGCGATCACGGGCTCGGGTCCGAGCTCGGGCTCGTCGTCGCTGTGCCAGCCCATCGCGTCGCGGCCGTCGCGGTACCGGTTGCACAGCACGCTGTTGTGCTCGACGCGGCAGAGCGGCTCCAGCCTCGTGCGCAACTCCGCGAGCGCTGGCGTCCAAGGCCGCGGCACGAAGCGCGTTTTCGAATAGGTGTACACGGCCGCCGGATCGCCAATCCAGCACGACAGCCGCGGCGCCTCGATCTCGCGGCCGAACAGCCGCAGCCGGTGGCGCTCCCACGGGATCTCGGCATCGAGCCGCGCGAACCACGCCGCCGCCTCGGCAGCGCCGCAGAATTGGCCCAGGCGCACGTCCGCACCCGGCAGCTCGATGCGCTGCCAGCCCGCGTTCATGCGCGCAACTCCCGCCCGCCGCGCGGGTTTGCTATCGTTCCGCGCATGCATACGAGGAGATCGCCGGCACGATGACCACCGAGGCGGCCACTCCGTCCCCGGAAGAACCGCATCGCGGGCTGCGCTCGCCGCGCAAGCCGCGCTATCTGCAGATCGCCGACACGCTGCGCGAGGAGATCAGCCACGGCGAGCATCCGGTGGGGCGGCACATGCCGACCGAGCACCAACTCTGCAAGCGGTTCGGGATCAGCCGCTTCACCGCGCGCGCCGCGCTGCGCCTGCTCGAGGAGCAAGGACTCATCCTGCGCCGGCGCGGCTCGGGAACCACGGTACGGCACGCCGAAGCGCAGGTGAGCTACGAGCAGCACGTGCGCTCGATCGACGATCTGCTCCAGTACACGAACGCGACCGGCTTCCATTTTTTGTATACCGACCGCATCCAGGCCGATTCCGTGCTCGCCGGCTGGCTCAACCTGCGCGTCGGCGCCGAGTGCATCCATTTTCACGGCATCCGCTACCATCGCCGCACCAACGAACCTTATTGTCTCGGCGAAGTGTACCGGCGTGCGAGCTGGCAGGGGCTGCCGCAGGGCTTCACACGCATGGAAGACGCGATGCGCCAGATGATCGAAGTGGAATTCGATCAGCGCATCGGCAAGGTGGAGCAGTCGCTGAGTGCGGTGACGATGACCGAAGAACAGGCGCGCGAACTCAAGGTGCCGCCGGACACGCCCGGCTTCCGCAGCGTGCGCCGGTATTTCGACATCAAGGGTCGGCTCGCGCTCGTCGCGGTGACGCTGCACCCCGGCCATCTGTTCAGCTATTTCACCAAATTCGAGCGCAGCGATCCGCGCTCGCACGGCTGACGCATTGCCGCAGCGCGCGCGAATCCGCACAATTCCGTTCCTTTCATCGAGGATCATCCGTCCATGAGCGAGCGCGAGTCCATGGAATACGACGTCGTGACCGTGGGCGCCGGCCCTGCGGGGCTCGCTTTCGCGATCCGGCTCAAGCAGCGCAAGCCCGACATCCGCGTTTGCGTGATCGAGAAGGCCTCGACGATCGGCGCGCAGATCCTTTCGGGCGCCGTCATAGAGCCGCAGGCCCTCAACGAGCTGCTGCCCGAGTGGGGCAAGAATCCACCGCCCGTCTGCGTGCCCGTGACCAAGGACGAATTCTGGTGGCTGCGCGACGCCCAGCGTGCGACCAAGCTGCCGACGCCGCCGCAGATGCACAACCACGGCAATTTCATCGTCTCGCTCGGCGCACTGTGCGCTTGGCTGGCGCCGCAGGCCGAGGCGCTCGGCGTGGAGATCTATCCCGGTTTCGCCGCGGCCGAACCTTTGTTCAATCCCGATGGTTCGGTGGGCGGTGTGCGCATCGGCGACATGGGCGTGGCCAAAGACGGCACGCACAAGCCGGGCTACACGCAAGGCATCGACATCAAAGCGCCGATCACCGTGCTCGCCGAAGGTTGCCGCGGGCACTTGAGCAAACAGCTCATCCGCAAATACGACCTCGACCGCGACGCCGATCCGCAGACCTACGGCATCGGCATCAAGGAGCTCTGGCAACTGCCGCCCGGGCGCGCGGAAGCCGGCAAAGTCGTGCACACGATCGGCTGGCCGATGGACGACTGCACGTACGGCGGCAGTTTTCTCTACCACCTCGACAAGGATCGCGTCGCGATCGGCTTCGTGACCGGACTCGACTACGAAGACCCGATGCTTTCTCCGTTCGAGGCCTTCCAGCAACTCAAGCATCACGCGGTGGTCAAGCCGCTGCTCGAGGGCGGGCAAATCGTTTCGGCCGGCGCGCGCGCGATCGTCGAAGGCGGCTGGCAGTCGCTGCCCAAATGCGAGATGCCGGGCGCGCTGCTGATCGGCGACGCCGCGGGCCTGCTCAACGTGCCGAAGATCAAAGGCACGCACCAGGCCATCCGCTCGGGCATGCTCGCGGCCGAGCACGTTGCCGCCGCCGGCACGCCCGAAGGATGGGACGCCAAGCTGCGCGCGTCGGCCGTCGCCAAGGAGCTGCGCAAGGTGCGCAACATCCGGCCGGGCTTCCACCGCGGCTTCTGGATGGGGCTCGTCAACGCCGGCTGGGAGACGATCACGGCCGGCTTGTCGCCGTGGACCCTGCACAACCATGCCGACCACACCGCGCTTAAAAAAGTGGACGAGTATACTTCGCCGCAACGCGGCTACATCGAGCGCACGCTGCCGCCGCGCGACCGCCTCGCCGAGGTCTATTTCGCGTCCACGCAGCACGACGAAGACCAACCCGTGCACCTGCACGTGGCCGACACGACCATCTGCATCGGCCGCTGCACGCAGGAATACAAGAATCCCTGCACGCGCTTCTGTCCCGCCGGCGTCTACGAGATGGTCGGCGAAGGCGCCGACCGGCGGCTGCAGATCAACGCGGCGAACTGCGTGCACTGCAAGACCTGCGACATCAAGGATCCCTACGGGATCATCGATTGGGTGACGCCCGAGGGCGGCAGCGGACCCAACTACCAGAACCTGTGACCGCGCGGGCGGCAGGGGTACGCCAATGACCGGTCTGCAGCGCCTGCAATCGCTATTCGCGGCCGCCGTGGAACTTCCACCGGAGCGCCGCGCCGACATGCTCGCGAGGGAATGCGCGGGCGATGCGCACTTGCTGGCCGAAATCGAAGCCTTGCTCGAGGCGGATTCCCGCTATCACGGTACGACGGCGCAGCCCGTCGCGACCGCCCTGGAAGAGCTGCTGCCGGCGCTCGCATCTCAGCCGTCGTTGAGCGGCCGGCGCATCGGTGCCTATCGCCTGCACGAGGAAATCGGACGTGGCGGGATGGGCGCGGTATACCGGGCCGAGCGCGTCGACGGCAGCGTGGTGCAGCGCGCGGCGATCAAATTCGTGCGCCGCGAACTGCTCGACGCGAATACGCTCAAGCGTTTCCAGCTCGAACGCCAGGTGATGGCGGCACTCAACCATCCCTTCATCGCGCGCTTGTTCGACGCCGCACAACTCGACGACGGAACGCCGTACTACGTCATGGAGTTCGTCGAGGGAGTGCCGGTCACCGAGTATTGCGAACGGGAGGGTCTCGACGCGAGAGAACGCGTGAGATTGATGCGAAACGTGTGTGGCGCGGTGGCCGAAGCGCATCGCGAGCTGATCGTGCACCGGGACCTGAAGCCGAGCAACATCCTGGTCGATGCCGCGGGCAATCCGAAGCTGCTCGACTTCGGCATCGCCAAGCCCCTCTCGGCAGCGCTGGACGGAAACGAGCAAACCGGAACCGCCTACCGGTATTTCTCGCCGCACTATGCGGCTCCGGAACAGCTCGGCGGTGCGCCGGTCGGCGTCGCCAGCGACGTGTATGGGCTCGGCCTGCTGCTTTACGAGGTGCTCGCCGGATGCCGGCCGTTCGAACTGGCCGGACTGAGCGCGGGCGAAATGGAGCGGCTCATCAAGGACGTGCCGCCGGCCGCGCCGAGCAGCGCGGCGGCGCGCAACGGCCAGTCGAAAGTCCGCGTCCGCCAGTTACGCGGCGATCTCGACGGCATCGTCATGCGCTGCCTGCGCAAGTTGCCGGGCGAGCGGTACGCATCGGTCGAGAAGCTCGAGGCCGACCTCGGCAACTATCTCGACGGCCGGCCCGTGCAGGCGCGCGGCGGACACCGCTGGTATCGCGCGCAGAAATTCGTGCTGCGAAACAGGGTCGCGGTGTCGGCAAGCGCGCTCGTCGTTTTGTCGATGCTGTTCGGTATCGTCGCATTCGCTTGGCAGGCGCGCATCGCCGGGCAGCGCGCGGCCGAGTTGGAACAGGTGTCCAAATTCCAGGCCGACATGCTCGACCAGGTGGACATCACCCAGGCCGGCAAGCAGCTCAGCGAAGACGTGCGCGGCAAGCTCGACGACGCGCTGCGCCGGGCGGGCGTCGGGGATTCCGAGCGCACCGCGCAAGTCGACGCCTTCGGCAAGCTGTGGCAGCACGTCAACGCTACGGATACGGCACGCGACTTGATCGATCGCACGATCCTCAAGCCCGCCGCGGAGGCGATCGACAAGCAGTTCCAAGGCCAACCGGTGGTCGATGCGGCGCTGCGCCACAAGCTGGCCGACCGCTACATCTTCTTCGGTTTGTACGACGCCGCACTGCCTTTGCAGCAACGCGCCGTGGCGGAGCGCCGCCAAGTGCTCGGCGAGGAGCATCCCGACACGCTGAGATCGCTCAACGCACTCGGCAATCTGCTCTCAGCCCAGGGGAAGCTCGCCGAGGCCGAGGCCGTGCTCAGGGAAGCGGTCGAGAAGCGGAGGCGTGTGCTCGGCGAGAACCATCCGGACACGCTGACGTCGATGTACAACCTGGCTATGACGTTCAACGACGAAGGCAAATGGAGCGAGGCTGAACGAGGCTACCGCGACGTTCTCGAGAGACGCCGCCGCGTGCTGGGCGAGGAGCATCCCGCCACGTTGCATGCGCTCAACAACCTGGCAGGCGTGCTATGGGGCGAAGGCAAGTTGAGCGAAGCCGAACCGTACTTGCGCGAGACGCTGGAGAAGCGCCGCCGCGTGCTCGGAGAGGACGATCCGGATACGATAAGTTCGACCAACAACCTGGGCTTGGCGCTGCAAAACCTGGGTAGGCTGAGCGAGGCCGAACCGTATTTGCGCGAAGCGCTGGCGAAGAACCGCCGCGTGCTCGGCGAGGAGCACCCGGACGTGCTGCCCTCGATCAGCAACATGGGCCAGCTGCTGTACGCGCAAGGCAAGCTGGACGAAGCCGAACCCTATTATCGCGAGGCCCTCGAAAAGAGCCGCCGGGTGCTCGGCGCCGAGCACCCGATCACGCTCGTTTGCGTCTCCAAGATGGGACAACTGCTCCAGGCGCAGGGCAAGCTCGAGGAAGCCGAGCCGTATTATCGCGAAGCGCTCGAAAAACGCCGCCGCATTCTCGGCGAGCAGCACCAGAGCACCTTACTGTCGATCACCGACATGGGATCGTTCTTGGTCGCCAAGAACAAGCCCGCAGCCGCCGTCGATTTGCTCGCTCCGGCCGAGCCTGCGATGCGCAGGGAGTTCGTCGGCCAAAACGCATACCGGCTCGCGAGGTACTTGAAACACCTCGGCAGTGCGCGTGCAGCTCTCGGGCGGTACGCCGCTGCCGAAGCGAATCTGCTCGAAGCGCATGCCATCATCGAGCGCGCGCCGCCCGGACCGGCAATGAACGAAGCGCGCAGCTTCACTGAGGCGATTGCAGATCTCTACGCCGCCTGGCATGCCGCGGAACCCGGCAAGGGCTACGAGATCAAAGCGGCCGCATGGAAAGAGGCGTCGGAAAAACTGGGTGCGGCGACGCCGAAAATCTGAAGCGGTCTCGTCTCAGCCGCTCGGGTCATGGCAACGGCTTTGCCGGCGTCGGCGGTCGCGCAGACTTGGAGCGCGCCTTCGAACGCGAATCGAGATGCACCCCGAGCACCGTGTGACAGTGAATGCAGCTGTAGCTCAGACAGCGCGCCTTGGTGTCGCCATCGATCATTCCCATCACCATTTCGATGTTGACGTGAAGCAGCCGATTGCCGCATTTGGGACATACACCGTGATTGGCCATGTGCCGATCCCCCGTGGGCCTCAAGGTGCGTCTACTTTACGCCTAGCGCCGCCGTCGTGCTCGCGACTGCCGTCCCGTCATCGCGGCATAACGTCGAGGGGCGTAAGCTCGCCGTCGTTGCGTCGGCGCGACGGCCGCGACCGCCCACGAGTCAGGAGAATCCGATGATCGCGAGGAAACCGTTCACGAGTATCGCCGCAACGCTGGCGCTCGCGTGTGCGTCCGCCGGTACGCAAGCGCGCGCAACGAACGATGACGGCATCACCGCGCAGGTGCGCGACGCGATCTTCCATCGGGCGGAGCTCGCCGGCGACGACATCAGCGTGCAGACCCACGATGGCGTGGTCTATCTGCATGGGCTCGTCGATACGAACGTCGAACGCGATCTCGCCGAGTCGATCGCGCGCAACACCGCCGGCGTCCGGCGCATCGTCGATTCGCTCGAACTGCGCAACGACTATCGCTGAAAACGCTTCCCCGGCTTTCGTGGCGTCCGTGGCCCAGCGCCCTTCCCGCGGCCGATCGAGCGTGCCAATAATTCGAGCGCCGCGGTAGTGCGCGTCTGATCGCCGCTCGTGCAGACGTCGAGCAGCAGGCCGCGCGTCGCCGCGAGCATGAGCGTCGCCTCGGCATCTTCGATTTCCTCGGGAACACCGAGTCGCGCGAGCAAGCCGCGCCAATACACCAGGGGATCGCCGAGCACGCCGGGATATTCCGCGGGGCGCCGCAGCGCCAGCGCGTAGAGCTCGAAAATCATGCGCACTACCGGTCTCGCTTCTTCGCTGCTCAGGAGCCGCCAGTACCAGCGCAGGAAATCTTCCAGCGAGCGTGGCGTGTCGCCGGCGTCGAGCCACGCTCGTATGTACGCATCCTGACGCTCGCGCAGGCCGGACAAGATTTCCCGCATGAGGCCCTCGCGCGAGCCGAAATGGTAGACGAGCATGCGCGCGCTCGTGTCGAGCGCGTCCGCGAGCGGACGCAGCGACAAATCGGAAATGCCGTGGGCAAGCGCGTAATCGATGGCGCGCTCGCGCAGATCGTTGCGGATTTGGGGGTCGGCGGGTCGCGCCATCGTCAGTCCTTCCAGTTATTGAAACGTATGTTGCATTAACTCGCGCCAATAACCGACCCGGGAGTCGCTCATGCGGTTCCTGATCTAGGACGCCAGTCTGACGGCTGCCAAATGCAAGACATCGATGTCGGCGTGTCGACAGGCTGCCTGCCGGAACCTTCGACGACCGCCAGGCGGGGCGGAGGTTAGACGTTCGTATCAGAAGCTCGGATTCCTAACGTGGGTCGACCGGAGAGCGCGCCTTCCTCGCCCGCCACGAGATACTTGCATGATCACAAGAATCAGCTTCACAAAATTCGCTGGCGTTGCGATCTCCATCTCCCTAGTCGCGTCGTGCAGCGGGTCGTCCGTGAAGGACAGTCGTGACCTCGCTCCGGCAGGTGCCCATCCGCTCGCGCCGATAGACGTCACTCAGCTGACCCTGACCAGCATCCGAACAGGGTATCAGCGGGGCAATTTCACCGCGAGGAAGGTGGTCCAAGCCTATCTGGACCGCATCAGCACGTACGAGCCGGCATACAACGCCTTCACCTTTCTGAACCCAAACGCGCTCGATCAGGCTGACGCGATCGACAGGAAGAGAAGCGCCAATCAACCGCTCGGCCCGCTCGCCGGCGTGCCGATCGTGATCAAGGAGTCGATGGATTTCGTCGGCTTCCCCTCCACGGCCGGGTGGCGCCTTTTAAGCTCTCGCACGGGCGGTGTGGATCTTTTCCCAACCCGGAACGCGATCGTCGTACAGCGTTTGATCGACGCCGATGCGATCATCCTCGGCAAGTCGAACATCCCCGCGTTCAGCGACGACGGCACACGCGCCAACAGTAGCTGGGCTGGCCCCACGTACAACGCGGTCGACAGGGCGCTCGCGCCGGGGGCGAGCAGCAGCGGTACGGCGACCGCGGTCGAGGGCAGTTTCGCACTGATCGGCCTTGGCGAGGAAACCGGAGGATCGATCCAGAATCCGTCCGCGGCGCAGAGTCTGGTGGGCATCAAGCCCACATTTGGGCTGGTACCCAGCACCGGCGTCGTACCCTTGGCGGGCACCACGCGAGACACGGTCGGTCCGATCGCAACGAACGTACGTGATGCCGCAGTCGTGTTGGACGTGATCGCCGGCGCTTCGGCGGCTGATCCGAAGACCGCAGGCGCCAACGCACACATTCCCGCCGGAGGCTACACTTCACGCTTGAGCACAACCGCGCTGCAGGGCAAGCGCATCGGGCTGTATGGCCCAGGTTGGCGCTCAGTGGCGCTCTCGGCAGAGACCACGACACTGTACGCTCGCGCCGTGGACGAGCTCAGCGCGCGCGGGGCAATCACTGTCGACGATCCTTTCGCGGGCAGCGGTTTCGCCGGACTGGCGTTGCCGAACGCGCCGTATGACTATCGCGGCACCGAATCGGCTGCCTACGATTTCACGACGTACCTCCACGGGCTCGGCGTGCCGTCGATCGATGCCCTGAAACAGAGAATCGGCGCGTCGCCGTTCGACCCGGGGCAGCCGCTGTACTGGTATGTCGAGACGCTGCCCACGTTGGCGGCATCGCTGCGAAACCCCGACGTCCCGCCAAACCTGGACGACTTTTACCGCCTGCGCACCGGTTATCTTTCGATCTTCAACCAGGTCGTCCAGACGAACCGGCTGGATGCATTGGTCTTCCCCGAGGCCACCCAGGCGATCCCCGCCCTGTTCAGCAACGACGTCATATCGGAGACGACGGTCTCGGCTATCGACATCGCAGGCCTACCGGTGGTCACTGTGCCGGGAGGGCAATACGCGAACGGAGCTCCATTTTCCTTGATCTTCGTGGGCCCGCAATGGAGCGAGGCCACGCTGCTCGCCTTCGCGTACGACTACGAACAGGCAACGCATCACCGGATTATTCCGCGGCTCACGCATTGATCCTGCGCGATCGTGGATGCGGCGTCCTTGCCAGTTATTGAAACGAATGTTACGTTAACTGACACCGACATTCCGCGCCGAGGAATCCGTTCATGCGTTTCATCATTGCATCCCTGTTCGCCGCGAGCACTTTCATCGGCAGTCCCGCCCACGCTTCGTCGCTCGAACAGCGTAATAAAGCCGTCGCCGTCGCGTTTTTCGAGGAGGTGCTCGATCAAGGCCATCTGGAACGCTACGCCGAGTCGCACCGCAAAGATTTCGTCGCCCATGCCGAAGGCGGGAGGTTGGCCACGCTCGAAGAAGACATGGCGGCGGCCAAGGAAGAACGGCAGGTCCTGCCGGACATGCGCATGCACGTCGATCACGTCGTTGCGGAAAAAGACCTGGTCTCCATCACGTGGACCGTCACCGGCACGAACACGCACGCGGGCATGGGATTCCCGGCGACCGGGAAGACGTTGCGCTCGACGGGCATGACGCTGTTCCGTTTCGTCGACGGCAAGATCGTCGAGGAATGGAGCGTGTTCGACATGCTCTCGGTGTTGAGCCAGCTCGGGCTCTACGCGCCGAATCACTGAGCCCGAAACGAAAACGCCGGACCGTGGCAGGTCCGGCGTCATCGTGCTCGCGAGCGGGATGGGTCAATCCCAATGGCCGCGCTCGTGGTGCCAATGGCCGCCCCGCTCGTCCCAGCGATCGGCAACCCAGTGATGGCCGCGGTGTTCGTGGATCCAGTGGCCGCCCACCCAATGATGGTGATAGCCGTCGTAGTCCCAGTAGCCGGGCGCCCAAACGAAGCCTACACGGGGCGGCGGCACGACTTCTTCCTGCGGCGGCGGCGGCGCGACGTCGACGTCGAGATAGACGCGCGCGGCCGCTGGCAGCGCGGCGCCCGCGCCGACGGCCAGGGCGATAGAGATTGCAAGGGTTCGAATGCTCATGACTCCTCCTTCGTCGAACGATGGCGGCGCTCGGCGCGCCGGTGATCCGCATTCCTAGGCGGATAGGCGCACCTTAAGCGGCATCGCGTGAATCGCGACGTAATGCCCAGCCCGGTACTCGCAGCGAGAGCGCTCTCGTCCGTGCATATCGCACGGGCATGCATCCACAGCCGCGCCGACTTGTGTCAGCATGCGCACCCTTTGCCCAGGATCGCGCCATGACGCATGCCCGCATCGCTCTCGTCACCGCCGCCGCTGCGCGCGGGCTCGACGAGGACCTGCCGCCGCTCATCGATGCTTTGCGCCGCATCGGCGCGGAGCCCGTCGCCGTCGATTGGGACGACGCCGGCGCCGATTGGGCGCACTTCGACGCGGCGATCTTGCGCTCCGCTTGGGACTACTCGCTGCGTCTGCCCGAATTCTTGGCCTGGGCGGCACGAGCGGCCAGGCTCACGCGACTGGTCAATCCGCTCGACGTCGTACGCTGGAACACCGACAAGCACTACCTTGCCGAGCTCGCTCGCGCAGGCGTCGCGATCGTGCCTAGCGTCTTCCTCGAACCCGGCGAGGATGCAGCGCAGGGAATCGCACGTTTTCTCGAGGCGCACGCGACGCCCGAGTTCGTCGTGAAGCCGGCGATCGGTGCGGGCTCGCGCGATGCGCAGCGCTACGGACGCGAGGAAAGCGTCGAGGCGAGCGTACACGCGGCGCGTCTGCTCGCCGCGCGACGCAGCGTGCTGCTGCAGCCCTATCTCGAACGCGTGGACGCGCATGGCGAAACCGCGTTGATCTACTTCGCGGGCGCGTTCAGCCATGCGATCCGCAAGGGTCCGCTGCTGCGTCGCGGCGAAGGCCCCACACGAGCGCTGTTCGCGACCGAGCACATCAGCCCACGCATCGCCGCGCCCGCAGAGCTCGAGATCGCTGCGGCAACGCTCGCCGCGATGCCGTTCGATCAGCCGCTGCTGTACGCCCGCGTCGATTTGATCCACGATGCCGACGGCGCTCCGCGCCTGCTGGAGCTCGAGCTCACCGAGCCTTCGCTGTTCTTCGACCACGCGGCGGGGGCCGCCGACCGCTTCGCGCGGGCGATCGCGTCCCTGCCGTCCCGCTGACGGTTTACAACTCGATTACGTTCTTTTGCCGGCCTTTACGGGGCTCGCGTCAACAGTACGCGACCCCGGCCGTTATGATCCTCGTGGCCGATCGCCACCTGACTGACTTTTGGAGGATCTATGTTTCGCATCACCACGCTGGCGGCGCTGACCGCCCTGCCCGTCGCGGTGCTATCGGTGTGCACGTTCGCGCAAAACGCGCCCGGGGCCGGTACGCAGCCCTCGATGTTCGAGCACATGCTGCAAAAGATGG
>Ga0070741_10007974_pt1 | contig 21529 bp, 19 predicted proteins | sample Coa_R1_4_FD_66440 | JGI IMG/M metagenome (GOLD analysis project Ga0070741, IMG submission 66440) | Surface soil microbial communities from Centralia Pennsylvania, which are recovering from an underground coalmine fire - Coalmine... | ecosystem: Environmental > Terrestrial > Soil > Unclassified ... | reverse complement strand
GCATGCCTGCGGCCGCACCGCATCCCGCAGGCCGAAAAAGCGCTGAACGGACGCGTCGTCGACGACGCCGCCATCCAGGCCGCTGCCCGGGCCGCCGAAGCGGCGCTCGAGCCGCCTTCCGACCTGCACGCAAGCGCGGCCTACCGGCGCGCCCTGGCCGGCACCTTGCTCGAGCGTGCGCTCCAGCAGGCGGCGCAACGAGGCAAGGCATGAAGATCAAGTTCGAGTTGAACGGCAAGGCGGTGGAGGCGGAAGTGCCGGCGCGCACCCATCTGGCCGACTGCCTGCGGCACCATCTCATGCAGACCGGCACGCACGTGGGCTGCGAGCATGGCGTGTGCGGGGCGTGCACGGTGATCGTGGACGGCGAGGCGGTGCGCAGCTGCCTCATGCTCGCGGCGCAAGCCGAAGGCGCGAAGGTGACGACGGTGGAGGGCCTGTCGCGCGAAGACGACCTCACGCCGCTGCAGAAGTCCTTCCGCAAGCACCACGCGCTGCAATGCGGATTCTGCACGCCCGGCATGCTGACCACCGCGCACGCGCTCCTCAGCGAAGAGCCCGACGCGAGCAAGGAGCGCATCCGCGAAGTGCTGTCGGGCAATATCTGCCGCTGCACCGGCTACATGAACATCATCGAGGCGGTGTACGAGGCGCGCTCGGCCTACCGCGGCGGAGCGAAGAAATGAGCTACGTCGGCCAGTCGATCGAGCGCATCGAGGACCTGCGCCTGCTGCGCGGGCGCGGCCGGTATGTCGACGACCTGCACCGCGACGCAATGCTGCACGCGGCGATCCTGCGCAGCCCGCTGGCGCATGGGCTCCTGAAGAAGATCCGGGTCGAAAAGGCGAAAGCAATGCCGGGCGTGCGGGCCGTGTATACGGCTGAGGACGTCGCCCCCGGAAACAGCAAAGTACCGGCGATCCCTGTGCGGCTGATGCCCGTCGACCAGCTGCTGCCGTTCGAGCAGCCGGTGATCGCCCGCACGAAGGTGCGCTACGTCGGCGAGCCCATGGCGATCGTGGTCGCCGACACGCAGGCGCAGGCCGAGGACGCGCTCGACGCGATCGAGCTCGACATCGAGCCGTTGCCCGCGGTGTCCGACCGGCAGAGCTCGGAAAAGAACGCCTCGCTGCTGATCGAGGAGGCCGGGACCAACATCCCGATCACGTATACCGCCACGAAGGGCGATGCCCTGTCGGTGAGGGCGCCTTACGTGCGCCGCGAGCGCCTGATCACCAACCGCCATTCCGCAGTGTGCCTCGAGCCGCGCGGACTGCTCGCCACCTGGGACGGCGCGAAGACCAAGCTCACGGTCGAGGGGGCGGCCAAGGTGCCGTTCCAGTCGCGCCGGGTGATCTCGAAGAACATGGACCTCCCCGAAGACTGCATCGACATGATCGAGGGCGACACCGGCGGCGGCTTCGGTGTGCGCGGGGAGTTCCATCCCGAGGACTTCCTCATTCCGTGGACCGCGCGCAAGCTCGGCCGGTCGGTGAAGTGGGTCGAGGACCGCCGCGAGAACCTGCTCGCCGCCAATCACTCGCGCGACATCGAGGCCGAGCTCGAGATCGCCTGCGAGAAGGACGGCACCGTCCTCGCGCTGCGCGGCAAGCTGTGGGTGGACATGGGCGCCTATGCGCGCGCGAACGGCACGATGGTGCCGCGCAACTGCGCCCAGATGCTGTCGGGCCCTTACCGCGTCCCGAACCTCCACATTCAGTCGACGATGTTCCTCAGCAACAAGACGCCGGTCGGCACCTACCGGGGCCCCGGCCGCTTCGAGGCCGACTTCTTCCGCGAGCGCATGTTCGACCTTGCCGCGCGCGACCTGGGCATCGACCCGGTCGAGTTCCGGCGCAAGAACCTTGCGCGCAAGGACGAATTCCCGTTCCCGCTGGCGACGCTGGACCTTCCCGAGAAGAAGGAAGAGCTCGACAGCGGCGACTACCAGATCGCGCTGGAGCGCTGCCTCAAGGAGTTCGGCTGGGAGGAAAAGAAGAAGCTGCAGGGCAAGCTCGTCGAGGGCCGCTATCACGGCATCGCGCTGAGCTGCTTCATCGAGGGCGGCGCGGCGGGGCCGCGCGAAAGCGCCCGCATGCTGCTCGATCCCGACGGCGGCGTCTCGGTCTTCGTCGGCGGCACGAGCATCGGCCAGGGCCTGGAGACCGTGATGCTGCAGATCGCGGCCGACGCGCTCGGCCTGCCGATGGAGAAGCTGCGCATCTTCCATGGCTCCACGACGTATCTCAAGGAAGGCTTCGGCTCGTTCCACTCGCGCTCCACCGTCATGAGCGGCACCGCGGTGCTGCTGGCGGCGAAGGAGCTGAAGGAGGAGATCGCCAAGCGCACCGGCAGGAAGGTCGACGCGCTGAGGGACGTGGACTTGAAGTCGCTCGCGCCGATCTCCATCGAGAGCACCTTCCATAACCATCGCCATACCTATGCGAGCGGCGCCTGCGCCGCGCATGTGGCGGTCGACCCGCGCACCGGCGACGTGCGGCTCGTCGACTACGTCACCGTCGAAGACGTCGGCAAGATCGTGAACCCGCTGCTCGCCAACGGCCAGATCGTGGGCGCGGTGGTGCAGGGCCTGGGGGGAGCGTTGCTCGAGCACTTCCAGTACGACGAGAACGGGCAGTTCCTCACCGGGTCGCTCGCCGACTATCTCCTGCCCACCTCCACGGACTTCCCGAGCGTGCGCGCGTTCGTGCTGGAAGACGCCCCCTCGCCGATCAACCCGCTCGGCACCAAGGGCGCCGGCGAAGGCGGCATCGTCTCGGTGGCCGGCGTGGTGGCGAACGCCGTAGCCGCCGCGCTCGCGCCGTTGGGCGCGGTGCCGCGCGCTCTGCCGCTCTCGCCGCCGCGGGTCTGGCAGATGATCCAGGACGCCCGCACGGCCGCTTGATGGGCTTCGTAGGCCAGCCGATCGAGCGTCTGGAGGATCTGCGCCTGCTGCGCGGCCGCGGCCAGTACGTCGACGACCTGCACCGCGAAGGCATGCTGCATGCGGCGATCCTGCGCAGCCCGCTGCCGCATGGGCTCCTGAAAAAAATACGGATTGAAGAAGCGAAAGCGATGCCGGGCGTGCGCGCCATCTATACCGCCGCGGACATCGCGAAGAACGAAGCCGGTGTCCCGACCGTGCCCTTGCGGCTGCTGCCGCTGCCCGAGCTGGTGCCCTTTGAGCAGCCGGTGATCGCGCAGCACAAGGTGCGCTACGTCGGCGAGCCGATCGCCGTGATCGTGGCCGACTCGCTGGCGCTCGCCGAGGACGCGGCCGACGCGATCGAGCTCGACATCGAGCCGCTCGCGCCGGTCCCGAACCGGCAGGTCTCGCAGGCCGACCAGAGCCTGCTCTTCGAAGAGCGCGGCACCAACCGCGCCATGACCTACGCCGCGCGCAAAGGCGACGCCGACGCCGCCTTTGCATCGGCGCCGTACGTGCGGCGCGAGAAATTCTCGGTCCAGCGCCACACTGCGGTGTGCATGGAGCCGCGCGGCGTGCTCGCCGTGTGGGACGGCGCCAAGACCAAGCTCACCGTGCTGGGCGCCGCCAAGGTGCCCTTCCAGTCGCGCAAGACGATCGCGAAACACATGGACCTGCCCGAGGACTGCATCGACATGATCGAGGGCGATGTCGGCGGCGGGTTCGGCGTGCGCGGCGAGTTCTACCCCGAGGACTTCCTCATCCCGTGGATCGCGCGCAAGCTCGGCCGCCCGGTGAAGTGGATCGAGGACCGGCGCGAGAACCTGCTCGCAGCCAACCACTCGCGCGAGATGGACTGCGAGCTCGAGATCGCCTGCGAGAAGGACGGCACGCTCCTCGCGTTGCGCGGCAAGGTCTGGGTCGACATGGGCGCCTACTACCGCGCCAACGGGCCGATCCCGGCGCGCAACGTGACCCAGTTCCTGTCCGGGTGCTATCGCGTGCCCAACGTCCACATCGAGTCGTACGTGCAGATGACGAACAAGACTCCGGTCGGCACCTACCGCGGCCCGGGCCGCTACGAAGGCGACTTCTTCCGCGAGCGCCTGTTCGACCTGGCGGCGCAGGACCTCGGCGTCGATCGCGTCGAGTTCCGGCGCAAGAACCTGCCCTCGGTCGGCGAGATGCCGTACCCGATCGCCGTCGCGGGGCCGCCGGAGAAGAAGGAGGAGCTCGACAGCGGCGATTACCGGATGGCGCTCGAGCGCTGCCTGGCCGAGTTCGGCTGGGAGGAGAAGGCGAAGCTGCAGGGCAGGCTCATCGACGGCCGGTACCACGGGGTCGCGCTCGGCTGCTACATCGAGGGCGGAGCCACCGGCCCGCGGGAAAGCGCCCGCATCGTGCTCGATCCCGACGGCCTGGTCTCGGTGTTCGTCGGCTCGACGAGCGTCGGCCAGGGGCTCGAGACCATCATGGTGCAGATCGCGGCCGATGCGCTCGGCCTGCCGATGGAGAGCATCCGCATCTTCCATGGCTCGACCACCGGCGTGACCGAAGGGTTCGGTTCCTATCATTCGCGCGCCACCGTAATGGGCGGCTCGGCGCTCCTCATGGCGGCCCAGGCGCTGAAGGACGAGATCGCCAAGCGCCTTGGCAGGGAAGTGCCGCTGAAGGACGTCGACCTGAAGTCGCTCGCGCCGCTCACGGTCGAGAGCACCTACGCCAACACGCGCCATACCTACTCCTACGGCACGGCGGCCGCGCACGTGGCCGTCGATCCGCGAACCGGGCATGTGCGCCTCGTCGACTACGTGGTGGTGCAGGACATGGGCCGCGTGATCAACCCGCTCACCGCCCACGGACAGGTGATCGGCGCGCTGGTCCAGGGCCTGGGCGGCGCGTTCCTCGAGCACCTGCAGTACGACGACAACGGCCAGTTCCTCACCGCCTCGCTCGCCGATTACCTGCTGCCGAGCGCGACGGACTTTCCCAGCCTGCGCGGCATCGTGATCGAGCACGCGCCCACCGACATCGGGCTGATGGGGGGCGCGAAAGGCGCGAGCGAGGGCGGCCTCATTTCGGTGGGCGGCGTGATCGCCAACGCGGTCGGCGCCGCGCTCGCTCCGCTTGGCGCAGTGCCACGCGGCCTGCCGCTCTCGCCGCCCAGGGTCTGGGCGCTGATTCAAGCCGCGCCGAAGCGCTAGGCGTTCAGCCCGGCGAGCACCTTGATGTGCTGCACGGCGCTGCGGCCCAGCGCCGAGAGCGAGTAGCCGCCCTCGAGGAGCGACACCATGCGACCGCCCGCGTGGCGCTCGGCGAGTGCCTTCATCTGCGCGGTGACCCAGGCATAGTCCGCGTCGGCGAAGCGCAGCATCGCCATGTCGTCCTCGGCGTGCGCGTCGAAGCCGGCAGAAAAGAGAATCAGCTGCGGCCTGAAGGAGTCCAGGGCGGGGACCCAGGCTTCGCTGACCGCCTCGCGGAACTCCCGCGAGCCGGCGCCCGCCGCAAGCGGCACGTTCACCATGTTCGGCGCCGGATCGTCGGTGCCGCTGTACGGATAGAACGGGTGCTGGAAGGTCGAGGCCATCAGCACGTGCGGGTCGTTCTCGAAGATGTCCTCGGTGCCGTTGCCGTGGTGCACGTCGAAATCGATGATCGCGACGCGCTCCAGGCCGTGCGCGTGCACCGCGTGGCGCGCGGCGACCGCGACGTTGTTGAAGATGCAGAACCCCATCGGCCGCGCGCGGCAGGCGTGATGGCCGGGCGGGCGGACGCTGCAGAACGCGCTCGACGCTTCGTTCCGTAAAACAAGGTCAACGGCGAGCACCCCGGCGCCGGCCGCGCGCAGCGCGGCGTCGAGCGTGCACGGATTCATCGCCGTGTCCGGGTCGAGGTGCACCGTGCCGTGGCTCGGCGCGGCGTCGCGGATGGCGCGCACATAGTCCATCGGATGCACGCGAGCGAGCTGCTCGTCGGTGGCGAGCGGCGCCTCGTGGCGCACGAGGTATTGCCCGAGCCCGGAGGCGATGAGCTGGTCCTCGATCGCGCCGAGGCGCTCCGGGCGCTCGGGGTGATGCGCGCCCATCTCGTGCTTGAGACAATCGGAGTGGGTCACGAACGCGGTGCTCACGCATGGGATGTTAGCGCATCGAGTACAATCGCCGCATGCTGCTGAAGGCGGAATTCCAGAGCAAGAACGCGCCCGCGACCGCGAGCGCGGTCGACCGCATCATCGCCTCGGCGAGCGGCGTCATCCTCGGCAAGGAAACGCAGGTGCGCCTCGCGCTCGCCTGCATCTTCGCGCGCGGCCATCTGCTCATCGAGGACCTGCCGGGGGTCGGCAAGACGACGCTCGCGCACGTCCTCGCGCGCACGCTCGGCCTCAACTTCCAGCGCATCCAGTTCACGAGCGACATGCTGCCGGCCGACATCATCGGCGTCTCGGTCTACGAGCGCGACACCGGAGCGTTCAAGTTCCATCCCGGCCCGATCTTCGCCCAGGTGGTGCTCGCCGACGAGGTGAACCGCGCGACGCCGAAGACGCAGTCGGCGCTGCTCGAGGCGATGGAGGAGCACCAGGTCACCGCCGAAGGCGAGACGCGTCGCCTGCCCGAGCCCTTCTTCGTCATCGCCACGCAGAACCCCTCGGAGCAGGTCGGCACTTTCCCCCTGCCCGAGTCGCAGCTCGACCGTTTCATGATGCGCATCGAGCTCGGCTATCCCGACCGCGACGCGGAGCGCGCGCTTCTGTCGGGCACCGCCCGGCGCGACCTGCTCGCCACGCTCGACCCGGTCATGGCGCCTGCCGAGCTGGTGGAGCTGCAGCTCGCCACGCAGAGGATCCACGTCGCGCCCGCCCTCCTCGACTACGTGCAGGCGATCGTCGAGCATACGCGCCGCTCGCCGCACTACGTGACCGGGCTCTCGCCCCGCGCGGCGCTCGCGCTCGTGCACTGCGCGCGCGCCTGGGCGCTGCTCGAGGGCCGCGACAAGGTGATCCCGGAGGACGTGCAGGCGATCCTCCCCGGCGTCGCGGCGCACCGGCTGCGCCCGGCGCACGAGTCGTCGCGCCGCATGGACGTCGGCGCCCAGCTGCTGTCCGCCGTTCCGATTCCGTAAAAAAAAGCCTTACAGCGCGTAGCCGTTCGGCGACACGCGTTGTCGCGCATTGCGCTCAACAGGCGTTGAGTAGAATTGGCGCGCGGACATGCCGAGCGGAACCCGCTACTCCCTCGAAGTCAATCCCCGGATCCCAAAGCGCCTCGCCAGGCTCGAAGAGCTCGCGGCGAACCTTTGGTACAGCTGGGACCGGCCGACGCGCGCGCTCTTCGCGAAGCTGAATCCCGCGCTGTGGGACGCGGTGGGGCACAGCCCGAAGGCAATGCTGAAGAGCGTCGACGAGCAGCGCCTGCTCGAGGCGGCCTCCGATCCGGCGTTCCTCGACGGCTTCATGCGCGCCCTCGCCGCGTTCGACGCCTACCTCGCGGAGTCGCCCTTCCGGCAGAACCCGGGCGGCTTCCGCCCCGAGGACCTCGTCGCCTACTTCTGCGCCGAGTTCGGCGTGCACGAGAGCCTGCCCACCTACTCCGGCGGCCTCGGCATCCTCGCCGGCGACCATTGCAAGGCGGCCAGCGACTTCCAGATCCCGTTCGTCGCCGTGGGCCTTCTCTACCGGCAGGGCTATTTCACGCAGACCGTGGACGGCGAGGGCCGCCAGCGCGCCGAGTACTACGACTCGGACTTCGACGACCTGCCGATCGCGCCGGTGCAGAAGGACGGCGCCGAGACGCGGGTCGAGATCGCCTTCCCCGGCCGCACGGTGATCGTGAAGGTCTGGCAGGCGCGCGTCGGCCACGTGGTGCTCTACCTGCTCGACACCGACCTGCCCGAGAACAACGAGCGCGACCGGCGCATCACGCACCGCCTCTACGGCGGCGACCGCACGACGCGCGTCGAGCAGGAGATCGTGCTCGGCGTCGGCGGCGTGCGCGCGCTCGCCGCGATGAACGTGCGACCTTCGGTCTGGCACATCAACGAAGGCCACGCCGCGTTCCTGATCCTCGAGCGCATGCGCGCGCTGGTCGCCGACGGCCAGGAGCCCGACGCGGCGCTCGAAGCCGTCGCGGCCAATACGGTCTTCACGACGCACACGCCGGTCCCCGCGGGACACGACCAGTTCTCCGACGCGACCGTCGGCCCGTACCTGAAGAGCTGCTTCGCGCAGCTCGGCGCGGCCGAGAAGGTGGCGGCGCTCGCGCGCCCGCCGCAGGGCGGCGACTTCAACATGACCGCGCTCGCGATCCGCGGCTCGCGCTATCACAACGGCGTCTCGCGCATCCACGGCGGCGTGTCGCAGCGGCTGCTCAGGGAATTCTGGCCGCAGGTGTCGCCGGAGGAGAACCCGCTCGGCTACGTCACCAACGGCGTGCACGTCGCCACCTTCCTCGCCCCGGAATGGGCCGGCGTGCTCGACCGCTTCCTCGGCGCCGGATGGATGCACCGGCTCTCCTATCCGGGCGTGCTCGAGAAGATCCGCGACATTCCCGACCACATCTTCTGGAGCGTGCGCCAGGACATCAAGGCGCGCATGCTGCACATGGTGCGCCACCGCGTCGCGCTGCAGCACCGCCGCAACCACGGCAGCGACTCGCATCTCGAGCGGCTGCTTCGCTTCGCCGACCCGGCGAAGCCGAGCGTCCTCACCATCGGCTTCGGCCGGCGCTTCGCCACCTACAAGCGCGCGACGCTCCTCTTCAACAATCTCGACAGCCTGCGGCGCATCGTCGGCGACCGCGAGCGGCCGGTGCTGTTCCTCTTCTCGGGCAAGGCGCACCCGGCGGACGAGCCCGGCCAGGAGCTGATCCGCGCGCTCTGCCACATGGCGCGGCAGGAGGAGTTCGAGGGACGCCTGCTTTTCCTGGAAGGCTATGACCTGCACATCGCGCGGCGTCTCGTCTCCGGCGTCGACGTCTGGCTGAACAACCCGGTGCATCCGCTGGAGGCCTCCGGCACCTCCGGCATGAAGGCGGGCATCAACGGCGTCATCAACCTCTCGATCCTCGACGGCTGGTGGGACGAGGGCTACGACGGGGAGAACGGCTGGGCGATCAAGCCCGCCTCCCACGAGCTCGACCCGCACCGGCGCGACTACGAGGAGGCGCGCACGCTGTACGAGATCCTGCAGGACCAGCTGATCCCGCTCTACTACCGCAAGGCGAACGGCGGGCTCTCGCCCGAGTGGGTACGCATCGCCAAGCGCTCCATGGCCTCGCTGCTGCCGCGCTACGACGCGGCGCGCATGCTGGGCGAGTACCTGGCGAAGTTCTACCTGCCGGCGGCGCGCCAGGGGCACCGCTATTCGGACAACGGCTACGAGGGCGCGCGCGCCGCGGCGGCCTGGAAGGCGAAGGTGCGCGCCGCGTGGCCCGGCGTCGCGGGGCGCCGGCTGGACCCGCCGCGGGCGAGGCTGCGCTTCGGCGACAGCATGCCGGTCGAGGTCGCCGTGCGCCTGAACGGGCTCGCGCCGCAGGACGTGTGCGTGGAGCTGCTGCTTGCGCGCAAGAACCAGTCGCCGCCGGTCGAGCATCGACACGAGCTCGCCCCGGCCTCCGGCATGGATTCAGGCGAGCAGCGCTATGCGATCGACCTCAAGCCCGGCCTTGCCGGACGCCTCGAGTACCGCGTGCGGATCTACCCGCGCAACGCGCTCCTCACGCATCCGTTCGAGCTGGGGCTGATGACGTGGATCTGACGAGCAACGCGAGCGCGCGGGCCCCGAGCGCGTAGCGTCCCGCGGCCGGGCTTTGCCCGAAGCCGCCGCGGAAGGTATCGAGGCGCGTCTCCCAGCCGCCGGGCGGCAGGACGAACTCGAGCGCCTCTTCGGCGCAATTGAAGAGCACGAGGACGCCGCCATGGCGCATCGCCAGCGCGCGCCGCGCCGCATCGTGCCAGTCGGCGAGCGTCATGTCGGCGCCGTCGGGCCGCAGCCAGGCGATGTCCTGCGTGTATTGCGCCAGGCGCAGCTCGGGGTGAGCGCGGCGCAGCGCGATGAGGCCGGCGACGAACGCGTCGAGCTCGCTCGCGTCCGCCGGCGGCTGCCAGTCGAGCCAGCTCGTCTCGTTGTCCTGGCAATAGGCGTTGTTGTTGCCCCCTTGCGTGCGGCCGAGCTCGTCGCCGGCGAGAAGCATCGGCACGCCTTGGGAGAAAAGGAGCGTCGCGAGCAGGTTGCGCGCCTGCCTTGCCCTCAATTCGAGAATGTCGGCGCGGTCGGTCGGGCCTTCGATGCCGCAGTTCCAGCTGCGGTTGTCCGAGTGGCCGTCGCGGTTCTCCTCGCCGTTGGCCTCGTTGTGCTTCTCGTTGTAGCTGACGAGGTCGCGAAGCGTGAAGCCGTCGTGGGCGCTGATGTAGTTGACGCTCGCCGTCGGGCCGCGGCCGCCGGCGGCGAAGAGATCGCTCGAGCCCGAAAGCCGCGACGCGAGCTCGCCCAGCACGCCGGCGTCGCCGCGCCAGTAGCCGCGCACGCCGTCGCGGTAGCGGTCGTTCCACTCCGCCCAGCGCACGGGAAAGTTGCCGAGCTGGTAGCCGCCCTCGCCGATGTCCCAGGGCTCGGCGATCAGCTTGACCTGCGCGAGCAGCGGATCCTGGCGCACCGCGCCGAGGAATGCCGAGCCGCGGTCGTAGCCGCGCCCGGTGCGCGCGAGCGTGGTCGCGAGGTCGAAGCGGAAGCCGTCCACGTGCATCTCGCTCACCCAGTAGCGCAGGCTGTCCATGATGAGCTGCAGCACCGCCGGATGCTCCGCGTTCAGCGCGTTCCCGGTCCCGGTGCAGTTGACGTAGCGGCGCCGGTCCGCCGGGTCGAGCCGATAGTAGACGAGGTTGTCGATGCCGCGGAAGGCGAGCGTGGGGCCGAGCTCGTCGCCCTCGCCGGTGTGGTTGTACACGACATCCAAGATCACCTCGATGCCGGCCCGGTGCAGCGTCTTCACCATCGTCTTGAACTCGCCCGGGGCGCCGGTGGCGGAATAGCGCAGGTCGGGGGCGAAGAAGCCGATGCTGTTGTACCCCCAGTAGTTGCGCAGCCCGTTCTGCAGCAGGCGCTTCTCATCGACGAAGGCGTGGACCGGCAGCAGCTCCACCGCGGTCACGCCCAGCCGGCGCAGGTGCTCGAGCGCCGGGGGGCTGGCAAGGCCGGCGTACGTGCCCTGCAGCGCGTCGCCGATTCCGGGATGGCGCTTCGTGAAGCCCTTGACGTGCAGCTCGTAGAGCACCGTCTCGTCCCAAGGCACGCGGGGCGGGCGGTCGTCGTCCCAGCTGAAGGCGCTGTCGACGACCTGGGACACGGATCCGACGACAAGGCGGGCGTACGGATCGAGCAGCAGCCGCCGCGGATTGAAGCGGTGGCCGCGCGCCGGGTCGAAGGGCCCGTGCACCCGGTAGCCGTAGAGCAGGCCCGGCCGCGCCTCGGGCAGGTAGGCATGCCAGACGTAGTCGGTGCGCTCGGTGAGCTCGATGCGCTCGGTCTCGCGGCGCCCGCGCGGCTCGAGGAGGCAGAGCTCGACGCGCTCGGCGTTCTCCGAGTACAGGGCGAAGTTGACGCCGGAGCCGTCCCAGGTGGCGCCGAGCGGATACGGACGGCCGCGCCAGACGGCGCTGGCGCCCGTCCGGACGGGAGCTTCCACGCCGCCGGAGGTTACTCGATCCGGAGCGCCGCCGGTATGGTTCGCGCGGGCTGCACGAGGTGGCAGCCGCCCGTGCGCCAGCTGCCGTCGCCCTGGCGCTGCATGGCGTAGTACGCGAGCCAGACCATGCCGCCGCGGTCGGTCACCTGCACCTGCTGCACCACTTCGTCGCCGAGGATGAGGAGATCGAGGAACGCGACCGCCGCCGGCCGGTAGACGGCGCGATAGGCCATGCGCACGACGTCGAGGAACTTCTGCGGCGTGCGGAACGTGCGCTGCACGGCCGGCGAGGCGAGCGCGAAGGCGCCCTGCGCGTCGTCGTGGCGGAAGGCGTCGATCTGCCGGTTGATGACGGCGTGGATCTCGGCGACGTCCGCCGCCGTGACGCGCGTTTCCGGCGCGGCGGCCGCGGGCGCGAGCGGGATGGCAAGCGGAATAGACACGGCGAGCAGCAGCAGGGCGTTTCGCAGCATGGTCAGCTCCCTTTGGCGTTGTTCAAGGCGATCTCGGCGCGCCGCAGCCCGGGATAGGCGGCCTGCTCCAGGCGCGAGCGCACGGCGAGGATCTTCTGCGCGTACTGCGCGGAGGCGTCGTCGGCGGCGCCGTTGTAGACCTGCAGGCCCGCCTCCAGGCTTCCGGCCCGCGCCACGTATTCCTGCAGGATCTGCGCCCCCACGCGGATGTTGGCCTCGGGATCGAGCACCGCGGACTCGCCGCCGAGGGGCGCGAGCTTGTCGAGGTGGTACCTGGGAATGATCTGCATCAGGCCCTTCGCGCCGTTGTCGCTCTGCGCGAAGGGATTGAAGCGCGACTCCACCGCGATCATGGCGAGGAGCAGCAGCGGGTCGAGGCTCGAGGCGTCCCCCGCGTCGAACGCCGCACCGACGATGCGCTGCGCCGCTTCGGGGGCGATGGTGAAGCGCCGCGCGAGGTACCCGGCGAGGGTGCGCTGCGCGGGATCGCTCGCGGCGCCTTGCGGCGCCTCGGCGGCGTCGGGCACGCAGGAGGCGAAGGGCGCATCCACGGGCGCATGCGCTGCGCGGGTGCCCGCGACCAGAAGCAGCGCCGCCGCGATGCCGTAGAGCCCTCTCTGCAGGAACGCGCTCATGGCCCGGACCATCGTAGGGCGGGCCGTGAGCGCGGGCTATCGCGCGGCGGCGAATTTCCTGTCGCATGGCGACTACCACGGGTCAGGTCGGCGCTACGCGCGGAATCCAGTCCGGGCGATAGTGACTTCGTGTCGTGCTCTCTATCATCGTCGGCAAGAACTCTTTCCACGAATTTCCGCGAAGAGAAAGGCACCGCTACATGAAAATCGTCGCGCTTGTACTGGCTGGAGGAGAAGGCTCGCGGCTCTACCCGCTCACCGCGGAGCACGCCAAGCCGGCGCTGCACTTCGCCAGCGGCTACCGGATCATCGATTTCGTGCTGAGCAACCTCGTGAACTCGAGGATCGACACGATCTACGTGCTCGCGCAGTACAAGCCTGCATCGCTCATCGAGCACATCTCGCGCGCCTGGGCGCCGTGGTTCGCCGGCTCGCAGGGCCTGATCCAGGTGCTGCTGCCGCGCTCCAATACGCTGGCCGGCCAGTTCAAGGGCACCGCGGACGCGGTCTACCAGTACCTCGACGTCGTCCAGGCGCACGCTCCCGACGCCGTGGCGGTGTTCGCTTCCGACCATGTCTACCGCATGGACGTGCGGCAGATGGTGGACTTCCACGCCGCGCGCCGCGCCGACATGACGGTCGCGGCACTCGCCGTGCCGCTGCGCGAGGCCTCGTCCTTCGGCGTGCTGTCCACGGGCGCCGACGGCCGCGTGCTCGCGTTCCGCGAGAAGCCGCGCGAGCCCGCCCCCATCCCGCACGACCCGCAGCGCGCCTATGCCTCGATGGGCAACTACCTCTTCGAGCCGCGTGCGCTCGAGCGGCTGCTGCGCGAGTCGCGGCGCCTGGGCGACACCGACTTCGGCCGAGACCTGCTGCCCCGGCTTGCCGGCCACGCACGCCTGTACGCCTACGATTTCGCGGCGAACCGCATTCCGGGGCTGCTCGATTGCGAGGAGGCTGCGTACTGGCGCGACGTCGGCACGCTGAGCGCGCTCGCTGCGGCACAGCAGGACGCGATGGGCCACCGCCCGCGCTTCAACCTCTGGAACCGCCGCTGGCCGATCCGCGGCGAGCACGACGCGGCGCTGCTCGCGAAGCTGCGCGCCTGGAACGCGGAGCAGGTCGACGCCGATGCGGAAGAGCCGGCCGAGGCCGGCTCCGCTATGCCGCTACCGGCGTGGCGAGGCGGCGGTAAAGAGCGGCGTACTGACGAGCGGCCGCTGACCAGCTGAAGTTGCGGGCCATGGCGGCGCGCTGCAGCGCGCGCCATTGCGCCGGCCGCGCGTGGACCTCGAGCGCCCGGCGCACCGCGCCGACGAGCGCGGCGGTCTCCGCCGGCCTGAAGAGAAAGCCGGTCTCCCCGTCCGTGATCGTGTCGACGAGGCCGCCGGTCGCGCGCGCCACGGGAAGCGTGCCGTAGCGCTGGCTGTACATCTGGTTCAGGCCGCAGGGCTCGAAGCGCGAGGGCATGAGGAAGACATCCGCGCCCGCCTCGATCGCGTGCGCGAGGTCCTCGTTGAAGCCGATCGCCGCCGCGATGCGTCCGGGATGGCGTGCGGCGCACGCCGCTACGGCGATCTCGTGCTCGCGCTCGCCCTTGCCCAGGATCGCGAGCTGCGCCGGCAGCGCAGCGAGCTCGTCCGCCGCGGAGGCGATGAGGTCAATGCCCTTCTGGTGAGTCAGCCGTCCGACTACCCCCAGCAGGGGCACCGCGGGATTCGCAGCCAGGCCCAGGCGCCGCTGCAGCGCCGCCTTGTTCGCCGCCTTGCGCTCGAGCGAGCCGGCATCGTAGTTCTGCTCGATGCGCAGGTCCGTCGCCGGATCCCATTCGCGCGTGTCGATGCCGTTCAGGATGCCGTGCAGCTCGGCCTTGCGCCGCTCGAGCACGCCGTGCAGGCCGCAGCCGAATTCCTCGGTGCGTATTTCCGCGGCGTAGGTCGGGCTGACGGTCGCGATCGCGTGCGCACAGACGATTCCCGCCTTCAGGAAGGAAAGCTTGCCGTAGAACTCCGCCCGCTCGGGCGCGTAGAGCTCCGGCGGCAGCCCGAGCGGGTGCAGCACGTCGGGCGCGAAATTTCCCTGGAACGCGAGGTTGTGGATGGTGAGCAAGCTCGGGCAGTCGGGAGCGTAGGCCGGCGCGAGCGCCGCGGGCCAGTCGTTGCAGTGCAGGAGATCGGCGTGCCACCCCGAGGGGCCTCTGCCCTGCGCGACGAGCGCCGCCGCGGCGGAAAGCACACCGAAGCGCAGCGCGTTGTCGGGCCAATCGACGCCTTCGGCCGACTGGTAGGGCCCGCCCTCGCGTCCGTAGAGCGGCGGGCAATCGAGCAGGTAGACGGGCACGCCGTCGGGCAGGCGGCTCTCCAGAAGCCGGCAGTCGAAGCCCGCGACCCGAAAGGCGGCCGCCGGACCGGCGTGCACCTGCGCGCGCAGCACGGCCCGGTATCCGGGCAGCAGCACGCGCACGTCGACCCCGAGCTCGCGGAGCGCGGCAGGCAGCGCGGCGCTGACATCGCCCAGGCCGCCGGTCTTCGTGAGCGGCGCGCATTCGGAGGTGACGAAAAGGACGCGCATATAAAAAAAGACCCCGGTAGGGGTGCCGGGGTCGTATGCCTACATACGCACGAAGGGAGGGAGGTGCGTATGCAAGGGGGGGGAAAGGGTCAGTGGCTCTCCGTTCGATCCGCTCGCCGTCTTCTCCAAGGCGATGCTAGGAGACGACCCCCAACGGGAATATCCCAAAACGCGTGAACCTTCTGTAGCCGATCCGCTACAGGACCAACGCGACCGTGGCGGCGGTCAGGCACGTCGCCAACGTGCCGGCGACGATCGAGCGGAAGCCGAGCGCAACCACCTCCTGGCGCCGCTCCGGGCACATGGTGCCGAGGCCACCGATCAGGATGCCGAGGCTTCCGAAATTCGCGAACCCGCACAGAGCGTACGTGAGGAGCACACGGCTGCGCGGCGAAAGCGAGCCGTCGCGCGCGAGGTCCACGTAGGCGACGAGCTCGTTGACGACGGTCTTCGTGCCGAGGAGCGCGCCGCCGGCCTGCGCCTCGCTCCAGGGCACGCCGGCGAGCCAGGCGAGCGGCGCGAGCAGCGCGCCGAGCAGGCCTTGCAGCGTGTAAGGCGCGAGGAGCAGGTTCACCAGGGCGACGAGCGCGACGAAGACCACCAGCATGGCCACGATATTGACCAGGAGCTGCGCGCCCTCCAGCGTGCCGCGCGTAAGGGCGTCCATGCTGCCGGAGGCCTCGGAGCGCAGAGCGATACGCGCGCCGGTGATCTCGCCCTCCGGAGGCACCATCAGGAAGGCGATGACGAGCGCGGCGGGCGCGGAGAGGAGCGAGGCGATCAGCAGGTGCGCCACCGCGTCGGGCACCACCCGGCCGAGGATGCTCGCGTACAGGAAGAGCACCGTGCCGGCGATGGACGCCATGCCCCCGACCATGATGGCGAAGAGCTCGCCGCGCGATACGCGCCCGAGGTAGGGGCGCACGAAAAGCGGCGCCTCCACCATGCCGACGAAGACGTTCGCCGCGGTCGAGAGCCCCACCACGCCGCCGACGCGCATGGCTTTCTCGAGGAGCCAGGACAGCGCGGCGACGATCGCCGGCAGCACCCGCCAGTGGAAAAGCAGCGCCGAGAGCGCGCTGATGACGAGCACGAGCGGGAGCGCACGGAAGGCGAGGATGAACACCGCGTTCTCGTCCGTCACCGCGAAGGGCGGCGCGGCGCCGCCGAGATAGCCGAACACGAAGCCGGTGCCCTGCTGCGTCGCCTGCTCGAGGACGAGGAGTGCGTCGTTCACCTTCATGAACGCGTTCTTCACCGGCTCGACCTTCAGGAAGAGGACCGCGAGCGCGACCTGGAGCGCGAGGCCGGCGCCGATCGCCCGCCACGGCACCGCGCGCCGGTTCTCGCTCGCCGCCCACGCCAGCGCAAGCAGGCCCGCAATCCCGGCCAGCGCGTGCAGAAAATCGGTCATGATGCGGCCCTGATGGCCCGGCCGGCGTACGAGGTGACCTGCATTTGCGCGGCGTGGTGCGACACCTGCGCCGAGTACCGCCCGGGGTTCGAGGCGCTCGCCGCCGCGTTCCCGCAGGCCGCCTTCGGCTGGCTCGATACCGAGGACGACGCGGAGCGGGTCGGCGAGCTGGAGATCGAGAACTTCCCGACGATCCTCGTGAAGCGCGGCGCGGAGACGCTCTTCTTCGGGCCGCAGCCGCCCTCGCACGAGGTGCTCAGGCGCTTGCTCGAGACGCTGCTCAAGTAAAGGCCGTGGCGATCGTGCGCTGGATCGCCTGCGCCGCGGCACGCGGATCCGCGGCCTGCCGGATCGGCCGCCCGACCACGATGTAGTCCGCGCCGTTCGCGAAGGCCTGCGCGACGTCGACGGTGCGCTTCTGGTCGTCCGCGGGCTTGTTCTCCACCGGCCGGATCCCCGGCGTGACCACGAGGAGCTTTTCCCTGAACTCCTTCTTGAGGCGGGATGCCTCGAGGCCTGAAGAGATCACGCCGTCGCAGCCCGCCTCGATGGCGCGCCGCGCGCGCGACAGGACGAGGTGCTCGACGTCGCAGGAGAAGCCGAGGTCGTCGAGGTCGCCGCGATCGAGGCTGGTGAGGACGGTGACGGCGAGGATGCGCAGCTCCCCCTTCGCCTGCGCGGCGGCCTCCATCATCGCCTGGTTGCCGTGCACCGTTGCGAACGTCGCGCCGCGGCCGCGCAGGTTCGCGACCGCGCGGCGCACGGTCTCCGGCACGTCGAAGAACTTGAGGTCGACGAAGACCTTGTTGCCGCGTCCGACCAGCCACTCGAGCAGCTCGAAGTAGCCCCCCGCCATGAAGAGCTCCATGCCGATCTTGTAGAAGCGCGCCGCATCGCCGAGGCGCTCGACGAGGGCGCGCGCCTCGGCCGGGCTCGCGACGTCGAGCGCGACGATGAGGCGCTCCTCGCGGGCGATCGCGCTCACGGCTGGCCTTTCAGCGCGCCGCGCTCCTTCAGGCCGGGAAGCATCGCGGTCAGCGTGGCGCCGGCGAGCACGATGAACCACGACACGTACATCCAGATGAGGAAAAGCAGCATGGTGGCGAAGGTTCCATAGATGAAGGCGTAGGTGGGAAAGCGGCTCACGTAGAGGGCGAACGCGCGCTTGGCGAGCTCGAAAGCGACGCCGGCGAGGAAGCCGCCGGTAAGCGCATGGTGCGCCGGGACCTCGCGGTTCGGCACCAGGATGTACAAGAGCGTGAGCGCCGCGCAAGTGAGCACGAAGGGCAGGAAGCGCAGCACCGACTCGGCCACCGAATCCAGGTTCAGGGCGCCGAGCGAGCTCACGATGAGGAAGGTCGTCATCGAGAGGCTGGCGCCGATCAGCAGCGGGCCCACCGCGAGCACCACGACGTACATGGCGAAGCGCTTTGCCAGGAGGCGCGGCCGCGCCACGCGGAAGATGCGGTTGAGCGCGTCCTCGATGGTGTGCATGGTCATGAGCGCGGTGAGGCCGAGCGCCGCCAGCCCGATCGCGCGCACGCGCCCGGCGCGCTCGGTGAACTCGTTCAGCTGCTCGGCGAAGGTGTCGACGCCCGGCGTGTCCGGCAGCACGTGGTCGACGACGAAGTCCTGCAGCGCGCCGAGCAGCCGGTCGAACACGGGGAACGCGGTCGAGACCGTCAGGGCGACGGTAAGCAGCGGCACCAGCGCGAGCAGCGTCGTATAGGTGAGGCTGCCCGCGGTCTGCGAGCTGCGGTCCTCGTAGAAGCGCCGCACGACCGCCACGCCGAACTGCGCAAGCTCGCGCCACGCTGGCCTTTTCATTGTTGCTCTTATGATACCGAGCATGGCCAAGCTGCGCGCGGCGGCGCTTTGCGCCCTGGTGATGCTGATCGCGCTGTGCCTCGCGTGGGAGCTGTGGCTCGCGCCGCTGCGCCCCGGCGGCTCGCTCGCCGCGCTGAAGGCGCTGCCGCTCACGCTCGCGCTCGGCGGCATCCTCGCCGGGCGGCGCTACACCTACCAGTGGTCGAGCCTGCTTGTGCTCGCGTACTTCGCCGAGGGCGTGATGCGCGCCTGGGCCGAGCGCGGCGCCTCGCGCGCCGCGGCGCTCGCGGAGATCGGCCTCAGCCTCGCGTTCTTCGCCGCGGTGGTGGCCTACGCGCGCCTCACTCGGCGCGGATATTGACCGCGCGCGCGACCTTGGCCCAGCGCTCGAGCTCCGCACGGACGAAGCGCTCGAAGGCCTGCGGCGTGTCGGGCGCGGGATTGAGGCCCAGGCCCTGCAGCCGCTCGCGCGTGGCCGGCGCGCCGAGCGCCTTCACCGCCGCGCCGTTCAGCCGGGCGACGATCTCGGCGGGCGTGCCGGCGGGCGCGAACAGCCCGAACCACGCGTTCACGTCGAAGTCCGGAACGCCCTGCTCGATGAGCGTAGGCACGTCCAGCAGCGGCGTGCGCGCCCGCGTCGTGACGCCGAGCGCGCGCAGCCGGCCGGCGCGCACGTGGCCCAGCGCCGCGGAGATATCGGCGAACATGAGCGGGATCTGCCCGGCGATCAGGTCGGTCACCGCGGGGCCCGCGCCCTTGTATGGGACGTGCGACATCTCGATGCCGGTCACCTGCTTGAAGAGCTCGCCGGCGAGATGCTGCGAGGTGCCGACCCCTGCCGAGCCGAACGAGAGCTTGCCGGGATTCGCTTTCGCATAGGCGATCAGCTCCGCGACGCTGCGCGCAGGAACCGCGGGATTGACGACCAGCACGTTGATGTTGCTCGCGGCGAACGTGATCGGGGCGAAATCGCGGACCGGGTCGAAAGGCATCTTCGCGTACACGCTCGGATTGATGCCGTGGGTGCCGATGCTCCCCATGCCGATCGTGTAGCCGTCGGGCGGCGCCTTGGCGACGAGGTCCATGCCGATGTTGCCGCCGGCGCCGACGCGGTTCTCCACCACCACCGGCTGCCCGAGCAGCTCGCCCATCGGCGCGCCGAGCGCGCGGCACAGCGTGTCCACCACCGCGCCGGGCGGAAACGGCGCGATGAGGCGGATCGGCTTGCCGGGATAGGGCGCCTGGGCGCGCGCCAGCCCCGCGGCGAAGACCAGGACGAGAAAGAAGAGCCGCTTCACAGTCCCTCCAGTTCCTTCAATCTTGCGGCAAGCTCGCGCTTCGAGCAGGACGCGTAGGCCCTCTGCGCCGCGACCTCGGAGCCGCCGCGTGCCTGCGCCTCGACGCTGCAATGGCCGTTGCGGTATGCATTCCACGAGTCCTGCGATTTCTCCAGCGCCTCGCGCAGGCCCGCAGTATTCCGGTATTTCGCGCGCAGGGCGTTCACCCGGCTCACGACGGCCGCCTCGAGCGGCAGGATCTCCTTCTGCGCGCACTCATCCAGCGCGGCCCGGTCGTTCGCGGCATCGAAGCACGAGGGCTGTGCAAGCGCGGCGCCGCCGAAGACGAGAAGCAGCCACCCTGCCCTCATGCGCGCTCGAGCAGGCGCTTCGCCGCGGCGTAGATCGGCACTTCCACGAGCAGCCCGCCGACGCGGGCGCGCTCCTTCCCGGCGGCGCGGGCCTTGTCGAACGCCGACACGATGCGCCGCGCTTTCTCGATCTCCTTCCGGGAAGGGCTGAACACCGCGTTGATCAGCCGCGCGTGGGACGGATCCACCAGGCTCTTCGCGCGGTAGCCGAGGCGCTTCGCGTAGCGCGCGTCGGCCACGGCGCCCTTCGCGTCGCCGAAGGTGTACGGGCAATCGATCGCCTCGACGCCGGCGGCGCGGCATTCCACGAGGAAGCGGGCGCGCACGTACGCAAGCTCCGCCCCGCCGCGGCTGCGCTCGGTGCCGAGGTCGGCGACCATGTCTTCGCTCGCGACGAGCGCGGCGACCACGCGCCGGCTGGCAACGAGGATCTCCTGCGCGCGGACGAGGCCGGCGGCCGTCTCGATGTTGGGCACGAGGTCGAAAGCGGCGCCGCTCGCCGCCTCGAGCGCCCGCAGCTGCGCTGCCGAGACGACCTTCGACAGGAGGACGAAATCCGGCCTCGCGGGCAGCACGGCACCGAGGTCCGCGCCGCCGTCGCCCTCGAGCGGGTTGACGCGCACGGCGGTCCGTGCGCCGGCTTGCTTCCACGCCCGGAATGCCTTCGCCGCGAGCGCGCGGGCCCTGGGCCGCAGCTCGGGCGGCGTGAAGTCCTCCAACTCTAGGATGACTACGTCCGCGCCCGAGCGCGCCGCGGCCGCGTGCGCACGCTCGTCCGCCCCCGGGACAAACAGCCAGGTCCTCGGCGACGCCTTCAAAGCGTGCCTGGGCCGGGCAGCGCCTCGACGAAGCCGCGGCTGAAGAGATAGGCCATGCTCGCATCATAGGCGCCGCAGTCGAGCACCGCGACGAGATCGCCCGCCCGCAGCCCGGCAGGCGGATGCAGCGCCTCGCCGACGACGTCGAATTCCATGCACAGGCGTCCGAGAAGCCGCGTGCGGCCGGAAGGCCACGACGCGAGCTTCCCGGCCTTCAGCGAGACGAAGCGATGCGGATGGCTCGGCAGGTCGGGCAGCTCGGCCACCGAGCCGTCGACGAGCAGCTCGCCGCGGCGCACCTCGAGCACGCGCATGACGAGGCCCATCGAGCGCTGCGCAAGCGCCTTGCCCGGCTCGACGATGAGCTCGCGCAGCGACGGGATCTGCCGCCGGCAGAGCCTCGCGAGATCGCCGAGCTCCGCGCGCAGGAAGCGCGACCAGTCGTCCGGATGCCAGCCGCCGCCGACGCTGAGCGCCGCGGGTGGGCGCCCGGCGTGCTCGCCCAGGATGCCCGCCGCAGCGATGAAGTTGCGCGCCAG
>Ga0070741_10007973_pt1 | contig 21530 bp, 15 predicted proteins | sample Coa_R1_4_FD_66440 | JGI IMG/M metagenome (GOLD analysis project Ga0070741, IMG submission 66440) | Surface soil microbial communities from Centralia Pennsylvania, which are recovering from an underground coalmine fire - Coalmine... | ecosystem: Environmental > Terrestrial > Soil > Unclassified ... | reverse complement strand
CGACGGAGGAACCGCGACGGGACTCCTGTCGGAAGACGGCGCCGTAGAAATCGGGCCCCAGTCCGCATCGGTCGAACCCTTTCTGATGACCGACGCGGGGCTGGTCACCTGGGCTGACGTCGAGACGGAACAGTCACTGCTCGACGGTTATCTCCCGATTCCGTCGGTGACCTGGCGTCATCGCGAATTGGTGTTGCACGTGACCGCCTTTGGCGCCGGCGATCGCGCAAGAGCTCAACTGATCTCGCACTACGTAGTCGAGAACCTTTCGGATCATCCCCGTGCGGTGACGCTGGTGCTGGCCGTTCGACCGTTCCAGGTCAACCCACCCACCCAGTTCCTCAACGGGCCGGGCGGCGTCGCGGCGATCCGGGAACTTTCCTGGGACGGACGCGCGTTGAGTATCAACGGCGAGCGTCGGCTGTTTCCCGTCGAAAAACCGGACCGGGTAATCATTGCGGATTTCGATGCGGGCAATATCCCCGAACTCCTGACCAAAGCGTTACCGGCAAGCGCCATCAAAGACGACACCGGCTTCGGCTCGGCGGGTTTGCTGTACCAGCTGGAGCTGCCGCCGCGGGGAAGCCGCAGCGTCGGGATCGTCGCGCCTCTGGCGGGAACACCGGCTCTGCCGAACGGCGCTCCGAACGCCTGGCTGAGTCGGCGGCAGGCCGAGACGGCGCACGACTGGCGAAACAAACTCAATCGTGTTTCGCTACACGTGCCCGGTGCCGGACAACCGCTGGCGGATACGGTGCGTTCCGCGCTGGCGCACATCCTGATCGAACGCGCCGGGCCTGCCCTCCAGCCGGGAACCCGCTCCTATGCCCGGTCATGGATCCGGGACGGCGCCATGATGTCCGATGCACTGCTGCGACTGGGGGACGCCGATGTGGTGCGCGAATATATCGACTGGTTCGCGCCACGCCAGTTTGCCAGCGGCAAAGTGCCTTGTTGCGTGGACGCTCGCGGGTCCGACCCCGTGGCGGAAAACGACAGCCACGGTGAGTTCATTCATCTGATCGCGCAGTACTACCGCTACACCCGCGACCGCGACTGGCTGCGGACAATGTGGCCGCAGGTCGCATCGGCGGCCTCCTACATGAATTCACTGCGTGCCGCGGAATCCTCGGTGCAAAACCGGAGCGCGGACCGGCGCGCATTCTACGGCTTGATGCCCGCGTCGATCAGTCACGAGGGCTATTCCGACCGGCCGGCCTACTCGTACTGGGACGACTTCTGGGCACTGGCGGGCTACAAGAGCGCCGTGGACATCGCCAAGGCGCTCGGTCGCGACGACGACGTGCGGCAACTCACTGCCGAGCGCGAGGAACTCCGCAACGACCTGCAAACATCCTTGCGCATGAGCATCGCGCAGCACGGCATCGACTACATCCCCGGCAGCGCCGATCGCGGTGATTTCGACTCCACCGCAACCACGATTGCGCTTTCCGTCGCGGGCGAGCAGGCGCAGCTCCCGCAACGGGAATTGCGGCAGACCTTCGAGCACTACTGGAAGGAATTCGTCCTGCGCCGCGACGGCGGCATGCCGTGGAGCGTCTACACCCCGTATGAGCTGCGCGCGGTCGGTGCCTTCGTGCGACTCGGCTGGCGCGAGCGCGCCTGGCAGCTGCTCGAATTCTTTCTCGCCGACCGTCGTCCCGCAGGCTGGAATCAATGGGCCGAGGTCGTCGGCCGCGACGCACGCCAGCCGCGCTTCCTGGGCGACATGCCCCATGGCTGGATCGCCTCGGACTTCATTCAATCGGTGCTCGATCTCTTCGCCTACGAGCGTGCAGCGGATCAGGCGCTGGTGCTGGGCGCAGGCATTCCGATCGAATGGCTGGACGGGCAAGGCATCGGCATCGGGAATCTCCGCACGCCGTATGGAAATCTGAGCTATACGTTGCGACGCGATCGGCGGCGCATACTGCTGACGATCGGCGGAGGGCTGAGGTCGCCGCGCGGCGGCTTGATCTTCCCGTGGCCCTATACGGGCGTCCCCGGCCGCACCCTCGTCAATGGTCGCCCGCTGAAATGGGAGAACGGCAAGGAGCTGCGCATTGGGACCACACCCGCCGCGATCGAAGTGCAGGCGGCCGCGGAAGGCAACAGCCCTTGAGCGTTGCGCCCGTGCCTGACGCGCACCGAGCTCGAGTCCCCGTCACCGCTCGACGATCGACCCTTGACTGAACACACCGAACGGCGTCGTGCCTCGGAAATCAGGCCGGCCCGCCGCTGCGAACCATTTCGCCCCGCTCGATCTTGTAGATCTCGTCGACGAACTCGATCCGCTTGAGGTCCGATTCGGCCACCAGGATCGACACTCCCGAGCGCTGCACTTCGCGTATCGTCTCGGCCAGCCTCGCACCAAGGCCCGGGGACAGTCCCTCGAAGGGTTCATCGAGAAGCAGCAACTTGGTCGCGCTCATCAGCGCGCGCGCCAGCGCCACCATTTTCTGCTGCCCGCCGCTCAACTGCGCGGCCTTGCGTTCGCTCAGCGCCTCCAGCTCCGGCATCAGCAGATGGATGAACGCGAGCCGCTGCGAAGCCCGCGCGCCGTCGTGCATCCACGCCGGCAGCAGCAGGTTGTCCTTGACCGTCAGCCGTCCGATCAGCCGCCGGTCTTCGGGTACGTAGCCGATTCCCAGCCGGGCGCGCTGGAACGCCGGGACCGGTTCGAAATCGACGCCTTCCATGCTGATCCGGCCATGCGCCAGCGGAACCAAGCCCATCACGGCCCGCAGCGTCGTGGTCTTGCCCGCGCCATTGCGGCCCACGAGCGCGACCAGGCCGCCCCGCGGAACGGCGAAGGAAACGTCGCGCAGGATTTCCGCGCCCTGGATCGAGACCCGGACAGCCTCCAGCTCCAGCAAGGACCTCAGGTTCTGCATGACCTAGACATGACCGAGCACCGCCCTGCGCACGCCGGCATCCGCGAGTACCGCCTCGGGCCGACCGTCGGCGATCACCAGTCCCTGATCGAACACGAGCACGCGCCGGCTGTAACGAAGCACGACGTCCATGTCGTGCTCGACAAAGATGGTCGTGATCTCTGCGCCGCGCAGCACGGCGGCGAGCGTGTCCATTACCTCGAACTTGTCTTCCGTGCTCACCCCCGCTGTGGGCTCGTCCATCAGGAGCAGACGCGGCCGCAGCGCAACCGCGACGGCGATGTCGAGCAGCTTCCGCGCACCCTCGGGAAGCTCGTGCACGGTGCGCTGCGCGTGAGGCTCGAGACCGAACTGCGCGAGGATCCGCCGCGCCTCGGCGTGCGACTCGGTCCGGTGCAGCGGCGCCCAAAGGCCGACGCCTGCGCACCGGGCTGCAAGAGAAAGAAGCAGGTTCTCGATCACGGTCAGTCCGAGATAGAGCTGCGGGATCTGGAACGAGCGTGCCACGCCCATCCGGGTGATGCTTCGCGGCAGCAGCGCCGTAATGTCGCGGCCGGCGAGCACGATACGGCCACGTTCGGGTTTAAGGTATCCCGTGGCGAGGTTCAGGAACGTGGTCTTGCCGGAGCCGTTGGAACCGATAATGCCCACCATTTCGCCTTCGTCCACGCGCACGTTCAAGTTCTCCGCGGCGCGAACCATCCCGAAGAATCGGGTCAGGCCGACGGTTTCCAGCAGCGCGCTCACCGGGCGCCCCGCCGCGCCGCCGTCTGAGCGAGGCTCCACACTCCGCCCGGCAGAAAGAAAATGATGACGAGCAGCACGATTCCGAGGGTCATTTGCCAGGTGTAGGGCGAAAGCTCGAAGGCATAGTTGCGGATGAACTCGAACAGGATCGAACCCACCACCGGAGCCAGTACGCTGCCGGTGCCGCCTAGAATGGCGACGAAGACGAACTCGCCGGATTGCGACCAGAAGGCCAGGTCGGGCGTGATGTGTCCCACCGACAGGCCGATCAGCGCGCCGGCGATGCCGGCTAGCGCGCCGGCGATCACATAGGTGAGATAGACGATTCGCCACACCGACGTGCCGACGTATTCGACGCGCACCTCGTTGTCGCGGATCGCCCGCAGGACATAGCCGGCGGGCGAGACGGAAAAGCGGTGCGCGAGGTAGACCAGCAGCGCCACCAGTACCAGCGTCGACTCGTACAGGACGATGCGCAGGGACGCGGCGCCTGGCCGCCACCCGGCCAACGTCGGCTCGGCGATGCCGATGCCGTCGGTGCCGCCGGTCACCGCATAGAACTTGAGCAGGATGCCGTACAGCACCATCGAGAAGGCCAGATTGAGCAGCGCGAAGTACACCGCCCGGTAGCGCGCGATCAGCAGGCCCAGCAGCGCGCTGAGCATTGCTCCCGCGAGCAGGCCGAGGGCGAGCAGCACCAGCATCTCGTGCACGTCCCAATACTTGACTGCCATGCCGGCAGCATAGGCGCCGGCGGCGTAATACAGAGCATGCCCGAAAGTGAGCAGCTTTCCGCGCAGTAGCAGCACCACGCCCAGCACCGCCAGCGCCTTCGCCCCCGCCACGGTCAGCAGAAACAACACCCAACCCGAGAGCAGAAACGGCAGCGCCAGGAGCACGGCAAGCAAACCGAAGAAGGCGAGGGCTGCGCGGATGCGAGGAGGCATGGGCTAGATCCTGCGCACTTCCACTTCCCCGAACAGGCCTTGCGGCCGGAACAGCAGCACCAGCGCCATCATCAAGTAGATCGCGAACAGGTCCAGCTCGGGAAACAGATACACCGCGGCAGAGCGGGCCAGTCCCACCACGAGGGCGCCCAGCGCCGCGCCGCCGATGCTTCCCAGCCCGCCGATGGCGATGACGGCGAACGAGGTCACGAGCACATCGGCGCCCACTCCGGGCACCAGAGAAAACATCGGCGCGGTGTACGCCCCGCCCAGCGCGGCCAGGATCGCACCGGCGGTGAACGCCCAGGTGTATACGCGCGGCACGTCGATGCCCAACGTCAAGCTCACCTCCCGGTCGGTGATGACCGACTGCAGCACCTTGCCCAGCCGCGTGCGCGTTACCACCAGCCAGAGCAGTCCTCCCACGGCGAGCGCCACCGCCGTCAGAAGGAAGGGATACCAAGCGTAATTCACGCCCCCCAGTCTCACCCGGCCGAGGAAGCTGTAGGGCGTCTCGGCGAAGATCGGGCTCACGCCCCAGGTCAGCTTGACCACATCCTCCAGAATCAGGGAAATCGAGAAGGTGAGCAGGAGCTGCACCTCCTCGTCCCGGGCGTAGACCCGCCGCAGGAACAGCCGCTCGATCAGGGGCCCTGCAACGACCCCGATCACCACCGCCGCGAGAAAAAGAAGACCGTAGCCGAGCGCTACCGTGGAGCCGCCGGCCGCGTAGCGCAGCACCAGCGTTGCGCCCAGGTACGCCCCGAGCGCATAGAGGTTCCCGTGGGCCAGATTGAGGACCCGCAGCACGCCATAGGTGAAGGTGAGCCCGGCGGAGACGAGAAACAGCCAGGACGCGTAAGTCAGACCGTCGAGCGCAATGACGGTAAGCAGGCGCACGGTAAGCCTTCGGCGCCTCTAGGCGGCCCGGGCCGCGCCGCTTACGGGCACTGTGCGCCGGGGAAGCCCCGATCGATCCAGTCCAGGCTCTTCATCCCGTCCGGCGGATTGACGCAGCGGGCGGAGAATACGCGGATCTGGCTGAAGGTGTTGACGCCCAGCGCCGGGTCGAACTTGATTACTGCATAGCCCGCGGGCTCGATCGCCTGATGGCCACCGCCGATCGCCATGGCAATGTGACCGCTGGGCGAGTCGAACTCCACGTGCTCGAAGGCCGCGGCGACCTGCTCCCCGGTCGGCCAGCGACCCGCGGTCTTGATCGCCTTCTCGTAAGCCGCGCGCAGTCCCTGCAGCGCCTGGATGTAATGGTAAGCGCCGTGGGCGATGTAGTTGTTGGGGGCGAGGCCGTACTTCTGCCGGTACAGCTCGATGAACTGTTTGCGCAGGGCATTCTTCTCCATCTCCGGCGACACGATGCCGTGTGGCCCGCGCGAACCGATCAGCATTCCCGGCGCCAGGTCCTTGATGTCCGATCCGGTGTTGTTGACCACCACCATGCTGCTCTCGAGCAGCCCGCGCGCCTTGGCCTGACCGGCGAAGGTGACCAGGTCGCCGCCCCAGAAGCTGGTGAAGACGACGTCGGGCTTTTCCACCAGGAGCTTGGAAATCTCGGCCGAATACTCGCCGGCGAACAGCTTCGGCCATAGCGCGTCGACCACCTTCACATTGGGCTTGAGTTTACGGATGCTGCGCTGGAACACCTCCCAGGAGTCGCGTCCCCAGGCGTAGTCCTGGTTCACGCCGGCGATGGTCTTCACGTTCGGATTCATGGCCAGCACGTAACGAGCCGCGCCCACGCCGTCGATCACGGTGTGCGCGTTGGTTCGGAACACGTAGGGGTGCTTGCCTTCCTCGAACACGCGGTCCGTCCCGCAGTCCGAGAGTATGGTGAGGACCTTCAATTCGTCGGCGACGGGCGGCACCGCCAGGCAGTTGGCGCTCGAGATGTAACCCATCACCGCGCTCACTTTCTCGTCCAGCACCAGGCGGCGGAATTCGGTGACGACCTTGTCCGCCGGCCCTGCTTCATCGGTGAAGACCGGCACCAGCTTGACGCCCCCGATCCCGCCCTCCTTGTTGATCTTGTCGATCCACAATTCTGCGGCGTTGCGGGAGGGAATGCCGAACGGTCCCGAGGCCGGGCCGGACAGAAACGCGACCACGCCGATCTTCAGTTCGGAGGGCGCGCCGGCGACCGGCGCCGCCCGCACCGCGGCTAGGAAACCGCATAGAACGATTGCGACCAGCGACGAAACAGCGAAGGTATGCCGATTCATGGTGTCTCCTCCCCCGGTGAACGACCGATCGACGTTATTTGCCCGTCCCAATCTATCGAGTCGGAATTCCTGCGTCAAGCAAGATGCGAGGATGAGCGCGAATGGCCTGCGTTTCGGCAAGGACTTGCGTTATTCTTTGGCGGCTTCGGTCACCGCGTCGGCGACGAGCTTTTGAAGGCGGTCGCGCGGCGTCTGACGGACTGCCTCAGAAAGGAAGACACGGTCGCTCGCATGGGAGGAGATGAGTTCGTCGTCCTGTTGGGCGAGCTGGGAAACGCGAAGGACGCAGCCGCAATCGGCGGCAACATACTGCACGAGCTGCCCCAGCCGTTCAACGTCGAGCGGCACGAGCTGTGGATCTCGTGCAGCATAGCCATCAGCATGTATCCCGATGACGGCAAGACGCTGACCGAGCTCATGATCAACGCCGACCAGGCGATGTACCGCGTGAAGAAGGAGCGGCGCAACGGCTATCGCTTCTTCTCGCCCGAGTCGCCCGAGCCGCGAACCGCGACGCCGGGATAGACATTAGAATTCGCAATCTCCGTCCTCATCCTGTCGTCGTAATGCCCGAAACAACGCCGTTCGACAGCATCCTGGCGCAGTGTCGCGACCTCGTCTGCGAGCGCCTGACCGCCGCGCTGTCGGGCATGCTCGACAAGGTGGACGACGCCGTTCTGGCTCTCATCAAGGAGACGCGAGACGCGCGGACGCAGAAGCTGTACATGGCGACCCGGGACAAGGTGCTTGCCCAGCGCGACGCCATCGAGAGCCAGTTCCGCATCCGCTACCTGCGCGAGTTCCAGGAACGCAGCAACCGGGTGAAGAAGATCGGCGCGAGCTTCTCCGACATCGATCTGTCCACCCTCGAACTGGAGCTGGTGCCCGAGGACGATCTGGAAGAGACGCTCAAGTTCAACGCCATGGCAGCCAAGCTGCGGCAGTATTGCGAGGAGGAACTCGTCGCCCTCGATCAGCGGATGGGCGTACTGCTCGGCGATGCCGGCCTGCAGCCGGAGGACGACCCCTTTACGCCGCAGGGAATCTGCGACGCGTACAAGCACACCTGCCGCCAGATCGAGTCCGACGTCGACGTGCGGACGATCCTGCTCAAGCTGTTCGACGACTATGTGCTCGACGACATCCGTCCCATCTACAAGGCCGCGAACGCGTTTCTGGTCGAAAACTCGATCCTGCCGAAAATCCGCGGCCACGCCGCCCGTCCGGAGGGCGGCAAGGCGCCGCCCGGCGCGCCTTCCGAAACGGCTGCGCAGGAGGCGGCAGGCGAGGAGCAGGACCTGTTTTCGGTCCTGCACAAGCTGCTCGCCACCCGCAAGCCCGCAACGCAAGCGGGTGCGTCTGCGGCAGCGGGCGCACCCGCTCCGGCCGCGGCGGCAAGCCCTGCCCTCGCCGGCGCGCCGGCGCAGGGCATGGTGGTCCCGCCCAGACAACCGCCCGTTGCCGGTGCCCCCGGCGGTGCGGCAGGTGCGACCGACGAGGTGCGCGCTGCGCTGCAAGGCGCGGAACTGCTGCGCTCTCTGACGCGCCTTCAGCTCGGCGATGTCAGCGCGGTCGGCGGTCCCGGCCTGCCGCTCGCTGGGGCCATCGTCGAGCCGGGCACGACCAACGTCCTGCACGAGCTGAAGGGCACCAGCCTGGCCAGCGGCATGAACCAGATGGACGTGATGACACTGGACATCATGGCCATGCTGTTCGATCAGTTGTTCGACGATCCCGAGATCCCGGCCGGCGTCAAGGGGCTGATCGGCCGGCTGCAGATCCCGATGCTCAAGGTCGCGATCGCCGACAAGGCGTTTTTCTCCAAGAAAACCCATCCTGCCCGGCAGATGCTGGACACGCTGGGGGAAGTCTCCGCGCGCCTGCCTGCGGACTTCAACGCCTCCAACCCGCTCTACGCGCAACTGGAGGAGATCCTGCAGGAGCTCATCGACGGCTTCGAGGACAACATCGAGATCTTTGATGCCGTGCGCGAACGCCTCCAGACTCTCATCGCCGAGGAGGACCGGCGCGTCGAGCAGGAGATGCAATCGGCCGCCAGACAGATCGAGCAGCAGGAAAGCCTCGCGCTCGCCAAGACCGTGGCACAGGCGGAGATCAAGGTCCGCCTGCGCGGCCGCGACGTGCCGCGCCAGGTGAGCGAATTCCTGGTCGAGGAATGGGTCAAGTTCCTGATCGTCGTCGAGGTCAAGTTCGGGGAGAGCAGCGACGACTGGAAGAAGGCGCTCGAAACCATGGACCTGCTCATCTGGAGCGTCGAACCCAAGAGCACGGCGGAGGACCGGCGCAGGCTGGTGAGCACGGTGCCCGAACTGCTGAAACGCCTGGCCGCCGGCCTACAGACGGCCGGCGTCGAGGAGGCCGTGCGCACGCGCTTTTTCAATGAGCTGCGCAAGCTGCACACCGAGATGATCAGCAGGGCTGCGGCGGCGAACGGCGCGGCGGCCGCGAACGTCCCCGCGCCATCGGAGTCGGTGCCCGTGTTGCAGCCGGCATCCGCGCCGGAACAGATGGAACCCGCCGCCCCGGTTGCGCCGATCCTGCCTTCGCTCGTGATACCGCCGGTGCCGGGCATCGGCGAGACCATCGAAGCCGCGGAACCCGCGCCCACGGCAGCGTTGCCTCCGCTGCCCCCCATTCCGCCTTCACTCGTCACGCCACCTCTCGCCGCGAAATCCGCAGCGCTGGATGTTGGGGAGCCCGCGCCTTCCAAGGCAGCTGCGCCGATTCCGCCGGCGCCTTCGCCTCCTGCCAGGCCGGTTGCCCCGAGCAGGCCCGGAGCCGTGGAGGCTGCGAAGCCCGCAGCCGCGCCCAAACCCGTCGCCGCGCCAGTTCCGCCCGCACCGGTCACGCCGGCCGCACCCGGTAAAGCGAGCGCCCCGGAGCCCGCGTCGCTGAATTTCACCCGCCCCGTGACCGTCGCCAACCCGTTCGGCGACGGCAAGGTTCAGGTCGACGATCTGGACTTCACCGCGCAGCTCGGCCCCAGTGCCCCGGCGGCGAAACGCGGGGCAACCGTCCCCGACATTCCCGACAGCCTCGTGGTCGGAGCCTGGGTCGAGATTTACGACAAGGGCGAACGAGAATCGCGGCGACCGGCCAGACTGTCCTTCGTCAGTCCGCTCAAGACCCGCTACCTGTTCGTGAACCGGCAGGGTAAGACCACGCTCGAATGTTCGCGGGCGGAGCTGGCACGCCGCTTCCGACTCGGCGAGGTGACGATCACCAACCAAGTGTCCGAGACCCCCCTGTTCGATCGCATCGCGGAGGGGCTGGTCGACAAGCTGGGCGGCTCCAAGGGCTCCGGCTGAGCGGAGGTTGCCGCCCGCCGCGCGGGCGCGCGCGTGCGCGACGTCGCGCACGATGCGAAATCGCGCCACGCGGCTTCGTGACGGGACCGGACAGAGCCGGCGCGCGGCGTGTGTCAATCCGCCAGGCCGGCGAACAAGGGCGTACTCAGATAGCGCTCCCCGAACGACGGAATAATCACCACCATCAGCCTGCCGGCATTTTCCGGCCGGCGCGCGACTTCGAGCGCCGCCCACATGGCGGCGCCGGAAGAGATGCCGACCAGCAGGCCCTCCTCGCGGGCCATCCGGCGCGCGATGTCGAAGGCGTCCTCATTCTTTACCCGCACCACTTCGTCGTAAATATCGGTGTTCAGGATCTCCGGAACGAATCCCGCGCCAATTCCCTGCATCGGGTGCGGACCGGCTTGTCCGCCGGATAGGACGGCCGACGCCTCGGGCTCCACTGCAACACACCGGAAGGAGGATTTTCTCGCCTTCAGCACTTCACCCACACCGGTGATGGTTCCCCCGGTGCCGATGCCTGAAACCAGAATATCGGCCTTGCCGTCGGTGTCGCGCCAGATTTCCTCTGCGGTCGTGCGGCGATGCACTTCGGCGTTGGCGGGATTGCGGAATTGCTGCGGAATGAAGTAGCGCGAATCGGCCGCGGCCATTTCTTCGGCTTTTCTCATCGCGCCGGGAAGGCGCTCCGCCCCAGGCGTCAGGACCAGCTCGGCGCCGTAGGCGCGCAGAAGCATGCGCCGCTCCCGGCTCATCGTGTCCGGCATCACCATCGTGCATTTGTAGCCGCGCGCCGCGCACACCATCGCCAGGGCGATGCCGGTGTTGCCGCTGGTCGGCTCCAGGATGATGGTGTCGGCTTTGATCCGGCCGGCCTTCTCCGCCGCCTCGATCATCGACAGGCCGATCCGGTCCTTCACGCTGTGCGCCGGATTGTAGAACTCCAGCTTGGCGAGAACCTGCGCCGCGCAGCTCGCGGCGAGGCGATTGATCCGCACCAGCGGCGTGTTGCCGATCAGCGCGGTGACATCTTCGGCGATGTTCATTCCTCCTCCCCTGGGGCGGCGGGACGCCCGCTGCGAGCGTTCGGTGCGCGCGTCCCGATTTCTCAGTTTGCGTGACGAAGAAATTCCTGGAGCGCCGGGTTCTCGAATACCGACACGTTGAAGCGCATCCACGCCGAACGCTCCAGATTCGGACGAAACACCGCGCCCGGCGCGAGGATGATGCCTTTCTGGAAGGCGCGGTTCGACAGCTCGGCCGCATCCTCGACCTGCGGAAACCGGGCCCACAGGAACATTCCGGCGGACGGCTCGACAAATACCTCCATGCCGAGTCTTTCCATCGTCTCGAGCGTCCGGTTGCGCGCCGACTCGAGCCGCCCTCGCAGCCGCTCGACGAACTTCCGGAAATGTCCCTCCACGAGCATCTGATAGACGAGCCTCTCGCCGAACTGCGAAGTCGTGATGCACGACATCATCTTCATGTCGGTCACGCCTTCCGCGATGTCGCGCCGGCAGGCGAGATATCCGACCCGCAGGCTGCCCGACAGCGTCTTGGAAAAGCTGCTGATATAGATCACCCGGTTCAACTGGTCCAGCGTCGCGAGACGCTGCGTCGGCGCGGGCTGCAGATCGCAGAACACGTCGTCTTCCACGACCAGGAAATCGTACTTTTCCGCCGCCTGCAGCACCCGGAACGCGACCGAGGGGCTCATGTCGCCGCTGGTGGGGTTCTGCATGGCCGACTGGGTGAAATACAGCTTGGGCCGATGCGTTTCCGCAATCCGCACAAGCGCAGCCACGTCCGGACCGTCCGCATTGCGCGGCACGCCGTGCAGCCGCGCCCCGTAGACGCGGAGGTTCGCGAAAAAATTGTAGTAGCCCGGGTCGTCGACCATGACCGAGTCGCCGGGTTTCAGAACGAAGCGCATGACCAGATCGAGCGCCTGACTGACGCCGTGCGTGAGCACGATCTGCTCCGGGGTCGCGGCCACGTCGAGCGCGGCGAGTTTCAGTTGCAGCTGTTCGCGCAGCGGCAGATAGCCCTTCGGATTGCCGTAGCCCAGCAGGTGCGACCCCTTCATGCGCGTCAGCACCCGCAGGTTGTGCCGCAGTCCGGTCTCGTCCATCCAGTCGTCCGGCAGCCAGGGCCCGCCCGCCAATATGCGCCCGTCGTGCTCGTCGAGATATCTGCGAAACAGCCACGCCACGTCCACCATGTGCTCCGCCGGAGCGGCGCCCTCCCGCGAGCCGTGGCCGTTGACGCGATTCGCGGCGAAGAATCCCGCGCCGCGGCGCGACTGCAGGAAGCCCAGGGCGACCAGACGATCGTAGGCCTCGACCACCGTGAACCGGCTCACTTTGTACTTCTTGGCGAAAGTCCGGATCGAGGGCAGGCGCGCACCGGGCATCAGAACGCGGCTCTCGATCTGCCGGCAAACGCCGTGGACGATCTGGTCCACCAGCGCCACTTCATTCTGTCGGTCGATGTGCAGAGACATCATACGGTGCGCTTCCCTCTGTCTTGAAGGCGTCGCCTGTACTGTACCGGTCGGCCGGCAGAGACAGTTCGCCGGCCGATCTGCACAACTGTACATGTGTGACGAATGAAGTGTCCGCTACCGTCGGCGCACCGTCAAGAACGGACAAAGTGCGGAACGCACTGTTGCGACCATCCGGAAAGGAGAGATTCGCATGAACGACCTGATTCGACGTCAATGGCTCAAGGCGGGCGCCGCGCTCGCCGCATTTTCGGTTCTGCCTTCGCGGTGGATCGGCGAGGCCGAAGCGGCCGAAGACAGGAGGCCGTGGAAGGTCTCCGGCAGCTACCTGGAATCGTGCAACTGTGCCGCCGCGTGCCCCTGCATTTTCGGCAGCGCGCCCACGCAGGGAAACTGCACGGCGCTGATCGGCTGGCACATCGACGAGGGTCGTTTCGGCGACGTCAAGCTGGACGGCCTGAACGCCGCGCTCGCCGTGCAATCGTCCGGACACATGCTGCAGTCGAAGTGGCGCGTCGCGCTCTACCTCGACGAGCGCGGCAACGAAAAGCAGCGCAACGCGCTCGCCGCCATCTTCTCCGGACAGGCGGGCGGCCATATGAGCGTGCTCGCCGGCTTTATCGGCGAAGTGATGGGCGTACAACCCGCGAAACTCGAGTACGTGGCGAACGGGCGCATGCGCAGCATGCAGATCCAGGGCATCGCCCAGATGGAAATCGAAGCCATGAAGGGACAGGGCGGCGGAACGGTTCTGGTAAGCGGGAATCCCGTCGCCGTGGTCCCCGCAACGCCTGCGGTGGTGGCGACTTCACGCAGCCTGCGCTACCGCGACCACGACCTGTCCTGGGAGCTGTCCGGCCGCAACGGGTTCTATTCGCCCTTCACGTATCAAGCCTGACGATGATCGTTGCGGCCCAGGCCTTGCCCCTGCCGCGAGCGCGCGATCGCGTGGCGGTGCTCGGCGTGCTCGCCGGGCTCGCCGCGCTGTCGTGGGCGTACATGTTCTACATGGAGTGGGGCATGCGTCGCATGGAGTTCGGCGCGTACATGGCGATCATGCCCGCGATGACGGACTGGGGTTTCGCCGACTTGTGTCTGGTATGGCTGATGTGGGCAATGATGATGACCGCGATGATGCTGCCCTCCGCAGTCCCGATGGCACTCGCCTATCTCGGGATCCGGCGCGCCCGCGGCGGGGCCGCACGGCCGATTGTCACGACCAGCCTGCTCATCGCCGGTTATCTCGCGGTCTGGATTGCCTTCAGCATTGCCGCCTCGCTTTTGCAGTGGGCGCTGCTCGAAGCTGCGCTGATTACCCCGATGATGGATAGCGCGAGCACAATCCTGAGCGGTTCCCTTCTGATCGGCGCCGGCGTATTCCAGTTCACATCCCTCAAGCGTGCGTGCCTCACGGGGTGCCGTTCGCCGGTGCAATTTCTTCTGAACGCCTGGCAGGACGGACTGCTCGGGCCGTTTGCAACGGGATGGAAGAACGGTACCGTCTGCCTCGGCTGTTGTTGGGCGCTGATGCTGCTGCCGCTTGCGCTGGGCGTCATGAACCTGCTGTGGATGGCTGCGCTCACCGGCTTCCTGCTGGTCGAAAAGGCTTTCCCCCGCGGAGATTGGGTGGGACGCATTGCGGGTTTTGCGCTGATCTCCTGGGGTAGCGCAGTGCTTGCGACGCACCTCGTATCGTGAGGTCCCCGACAGTTTCCGGGCAAGCAAAAAGCGGCTAAGCGCTACTGCGCTTAGCTGCTTGAAGTAACTGGCGCGCCCGGCAGGATTTGAACCCACGACCCCCTGGTTCGTAGGCAGATTTCGGGATCTTCAGTGCATTAACAATCAGCCACTTGCAATGCTTGCCAATCTCGATTCCAGCCTGTTCCGGTCACACTTTGGGCACAGTCAGTCTGAGCAGCGGCACAGGTTGGTCCCAACAGAAACGGGGTCCAGCCATGCGGACGTTCAACGTCCGCAGTCACCGACGCGCGCCGCTCTTGCGCACGTCGGGGTGGACTGCGCGCTCATGCCGCAACGTCGACGTATTCGACGCGGCTCGCGGGCTGGGGAATGGCAATGCCGTCTTCGCGCATGCCATCAAGATGAAACTCGATGGCCTCGCGGATCTGCGCTTCGGCCTCCTCTACCGTTGCGCCGGTTGCGACGCAGCCGGGAAGGTCAGGCACGTACGCCGAGTAGTTGTTCCCGGCCTTTTCGATCACGATTGCGTAGCGCATAGCGCCCTCACTTTTTCAAACCAGCTTGCTTCAAGATACTGTTCAAGGTACCGGGAGCAAGATCGTCGTTCGGCTTCCCCGGCACGGTAACACGACCGGGCTTCGCCGAATGCCTGAATTGGCGATGGCTACTTCGGGTCGCCGCCAAGAACCAGCCATCGTCGCTCAGCATTCGAAGAACCTCCCGGATCTTCATCCGGCAAGAATATCAATGACCGTCGGAGCCTGCTAAACAAAACGCTTTTTGTTGCGTCAGAGTTAAGCGCCAAGCGACGCCCTGAAGTGTGTCATCCGGGCCCGCCCGCGTTCGCCTTTCCCAAAGTCCACAACGCTGGCCCGCCCTAGCACCTGGTACCGCGCCGCCGGCGCGGTCTGCGCAATCAGTGGCGTTCAATGGCAAAATCGGTTGCCAGGCAGCGAGCATGTCGAGGCGTACGGACATGGAAGGATGAGCAAAGAGCGGTCACGCATTGCAAAGCTTTCGCGCCCGCGTCTATACGATGCGTTTCCGCGGGAGCGACTGTTTGCGCAGCTGGATCGTCTGCGCGCTCATTCCTGCATCTGGATCAGCGGCCCGCCCGGGGCGGGAAAGACAACGTTGGTAGGCAGTTACGTGGAGGCGCGCCATGCCTCACACCTTTGGTATCAAGTCGATGCCGGAGACAGCGACCCCGCGACCTTTTTCTCCTACTTGGTGGACCTCGACCGACAGGCGAACCGTAAGTCGAAACCGCTTCCCTATCTCACGCCGGAGTACCTGCGGGATCTTCCCGGCTTCACACGGCGGTTCTTCCGTGAATTATTTGCGCGGCTCTCCGAGGAATGTCTGGTCGTTCTCGACAACTGCCAGGAGGCGGCCTCCGAGACCTTTTCCCAGGTGCTTCGGGACGCGGTGTCAGAAGTGCCCGAGGGAATCTGCATGGTCGCGATCAGCAGGGAGCAGGTACCGGGGGCGCTCGCCCGGCTCGCGGCGGTGCACCAGGTCGCGCTGCTCGATTGGTCGGCCTTACGCCTGAACGAAGACGAAGCCCTCGGCATCATCGCGCGCGCGGGCGTGGGCGAGCCTCCGAGCTTCAGGGACCTCTATACGCGGTCCGGTGGCTGGGCGGCCGGGCTCGTCCTGCACCTCGCACACCTGAAGCGCGGCGAGGTCGAGCGCTCCATCACCAGTCTGAGTTCCAACGAAGCCATCTTCGATTATTTCGCGGGCGAGATCTTCCACCGCATGTCCGCGCAAGAACGCGACATACTGATGAGGACGGCGCTGCTGCCTCAGGTAACGCCTGCCACGGCCGCTACGCTCTCGGGCTCAGCGGACGCCCCGAGCGTCCTGAACGCCCTTTTTCGGCGTCAGTACTTCATCGACCGCCGCACGGAACCCGAGATTTCGTATCGATACCACGACCTGTTCCGGGAGTTCCTCCTTTCGAAGGCGGAGCAGACCTACTCGACAGCAGGACTCAACGAAGCGCGTTTGCGCGCTGGGCGGGCACTAATAGACGGCGGTGAATCGGCGCCGGGAATCGAGCTGCTGCGCCAGGCTGGCCAGTGGCAGGTCTTGTCCGATGCGATCGTGCGGCTGGCACCGGGCCTGCTCGCGCAAGGAAGATGGCGAACGCTACAGCAGTGGATCCGGGCGCTACCCACTGAAGTTCAAGCGGCGAACCCATGGTTGCTGTACTGGCTGGGAACTTCCGAGATTCCGATCGATCAACCTGCGGCGCAGAGAATCCTGGCGGAAGCGTACGAGCGGTTCGCGGCGTCACAGGACCGGCGTGCGCAGATACTGTGCGTAAGCGGCCTTTGCGAGGCCATCTATTTCATGATGGGGGATTACTCGGGATTGGACCGGTGGATCCCCCTGCTCGAAGGACTTCTGACGGGCAGCGTGAACGACCTCGATCCACCGGAGCAGATCCGCGCCTATTCTGCGTTGCTCTCCGCGCTCTTCTGGCGACAGCCCGGACACCCTAAGTTGTTGGCGACCGTGGACCAGGTGATCACGATGCTCGACTGGGACGTAGACGTCAATCGGCGCGTGACAGCAGGAGTCCTCACGCTGCAGCCGCTCAATCTGCTCGCGGACTGGGAGCGGGTGCGCAAGGTGATCGATCGGATCCAGCCGCTGGTCGATAGCGCAGAAGTGACGCCGTTGTTGGCATCCCACTGGCACTCGTTCGTGGGCTGGTACTACTACATTCACGCCGAGGACGAGGTCGCTTGGAAGCTGTTCAAGGCGGCCGAGGAAGTGGCGTTGAGAAACAACCTGCCTTACAGCGCGTGCATGGCCGATGCGTTCTGGGCGTTCTCCTGCATTTTGAGTAGACATCTGGAACAGGGGAAGCGTTTGATTGACCGCGTTCGTGACACGCTGCGGTCGGGCCGCGTACTCGACCGGGCGCAGTTTCACCTTGCGCTGGCCCGTTATCACTGCGCCGAGGCCGAGTTCGATAAGGCGGTGACTATGGGCAGGCTCGCCGCGCAGGATGCAAGCGCGACGGGCTCGCCCTTCATGCAAACCAATTGGCATGCTTCGATCGCGGCCATCATGGCCGATTGTGGTCACTTCGGGGAAGCGGAGTCCCTAATGAGCTCGGCCCGGAGGGCCAGTGCCGGCACGCCGATTCGCCAGTACGAGGCATTCCTGCTGATGCTCGACGCGTATCTCAGCCTCGTCTGGCGCAAGGATGGACAGGAGCGCGATCTGCTGCGACGTTCTCTGACCTCGTCCAGGGCCTCGCAGACCCACATGTTCTTCCGTTACTTCATTCGCGACGTCCCACGCATCATGCTCGACGTTGCAATCCGGGAAAACATCGAGTCGGAATATGCCCTGTGGATGGTGAATGCGTTGCGGATTCGACCCGCGCCAGGCGCGGGCGAGGCTTGGCCATGGCCGCTGAAGATCTACACCTTGGGCCGATTCGAGCTGCTGATCGAGGGCAAGCCCGTGATTTTCTCGCGCAAAAGCCCGAAGAAAATCATCGGCCTGCTCAAGGCCATCGTGGCGCTCGGCGGAATGCAAGTTCCGGAGCGCCAACTCATCGACGCGCTCTGGCCGGAAGAGGAGGGAGACGCCGGACACGAGGCATTTGCGATCGCCCTCCATCGCCTGCGGAAGCTTTTCGGCGATCTCTCTTTGGTCGATTTGAAGGACAGCCGCGTGTCGTTGGACCACGGCCTTTGCTGGGTCGATCTGTGGGCCTTCGAGTGCAGCAGCGACGCGCCCGACGCCGACCAAGAGACCCTGAGACTGTACCGTGGGCCGTTCCTGCCGGACGACCGGGACGAGCCATGGACACTCTCCACACGCGAGCGAGCCCGTGGGCGCTTCGTGCGCGCCGTTTCTCGCCAAGCGGGCCGCCTCGAGGCCGCACAACAATACCCCGCGGCGGCCGAGTTATACCAACGAGGCATCGAGGCCGACGACCTTGCCGAGGGGTTGTACCAGGGCTTGATGCGTTGCTACCAGCAAACGCAGCAGCGAGCCGAAGGCATGGCGGTGTACAGGAGGTTGCGAAGCGTGCTCTCCGTCACCCTCGGCGTCACACCATCTCCTTCCTCGGAACGCCTGTTCCGCGCCTTCCAGCAGAGTTAGTGCCGTTCGACGTCAAGCCGCGGGATTTTGCGTGGCATCGGGTATCCGTACCCAATCCGTACTTTCTGCTCGGCTATCTTGGCGCCCGTGATCCGGAGCACCAGATGCCTCTATCGGAGAGCTACGTCGTCAGGATGTATCAGCGCAGGTCGAAGTTCAGCGGTGTGGTGGAAATACCCCGAACCGGCCAGCGCAAGCCCTTCCGCAGCATGTTCGAGCTGTGGGCGATTGTCACTGACGGCGAGGCAGGTGCCGCGGTTATGGGAGCAACAGTGCCATCAACCAGGAGGAGAAGATGACCTCGACGCATACATGCTTGTCGCTCGGTATCCTGCTGCTCGCTGTCGGCCTGTCCGCCCGGGCTGATGTGCCGAAGGAGGGGCGATTCGACTACAAGGCCTGCTATGCAGGGCCGCATCACATGACGGTCCACGCGAAAGACCAGATGGGCGGCGCCTACGAAGTCTACGGCATGCAACTCGCCGAGCCCAATCAACTCTTCTATAACCTGGTGGAATTGTGTCTCGGCTCCTGGACGCTCATCAAGGGCGAATACGCGGAGACCGGCTCGTGCGAGTTCACCGACCCGGCGGGCGACAAGTTCTTCGTCGTCTACTCCCGGAAGAATCAAGAGGACGGCGTTTGGCGAGCGATCAGCGGGACCGGAAAATACGACGGGATCGTGCTGTCCGGGAACTGGATGCCCTTCACGCAGTTTTCACAGCCACCGGGACAAGTGCTCCAATGCAACAGGAACTGGGGATCGTATAAGTTACGCTGAACTTGCAACGTCCAGAAAATCCGCGTAGCGGCACGCTATAGTCTCAATACCAAGTTCGCCCGTTGATACAGAGCGGCCTCGCCAATCAAGCGGGCGTGACGATTTCTTGCATCACTCAAGCTGCGCATCGCTCCATTGCCGTCTTTGCTCTAGTGCTATGCGTAATAGTAAGTTGCTTGTGATAGCTCTGGCATAGCACAGAAGAAAAGAGAAAAGGCCTGCGATCTCGCAAGCCTTTGAAATCGGTGGCGCGCCCGGCAGGATTTGAACCCACGACCCCCTGGTTCGTAGCCAGGTACTCTATCCAACTGAGCTACGGGCGCGTAAAGAGGCGCGCATTATAGCAAAAGAGTCATCGCGGTAAATTGTCCGGCGCCGGTGGGCGACCGTGCGCCCGCCACAGCGTCGGGTACCGCGGTTCCGGCTCCGCCGGCGGACGAATCCTTTAGAATGCGCGTTTTTTCCGCGGCCTCCGCGCGCGTATGTCCCTCATCGTCCAGAAGTACGGCGGCACCTCGGTTGGATCCGTCGAGCGGATTCGGAACGTCGCCAGGCGCGTGGCCAAATGGAAATCCGCCGGGCACGACGTGGTGGTGGTGGTTTCCGCCATGGCGGGCGAAACCAACCGCCTGATCGCGCTCGCCAAGGAAATCCAGCCTCATCCCGATCCGCGGGAACTCGACGTCGTAGCCTCCACCGGCGAGCAGGTCACGATCGGGCTGACCGCCATGGCGCTGCAGAAACTCGGCTTCAAGGCGCGCTCGTATACCGGCGCCCAGGTACGCATGCTCACCGACAGCGCCCACACCAAGGCGCGCATCCTGAGCATCGACGAGGAGAATATCCGCGGCGCGTTGCGCGACGGCTACGTCGTCGTGGTCGCCGGTTTCCAGGGCGTGGACGAGGCCGGCAACATCACCACGCTGGGTCGCGGCGGATCGGACACCTCCGGCGTGGCGCTCGCCGCGGCGCTCAAGGCGGACGAGTGCCAGATCTATACCGACGTCGACGGCGTCTACACCACCGATCCGCGCATCGTGCCGGAGGCGCGCCGGCTGAAGACCATCACCTTCGAGGAAATGCTCGAGATGGCGAGCCTCGGCTCCAAGGTGCTGCAGATCCGGTCGGTGGAGTTTGCCGGCAAGTACAAGGTGCGGCTGCGGGTGCTCTCCAGTCTCACCGCGCCCGATCTGCCGATAGCCGAGGAGGCGCATTCCGGCACGCTGATTACTTTCGAGGAAGACGCAGACATGGAACAGGCGCTGGTTTCCGGCATCGCATTCAATCGCGACGAGGCGAAGGTCACCATCCTCGGCGTGCCAGACAGGCCCGGGATCGCCTTCGCGATCCTCGATCCCATCGCGAAGGCGAACATCGAGGTGGACGTCATCGTCCAGAACGTCGCCACCGACAACACCACCGACTTCTCCTTCACCGTGCACCGGAACGAGCTGAAGAAGACGCTCGACATCCTCAACAAGGTGGCGAAGGAGATCGGCGCCAGCGAAGTCCGCGGCGACGACCGGATCTGCAAGGTCGGACTGGTGGGCGTGGGCATGCGCTCGCACGTCGGCGTCGCGAGCCAGATGTTCAAGGCGCTCGCGGGAGAAGGCATCAACATCCAGATGATCTCCACCTCCGAGATCAAGATCACCGTCGTGATCGACGAGAAATACATGGAGCTCGCGGTGCGCGTACTGCACCGGTCTTTCGGTCTTGACCAGAGGTAGCGCCGGACATCGTTTGACCGAGGGGAGCTTAGCGACTATCCTCACAAAGGCGGTGACTGGTAATTCGTGATTACGAGTCACCGGTCACCAACCAGAGGCCGGAATTGGTGATTAGTGATTAGTAACAGATGAACGATCAAAGGACACACTGAGCGATTACAGGAGAGATGCCCGAGAGGCCACGCCGCCGCAGGCGGCCAGATAAAGAGGCGGGCGCACGCGCCCCCTTCGGCCTCTCAGAGTTGAAGTGCCACGAGTAGCGACCCGACGAAGGACACACTGAGCGATTACAGGAGAGATGCCCGAGAGGCCGAAGGGGGCGCCCTGCTAAGGCGTTATACGGCTTTAAACCGTATCGAGGGTTCGAATCCCTCTCTCTCCGCCAAATCAAAACGGGGGCTCAACGCCCCCGTTTTTGTTTGGCGCAGTGACGAGGGTGAGAACCCTCCGGTTCGACAATGCGACGTCCAGTGAACGTCGCATTGGACGCCGTCGCGCACTTTGCGACGGCGGTCCCGACTACAGGG
>Ga0070741_10007972_pt1 | contig 21533 bp, 17 predicted proteins | sample Coa_R1_4_FD_66440 | JGI IMG/M metagenome (GOLD analysis project Ga0070741, IMG submission 66440) | Surface soil microbial communities from Centralia Pennsylvania, which are recovering from an underground coalmine fire - Coalmine... | ecosystem: Environmental > Terrestrial > Soil > Unclassified ... | reverse complement strand
GCTTCAAGCGTTTCTGATACTCCGGCACGCCCGCAATCAAGCAAATGATTATTCGCTAGCGTTACTACATGTATCCCTGCCCGTGACAGGGAAGTAGCAAGGTTCGGATTCACAGCGTATGAATAGTTTCTGTGCTCTCTGCGTGCTTTGCGGGCGAACGGGCCTTCCAGATTCCCCAGCACGATCTCAGCCCGCCGCAGGAGAGGCTGTACTGCCTCAAAAGGGTAATCCTCTCCTTGCTCGGCGATAACTTTTTTTGCGCGCCCACCAAGCATAATGTCCCCTGCGGCAATAAGAGAGAAACGCGGTTCTCCAAGAGTGTTGAGACTTCTCTCTAACTCTTCTTTCTGAAACAAGTCCTCTGACGCTGGTATCTCCTCTGGCGCGACGTGTTTCAGCAGTTCTTGTATTTGTGCTGTCTGTTCAGGACAAGCAAGAGCCTCTGTAGTCAGGCCCATTGTTTTGTTCATCATGTCTCACTCTGTCCAGATGGTATTTCAATGCCCAATTTGGTCTCTGTACCTGTTCCCATACTTTGTATCGGCTGGATGCCATGCCTGGCAAAGATTGTCAGGATCAGTTGATGGTGCCGACCTGCATAAAGTTGCTCATCTGCCTGCAGCAGGGTTCTCAGCCCTAACGCGAAGCTTTCTCGCTTACGATGTATGCGCCTCAAGGCTCCTTCTTGCTCATAGTTGAGTTGTCCTAACAGAAGCAAGGTTTTAAGAACCAGCAAATCGACCAGTCGGACACCATCAAACTCATGCGCTGCCAACTGCGTTCGTAGATCCCATAGTGCTGCACCCCAGATTGTGCCATTCGTATGTGGATCTGCTCCAGGTCCTGAGTCATATTCATCCATTGTCCTTGAAGATATCAGGCTGCGTGGGTGAATCTCTTGTGCATCATGGCGGCGGTGCCAGGCCCAGATATGAGGTGTGTCCAGCATTGTAGCCGCCCAATAATCGCATGTACCTTCATCCATTGCAGTCTTTCGATTATTTTGTCGGTCGGGCCGGCGCAAGGCATTCGCCTGGAAGTCGGCAGTGTAGCGTGTGATGTGGTGACCATACTCGTGATAGAGTATTCCCGCATTGTGTGATGCGTTTGCCCGGTAGCGTCCACCCGCTGCCTCTACCAATGCTCCATGTTCCAGCAATTGCCTACCCGGACCTAGATGAATCTCCCCATCAGATGAAATCGGCTCACATTCAGGTATGTCAAAGTGACGGCTGGGCAACCGGTAGTGCCCTCCCTGGAAGGGTAGCCAGCCCTCCCTGCGCCATACACCGTCGCGGAGACCATCTTTTTCTGTAGCCGCGTGGTGCGCATTCACTACAGCGGTGATAGGTGGGAGAGGCTGTGCTCCCAACTCGTGAAGCAGCGTGTCCACATAAGCCGCGATACGGTCGAGATGGAAGTAGGTGTTGACCTCTCCAAAGTGCGATGCCTGGATGTAGCGCCACCGAAAGTCCGGCTCGGCAAGCGCAACTTTATCCATGCGCCCGCCTCCCCGTCCCGGTTCAAATAAGAAATCCCCCTCTGCGTCCGGCTGTGCGTCCCCGATAGGGACTGCTCGAACCGTACCTGTTGCCAGGTCCGATTCGTTAACAGCCCCCCCATTTCGCACGCGAACATACTGACCCCAAAGCCGCTTCCTTTCTTCCTCCTGAGTCTCAAGGCGCGGCAAAGGCACGATGGTCGGGGTTACACGTCCGTTAAATGGGTTGTCAGAAATAAGCATCCAGGTATAAACGCGTCCATAACTCATACGATCTATACCTTAGCTAGCTCAGCAGTGCGGACGCAGACTTGAGAGGGCGGCTTGAGTTGCTGTGCTACTATGTCGCCGTTCTGCAATTGCTTAGCCGTCAGACACTGCATGCCAGTGGCTGTCTGGACCTCTCGTATGCTCAGTGTACTCATAGAGATGATGCCGGAGATGACAAGCGGTTCGATCTGCCAGCTGCGCAGCATGGACACAGCTCCAACCGCTCCCAATGGATCACTTGTGGCTAAGATCCAGACATCCACAGTTGTCGTGAATGTGAGCGTCTGCAACAAAGCTGCGGTTTCAGGTTGTAGAAGACCGTCAGAGATTTCGATAACCACACAATCTGCACTCAATGCAGATGCGTGGGCTATGAGCAGATCGTATATATGCATGAGTTCATCTATAGTACACAGGTATGTGGCGGGCCACCCGGCATCAATGAAGTCAAGTGCTACACAGGCTCCTGCATCCAGCATGCTCCATCTGTCAGATCCCGTAGCTGTGCCCGTGAGTTTGATGGCGGCTACACGATAACCCTGTCGCCGCAAGCCGATAATCGTACTCATCGCAGTATAGGTCTTGCCTGAGTCCATCGAAGTTCCGCAGACAGTGATGATCTGTGGCCACGAACTCGTCAATGGTCGCGCTGGGAGGGCGAAGTCTTGCAGTCTCAAGGGTTTTCCATTGGAGCCTCCAAAAGCACCCATCAAACACAACCTGGTTGGCTCTGCTATATTGTCATGCTTGCTCGCAACCAGACCACATAGGCCACCCATAGAGAGAAGATGGCAGCGAGCCCCATCCGAGCGTGCATAGCCTTCAAACTGTCGCGGAGCATAACGGTTCCCGAAAACGACAGCCAGCAAGTCATGCTCATGTAAAGTGCAGCGGCGTCCGTCGGTAAGCTCCAGATGAGCATTTTTGCCAACCTTCTCTAGTCGGGCGAGCACAATATCTCCTGGCTGTGGGGAATCAGGGCAAGGCAGAAGACTGGCAAAGCATTCTTCTGGAACCCTCCTCAGTGCATATGAGATACGCAGATTCGCTCTCATCTCGTCAGTCAAGATCATTGGTTATTTCTCCTTGCAAAATCTTTCGATTGCACAATAGTATTTTATCTAAATTGATTGTATAGGTTGACTCCAAATGACAGAGGTTGTTTTAATGCTATTTTAATAATGAGGTCAATAAATGGAACTTTGACAATACTTTAATAATAATGAGGCAATGCAGATTCGCGAGTCACTCCGCCGCAGGCGAGTCTTCAACATAATCGAGCAGATGCTGGAAAGTTTAAACACTATCAAGGGGATGATTGATGATCGTCAGACAGTGTGAGGGGGAAGTGATAGGGATGGACAAAGACAAACATAAGATCAGACTTATTGAGCGAGTCATGTAACACATGCTTCTCAAAAACGGCTCAGACCCGCGTAGCGACATCCCTTGCGGATGCTCTTTCCCTGACAAGCAACCATCCCATACTAAGCTTATTCGAAAACCAGCCTGAAGCCACTTCAAATCAGAGCCAAAACCTGGTTTTCGGATTGGGCACCCGCAAGGGGTGCCGCTACGTGTGATCTTCTCTTCTCTTAGTTAACTGGCGTAAATGCGTTGTTAAACGTATTAGGAGTCTTAGATATATGGGATAATAACAGAAATTATCTATTTCCTGATGTGGTATCTTCCTGAAATTCAAGCGCGTGGGTAGCGCCACAACAATCACAGGCATCAGGTACCTTGCCCAGGTGCATCATGCCGCATACTTCGCATACCCAGACCCAGCGGCGAATCATAACGTTCGCTGACACTATCTTGATCGCTTCTTCTATTGCCGCACTAGAATAGCCTATCTCGTTGTTCGTTACCAGCCTGCGCGCAGTCATGTAAAACCTCCAGTGTCTTTCTCTCTCTCCAGGAGTGCTTCCTGAAAAATGTTGATAGATTTCCTTAGCACAGCCTTAGAGCACAGTCTCTGAACGATATTGGCCTCGCTGCCTTAAGGCATGAGATAAGTCTAACAGGAGAGCTCACTGAAAGTCTACGAAATTAGATAGGACTTATGGATGCTATACATAAGCAAAAGGTTATGTTTGCCTGCTATCAAACCATCTTTCTTCTACGTGCATGGAGTCCCGACGCCGCTTGCCATTGCCATTTCCTGGTTGTACAGGGGGACGGTTGCCATTCTCTGGTTGCAGAGGAGGGAGCGGGAAGAGGTCCTCTGTTGGGGTGACTAGCGAACCATTCGAGGCTATGCCGCTGGTAAGTTGTGCAGGTTGAGTCGTTGCGCTCACTGTGCGAAATACGCCGCTCACTGTCAATGGCATATCCTTCTCTTCTTCAATTGTAATACTTGTCCCTACATTGGGTGCGAGATATGCTTGATTTTCTCGCAATTTGAAGGCTTCTACCGACGCGCGCAATTGTTCGACCAGACGTGCCAGACGCTCCATGTTTTGTGAGGCATCTCGTGTACTGAGGCTACTTTGCTGTGTCGATTCTGAGACACCTTGCATGATTTGCACTACGGCACTCGAAGATTGCAACTGTTGGGTTGCCATGTGGTTAATGTTTTCAATTTCGCGTGCCTGGTGTTCAACTGCGGCGAAGATCGATTCCAGGGCGACACCTGCTTCCTGAGTGAGGCGTGAGCCGGCAGAAGTTTCGCGCTGTGTATCTTGCATGGAAACTGCCACGGCTCCGATATCTTCGCGCACGCTGCGTACGATGCGGTTGATCTTACCTGCCTGAGCCTTGGCGCTTTCTGCCAGGCGACGAATATCAGCGGCGACTGCACCGAAGCCTTTGCCATTTTCGCCTGCCATCGCGGCTTGAATCGCGGCATCCAGTGCCAATCGATTGGTTTGCTGAGCAATGCTGGAGATTGCATCCACGATTTCGTTAATTTCCCGCGAGCGATCTCCCAGCGTTTGTACCTTGCTGGCTGTGGCATGTACGTTGTCGTTGATGCGGCCCATACCTTCGACGGCTTGTTGGACCGATTCTCGTCCAACCTGAGCATCCTGTCGTGCTATATATGCCACGTCATAGAGGATCTGCGAACGCTCAGCTACCTGCCGGCTCGATGAGGTCATGCGCTCGACTTCCTGTCCTGCTTCTGCAATCTGCTTGATTTGTCGATTGCCTGTTTCCACCAGCTGAGTCATGCGATCCAGGATAGCGGTCGTAGAGTTTTCAACTTCGTGTGCGACCATTTTGACCCGTACTACCAGGCTGCCCAACTCTTCTACCATATAATTGAATGAGTCTGCCAGCACGCCCAGTGCATCAGCGGTCACTTCAGCCTGCACGCGCAGGTCTCCTTCACCAACCCCGCTTACCTCGCTGACCAATTTTTCTACCTGTGATTGTAATGTATCGCGTTGCGACTGCGTCTCCTGGATCAGTCGTACGATATGGTCCAGCATATTATTCATCGAGTTGGCAACCAGGTAGATTTCGTCTCGCCCGGTAATCTGAGCGCGTGCGTTGGTCTCGCCCTTCGCAATGCGTTTGGTGAGTGTTGCCAGTTGTCGTAAAGGACGTGTAATCGTCAGGTATACAGCGTAACCAATCGCGGTAACCACGATAATGGTACACAGGAATGCGATAATGGTTGCCAGGATAATCGGGTTCGTCTGTGAGGGACCAATCTGAGCGATCTTGTTACTTACGCTATCTGCAATGCTTGAAATCTGTCCCCAGGCTGTTTGCAGAGGGGTATATTTGTTGTGGGCATCTGCTAGCAGTGTGCTGACCTGGTTTTTCGGGGCCTGCGAGGAAATGGCAGTTAACACGCGATCCTGTGCAGCTTTGTAATCGGGCCAGAGCTTGTTCGCGATCTGGCTGAGCGTTTGCTGCTGCTGATCTGGCAAGGGTGTATTTGCATCTTCGCGCTGTAGGATAGAGAGAATCCCGTTCATATCTGGCGAAGTCGCAAGTTGATATTTCTGCTGGTACTCCTTGAGAGCCTGATCGAATTTATTTTCAGTGCCGACAATATCTTTGACATTCTGTGCTGCCTGCGCTTGCAGATTTCGTGTCTCATACTGGTTCTGGTAGGCTACATCGAGTAGCTCGATCTGAGCAGGTAAATATGACCCGGCTGTTGTCGTCGCCTTATACGCGCTAATATTGGTCTGCACCGCCTGACTACGGTTATTCTGCTCATTGATAAAGGTGAAACCGAGTACGGAAATCACAATGCCAGGAATGACCGCCGCCAGCAAGAAAGCATAGAAGAGACGGCGAGAAATCTGTATGTTGGTTACGAATTTGAACATATAGTACTTCGGCTCCTCCCGAAACGACCTCTACACGACACGTACAAAAAATCCTAAACTCAAAGCTTTACTTGCTGCACCATGTTTGCTGCACTATAATGAACGTCCTTAATCGCAGTTACTTGCGAGTTTACTCCACATTTTGCCGAATTGAAACTTTCTCAGGCACAATGGCCCAATTTTCCTAGTCTATAGGTGACGTGCTATACTGAGAGCAACATGCCGAAGGAGCCATCTTCATAATGAAGCCATTTTCTATTGCCGACTGGCCGTTCCAGAAGGTACTGATCGCCAATCGTGGCGAAATCGCTGTGCGTATCATTCGCGCCTGCCGTGACCTGGGTTTGAGCAGTGTGGCCGTCTACAGTGATGCTGATCGCAACGCATTGCATGTACGTATGGCAGACGAGGCCTATCATATTGGTCCAGCTCAGGCAGCGAAAAGTTATTTGCATATTCCTACATTAATCGAGGTTGCCAGGCATTCAGGGGCGCAGGCGGTGCATCCAGGTTACGGCTTTCTGGCTGAGAATGCTGCGTTTGTTGAGGCCTGCCAGGAAGCCGGGCTGATTTTTGTGGGACCATCGGCGCAGGCGCAGCGGGCAATGGGCGAGAAGACTGCAGCACGTCGTACAGCCCAGGCAGCTGGCGTGCCGATTGTACCTGGCGCGATGACGGATGTGGAGGGTGATACTCAGATCGCAGAGATTGCGCTGCACCTGGGCTATCCCATTCTATTGAAGGCGGCGGCAGGTGGTGGTGGCAAAGGTATTCGCTTTGTGCGTGACCCTAAAGAACTGCTCTCCTCGCTGCGCACCGCTCGCAGCGAGGCCAAAAGCGCATTTGGTGATAGTCGTGTCTACCTGGAAAAGGCTATTGCACCGGCTCGCCACATCGAGGTGCAGTTTATCGCCGATACCTATGGCAATGTTGTGCACCTGGGCGAGCGCGAATGTAGCATCCAGCGCCGTCATCAAAAGCTCATTGAGGAATCGCCATCCCCTGTGGTGGACGCGGAACTGCGTGAGCGCATGACGCAGGCAACGGTCAATCTGGTGCGCAGCATTCACTATGTCAATGCCGGTACCGCCGAGTTCCTGCTGGGGCCAAATCGTCATTTCTACTTTCTGGAAGTGAATGCACGTATCCAGGTAGAGCATCCCGTGACCGAGTGGTGTACTGGCATCGATCTGGTGCAGGAGCAGTTTCGTGTTGCCGCTGGCCTGCCGCTCTCCTTCTCGCAGGAACAGATTGAATTGCGTGGCTCCGCCATAGAATGTCGTATCTCGGCAGAGGACCCACAGAACCGTTTCCTGCCTGCCACGGGTACAGTACTGGCCTTGCAAGAACCATCTGGCCCAGGAGTCCGTGTTGATAGCGGCCTGTATCCTGGTTTACAGGTACCGCTCTTTTACGACCCACTCCTATCCAAGCTGATTGTCTGGGGCAAAGATCGTTCACAAGCCATTGCACGTATGCGGCGTGCACTGGACGAGTATCAGATCGCTGGTGTACGTACCACGCTGCCCTTTGCGCGCTGGTTGATGCAGCATCCTAGTTTCATTGCTGGCGATATGTCTACCGATTTTATTGCCGAAGAATGGGATACACGCAAGCGAGATAGCGAAGCGAGGATGCCCATAGAAGGCATAGCCAACGAGGAGCTTGCACCTGCTCAAGTTGCCGCCATCGTAGGCAGTCTCCTGATGCAAGAACAGATGGAACAGGAAAAACTGCGTCGCCAACCAGCAACCGATGGTCACGAAGAAAGCAGTCGCTGGCGCGATGCCAGTCGCCGTGAGATTCTCAGACAGTAGGGACAAAAGTCTTCACACCCGCACCAAGCGCGGGTGTGAAGACTTTTGTCCCTGAATAGTTTTTTCATTCAAATGTATGCTTCGCGCGTTTGAATGAAAAAACTATTTATTTTTCCTCAACTGGAGGAGGTAATTCAAAGGGTGGTGGAGTTTTACTCCGCTGCTGGGCTGCTGCAGCCTTGAGGCGTTCAACCGCGTCATAGGGCACATAGCGACCACCTAACGGCGTTGGATGGATGCCTGGGCCATGAAAGTCGGTGCCACCTGTAGGGATGAGGTGATATTCATCGGCAAGGGCGTGCAATTCCTGTTCTTCCTCTTGCGTGTAGGGACCGTAGTAGGTTTCCAGTCCTACCAGACCAGCTTCGCGCAAGCCAGGAAGCCAGGTGCGTAGCTCGTCCAGACCGGGAAGCGTGATGGGGTGGGCCATAACTGGCAACCCGTTGGCGCTCAGAATCAGGTGTACTGCATCTACCGGCGTGAGCTTGTAGCGTGGCACGTAGGCGGGACAATCTTTCCCGATGTATTTGTCAAAGGCTTCGCCGATAGATTGGACATAACCTGCTTCCAACAATGCCTTTGCAACGTGTGGGCGACCAACGGCTCCCTGAGCAATTTCGCGCACGCGATCCCAGGTAATAGAGACGCCCTGCTCGTTAAGTAGTTCTACCATACGCTCACCGCGCCGCTCACGTGCATCACGTAATACCTGCAAAGTGGCCTGAAACTCTGGGCGTTGATACTCAATGAAATAGCCCAGCACATGCACCTCACCGCCACTTATATCAGTATTAATCTCGACGCCAGGAATGAAGTCGATGCCCTGCGTCTTTGCTGCCTCGGCAGCTTCTTGCAGTCCTCCCGATGTATCGTGATCGGTCAGCGCCAATACCTCTAATCCCGCATCCCTGGCCCGTCGCAACAATTCTGTCGGCGAGTAAATGCCATCCGAAGCAGTAGAATGTGTGTGAAGATCAACTCTATTCTTCGTCATACACTACAGCCTTTTCTCTTTAAGATGTAGGTTCTCGTACCTTTTTATGCAGCCACAAACGCCGCTAATGCGGCTGGCTTCGCCCATGTGGCTGCAAGGTAGTGCCCGCAGTACTCTCAAGCAAATTGATCACAAATCCATTTTTCGCGCCCGGCGCGAAAAATGGATTTGTGATCAATTTGCTTGAGAGTACTGCGGGCGCGAGAATTGGTTTATCTTGCATAATCGACTGCGCGGGTCTCGCGAACGACACAGACCTTGATTTGTCCCGGATAATCCAGGTTTTCCTCAATTTTATGTGCAATATCGCTCGCCAAGCGCGAGGCTGCGTATTCATCGATTTCTTCGGGTTTAACGATAATGCGCACCTCGCGACCCGCTTGAATTGCAAACGATTTCTCCACGCCGGTAAAAGAGTTCGCAATATGTTCGAGAGCCTCCAGCCGTTTGATATACAAATCAATGGTCTCGCGCCGGGCACCGGGGCGAGCGGCAGAGATAGCATCTGCAGCCTGGACGATGGCAGCCTCTAGCGTCTGAGGCTCAGTCTCCGAGGCATGATGTGCTACTATTGCATGGACGATCTTCGGTGATTTGCCGAAACGGCGAGCTATCTCGCCGCCAATTATAGCATGGGGACCTTCAACCTCCTGGTCGATGGCTTTGCCCATGTCGTGCAATAAGGCTGCCGTTTTGCATACATTCACATCGGCACCCAGTTCGTGGGCGATAGTTGCTGCTAAGATAGACACTTCAACTGAATGCGCCAGCACGTTCTGTCCATAACTGGTGCGGAAGTGCAAGCGTCCAAGGATTTTGAGCAAATCTGGCTGTAATCCGTGAACATTGGCCTCCAAAGCAGCTTGCTCGCCAGCATCTCGTATAATCGCGTCGACTTCTTGCCGTGCTTTGGCGACGACATCTTCGATACGTGCCGGGTGAATACGTCCATCAAGAATCAATCTGTTCAGGGCAATACGTGCGACTTCGCGGCGTACTGGGTCGAAGCCGGAGAGAATCACCGCTTCTGGTGTATCGTCGATGATCAGGTCGACGCCCGTTGCGGCCTCTAATGCGCGAATATTGCGCCCTTCGCGTCCAATGATGCGTCCCTTCATTTCATCGCTGGGCAGTGGAACGACCGAAACAACTGCTTCGGCCACCTGATCGGAGGCACATCGTTGAATAGCTAGAGTAATGATCTCACGAGCACGTGCCTCGCCCTCCTCGCGTGCCTGCTCCTCGATGGTGCGTACGCGTTGAGACGCCTCTCTACGCGCCTGCTCTTCAATCCGTTTGAGCAAAAGATCTTTGGCCTGATCTTCCGTCAGCTGAGCGATGTACTCAAGTTCCGCCAAACCCTTGCGCTTCAACTCTTCTAACTCTTCGTGCATCTGCTCAACGTGACGCTCTCGGCTGGCGAGCTTGCGTTCGCGTTGTTCTAGCGCATCCAGTTTGCGCTCAAGGTTCTCCTCCTTTTGTTGTATGCGGCGTTCCTGGCGCTGCAATTCTGTGCGCCGTTCAGCGTTTTCTCGTTCTATAGTTGCGCGAAAGCGGGCTGTTTCATCACGAGCTTCTCGCAATGCCTCGCGCTGCTGCTCCTGGACTGCCAGCAAGCGTTTCTCACTGGCTTCCTTCTCAGCCCGCAAGTCTCCCTCAAATTTCGCTCTATTACGTGTGGTTCCGATGTAATAGCCAGCAAAAAGGGCAGTAAATGCCCCTATCAGGATGGCGAAGATGAGGGCTACGACGATTGTTGCAGTTGACACGTCGGCCTACCTCCAATAATAAGGCAAACAGGCCCATAAAGGCTCGAAAATGACAACATGTGTACTATATATGCTTGTTTGGTGCGGCTAATATGCAAAAAATAGACTATCCGCCAAGCCTACTATATAGGAATGTTGACAATACGTCAAGAACAAAGAATATAGGAAATTCTTCCAGATGTGACAGTATACCCCATAAATGAGGGGGTCTGTTACGGTCTCGCCTGGGGAGGGCACTCACAAGAAAACAACTCTTTCACCAGTTGCCAGAGGCAGCTGGTGAAAGAGTTGTTTTCTTGTGAGTGCCCTCCCCAGGCGAGTGGAAGATAAATTCACACGGCAATAACTGCCGCAGGTAGGGACTCAAGGGATCTAGTAGAGGGTCGAAAAAAGAGCTATTAGCTAAATCGTCCAGTGCCCAGTGAGGAATTGTAATACGAGAAACGCTAACATAGGTAGCGAGAAGAGCAAATATGCCTGGTGGAACCACGGGCGGCGTCCCAGGCGTGCCAGTATAATAAAACCAACGAATATCTCCAGCACGAAACGCTGCATCGATGGCATTGGGTCGTAGGGAATACCGCCAGGGCTGGGTATGCCTGGAAAGATCAGCGCGAAGATCAGCGCGAGCGCACCAAAGAGCACATACGACCATTGATCTTTTGCCAGCCTTTCTGGCCCCACAAAGCACATGACCAACAGCGCCAGGAAAAGACCTAGCGCGGCCAACTCAATCAAGATGTGCGTGGAAGCAAAGGTGAAAGGTGAGAGATGCAGTACGCTCCTGATCGACAGATATGGAGCCACCCACGGCCAGCTGAGATTTTGACGCCAGTTTGCCTGTGCATGTGTGAATGCCAGCGGGTCGCCAAAACGTCTATAGAGCGCGTAGGCATAGATACCCAGACCAAGAGGAATAATCACAACTGCCAGAAGTTTGACGAGCAAACGCCATTCTTGCCATAGTTGTTTCTCTTGCCACGCTTGTTGGAATCGAGGAAGATTCTGGCGCGCGAACTCATACACGAAAACAATGGCGAGGAAGAGTCCTATCGAGCGCGTCAGGGTCGCCAATCCCCCAAAGATGCCAGCTAGCCACCACTTGCTCTGCCGCAGACTATAGAAGCAGAGCAGCATGAGAAAGAGGAATAACGACTCATTATAAGCGGCAAAAAAGAACAGTGCTGTGGGAAAGATTGAGAGGTAGAGGACACAACGTTTTGCCATCTCTCGATCAAATTCCATCTCGACAAGACGGTAGAGAACGATCAATGTCCCGAGAAAAGCCAGATTGGAGATGGTCATGCCCGCCAGCAACACATCCAGGTGCAGGAGCACGCTGAACGCGTGGACGATTGCAGGATAGAGCGGAAAGAACGCTGCATATTCCAGAGTTTGATAGCCTTTCGTTGCAATCGTCAAATAGCGATCCACATCCCAATGATACCAGTTATAAAGGACAGCATTGAAGCTCAATGCAAATGGTGAATAGTTCTGGACCGTAAAAAGCACTCCGCCAAAATATGTCAACAGCACCATAATCAGGCGCGTAATAATGAATGTAGGCAAAATACCCAGCGTGGCTTTCCACCAGGGGTCCAATACCGTGTGCCACACCTGGATGATACTATCCTCGGGCGTAGGCTCTCCTGCCGTCGTTATCGTCGGTTCTTCTATCTGCATATGAAGAAATACTCCTGAATAGTGGTATGCTATATATTATGTATAAGGTAAGTATCACGAGTATAACGGAAAACGATCCTGCTGTCACCTTATTCAGAAGATAGGGTGTGCGTCAAATGGAGCAAAATAGATGAGTACACAACAAACTCCACGTCCAACGCATGTTGTCACGTGTTTTCTGATGCGTAACGATGAGCCCGAGCCGCGTATATTACTTGTACGCCGTAGCCAGCAAGTCGGCAGCTACCAGGGTCACTGGGCCGGTGTGAGCGGTTTTGTAGAACCCGGCGTGGAGCCCGACGAACAAGCCTTTACCGAGATTCGAGAAGAAACCAGCTTGCAGAGCGATCAAGTAAACATGATCAGGCGAGGCAAAGTCGTAGAATACATCGATGAGCAACTGGGAAGGCACTGGTACATACATCCCTTCCTCTTTATCGTGCTCGCTCCCCAGCGCATCAAGACCGATTGGGAAGCCGTCGAGATGCGCTGGATCGACCCCAAAGATTTGAGCCAGTACGACACAGTGCCCAGATTACAAGATGCCTATGACTCGGCCACAAAAGGGGAGGATGTAGATGCATCGCCATAGCTCACGCACCGTCTGAATAGAAGCTATGCTGGGGCATTTTCATCCTCAGCCCATCGCTTGAGTGCCTCCTTCAGCCACCAGGGCGCATCATCCATTGGTGGTTGTTGGGGGTCCTGGCGCGTCATATCCTCGGCGCGTTTGAGTTGTTCTTCCAGGGGAGGCACATCCCATTCTGCCCGATCTGCATCAGTTGTCGTAGGGTCTACATCCCAGATGCGCCAGCGTTTGCCATCCGGCACGAATTGCGTGCCATATTTCTGAGGCTTGCTCTGGTACATGAGCCAGCGGTCCAGGGCAGCCGCAGCTAACCATTTGCCCTGACCAAACCCTAATTGTGCAGAGGTGGAAGCCAGCGTATGTGCCTTCCAGATATCCTCCACAGACTCTCCATGCTGAAAGATCAGAGCCGCGTGATAATAATCCTCTGCCACATTGAGCGCTCCCTGGGCGATCAACTCGGTGACGCGCTGACGCCGTTGCGCGTCGCGTTCACGCAACTCTCGGTACTCCGGTGTGCCTGCAGAAGGGTGATGCTGGCGTTCGGCTTGATCAGCCTCAAATAAGGTGCGCAGTTCACTATTCATGCTCTCTGCCGTTTGTTCAACCTCAGACATGCTATTATAGCCGCTCGATAATCGTTGCGATGCCCTGTCCGACGCCAATGCACATCGTAGCCAGCCCGTAGCGTCCTCCGCGCCGTTCCAGCTCATGCAACAGGGTAACTACAAGCCGTGCGCCGCTGCATCCCAGTGGATGACCTAACGCGATAGCGCCGCCATTGACGTTCAGCTTCTCCCGATCAATTTCCAGTTCGCGCACGCATTGGAGCACCTGTACCGCGAACGCCTCGTTTAGCTCGATCAGGTCCATATCTTTGATGCTCAGCCCGGCGCGTTGTAATACCTTGCGCGTAGCCGGAATGGGACCCAGCCCCATATAAGCCGGATCGACGCCTGCCACTGCGCTGGTGATAATGCGCGCTCGTGGTCGCAGACCAAGCTGCCTGGCACGGCTATGCGCCATCAATACGAGTGCTGCTGCTCCATCATTGATGCCCGCTGCGTTACCAGCTGTCACACTGCCATCTTTGTGGAATGCAGGCTTAAGTGTTGCCAGTTTCTCTAATGATGTATCAGCGCGTGGATGCTCGTCCACGGCAACAACAACAGCTTCGCCCTTCTTTTGCGGGATCGTCACCGGTACAATCTCTTCCGCAAAGCGTCCCGAACGTTGTGCGGCAACAGCCCGCTGGTGGCTGCGCAGCGCGTATGCATCCTGCTCTTCCCGGCTGATCTGATAGCGTTCGGCGACATTTTCAGCCGTCTCGCCCATACTATAAGGGTGATGCATCGCGCTCAACCTGGGATTGATAAAGCGCCAACCGAGCGTAGTATCTTGCAGGTGCATGTTGCGAGCGAAGGGGCTATCGCTCTTGCCCAGGACAAATGGTGCTCGCGTCATACTCTCCACGCCGCCTGCTACGAAAGTTTCGCCCGTACCCGTTTGAATCGCCTGTGCCGCGCTATTGATCGCCTGCAGGCCGGAGCCACATAGCCTATTGACCGTCTGCCCCGCGACCTCAATTGGCAGACCTGCTAGCAGCAGGGCCATACGAGCCACATTACGATTATCCTCGCCAGCCTGGTTTGCACAACCAAGAATAACGTCTTCTACACTACCGGGATCAATCTGAGCACGTTGCAGCGCCTCGCCGATCACGAGGGCGGCCATATCATCGGGGCGTACATCTTTGAGCGCCCCGCCGTACCGCCCAATCGGGGTACGTACTGCTGAGAGTATAACTGCCTCTTCCATAAGTTACCTTCCCTGGAATTGCGCTTTGCGTTTCTCTATAAACGCTCGCATGCCTTCACGCATATCTTCGGTTGCAAACAGCAAATAAAAGTTCTTGCGCTCTATCTCCAGCCCCTCTTCCAACGAGGTCTCGAAAGCGGCAAGCACCGCTTCCTTCGCCAATCGTGCCGCGATGGGTGCCTGTGCTGCAACCGTTTTCGCCAGCTTGATAGTTTCGTTAAGCAGTTCTCCCCTGGGCACGACGTGGTTCACCAGTCCGAGGCTCGCCATCTCCTGGGCAGTGACCTGCGCGCCGGTCAGGACTATTTCCATTGTGCGGAATTTGCCAAGCGTGCGTGCTAAGCGCTGCGTACCACCCGCACCAGGCATCACGCCGATCAAGATTTCGGGCTGTCCGAAGCGTGCATTTTCTGAAGCCACGATCATATCGCAGTGCATTGCCAGTTCGCAGCCGCCGCCGAGCGCATAGCCATTCACTGCTGCAATCATTGGCGTGCGAATATGCTTGATGCGTTGCCAGTTCTCGAAACCGCCCTGCATCATATTAATCGGAGATTTATCTGCCATCTCCTTAATATCGGCACCGGCGGCGAACGCTTTCTCGCCAGCTCCCGTGAGAATGATGCAGCCAATCGCCTCATCGCGATCAAATTCCTCCAGCGCGTCAGCCAATTCTTTTACAAGCTGAAAATTAAGCGCGTTCAATTCCTTTGGACGATTCAGTGTGACGATCCCGACGCGCTCGTCACGCTCAACGAGGATATACTGATAGTCTGCCATAAAGACTCCCCTGAACTTGAAATATTGTGCACGACACATATGGTGTACGCAATAAAAGAGATCCTTTGTAGTATACCACTCGGAGCAGTTTGTCGCGCCATCTTGACGCTTACCCCATATCACATGGATGAGGACGATTGTGACAGTTGGGACAAGATTTTTGCTTGAGACATTTGAGGCCTGAAGGTGAGAATAGGGCGATGGGAACTTTGTGACAGTTGGGACGAGACTTTTGCCTGAGACATTGGCAGCTGGACGATGAGAATGGGATGATTGTGACAGTTGAGGCGAGATTTTTGTCTGAGAAAGTGAGGTATTGGAATGATGATACAATACCAATTGGGACAGTTGTCGTCGTATGTTTGTGATGAATATTCGCTATTTTGGAGTGTAACTGTAGCATTGTGACCTTTGTGACAGTTGTATGTACAATGGAGATGAGAAATGTGAGAAGAGGCTGAAGTGTGTCTGGGAAGTAGCAGCGCTGAACTCCTCATCACCTTTAAGTATACATGAAAGAAGGTAAAATATCAAGTTACATAACTATTCGGGTACTATTCTTTTTTGCGAAGCCCTTGGATTGCCTACGAACCTACCGAATGTGCCAGCAGCGTCTCACGCATCTGTCGGATTTCATGTAGATGCGTAAAGGCATGGCGGCTGACCGGTTGAAAAAGTAGTTCTCCCCTGGTCCTCTCTGACCACCATTGTGCAAGTCCCGCAAGGTTCTGCGTCACCGCTCCCTCATCAAAGAGTCGTTGAATATTTCTCGGTTCCAGTCGTTCCTTGAGGATCACCGGATCAAGCGTTCGTGCGACTTGCTGCGTTCTCCGACCAACGGCTGCCCAGTACTCGCGTAGTGCAGGCAAATGTATCGTGCTGCTTATTTCGAGCACCTCCTCATCGCCCATACCTGTACCGACCTTGCGCCGATCAAACCCCAGCTGCTCGAACCAATCATCAAATACCTGCGATCCATCGACGACCAGCAGATTAAAAGTGACATCTTCAATACGCGCATTATGCCATATCAGCCAGGCTATAGAGTTCTTACCCTCGCCCAGCTTCAGCCGCCAATGCTCATCCGAAAGTCCTACCAGAGTGCTCTCAGCAAGAGACTGCTTCCCATCTGTCATATGAACCTGAGCGTGCTGATCAAGAAACAGTTGCAATCCCGCCGCCAGTGACTCGAGTTCCTCAGACTGCATATAATCCCACAGACGTTTCTGTCGTTCGTACCACTCTATCTCTTCAGGGTGCATGAGTTGTTTCTCATCCATGTTTTGACCCTTTTCCTTGTATCTATTTATGTCGCTATAAAGTAGAGTATAATCATGATCATAGAGTGTGTCAAAAAGAAATTGGCTGGAGAAATATATGTGTCTTATCTTCTGCTCAGACCCCCTGAATGCGCGGCAACCCGACCCCGCTTATCTATCTGAGATCATTGCTGCTCAACAAGCTGGCGTCAGCTACTCTCTCATAAGCTTCGAACTGCTGGTTGAGGAGCAGGACGTTATGCAGGCAGTGTACAGGATAGAACCGGCAACGCTTCAAGAGACAGGTATATATCGTGGTTGGATGCTCAAACCTCAGACATATGAGTTGCTCTATAAGGTGCTTGCTGAGCGCAATATTATACTGATCAATACTCCCGCCGCTTATAAACACTGCCACTATCTGCCTGAATCGTATGCAGTAATAAAAGACCTCACGCCTTTCTCAGTATGGCTCAAGCAAATTGATCTCTCAATGGATGCTGTAATGGCCACTCTGCAACCTTTTGGAGATCGACCTGTGATCTTGAAAGATTTCGTCAAGTCCAGGAAACATGAATGGGACGAAGCCTGCTACATTCCTTCTGCTTCCAACCTTCAAGCCGTCGAACATGTGGTGACGCGCTTCTTGCAACTTCAGGGTGAGGATTTGAACGAAGGGCTTGTCTTCCGCGAGTTTGTCGAATTCGAGCCGCTCACAAAACACTCGAAGAGCGCTATGCCTCTTACCAAAGAATTTCGCCTGTTCTTTCTAGATGGACAATTGATCCTCTCTACCCCATATTGGGAGGAGGGCGATTATCATGGTGTTATTCCTCCTCTTGATATGTTTTGCACTGTTGCGAAGAATGTACAGAGCCGCTTTTTTACGATGGATGTCGCTAAGAAGCTAGATGGCACCTGGATGATTGTTGAGCTTGGCGATGGGCAGGTAGCAGGTCTGCCATATAACGCCGACGTGAACTCTTTTTATAGTGGGTTGATCCAGTCTCTTATACAGGCGTAGAGCCGGCCTTTCTTATTTTGTCCAGATGCCTTTTGGGTCGTATGCGCGAATCACCTGTAATTCTTCATCGCTTGGCGGAACGGTCTCGGCGCAATCGGGGGCGAGTCGTAACGGCCAGCCTGTCTGTGCCTGGACCTGTTCAATCGTTGTCCCGGGATGGTAGGATTGGAGCAAGGCTTCTCCATTTGCTCGATCAAAACTAAAGACAGCCAGTGTTGTAATTAGTGCAACAGGGCCGCCACGTGGCAGCCCGACGCGCTCGCGCCATGCGCTCCCGGCTGGTCCGTGTTCATCGGGATAGCCATAACCGGGACTGGTCACAAAATCGACGCGTGTGCGCAGGCGCTGAAGGTCATGTGGCATGATAATGGCTAGCCTCTGTGCCAGTGAAGCGATATCCGCTCCGCCGCCGCTGCCGGGCAGGCGCACTTTGGGCGGCTGATTTTGCCAATCACCGATCATCGATGTGTTCAAGTTGCCATAGAGATCGATCTCGGCACCGCCAATAAAGCCCAGGTGTACCTCACCTGCTGCCAGCAAACCCATGACGTTGACTGTGCTTGTGGCCCATAGTGCTCCTGCAATATTGGCGGGATCTCCCATTGTATAGAGCAACTCTGGGGCTGGTGTATCGCGTATAGTCCCTGTCTCGAAAATACCTATGCAATTTGGTGCGTGTGTCCGTTTCGCCAATGCGAAAGCGATCAATGGAAGGCGCATTCCAACGAAGACGTTTTCGCCGTCACGTATCTGTCTTGCGGCACAGACCACCATTAATTCCCTCGGCGTATAGTCCATGATTTTTTCTCCTCACTAACGATCTTCTTAATACCCATAGTCAACCGGGGCAGCATAGCGGTGTGCCTTAACGCTCAAATGGCGCTTGCGTTCCTCGCCTAATTTTGCGAGGTATTTTGTGCGTGATGGAACCTGCAAAACCCATTCGTTGAGCCAATCATGGAAGCCTTCCAGAGTGCGTGTTCGCTTATGATATTCATGAAAAAACTGGTGATCGCGACCATAGTAGCCCTGAGCGGCTGAGGGATGTGCCCCCCAAGGCTCATGTACAACGGCGCGCACTTTAAACGCTGGTCCCAATACGCGGTTCGGGTCGCTGGTGATCACCTCGTGTGGTACGATTTCTTCTGCAATAATGATCACTTCGCGTGCCGCCAGCATCGCGACCTCGCTAATGCCCAGGCTTCCCCACATATGTGCATTGCCATCTTCATCGCTGCGTTGTACATGAATAATGGTGACATCGGGTTGCAGAGCTGGTACCAGAAGGAGTGGAGTGCCATCCAGTGGTGACTGTGCCTGTCGGAATACTGGATTCTGGCGTACAATATCGCTTCCCTGCAGTGTGCGTGTCGGGATATAAGGTGCCCCCAGGCTAGCCGCCAGGAGTGCGAGTGCGATAGTGTAGTTGCTGTATTCCTCAACCGTAATAGGGTGGGGAATACCTTGCTCGGTAGCGCGGCGATAGCAATGTGCCAGGCCCTCGCTGACGTTGCCTACCCATGCGGCCTGAATTTTGCTCACGCAGCCAGCGCCTACCAGCTGGTCAAAGAGAATATCAGAGATAGGTCCGATTAAGGTAAGTCCACGTCGCTGCTGGCGTATGATCTCATGGCCTGCCGCAAAAGGGATGAGTGGCTCAAGTGCTAGGCCCAGTGCCACGGATGCGCCATCGGGCACATGATGTCGCACAGCTTCTGCCATCGAAACAAGTTTACTCATGCTCGTTTGTGCTCCACATCTCATTATGCGTGGTGATAAAATAATCGAGACAAAGGGGCTATTCCGGCAACATTGCCTGTATAATCTTTCCTTGCATTCACATGAGCGCGAAGCGCGCACTCCTCTCCGCCAGATGAGCGCGGAGCGCTAGCTGCGACAGCAGCGTTTGTGGCGGGCTTTCAAGAGGCTGCGAGAGCAGTGCCGTGCCCCTTTTGGGGGTTTGTGAATGCGTATGGGTATAGATATGCAGCAGTCTGCTCCATTTATTGTATCACCTGAGTAATATTCAAGCCGGGGTAAATTCCATAATGATGTCTGCATAGTCATCTGAGATAAAAATGTGACCTTGTTGATCAATCGCCAGCCCTTGCGGTTCAATCAAGCCCTGGCTTGCCAGCGTATAGCGCTGGCCATTGTTCAGATTCACGCGGATCAGCGCATGGATAGCAGGTGCCAGATCGACGACAAACATATTCCCATAGGCATCAAAAGCCACATCGTCGGGCATACCAAACCCACCGATTCGTGTTGTTTTTCCGCCAGGCGTGATACGCCAGACGGCTCCTCCGCATTCATCTGCGACGTAGATATTGCCTTGCGTATCTACGGCTGCTCCTACAGGACGCACGATACCGGAGGCCAGCAGGGTCAGAGCTTTACCATCTGTACTCATACGGTAGACATCGCCCGTCGGGCTATCGGGTATAATCAGCGTGCCGGTTGTTGCGTCGAAAGCAATCCCATCGACTCCATCTTTACAAGAGGTCGTGCTCGGCGTCCCCGGCAGTTTGTGTAATACTGTAGGCGTGCCGGCTCCTGGGGCCAGAGACAGGATGCTATTTGTGTGCTGCTCGGCAACAATCAGGGTACCATTTGAAAGCACAACCATACCTTCCGGCCCATTAATGCCGCGCTGTATTACCGTCGCAGTATCATCCGAGTTCAGTCGACTGATAGTACCATTGTAAAAATCGCTGAAGAGCAAGTTCCCCTGCGTATCGAAAATCAGATCATCGGGCCGACCCACATTGCGCAAAAGCACGCGTGACGTATAGCTCTTTGGTGAGGTAGCCATCGTGGGAGTCGTAGCAGGTGTTGCAGTAGGTATTGGAGTCGGGGTCTTTGTCGCAGCGACAGTTCTTACAGGCGTTGGCGAAGTCTTTGCCACCGGCGGTGCAGGTGTCGTCGTGCAGGAAATAAGAAAAACCAGCATACAGCAGCAAAACATACTGATACAAATAGCACTGACGCGATTAGTCAACATAATCCGCCCTTCCTGTAGTCATAAACCATCTCGATGTTTCTGAACGCTCGATTCAGATGATCGTGGTTGAAAACTTCGGATTGGCTCATGCTCTTGCCTTATTTAGAAACAGTCGTGTAATGTAGTGTCAGAAACAGTAGCAATAGATCGGAAAGGAACCGGAAGAAATGGCTACCGTCGATTCGCAGGGAGAGAGATCACTCTCGCAGCCCAAACTACGCTGGTTACAAATCGTTGCTATCAGTATCTTCTATTTTGCGCTTAATTTCCAGTGGTCTGCTCTGTTAACAATTATTGTTCCCAGTCAGGTTTTCAAAATGGTGGGAGATTTGCAAAAAGGGGAGGCGCTAGCATTTGTGCTTATTCCGGGGGCATTTGTGGCATTATTTTCTAATCCGCTCTTTGGCCTGCTCAGCGATCACACGCGCGGCAAACTTGCCATCTGGGGCCGTCGTCGTCCTTATATCCTGATTGGTACGCTCGTGAATGTGCTTGCCCTTCTTGGCATGGCCGCTGCTCCCAATATCCCCTTATTGGCTGTTGCCTATATCCTGGTGCAATTCTCCAGCAATGCGGCCCAGGCACCCTTTCATGCATTGTTGCCCGATATTGTTCCTGCCGAGCAGCGTGGCCTGGCATCCGGCGTCATGGGCCTGCTTCTGATTGCTGGCAATATTGCGGGTGTGATTATCGCAGGCATCTTTGTTGATGCGACCTTGCCGCTTCCCATCTACCA
>Ga0070741_10007971_pt1 | contig 21535 bp, 25 predicted proteins | sample Coa_R1_4_FD_66440 | JGI IMG/M metagenome (GOLD analysis project Ga0070741, IMG submission 66440) | Surface soil microbial communities from Centralia Pennsylvania, which are recovering from an underground coalmine fire - Coalmine... | ecosystem: Environmental > Terrestrial > Soil > Unclassified ... | reverse complement strand
CCTCCGCTTCGGCACCGGTGCGGTGGCCGACCTGGTCTTGCGCTGCTATGTCCGACCCGACCTGAACGATGAAGAGCCGGACCTCGCGGCCCGTGAAGCCACCGCGCTGCGCGTGATCTCAAACGGGCCGCTGCCGGCGCCCGGGCTCGTCGCCGTTGACGCCGACGGGGAACGCGCCGGCGTGCCCGCCGTGCTCATGACCTGGCTCCCCGGTCGCGTCGTATGGGACCCCAGCGGTGTCGACCGCTGGCTTGGCCGTCTCGCCGACGTTCTCCCCGCGGTCCACGCCTCCGACCCGGGTCGCGAGCCGGTCGGGAGCTACTCGAACTACCGCCAGGTGTCGTACGAGCCGCCGAGGTGGGCGGCACGGCCGGCCGTGTGGGAGTCGGCCGTCGAGGTGTTCCACGGAGCGGTACTCGAACGTGACCGGTGCTTCATCCACCGCGACTACCACCCCGGCAATGTCCTGTGGGGCAGCGGCCGGGTCACCGGCGTCGTCGATTGGCAATCGGCCTGTATGGGGCCGCCATCGGTCGACATCGGCCACTGCCGAGCGAACTTCCTCGGCTACGCCCCCGACCTCGCCGCCCGGTTCACGCGGCACGCCGAACGCGCCCTTGGCCGAACGTTCCACCCCTGGGCGGACATCGCCGCCATCGTCGGCATGCTCGACGGCCTTCGCACTCGACCGCCGGGCGCAGCAGGAAGGCAGGCAATTGAAGCCGCCCTCGAACAGGCCGTCGATTCTGTGACCGGGAGCTGACGCGAACCGCGGCCACAAAGCAGCACCGGACCACCGGCCAGGTCGCGTTGCGCTCTATCCGGTGCTCTGCGGCGAGAGTCGTTCATCGCCGCGGGTCGCCGTGCCTCGCGTACAGAACGACGGCGGCGGCGCGAAGGTCAGGGAGTCCCGAACCAGGCGTTCGGAGCGGCTCCGCGATGTCCCATGGTTGGCGATACCGTGCATTCGGCGGAGGCGCGAGGGGCGTCGAGCGTCGCACCAGTGCCGGCATTACCGAGCATGTCGCCATCACGTTCGCGAAGATGCCGCGATGCGGGTACGCCAAGCCACAGAAGCGGATGCAGGGCTACTGGCCGCGCTCAACGCAGTCGTCCAGCAGTTGCACCACGAGAATGAGCCAGACCGCTTCAAGTCCCCGGACGCCGAGGCGTTTGAACCCATGGTCCGCGACTGGTTGCGGCAACCCGAGGTCCGCGCGTTTATTGCCGAGGATGAGGCCGAGCGCCCGACGGGCTACGTGTTGGCCGTCGTCCATGACCACCAAGACAACGCTCTGGTCTGCGGCGGTAGGTTCGTTGAGCTCGACCACATCGCCGTGCTCCCGGAGTACCGGCTCTCCGGGATCGGGACGTTACTCGCAGGGTGCGTCTTTCGGTTCGCACAGGAGGTTGGTGCGACCGACGTGGAGTTGACGACCTGGGACTTCAACCGGACCGCGCAGGATTTCTTCACAAGCCTTGGGTTTCGCACCACGCATCACCGCATGAGTGCCCGCGTCCTGGGCAACGCAGAGGAAGCTACGTGATGATGCCGAGCAAGTGGCAGTTGTTCGACTACGCCGATCTGTCCGCCACGACGATCTCTGTATCGGGGTCGTGCGCGATATGGGCGGTGCCCGACCCTATGAGCGTGGCACGCTCCCAGGGCCGCTGAGCGTTGAGGAACGGGACCTCCTCCTGCATCCAGGCATCCTGGGCGGCCTTGTCAAGCTCGCCATCTGCAACGCGTCTGGCCTCCCGTTCTTCGACCTCTGATGGATCAGACTCAACCCACAGCAGGGCACCGATGTACTGGGACAACTCCCGGCGGCCCACGCCGACCCCTTCGACGATTACCAAGGGGTCGCCCGCTGAGATGTCGATCGCTCCCGGCCTGTGACCGTGCTCCCATGCTGGCGGGCGGTAGTGCGCGGCCTTGCCCTCGCGGAGCGGCCCTAGGACAGCCTCGATGATCAAGTCGTCCCACCCGAACCTGGAGTGGCGCCAAGCGATGTCGTCGGTATGGACGACCGAACTGGGCACGATGGCCGCGTGAACTCTGTTGGCTAGCGAGGTCTTCCCGCTGGAGCTTCGCCCGTCGATGCCCAGGATGAACGGGCCGCCATGATGGACGCCGCTCGGCCCGGTCAACGCAGCAACAACGTCGACGATCCTCCAGGTGCCACGAGCTGACCCGTGGACGCTCGTGCCGTGGATCCATGCGTGCGTCACGCTACGTGAGGCGCGCAAGGTGCCGATACAGGTCTCCCTGACTTATGCCGTGAGGAATGCCGGGCACCGGTGTCGGAACGGCGCCAAGCTGGCATTGTGGCTGGACTGGACCGCCGGGTCAGCGACCTCTACGACCGCGGGGCTGAAGCGCGGCGCCTCTTCGTCCCCGGTGTAGGCGATCTGATTCGGTTGCGGACCTGGGACATCTTCGATCGCCACCTGCCGCCACGAGGCGCCGTCATCGACGTGGGCGGCGGTCCAGGGGTTCACGCAGGCCACCTTGCAGAACGAGGGGACCGCGTCACCCTGGTCGAACCGGTGCACCACCACCTCGACGAGGCGACGGCTCTCATGCGGCGTCTTCCCGCCGGGGCGGCTTTGGCCGTCGTGGGTGGGGACGCTCGGGACCTGCCGCTCCGGGACGAGTGCGCCGATGCCGTGCTGCTCATGGGGCCGCTGTACCACCTGGTCGATGCCGCCGAGCGAGCGCGAGCGCTTGGGGAGTCGCACCGAGTTTGAAACGCGGTGGGCTGCTGTTCGCCGAGGTCATCACCCGGTACGCGTGGCTTGTCGACGCGAGCGCCAAGGGCGTGCTGAACGATGAGGATGCCTGGGCCGCGATCGAGGAGAACCTGCGGTCGGGGTTGAGCGCGACACCCGCACGTCTGCAACCGGGCGGGTTCTGGGCGTACTTTCACAAGCTGGACGAGCTAGAGGCCGAGGTCGATTCGGCGACCTTCGTCGCCCAGCGGCTCGTGGCAGTGGAGGGCTACGCGTGGCTGCTTGGGAGCCTCGATGTGCGCATGCGAGACCCGAAGGCACTGCTACGGGCGTTGCGCTTGGTCGAGGAGGAGCCGACGCTGCTGGGAGTGAGCGGTCACGTGATCTGCATCGCCGTGAAGCCCTGACCCATATCCGGGTCGATCGCGTCGGCTTCAGCCGATGCCCGCGTTGTGGAGCCGGATCCCGCTGAATCGGAGCGACGAGGCCGTGACCTCCGCCCAAAGCCGAACCAGAGATGGCACGAGTCGAAGCTCGATGTCTGCGTCGGCGTGGAGTGCGATCAGGTCGCCGACGGGCTCAGGAGGTGCGAGAGGGCGGACTGTCTCGGACGCCACCCATGCGTACGGCTCTGGTTCGCCGAGAGGTCGGAACCCCTCGGCGAGGAGCCGATAGGCGTAGAGCCGGGCCGGAGCCACCCATACTCGATGGCGTGCATCCGTTCACTCCCGCCGCCCCGAGCAACCGCGCGCAGTCCTCGGCCGTTGTCGCCGCTGTCGCCCACGCGCACACCCGCGGGCACTCACGGGGGAACCAGTAGCTCGGTGCGTTGACGCCATCGACGGCCCAGACCAGCGGCTCCGTACCTGTAGCCGTCATGGGGACGTGGCGAACGAAGATCTTCGATTGTCGGATCCTCGGAAAAGTGGAGAAGTTCGCCCGGTACCGGCCTCACGCCGCGATCATCGCAGAGGCACTGGAGTCGCCGACCTCAAGATGCCGATCCCGGGCGCGTAAGGCGATCGGCTAGCGGCGTCAGGGCTGGTCACGCCATTGTCGGCGCAGCTCCGCCTTGCGAGCTTGATCTGCCTCACGGTGCTCGACGTAGAACCGGTCATACCCCCCGACGACGACCGATAGCCTTCGCTCGTCGTCCTCGACGGCAACCATCTCAGTGAACGCGGCGACATACTGCCCGCCGTCGTAGTTGGGTCCGCCCAGGTCCCTCAGCGACCAGCATCGGGTCGCAGAACCCAGCACCCGCTCGACGAGCATCAGGTTGCCGGAGCCCGCAAGCATCAGCGGCGTTGGCCCGAATCCTTGCGCCTCTCGCCACGCCTTGAGATGTGTGAGGGCAGCTTCAGAGCTGATCGGCTGAAAGTCGGCCACCGAGATCGTCTCCAAACGGTACGGCCCGCGGCAGCCGGATTCGGCTGTGGCTGTAGGAAGCTCCGCCGGTAGTGCTCCTGCCCGAGGAGAGCGGTGAAAAGCTCCTCGGCCACAGGGGCGCCCGGCTCGTCCCACGTGAACACGAGCCACGCAATGAAGCGGTACGGCTCTTGGAGCGGCCGAACTTCGCGGTGCTCCTGGAACCGCAGGCTGACAACCACACCGCGAATGGTACGGCGGCGCGCGTTTAGTCCCTCGTCCCGCTGCGGAGGGAGTCGCGACGACGGGTCAAACGAGGTAGGCGTCCGGCCCGGGCGCCACACGGCGACGACCTCAAGCTGCCGCTCGTTCCCGCCAACTCGCCGGATTCGGATCAGTAGGGATCAGGGTAGCGGTGTGACCGGACGGGTCCTCTAAGGTCCGACCCCCTCGCGCGCCACCTCTTCCACGCCGCCTGGCGTGAGTTGCCGACCGCCTGGGCGATCTCCTCCCAGGTGCTTCCGGCCCTCCGGGCCGCGCTCACCGCCTGGTCCTCGATGGCAAGCAGGTACCGCTGGTACCTAGCGACCTCCCGCAGCACGTCGAGGGGGGTGGCGCCCCGATCCGATAGAACACGGTCAAGTGCGGCGAACCGCGCCGTTGGTGCCATGCAAGGATTGTGGGCGGGGTGGGCCACGGCTGTCAACGGTGGTTGACGGATCGGTCGCTGGGACATACCGAACCAGTAGTCGGGCACCCTCGCAACGTGATGCGAATCCTGTGCGGCCTCTGCACGGTCTGCGAAGATCAATGGCGGGCGCGGGAGGACCGTCGCTGCAGTCTCTACCGCGGTGATCGTTGGCCTAGCGGGGTGCAGTGACCGTCATCCCAAGGTGGGCCTCACCGTGCGACCTCGTCTCCGCCCACCAGGTTGCATCGCTCCTCGGCGTGGCGAAGGTCGTACCAACTCGTTCATCGCGAGGCTGCGACTGGGCGGACGCCGCGAGGGCGTCATCCGCGTCGCTCCAGTTCCTCGTAGCGCCGTCGGTCGAAAGCGGCCGCCAGGAGACTCGCGCAGGACCGCGCCCGCTTTGCGCAGGCCGTCCCGTGGGGGCTAGCCGACGGCGCGTACTTCCTTCCTGATGGAGCCCGCTCAAGTGCGGTCGCCCGCGTCGGTGCAGTACTGGTGGTGTCTGATACGGCGGCACCGGACGGCCGTCGCACCTCTTCAACAGCGAAGGAAATCGTTGCGCGTGGGGTCGCAGCGATCCGAAAGCACGCGTGGCCTTAACCCGTGTAGCCGCCGGACGTGCCGCTCCCCGCGCTTCCAGGCGCGTCGTTGTGGTGAGCGGGGTGGTTACCGTTTGTCCGGGGGCTCGTCCCGGTTAGCACTCGTGCCGCGGAGTCCGCCGTGTCCCAGTTCGTCGCGGACCCACAGCCAGCCTTCGACCTCGTCCGCGATGGGCGTCGGGTGCTCGCCACGCTGCCCATCACGTCGATCGACGCGGTGATACCCGGTGACCCACTCGGCCAGCGAACTCAGGAGGTACCCCAACGCCCTGAGCACGACACAGACGGTACATCGTGGCTGGGGGTGCATGCTCTCGAAGCCAGTCGTGAAGCAGCGGAGCGCCGCTGCTGCGTGATGGCGGGGAAGGCGTGCAAGAGCGGGGATGGCAAGCAAGGGTCCCGCGGGGACCCCCTCGTCGTCGAGGGGTTCCGTCACGACGAAAGAAGGCCCCGCGGAACGAAGAATCCGGCCTCCGACTGGCCTACTCCTGGGGCAGCGTCAGCTTCGCTTGTTCGTAGCCCCCAGTGGGAGGGCTCGGGTCCGGCGCGTATACGAGGTACACGACGCCCGTGCTGAACGGCTGGGCCGAGATCAGCTTGAGGTGGCGGGGCGGGTCGCCGTCTGCGAACAGCCTCAGCCCCTGCCCAGCGGTCGCGGGATGGACGAACAGGTGCAGCTCGTCGAGCAGCCCGGCGTCGAGGAGTTGGCGCACGATCGACACGCACCCGCTGACCGCGATGCGGTGGACCGTCGGGTCCTTCTTGAGCGCGGCGATGGCCTCGGTGAGATCGCCCTGTAGCTGCTCGGAGTTGCGCCACGTGAACTCGAGCGGGTGGTGCGACGCCACGATCTTGCGGGTGTCGCCGAGCTTTCTTGCCATCGGCGCGTCCGCCTCGCCCGCGGTCTCCCGCGCAGGCCAAGCCCCGGCGAAGCTGTCATAGGTGACGCGGCCGAAGAGCATCACGTCGGCGTCGTGGGTCTTGCCGACGGCTTCGCCCATCTCCTCGTTGAAGTAGGGAAAGTGCCAGTTGCCGACACCGGGGTCGACGACGCCGTCGGCGGCGATGAACATGCTGGCGGAAATGGTGGCCATGGGGTCCTCCCTGCTCGGTCCGCGTCCGTACGCCGCGGTCGGTTGCCCAGTCCACGAACAGGTCCTGTCAAATCGACAACGAAGGCCAAACCTTCCTGACGAATGCTGAAGGCACCCGTGGGTGCTTTCGCCGCGCACACGCCGGGTGGGGGGCCGAGGGCGGAATCGGCAGCAGGTATTGTCGGCCGCCCCCGCTACCAGGAGACGTCATGGCACAAGCCCAGACCCGGATCGTCACGATTAGCTGCGACGTGTGCGGCAAGGACATCCCCGACGGAACGGGCTACTCGCCCCAGGTGTGGGACCCCTACCTCGGGACCGTCTCAGAGGTCGACCTGTGCCAGGCCGACGCGGCCAAGCTCGACCGCCTCGTCGTGCCCATCCAGGAGTTCGTCGGCGAGTACGGGAGGCCACCGGCCAAGCGCTCGACGCCCGAGAAGTCCTCGCGGCGGGCCGGTCGGGCTGGCAAGGGCGCAGGACAGAACGAGGATGCCCGTGCGGCACGGGCCTGGCTCCAGGCCAACGGCTACTCGATCGGCGAGCGCGGCCGGATCCCCGCAGACCTGCTCGCCGCGTACCACGCCGCGAAGCGCAAGTAGCCCCTATCGACTCCCCGCTCCGATGGCGCGGCCTGGGTGCCCAGGCGGTGCGATGCTGATCACCCATGAAATGGGGGCCGGTGGGCTTCGATCTCGACATGACGCTGATTGACTCTCGTCCACAAGTGCTTGAGGCCTTCGCCGCTCTGTCGGTAGAGACCGGAGTCGTCATCGACCTTGCCGAGGTTGATGCACGGCTGGGTCTCAAGTTGGAGGACGAGCTTGGCTACTGGTTCCCTTCGTGCGCTGTCCGGGGCGCGGCGGCCGTTTTTCGACGCCACTACGTCGAACTCGCCGCTCGGTCGACAACGGCTCTGCCGGGTGCGCGCGAGGCGCTCGCCGCGGTGGGCGCGGCTGGCTCGAGGTCGGCGATCATCACAGCCAAGCACGAGGTCTCGGTGATGCCATGCTTGCGCGCATCGGGGCTCACCGCCGACATGGTGTTCTGCTTCGTCCACGGCATGGAGAAGGCAGATGTTCTCAGGTCTATTGGCGCCTCCGTGTACGTGGGCGACACCCCCGCAGACATGGCGGCAGGCCGAGCCGCCGACCTGCTCACCATCGGAGTGACGACCGGATCATTTGGCGAAGCAGCACTGACGCAGGCCGGGGCATCGTTCACAATGGCATCGCTTCAGGCGTTCCCCTCGTGGTACACGCGGATCCTAGGAACGCCGGACCCGGGCTAATCGTGCCGTTCACGGGCGATGCCTTCCGCGCGCCCACGCGTCGGTGATGGCATCCTCTCGGAGTGACCGACGTGCAGGGCTGCATCGCCTGTGACCTCTCGGCCGGACGCCGCTACCTCCCAGGCGGTCAGATTCACCAAGCCACCTACTGGCAAGTCGAACACTGCGTCGGGCCTCTCGGGATTGGAACGTTGGTGGTCAAGCCCATCAGGCATGTCGAGCACCTTGCCGACCTGGAGTCCGGCGAGGCATTGGAACTCGGCCCGCTACTAGCGAGGACCTGCCAGGTCGTCGGCAAGCTGACCGGAGCGTCCCAGGTCTACGTGTGCCTCTGGTCGCATGGCCCGGCCCACGTTCACTTCGTCATCCAGCCCGAGATCGCGGCGGTCCTCGAAGATCTCGGCCGCTGGGGTCCGGCTGCGCAGGCTGCGATGTTTGACCGTGGTGAGGCACCTGACCCTCGCCAGGTCGAAGTGTTTTGCGACCAGGCTCGACTCGACTTCCAGACACCGTGACCGTACGCCTGGTCGTGCCGATGTAGGGCGTTCGTCGCGCTCGTGCCCGCGTTCGGGACGCCGACCTGTATCTGATGTTCCCGGTCGCCGGCGCCACCGCGGCGGAGCATCCATCGGCTCTCATGCCGGGGCGTGTCAACGCGTGCGGCAGCGGACTACAGGCCGTCCATCCTGTTGAGGCACGCCTGAGGCACGAAACACTGCTTGCGTGAAGCAGCACCCGTCCTGAGCAGCACTTTCGCGCTCCGCCGACGTGATTACAACACTGTCTGGGACACGATCATCAACGCCCTGGTCAGGGACACCGGTGCCTACGACGATGAGATCGGCCGTGTCGTCGACTGTCATCGAAGCCGCTCGGATGTCGGCCTGTTGAGGCACGAACAGCGGCGAGGAGTCATCCGCACACCGGAGCAGTCCTCCGCTGACCAGCCATTTGAGCTCCAGTGACGATGACGCCGAGGTCGTCGTTGTGGAGGCGCGGCATGGCGTCAGTCGAGTTCTGGGAGGTCTTTGGTTGGCGCCGGCGCTCCCCTCCCGACCCAGGTCACTTGCTTCCACGCCTTCTGCACCACGCGGCTCCGCGCGCCATCGACGCGTCGACCGTTTGTCCGACGGCGCCTGCCCAGCGAGGGACGCCTCGATGGCGGCCAGAAACAGTGACACTTCCACCACATTGCCGCCGCCCCGCGCGTGCTGAACGCGGGACGCATCGGAGTATCAGATGTCACGGTTCCGTCTGGTCAGAAGGTCGGCTCCACTCATCGCCGCGGATAAGCCCTGGTCGAGGCCGGTTTGGCGGCGGCATCCTGGCCGTGCTCGCCCACCCGGAGAGCCACACGGAGGGACGAACCGGTGGTGCAGACGCCCGACAGCCTCAGTCGGGTGCTCGGAGTGGGTCAGTTGGTCCCCCCATTGAGTGTCGCCTTTGGTGATGGCGATGTAGGTGATGAAGAGGTCGGGCGCGGCACCCGCCAGTCGACCTGCAGCGCCGGCAGGGGGTGATCACGCCTCCGGGATGTCTCGGCCGAACGCCTCGAGGGTGATGGCGTCGGGTTCTGGGCCGCCTCGCTGGCCGGTGTCGAGGTCGTCGATGACGGCCATCTCTTCGGGGGTGAGCTCGAAGTCGAAGACGTTGATGTTCTCGGCGATGCGGCTGGGCTTGGTGGACTTCGGGATGACGGAGCGTCCGTGTTGCAGGCCCCAGCGCAGCATGACCTGGGCGGGGCTCTTGCCGTAGGCGTGCGCGATCTCGCCGATGACCGGGTCGTCGAGTGTGCTGGTGTGGCCGCTGGCGCGGTAGAAGGTGATGCCGCCGATCGGCGACCATGCTTGGGTGACGATGCCGTGCTCGGCGCCGAACCGTTGCAGGTCCTGCTGCTGGAAGTACGGGTGGAGCTCGATCTGGTTGAGGGCCGGAACGATGGTGGTGTGGTCGAGGAGCTTGGTGAGGTGCTCGACCATGAAGTTGGAGACGCCGATGGCTCGGACCTTGCCGTCGTGCAGCAGGCTCTCCAGTGCGCGGTACGCGTCGAGGGTCCGGTCGAATGCCGAGGGCAGTGCCTGGTGGAGGATCAACAGGTCGATCTGGTCGACGCCGAGCTTGCGGGCGCTCTTGTCGAAGCCGTGCAGGGTTTCGTCGTAGCCGTAGTCGCTGATCCAGATCTTCGTCTCGAGGAAGACGTCCGATCGGTCGACGGGCGATTCGCGTACGGCGTCGCCGACTTCGCGTTCGTTGCCATACGCGGCGGCAGTGTCGATGAGCCGGTAGCCGCAATCGAGGGCGACGCGGACGGCGTCGCGTGTCTCGGCCGGCGGGGTTTGGAAGACGCCGAGGCCGAGGGCCGGCATCTCGACGCCGTTGTTGAGCTCGATCATCGTCTGCGCGGTCATGGTGTTGCCCTTCTGTCCGTGGCGTTCATGCTCATGGGTCATGCGGGGACGAGCTCGCCGTAGAAGTAGGAGGCGGTGACGCCTCCGTCCATGAGGAAGTCGCTGCCGGTGATCCAAGCCCCGTCGGCGCCCATGAGCAGGGCGGCGACGGTGGCGACCTCGTCGGGGGTGCCGGCGCGGCCTGCGGGGGAGAGCTCGAGCATGCGGCGGTAGCCCTCGCCGCGGGGTCCGGTGAGCTCGTCCCGTGCGAGGGGGGTGATGACGATGCCGGGGCTGATGGTGTTGACGCGTGCGCCGCGCTTGGCCCATCGGACGGCTTCGGCCATGACGCGCAGGGCGTTGCCGCGTTTGGCGAGCTGGTAGGCGTGCAGGGTGTCGGTGACCTGGCCGGACTGCAGTATCGGGAGATCGAGGAGGTCGTCGGCGGGGGTCGTGGCCAGCGCGGTGTCTTGCTCTGGGGTGAGCGCGTGGAGGCGGTGGCCGGATTGCGAGGCGATCACGACGCAGGATCCGCCGGCGGCTATCACGTTGCCGAACTCTTCGAGCACGACGGCGGTGCCGTAGAGGTCGACGGCGAGGATCGCCTCGATGGCCGCCTGGCTGGGTGAGACACCGGCTGCGTGGATCACCCCGGTGATGTCGCCGAGGCCGGTGGCGGTTTCGACGAGGGCGTGCACCGAGTCGCGTGAGGATACGTCGACGGTCGTGGTGGTGACGTCGAAGCCGGCGTCGCGCAGCACGTCGGCGGCGGCATCGGCGTTGGGTTGACGCAGGTCGGCGATCACGATGTGTTTGCCGGCGCCGATTCGGCGGGCGATGGCTTGGCCGATGGAACCGGCTCCGATGAGGATGACGACGTTCATGGTGTACTCCTGGTTGGCGCCCTCGTCGGGCGACGTGGGGTGTGGGGTGGGGGCGGTGGCGTCTGCCATCACCGGTTGATCATCCGCTGGGCGCGTCCGGAGTAGCGGTCGCCGCGCGCTTGGGGCAGTGCCTGTTCGATCTCGCGTAGCTCGTGCGCGGTCAGCTCGACTTCGGCGGCGGCGAGGTTCTCCTCGAGCCGGTGCAGCTTTGTCGTGCCGGGGATGGGGACGATCCACGGCTTCTGGGCGAGCAGCCAGGCGAGTGCGATCTGGGCCGGCGTCGCGCCCTTGGCCTCGGCGATGTTGCGGAGGAGCGTGACGAACTCGAGGTTGGCGCGGCGCGCGTCGGGATCGGTGAAGCGTGGGACCGTGTTGCGGAAGTCGCCGCGCTCGAATTGCGTGCCTTCGTCGATCGTCCCGGTGAGGAAGCCTTTGCCGAGCGGGCTGAAGGGGACGAAGCCGATGCCGAGCTCCTCGAGCGTCGGCAGGATCTGCTCTTCCGGTTCGCGCCACCACAGCGAGTACTCGGACTGCAGCGCGGTCACAGGATGGGTGGCGTGGGCGCGGCGGATGGTCTGCACACTTGCCTCTGAGAGGCCGAGGTATCTGACCTTGCCTTGGGCGATCAGGTCCTTGACGGTGCCGGCGACGTCCTCGATCGGTACGTCGGGGTCGACGCGGTGCTGGTAGAGGAGGTCGATGTGGTCGGTCCGCAGCCGTTTCAGCGAGCGGTCGACACTGCTGCGAATCGTGTCGGGGCGGCTGTCGAGGCCGCTGTCGCGACCCGCGCCGGAAAGGTCGAAGCCGAACTTCGTGGCGATCACGACCTGATCGCGCATCTGTTCCACAGCCTCACCGACAAGCTCTTCATTGGTGAAGGGGCCGTAGGCCTGCGCGGTGTCGAGGAAGGTGACGCCTCGCTCGACGGCACCGCGGATGAGCGCGATCCCGTCGGCTTTGTCGGGGAACGGAGGGAAGGCCTGGCTGAGGCCCATGCAGCCGAGCCCGAGCGCCGAGACCTCAAGGCCGTCGCCGAGTGTGCGCTTCCGCAATTTTGGATCTCCCTTACGTTGAGGATTTGAGCCAGGGGCTCGGGGGTTCAGGCGTGCTGCTCGCGGCCGGTGCCGCGGGCGCCTTGGATGGCGAAGCGTGACGCGATCTCGTCGAGCTGGTGCAGGTCTTCGCCGGCCAGCTCGACCGAGGCGGCCGCCAGGTTCTCTTCGAGGCGGCCGGGGTTGCGGGTGCCGGGGATGGGCACGATCCACGGGCGTTGAGCGAGGATCCAGGCCAGCGCCACCTGAGCGGGCGTGGCGCTTCTGCGGTCGGCGACGGCCTGGACGACGGTGACGATGGGCTGGTTCGCCTGGCGTGCTTCGGGCGTGAAGCGGGGGAACCAGCTGCGCACGTCGTTCGGTTCGAACGACGAGCTCGTGGTGACCTTGCCGGTGAGGAACCCCTGCCCGAGCGGGCTCCAAGGGACGAAGCCGATGCCGAGCTCCTCGCAGGCCGGCAACACGTGTGCTTCTGACTCACGCGCCCACAGGGAGTACTCGTTCTGCACCGCCGTCACCGGCTGCACGGCGTGCGCTCGGCGGATGGTGTCGGCGCCGACCTCGGACAGCCCGAAATGGTGCACCTTGCCGGTCTCGATGAGCTCTTTCACCGTGCCGGCGACATCTTCGACCGGGACGTTGGGGTCGACGCGGTGCTGGTAGAGGAGGTCGATGTGGTCGGTGCGGAGTCGCCCGAGCATGGCGTCGACGACTTGGCGGATGTGTTCGGGCCGGCTGTCGAGGCCTCCCCGCTCGCTGGTGGCCGGATCGATCGCGAACCCGAACTTCGTGGCGATGACCATCTGGTCGCGCATCGGGGCGAGCGCTTCGCCGACAAGTTCTTCGTTGACGAAGGGGCCGTAGGCCTCGGCGGTGTCGAAGAAGGTGACCCCGCAGTCGACGGCGTGACGGATCAGCTCGATCCCGGCCTTGCGGTCGGGTGGGGTGCCGTAGTTGACGCTCAATCCCATGCAGCCGAGCCCGACGGCGGAGACTTCGGGCCCGCGGGTTCCGAGCTTCCTGGTGGAGACAGTCACGAGGCGCTCGCTTCTTGGGGGAGGAGTCGGACGGTGACGCGGTGGGGGTCGGGGCCGGTGACGTGGCTGACGGGCCCGGGGCCGTAGCGGTCGTACTTGGCGTGGTAGGCAGCATCGATGGCGTCATGCGGCGCGGCGTGCGCGGCGTCGACGAAGTTGACGTCGGCGTCGATGCCTCCGGCCCGAATATGGCCGCTGCCGCTGGCAAGGGCGTGGCGGTACCACGGCCGGCCGGGCCCACCGGCGGAGCGGACGTAGAGGTCGTCGTCGACGCGGACGACCCACATGGTGGTGAATCGCCGCAGCGTTCCGTCGGCCCGCCGCGCCGCGAGGTCCAGCTCGGTTGCGTCGCCGATACGGGCGAGCTGGTCGTCCGTCCAGGTCACAGCGAGCCCACGCGGATGAGCGACTTGATGGCACGACGTTCGTCCATGGCGGCGTACGCGTCGGGGGTGTGGTCGAGGTCGGTCTCGTAATCGAGAACGAGTCCCGGGTTGATCGTGCCGGCAAGGACGTCGTCGAGGAGCTCGGGGATGTAGATGCGTGCGGGTGCCGGGCCGCCCCGCCATCCAACGTTGCGGAAGAAGGCCTGGGTGAACGGGACCTGACCGTGGGGGACGCCGACGATGCCGACGGTCGATCCGGGGCGGGCGATCGCCGCCGCGGTGTCGATCGACTGCTGGGTGCCGACGCACTCCAGCGCGGCGTCGGCGCCGATCCCGCCGGTGAGCTCGAGGACAGCCTGGTTGGCTTCCTCGCCGCGGGACTCGACGATGTCGGTGGCGCCGAACTCGCGGGCGATGTCCTGCCTGTCGGGGTGGCGGCTCAGCGCGATGATCCGCCCCGCGCCCAGCCGTTTCGACGCCAGCACGGCGGACAGGCCGACGGCGCCGTCGCCGACGACCGCGACGGTGTCGCCACGCCGGACGCCGGCGCTCACCGCCGCGTGGTGGCCGGTCGCCATCACGTCCGACAGGGTGAGCAGCGACTTCATGGTCTCGTCGGAGTGGCCGCTGCCTGGGACGGGCACGAGCGTGCTGCCGGCGAGCGGGACGCGCACCGCTTTGCCCTGGCCGCCGTCGATGGTGCCGTTGCCGAAGTTGCCGCCCTGGACGCAGGAGATGGTCGAGCCGTTCTGGCAGTGGGGGCACGACATGTCGCTGTAGATGAACGGCGCCACCACCAGGTCGCCCACCGACACCGTGTCGACTTCGGCGCCGACGTCCTCGACGACGCCGATGAACTCGTGGCCGATCGAGCCGATCGCGTGGTCGGACTCGCCTCGGTAGTACCACAGGTCCGAGCCGCACACGCAGGCCAACACGACCCGCACGACCGCGTCGGTCGGGTTGTCGATGCGCGGGTCCGGACGGTCACCCACAGTGACGTCCTTGGGTCCGTTGAACACTGCAGCTCGCATGGTGCAATCCCTTCGGTCGTCTTGTGTCCTGCCCGACGTCGTACCCATGGAACCGCGAGAGCGGGAATTGAGGGAGTCCCGGTCAAGAGGGGTACTGGCAGGGCCTCCCTCGTTGGCGGGCAGGACCGTAGGGTGAGCGTCGTGGACCCCAGGAACGACATCCGCGAGTTCCTGACCTCGCGGCGAGCGAAGATCACCCCAGAACAGGCAGGCCTGCCCGCCTACGGACACAACCGGCGGGTCAACGGGCTGCGCCGCGAGGAGGCGGCGATGCTCGCCGGCATCAGCGTCGAGTACTACACACGCCTCGAGCGCGGCAACGCCGCCGGCGTGTCCGAGGACGTCCTCGAAGGGGTCTCCCGCGCCTTACATCTCGACGAGGCCGAACGCGCTCACCTGTTCGACCTCGTCCGCGCCGCCAACGCTACGTCAGCGACAACCCGGCGGCGCCCGTCACAGGAACGAGTCCGTTCGACGGTCCAGCGGATCCTCGACTCGATCACCGCCCCCGCCTACGTCCGCAACGGCCGCCTCGACCTCCTCGCGGCCAACGCTCTGGGCGCCGCTCTGTACGCACCTGTGTTCGACACGGCGACCGGGACGCCCAACATGGCCCGGTTCATCTTCCTGAACCAGCGTGCGAGCGAGTTCTTCGACAGCTGGGAGAAGATCGCCAACGACGCGGTGGCGATCCTGCGGGCCGAGGCCGGGCGCGACCCCTACGACAAGCGGCTCTCCGACCTCATCGGCGAACTGTCGACCCGCAGCGACGAGTTCCGCGTCCGCTGGGCTGCGCACAACGTGCAGTTCCACCGCACCGGCGCCAAGACCCTGCACCACCCGGTGGTCGGGGACCTGACCCTCGACTACGAGGCACTCGACCTTCCCGGCGACGACGGCCAGCGCATCCTCATTTACAGCGCGGAGCCGGCCAGCCGCTCCCAGGACGCACTCGACCTCCTCGCCAGCTGGACTGCGACCGCATCCGCCGCGGCGCCCGTCGAGATCGACGAGCGCTGACCCCCCACCACAGGAGGACCCATGGGTCTACAAGCGCAGCGCCCGACCATGAAGGGCCCCGCCGACTGGTTCACCGGCGACGTCTACATCGACCCCATCGTCCAACCCGAAGGCGACTCGACGCTCAACATCGGCGCCGTCCACTTCACCCCCGGCGCCCGCACCGCCTGGCACTCCCACGACGGCGGTCAGACGCTCTACGTCACCGAAGGACGCGGCCTCGTCCAGTCACGCGGCGAGGACGTCGTCGAGCTCCGCCCCGGCGATATCCACGCCACCGCTGACGGACAACAGCACTGGCACGGAGCCGCCCACGACCACTTCATGACGCACCTCTCCATCACCCGCGGGCCCGCTACGTGGGGAGACCACGTCACCGACGCCGAGTACCAGCAGCCGGCGGACTGACGCGTGCCCGACGGCGAGCACGTCGAACCCGCTGAGCGGGAGACCGTCGTCCCGCTCGAACTGTTCTTCGACCTCGTCATCGTCTTCGCGTTCACACAAGTGACGACCTTGATGTCCGCCGACCCGACATGGACGGGCGTGGCACACGGCCTGCTTCTGCTCGTCGCGCTGTGGTGGCTCTGGACCGGCTTCGCGAGGCTCACCAACGCGGTCGACCCAGAAGAAGGCGTCGTCCGCATGGTCATGCTCGGTGCCACCGCAGCCCTCCTCGTCGTCTCCCTCGCAGCCCCGCGCTCGTTCGGCCGCGACGCTGTCATCTTCGCCATCGCGTACGCCGTGGCCCGCGCGTTCCATGTCGTCCTATCCGCGATCGCGGCCGGCGGTGACGCCGTCTTGCGACGCGAGACGTTCCGCCTGATCCCCAACGCCGTGGTCGCGAGCTTGCTACTGCTTGCAGGCGGCATCCTCGCCGGGCCGGCACGGCTTGGATGCTGGGCGGCCGTCGCCGTGATCTCCTATGGAGGGGTCTTGGTCAACGGCGACCGCGGGTGGCAAATCTCGCCACGGCACTTCGTCGAACGGTTCGGCCAGATCATCCTCATCGCGCTCGGCGAATCGATCGTCGCGATCGGCATCGGCGCCAAAGATCTCCGCCTCGATACGGGAGTCGTCGCTGCCGCGCTCCTCGGGCTCACGGCCATCGCCTGCCTGTGGTGGACCTACTTCGACTGGGTCCTCTATGTCGTGCTCGCTCGCTTCAACCAGGCGTCTCCGACGGAACGGGCGGGCCTCGCCCGTGACGTCCACGCCTACCTGCACTCCGTGATGGTGGCCGGCATCGTCCTGTTCGCCTTCGGGCTCAAGGTCGCGCTCCACGACACCGGCCACGCGCTCGACGTCGTACCAGCCGCCGCGCTCACAGGCGGTGTCGCGCTCTATCTCGCCGCCCACGTTGCGCTGCGCGTAAGGATCGGTGGCGGACTCGGGCGGGGACGGCCGATCGCCGCACTCGTGCTCTTGGCCGCGATCGCCGGCGCGGCCCACCTACCCGCAGTCGCGGCGCTTGGGATGGTCGCCACCGTCTGCGTCGCCCTCGTCGCCTACGAAGTCCTCCGCCATCGGGACGAGCGCGCGAGGATTCGATCAGGGCGTGGCGCGGTTTGGGCCGCCGACAACCAGTAGCTCAATGCGCGGCCGGCCACGTCTGCGGCAGGGCTTCTCACAGCACCTGGGGCGTCGGCTGCCGCACGGGCCGCTGGCTCTTCGGCAAGTGATCACAGACCTCGGCCCCCGACCGCATGGCACGCGGCCGCCTGCTCTTACTGTCCGCCCGCCCTTTCGTTAAGGTCACGCCCAAGTTGCTCGAGGGGGAAGATGATGCTGTCGAGGGACCGGACATCCACACCGAACGCAATGAACACTCGCCGGGCGAGGATGCCGAGGAGGATCCCCTGCCCACAGCAGCCGACCTGAACCATCACCATCGCCCGTTCGCCGCTCAAGAACGCCGAGCCAGGTGTCATGATCGTCAAGGTGCGCCAGCACCGGTCCTAGCCCGCCGTGTACCGAGTAGATCGACTCATTGCGGTAGACGAGGTTGTACGACCACTCCAGTTGGTCACCACCCGGGTCGCCAGCGTCCACCAGCAAACGACCGACCTTCACGACGAGTGCGCCGATCTTCGGCGATTGGAGCGCCCCTTTCCAAGAGTCGTCGACATCCTCGACGTCGAGGCCCGCAAGTCGGGTCATCTTCTCGACCTCAACCTTGTAATCGTTCGCCAACGCGGGCATCGCCTCATCAGGGTCGAGCACGAGCCAGTTAGCCGTCAGCCACGTCTCGAACATCGGCCTGAGCAGAGTACCGACAGCGTCGGGAAACTCTCCCCGCACTGCGTCGATGGCCAAGACCAGCCGCCGGCAACGGGCGAGATAGGCGGCCGCATATTGGCGGGCGGCAAACTCGGATCGTGACGTCAGCAGCGGTAGCCGCTGTTCGATGACGTCAGCCAACGCCCGTATTGAGCGGTCGTGTTGGTCCCAGTCCGGTACATCCATAGGTCGCCCAGTGTCGCGGCATTCTGGCTCGGGCAGCCTCGGCTTTGGCGGCGGCGCCGAAGTCGTCGCGGGCGACGGTCGGACGACGAACTTCCTCTCAGTCAGTTGGTTCGCGCCGCAGCCGGCCCGGCGACGTAAACAAGTCGACACCCTGGGGTTGTCAGTTCCCCGCAGCACTCCCCCAGCGCTCCCCTCCGCATCGGAGGACTCGGTCCTCGGCGCCGTGGGTCAGCTGCGAACCCGCGACCAGCGCAGCGTCGTGACCCCAGGCGCGGAGCTCGTGCACGAAGCGAGGTCGGTCCCCGTTGAGGCACGCCGGAGGCACGACCAACCCCGCCGAGACAGTGGACAATAGCTCTGACCAGCTGCTTTGCCTCTTTCTCCGCGCCATGATCACCACCTCTGGGACTTCATGGTTCCACCGAGTGCATCGGCGTGCCGCCAGGGCACGTCACGTGACGGCGGTCGCGACCTTCGAGACCCGGTCTGCCTCGACGGCGAGAGCGCACGCCGACCTGCCGTTCGGTCGCCGCCGCAACGATACCGACGACGTCGATGGGTCCGCGCGGTCTGCCCTTGGCGTCGGCCGTGCGCCATCACTGCGTTGCGCTGCCGGGTCAGCCGGCCCAACAGCCTCGTCGGGGCGGTTCCCCGGCATGATCGCGGGGTGCCGTTCACTTGCGAGGCCTGCGGAGGCCGGAGTTGGCCAGACCCCCTCCCCGCCATTGGTGACGTGCTGCGGTGCCCGCATTGCGCCTGCGAACGCCCCTTCCTCCGGGCGCCCCTGCTGGTCGTGACCGGTACAGCGGGCATCGGGAAGTCCACGCTGTGCGCTCGGCTCAGCGGAACGATCGCCGGCGTGGTCCTACTCGACGCCGACATCTTCGCCGAGGACTTCGTAAGCGTCGTCTCGCCGAACAAGGACTACCCGGAGTACTGGCGATCAATGATCCGGCTCGCACATGAGCTTTCCCAGAACAACGTCGTCGTCGTGTACCTCTCGACCATGCTGCCCGAGCAACTCCTCGCGAACACCGACGTGCTGGGGTACTTCGACTCCGTGCACTTCCTGTGCTTGACCTGCCCGCCGGGCGTCCTGGTTGGCCGGCTTGCCCGTCGCGACGGAACTGAGGCGGCGGCCGCACGCGCTGAAAGGTGGCTCCAGTTCGACCGGGCGCTCCTCGCGGCGGCGAGCGAGACACTGGCGGCCACGGTCGTGGACGCCGGTCGCACGGTTGACGAGGTCGAGAAGGACGTACGCGCCTGGATCAACGCCGTTCTGGCAGCGGCTCCGGGGGCGAGCCGGCGCATGAGCGACCCTTCGTCGTGAGACGCTCCGCGTGAGACCCGCGCTGGACCCGGACGCGGCCCGGGGCATGCTGCGCCATGTCCGTTGGCTTGGCGGTGGGAGCGGCGCCGGGAAGTCCACAGTCGCGGCCCGCCTCGGGGCAAAGTTCGACCTGCGGACCGTCAACTGTGACACCTTCGCCGCTCACGCCGACCGGTCCAACCCGGTCGACGACCCCCTCCTGCACGCCTTCATGGCGATGACCATGGACGAGCGATGGCTCGACCGCAGCCCGCAGGAAATGACAGACACCTTCCACGGCCATCAGGGCGAAGGCTTCGACCTGGTCGTCGAGGACGTGCTCGCGATTCCACCGGACCGGCCGGTGGTGGTGGAAGGCTTCCGGCTCCTCCCCCGGCTGGTGGCGCCGCTCCTGTCGGCACCCGGCCGGGCGGTGTGGCTGATCCCGACGCCCCAGTTCCGACGGGCTGCGTTCGCCACTCGCGGGTCGCTGTGGGACATCGCCGGGCGCACCAGCGACCCGCCAAGCGCCCTGGCGAAGCTGCTCGCGCGCGAAGAGCTGTTCACCGACCAGGTCGCTGCCGAAGCGGCTGCCCTCGGGCTCAATGTGATCGGCGTGAACGGCGACCTCTCCGTCGCGCAGCTGACAGACCTGGTGGCCGAGCGGCTGGGCCTGGCCACCAACCGGCCTACACCAAGCCCCCGGCCACCGAAGTGAGGCAGGCCCTCCGGGAGCCGCCGGGAGGCTCTGCGCACTTTCTGACCGGCGAGCCCGACCGAGGATGCTCGGGGCGGAAGAACTGGCCCGCGCTCGCGAATGCCGGCATCCACCAAACGGAGGTGCCATTCGGTCGTGACCTCGGGGCGATCGACGCCGTGGTCCTGGCCGCCTCGTATGGCGCGGCTGCCGCGGGTGTATTCCCCCTGAACGCCCGGCATGGCATGCCTATGGTCGGCGACCGTGTTCGCACCGGCGCGCTCCCTTCTTCTCGTCGGCTGGCCCCGCACAGGGTCGACGGTGCTCGCCGACGCGCTGAGCGGGACCGGCGTGCTGGGGAACGTGCACGAGTACTTCTGGCGCCTTGTTGAGCCGATGCATGCGGCAGAGCTCGGGCTGGAGGCACCGGCTGACGCGGGGTACGCGACCTACCTCGAGGCGGCGTTGCGGTACGGGACGACGCCCAACGGCGTGTTCGGCGCCAAGCTGTTCTGGGCCCATGCGGTCGACCTCGTCCGCCGGACCGGCCTGATGCCGGAGTACGCCGGCCTCGGTGCGCTCGAGCGGCTGTGGGCGCCGTTCGGCGACGACGTGCGCCTGGTATTCCTCCGGCGGAACTGCCTGCGCTCCGCCTTGTCGCTCTGGCGTGCCGAGGTGACCCAGGAGTGGGGCCGGCGCCCGGGCGCCTCCCTCCCCCAACCTCCCGCGACCGTCGACGTGCGCCGGGTGTCGGAGCTCCACGCTGGCACCCATGCCGCCGACGTCGGCTGGCGGGCTGTGCTGGAGGGGTCGGCGCTCCCCGTGCTGGAGATGGCCTACGGCACCGTCGTCGCCGACCTCAACGCGGCCGTGCGAGATGTCGCGCAGTTCGCCGGCGTCGAGCTGCCGATGGGGCTCCACGTCGACGCGTCCTACGTCCGGCAGGCCGACGAGCTGACAGACCGGTTCGAAACGATGTGGGCAGAAGCGACCGGCGGGTGTGCCGACTGCACCCCCGGGGCGCAGTGCCGGTGATCAGCCTCGTCTTCAGGCTCGCACCGCGCTCAGGGACGGCTGGGCCGCGAGGCCATCGTGATGCCGATCGGTGCGGGCGGCGCCGCGCTCGCGAGGCGTCGCCCGGGCGCGTGGCGTGCTCCAGGCGCCGGTCCTGGACCGGCGCGCTGCTCGGCACGAGCGGCTTGCAACCGGCCCGTCCCGACCGTGAGGACGGGGCCGCCGACGTCGGACGTGAGGCCGCCACAGTCCCGGGCGCCGCTGTTCGCGGGTTCGGCCTCAGCCCGCCTGCAGGTCCCAGACGATGACCGCCGGGAAGCCCACGTAGGCGGCGCGTGCGGCCTCGGGGCACCACACCTGCGCGAGCGGCCCGCCGTGGCCCCCGGCAAAGTCTGGCCATGGCAGCTCCTCGCAGGCGCGCGGCGTGTAGCCGGCGTGGAGCGCCGCCCGCAGGTAATCAGAGGGCAAGAACCGCG